>Ga0209253_10005212_pt1 | contig 11284 bp, 14 predicted proteins | sample FrelakmetBRP12BR_FD_187145 | JGI IMG/M metagenome (GOLD analysis project Ga0209253, IMG submission 187145) | Freshwater lake sediment microbial communities from the University of Notre Dame, USA, for methane emissions studies - BRP12 BR (SPAdes)... | ecosystem: Environmental > Aquatic >...
CTCGAAATGGTGTGCGATCGTTTGCTCCGTCACCTGCTGCCAGGTGATGTAGATGCAGAAGGCTTGAAAGGAATGGGCCCGCGGATAGCGGGTCGCCAGCGAGAGCAATCCCTCATAGGCCTCCCGCGCGGTCGATCCGGCATTGGAGGAAAAAGTCTCTTCCAGCTCAGCGGCGGTCTCCCAGTCTGACCCGAGCTCGGATTCTGCTTCTTCAAAGGCCGCCTGCGCGGCAAGGGCTGCATCGAATTGCATGATTACCTCAATCGCTTTCTGATCCAAGACGGATTCCGACGGCAATCTAATACTGCATGTACCCGAACTACTTCTCTGTCCAGGCTGTAGTAAATCGCAAAAGGGAACCGTTTGGACAGGCAGCGATGATAGGTGTAGGTCACAGCGTGCACTCCGGCATATACAAGAAGGGAATCGATATCCGAGAACAGACAATCCAGGAAGTAGGCGCCCAGTCCAGGTTCTTGGCCTTCGTAGAAGCGGAAGCCTTGGATTAAGTCTTCCTGAGCCTCACCCAGAATTTGGATTTTCACGAGAGCTTGTTGCGGATGTTCGCTTTTGCGATTTCCCAATCGATGAATTGCGCCGTTCCCTCGGTGACGCGCTGACGGCGCTCATCGAGGACGTCCTTGTGCCAGGCAGGGGACTCAATGGCATCAGGAGTGCGGGAAAGATCTTCCCACAACGATTCCATGACCGAGAGCTTTTCATGGAGACTCATATCTTTGAGGGGAAGGTTGAACGGCATGGAGGAAGTATACCGCAGAGGGGGATGGTTTCAAATACGAAACTGACGGATGGTGTAAGCCGTAGCAAGGCGGAAGGTATGAACTAACGACCTCCTGGGTTTGTGTGAAACCATATCCAGCCCGCTTGGGCAGCGAGAGAGCCATCAGCAGCAATGATCCGTGGCAGTATCCGGACGATACGCCGGAGCGGCTCAGGGAGATGCCCAACGCCGACTGGTTTATCGGGGGCAGCTGGACGACAGCCGTCCTGGTAACGGCAAGCCGGTGACGGTTGTGAGTGATGAACCGACCCCTGTCGGGTGCGTTTACTTTCCTTCTCGCGGCTCGGTAGACTGCCTGCACGGGTAACATGAGTACTGAGAAGCCGACGTTCCCTCCAGCCGCAGAATCTGTCTCAACCGATCCGGTGGATCAGGTCATCCGGTATCACATCCAGACGAAGCATCACTTCAACCGCTATGCCCGGTCGATGGGGTTTCTCGATTGGGCGAATCAGCCTGATCCGTTTCGACGCTTCGCGGGGGCTGAGCTGATTCCGCTGCCCTTGCTGAAGCCGGATGAGGAGCCGACGTCGCCTGCCTATGACGCGATTTATCATCCTGAAGTTGTTGCTTGCCAGCCTGTCAACATGCGGACGCTCTCACGCTTTTTCGAGTTTGCCCTGGCCCTGTCTGCCTGGAAGAAAGGCGGGGAGACGGAATGGGCGTTACGGAGCAATCCCTCCTCGGGCAATCTGCATCCGACGGAAGGATATGTTGTGCTGCCGCAGGTCGACGGACTTGATATGCAGCCGGGTCTTTATCACTACGCGCCCAAGGAGCATGCGCTGGAGCGTCGGGCGGCATTTCCTGGTGAGATGGTCGCGCGGTTGCTCGCGCCGTTTCCTCCGGGAGCCTTTCTCTTTGGCCTCTCGTCGGTGCACTGGCGGGAAGCCTGGAAGTATGGCGAGCGGGCGTTTCGCTACTGCAATCATGATGTCGGGCATGCCCTTGGTTCTTCGCGAGTCGCAGCGGCGACGCTGGGGTGGAACATGGCGCTGCTGGACGGGGTGGAGCAGAACACCATCGCCTTGTTGTTGGGCACGAATCGCCCGGATGATTTTGCCGAGGTCGAACCGGAGCATCCGGATTGCCTCTGTGTGTTGTGGCCTTCCGGGAGTGTGAAGCGTGAAGCGTCGTTCGTGAAGCGCGATGAGAAGGGGATTCCTCTGTTCCTTGATCCGTGTGTAGTCAAAAGTCTGGCGCAGACGTCATGGTATGGCAAGGCGAATAAGCTGAGCGGCGAGCATGGTGTCCATTGGGACGCCATCGATCAGGTCGCCGATGCCTCATGGAAGGTGTCAAGTGAGCTGCAGGCGTTGTCCGGCTCTCGTTCTGTTGCGAATGACGTTTCACGAGTGACGAGCGACGCCGGCCCTCCGGCCGGGCAAATCATTCGCCAGCGTCGAAGCGCTGTGTCTTTTGACGGACGGACGTCGATTTCAGCTGCTACGTTTTTCCGGATCCTGCAGCGGGTGATGCCGGACGCCGAGCGTCCTCAGTTGGAGCGTCCGGTCCCTTGGGATCTGTGGCCCCATGCTCCGGCGATTCATTTGATGATCTTCGTGCATCGCGTCGAGGGGCTGACGCCGGGCCTGTATGTCCTGGTGCGGGATCGAGCGAAGCTACCCCTCGTTCAGCAGTCGCTGAATCAGGAGCTGGTTTGGACGCAGCCGCCGGGATGCCCTGTGGAGTTGGCGCTTTATTGGTTGTTGGAAGGCGATGCCAAGCGTGCGGCGGCACAGGTGAGTTGCCATCAGGACATTGCTGCAGACAGCGCCTTTTCGCTGGGCATGTTGGCGGAGTTTGAAGGGCGCTTGCGTCAAACCGGTGCCTGGTTTTATCCTCGCTTGTTCTGGGAGGCAGGATTGCTCGGTCAGGTGCTGTATCTGGAGGCGGAGGCGGCCGGAGTGCGTGGAACGGGGATCGGCTGTTTCTTCGACGATCCGGTCCATGAGATGGTGGGAGTGCAGGGACTCTCGTTTCAATCACTCTATCATTTTACGATCGGCGGGCCGGTTGAGGATCGACGGATGATGACATTGCCGGCCTATCACCATCTGAGAAGATAGCGACTTATATTCTGTTAAACCAATAGCTTGAATGGAAAATATTCATGTTTAAGATCAAGAAGAAAATCGAGAAGCCGAAGCTGCCGGTGCTCTATAACGTGATCGAGGATTATTCGGAGTTCGATGCTCCGGGAAATGTCACGGCCTGCGCGATGACGCTTCCGGAGGATCTGCCGGGGCATGCCAAAATTCTGTCGGAGAGCTACGGGGTGCCATTGGCGACGATGTCGGAGTTGCTGACTCAGGGCGGAGTCTATGTCTATCCCGCCGAGGGCGGGCTCCTGACCCGCGGGCTCTTTGCCTGTGTCATCGATCCGACGGGCGTGCAGCCGAAGCGAACGTTTGTCCTGGATCTGATGCAGTTTGCCGAGGCGGAGCATCTGGCCCGGGCGCGGTCGCTCCCGATGGCTGAGGCGGCCTATGAGGTCTTTCACCGCACATTGCCGGATGAGTTGAAGGAAAAGTTGGACCAGAAGAATCTCGGATTGGACTATCGCATGATCGATCGCGCCGTGGCGAAGGGCGGCGATATCAAGTACATCGACTTCCGCAAGGATTGGTCGCCGCACTTCAAACGGCTCTGCATCATGCCGGACGGCCGGCTGGTGGAGACGGGTGGACTGGAGGAGTTTGCGCAGTTGCACGGGATCACGGTTGCGCAGGCCAAGACGTTGATTGAAGAGGGTGGCACGTTGGAAGTCGGCGTGGAGGTGCTGGCGTGCCAGATTGTGAACGGCCAGTCGTCGGTGGCGCGGTTTGGTGCGAAGAATTACCTGAAGGCAAAGGAGTTGGCCGCATCCAAGGGGCTTCACATCCTGGATGCGTTGAGCGAGGTGGCCTACAGCGATCCCGTCATGATGCGGGGGCTTGTGCGAAAGGAACTATCGGGCGGACGTTAGCAGGCTGGTGAAAAAGTCCGCCAGTGGCGTTCTCGTCATCCGTGAAGCGTTCCTCGTGAAGCGTATCTCGCGAACGTGCCTCAGCCGATCCTACAACGAGAGACGAACGACGTTTCACGAACGACAGAAAGAGGACGGCCTTTTTGATCAGCCTGTGTCTGTTTGTTCAAGCTCGTAAAATGAAATCACTATTACGCCGGTTCTGGATCTTCCTCTCCTGTCTCCTTCTGATGTCCGGTTGCGCGGCTCCCAGGCCGATTCTCTATCCCAACGCCCACTTTCGCCAGGTCGGGGAGTCCGCTGCGGAACAGGACATCGAGGACTGTTCTGCCATGGCGAAAGATGCCGGGGCCACGCCGAGCCGGGGAAAGAGCGGTCAAGTCGCCGGCAGTACGACGGCGGGCGGCGCGATCGGATCTGCCGCCGGTGCCGTGGGTGGCGCAGTCGTCGGGCATCCGGGCCACGGTGCGATGGTTGGTGCGGCGAGCGGGGCGACCGGTGGATTCCTCCGCGGGTTGTTTCGAAAATCGTCCCCGAGTCAGGCCTTTAAACAGTTTGTGAATCGCTGTCTGCAGGAGCGCGGTTACGAGCCGGTGGGATGGGAATGAGGCAGGGGAAACAATTCATCCATCAGCCGAAGCGAAAAGACTCTTGCTGCAGTGCCGACCCCAAGTGCCGTGCCGGTGACGTTGCTGAAAATATCGTAGGGTGATGGATGGCGGTTATGACAGAAGATTTGAAAGCTCTCGATTCCGACTGATAGCAGCAGCCCTCCCCCCAGGATCATCATCACCCTCCACGTCGTGCAGGTTCTGACCCGCCGGCTCAACAGTAACCCCAGCGGGAAGAACAACGCTACATTGGCGATGACGTCGAAGTAGAATCGGCCTGAGTGCCAAAGGGTGGCTGGTATGGTCCATTGGATATAATCCCAATGGGAGTGTCCAACGAAGTTGCGCAGAGGCAATATTCCAGCTGCGAGGATGACGACGATCCATCCCGCCAGGGCCAGGTTGGTGCGATGGTGCCCTTGGACGCGAGGAAGGAATGAGGTTATGCCTGTCACCCCGGGATTTTCACCGATCTGCGCGGAGGACGCCATACATATTCTAAATTGCCCGGCGTGGTTCGACGGGAAGCCTTGCAGGGGTGATCGCTTCCCTCTCGTCACGCCGGAGTTGTCGGGGGAGCCGGAGGCGTCGGAGGATGCAGGATGTGGGTGACGGTTGAGAGCAGCGCCTGTTTCTCGATCGGTTTATTGAGAAACGCGACCGCGCCTTTGGTCCTGGATTTTTCTTCGAGTCCCTGTTTCGTCTGTCCGGTCACTACGACAACCGGAATGTTGCGGGTAAAGGCGTTGGATTTGAGCCGGTCGAGCAGAATCCATCCGTCGCCGCCCGGCAGGCCGATGTCCACGACAATGAGCGAGGGTTTTTCCCGGAGGGCTGATCCGGTGGCCTGGAGCGTGTCACCGGCGGAGAGGATGAGATAGTCTTCCTCGGAGAGGAAGGCTTTCACAAGCAGTTGGAAGTCGGGACTGTCGTCGACGATCAGTATTTTGGTGCGTGTGCGCATATCAATGGGCGGTACGTTGCATCACCACCAGCGGTCCCTGATCCAGGTCGTGAAGCAGATGCTGAAGCCGGGCCCTGTCCGCCGCCGACAGTGCGTGAAACTCCAGGCCGAAGGTATTGCCCCGCACCCAACGGACGACTGCCTGTTCGACATCCAGCGGCCATCGGGAGTCGGGGAGCCGGATCTTCAGTCCCACCACACTCTGCGTGGTCGGGGTGATGGTTGATTCGATGCTGCAGCCGCCCACGGACAGATTCGTGACCGTCCCTTGGCCTGCGAGAAATTCGCCCGCGAAGGTGCTGCCGAAATTGACCTCGAATCGAGGGCTCTTGCGTGAATACCCCATGCCGCAACACCTGCCGGAGATTGGTCGAATGCTTGCTGAAGCCGATGCCGAACAAGGCAGTCGGTACTCCTTCATCGGCAATCGGGCTGTCAACTTGAGGGGCTGCGTCGGGTGTAGAGTGCGGAGGGTTGCAGGGAACAGGATGAACGGGAGAGAGTGTTGTGCAATCCGGCTATGGGGTCGCCAGCTCTTCCCTGACCGCTTCGAGCAGCTTGGTGATGTCAAAGGGCTTCTGGAAGGTCCGGCGGGCGCCGAAGAGGTTCGCGACATCAAGAAAGTTCCGGTCGCCTTGCGCCCCGGTGATGGCAATAACTTTGGCATCGACGTATTCGCGGGTGAGTTGGAGCGTGGTTTCCAATCCGTCGGTATCCGGCATCAGCAGGTCCATGATGACCAGGTCAGCAGGATGCTGCTGGTAAATCTCAAGACCCTCCCGCCCGTTGGAGGCCTCGAGAACCTTGTGTCCGGCTTTTTCCAACACCTCACGGAGGAGGTGGCGAATAGATTCTTCGTCGTCGATGATTAAAATCGTGGCCATGGTTTTTCCCTAATCTCTAAGCAAGATCTTACCCGTCCTGTTGCGGCCTGTCCAGGAAGAAAATGGACGGCGATCGGCCCTATCGGGAACTCTATGCAATCTCAACTGAGCATCTGAGGGGGAGCGCGACGGTAGGCTGAAACAGATCGCAGCGAAGTTCCGATCGAACGAAAAGACATTGACCGATCTAGTCCATTTTGATAAAACTCGATTCGTTTTCCGCCGGTGACCTGCAACGCACCATCTTCGGAGAGTATCTTTGTGACAACCGGTTCCGACTGGGCCTGGACCCGACGCACGTTCTTGCAAACTTCTGCGATGGCATTGGCTCTCGCTGTGCTGCCCGGGCTTCGGCCTCAACGCGTGGCGGCGCAGGCGCTTCCTGAGGGCCGGCTGACGTTCTTGAATGTGTGGACCGATGAGCGGCTGGAAGTGACCTATCGCAATGAGGAAGGCGAGTATGATCTGGAGGCCCTGGACGACGTCAATCACATCCTTCGCTGCCATGCGACCGGAGAAGTCTCCCAGATTGATGTGCGGGTGTTGGAACATGTGAACCTGGTGCAAAAGAAGTTGGGCGGCGATCGGGAGATTCATATTATTTCCGGGTATCGCTCTCCGGAGTATAACGCCCGGCTGGTTCGTGCCGGCCGGCGCGCCGCAAAAAACAGCCTGCATATGCAGGGACAGGCGATCGACTTGCAGATTCCCGGTCTTCATCCGAAAGTTATTCGCCAGGCCGCGCTTGAATTGGGATACGGCGGCGTCGGGTATTATCCCCGTTCGAAATTCGTGCATTTGGATTCCGGGGCGTTCCGGTCCTGGTGAGAGCCTGTAGTGTTCTGTGCCCGTACCGCGGTATCCTCGTGTCCTGTTCCCGCCTATAGCGACTCATTATTCTTGAGGAGGATGTGATGATGGTCCGTTTATCTGCGCTGAGATCTGTGTGTCTGACTGTGGTGCTGGGAACGTTGGTCAGTGCGACGGTGATTCAAGCTGAGACGGCCGACGGCGCGACGAAGCTCGTGGTCTCGAACGGCAAACATGTGTCTCTGGAATATACACTGAAGCTGAATGACAAGGACGTGGTGGAATCGAATGTCGGCGGCGAGCCGATGACCTACGTGCACGGCAGGGAGGAAATCGTTCCCGGGCTGGAGAAAGCATTAGAGGGTATGTCGGTCGGGGAAAAAAAGCATATCGCGGTCAAACCGGCGGATGCCTATGGAGAGGTAGATCAGAAAGCCATTCAGGAAGTGAAGAAGAGTCTGGTGCCGGAGCATGCGTGGAAGGTCGGAGCGGAGCTGGAAGCGCGGGGGCCTGAAGGGCAGTCGCTGTTTCCCCATGTCACGGAAGTCAAAGCGGACTCCGTGGTGCTGGATTTCAACCATCCCCTCGCCGGGAAGACCCTGTACTTCGACGTCAAGATTCTGGATATCCGCGCGGAAGCCAAGACCAAGTAGGCGGGGGCCGCTAGCAGGCTGTGGAAATACTCGGTAGAAGCCGAATGCATGGTTGACGTCTTTCGAACGGAATCGCGGCAACTACAACGTCAGGATGCTCAAAATGGCTACCGTTCTCACCCGCCCAGCCTCGGCGCGCCAAGACGCGCCGTTCCACGGGCAAGGCCGCAGCCCGCATCCTTCTGTCGTTTAACTTTTCACTTGTTACGTGTCACCTGTCACGGTTCCAGGAACGCCGCTGGCAGACTTTTTCAGCATCCTGCTATTCAGGCTGCAGTTTGAAGAAAAGCATGCAGAGCGGCGGAAGCGTGAGGCTGAGCGAATAGGGGTGGCCATGGGAGGGGATGGCCTCGGTGTGCACACCGCCGGAGTTCCCCATGTTGCTGCCCCCGTACAGCCCGGCGTCGCTATTCAGCAGTTCCCGATACCAGCCAGCCGTCGGGACGCCGATTCGATAGTGATCCCGGGGAACCGGTGTAAAGTTTCCCACGCAAAGGACCCGCTCTGATGCGTTGTGCCCCTTGCGAAGAAAGGCAATGGTCGAATTCTCGGTGTCGTTGAAGTCGATCCACTGAAACCCGTTCCATTCGTCGTCTAAGGCGTGCAGCGCCGGTTCCTGCCGGTAGAGATGATTCAGATCCTGTACAAAACGCTGTAATCCGCGATGGGGCGGATGCTCGCAGAGATGCCAGTCCAGACTGGTGTCGTGGTTCCATTCCCGCCATTGCCCGAACTCATTGCCCATGAACAGCATCTTCTTCCCCGGATGGCCGTACATATAGCCGTACAGCGCGCGGAGATTGGCGAACTGCTGCCAGAGATCGCCGGGCATTTTCCCGAGGAGTGATCGCTTCCCATGGACGACTTCGTCATGCGAGAGGACGAGGACGAAGTTTTCCGTGAATGCGTAGAGCAGTCCGAACGTGATCTGGTTCTGATGAAACCGCCGATGCACCGGTTCATGAGCGAAGTAGTCGAGCGTGTCGTGCATCCAGCCCAGGTTCCACTTGAAGGTAAACCCGAGGCCGCCGGTATAGGTGGGACGTGAGACGCCCGGCCAGGAGGTGGATTCTTCTGCCAGGGTCATCGCGCCGGGGAAGTCCCGATGCACGAGGACATTCAGCTCTTTGAGCAACGTCACGGCCCCGAGGTTTTCATGCCCGCCGAACTGATTGGGGATCCATTCGCCTGCTTTGCGCCCGTAATCGAGGTAGAGCATCGAGGCCACGGCGTCCACGCGCAATCCGTCGATGTGATAGGTGTCGAGCCAGAACAGCGCGCTGTTGAGCAGGAAGTTGCGCACCTCCGGCCGATCGTAATTGAAAATCCGGCTGTGCCAGTCCGGATGATAGCCGAGGCGCGGATCGGCGTGGTCGTAGAGATGGGTGCCGTCGAAGAACGCGAGGCCGTGGGGATCGTCGGGAAAATGCGCGGGAGCCCAGTCCATGATGACCCCGATACCGGCTGCATGGGCGGCATCGACAAACGCCATGAAGTCTTCAGGTGCGCCGTAGCGGCTGGTCGCAGAAAAATAGCCGGTTGCCTGATAACCCCAGGATCCGTCGAAGGGGTGCTCGGTGACGGGAAGGAGTTCGATATGGGTGTAGCCGAGGTCCTTCACATAGGGAATCAGTCTGGCGGACAGCTCGTGGTAGGTGAGCCAGCGATTGTGTTCTTCCGGCACCCGCATCCACGATCCCAGATGGACTTCATAGATGGCGATCGGGGCGCGCAAGGGATTGAGCTGAGCGCGGGCGTCCATCCAGGCTTTGTCGTGCCAGGTGAAATCGGAAAGATCGCGTACAATCGAGGCGGTGCGGGGACGAAGCTCGCTGGCCCGCGCATAGGGGTCGGCCTTGACCAGAACCGTATCCTGACCCTGCGGGCGAATCTCGTATTTGTACAAACTTCCGTCGGGCAGATCGGGAAGGAAGAGTTCCCAGAGTCCCGTCGATCCCCGATTGGTCATCGGATGGCACCGTCCATCCCAGCGGTTGAATTCACCGACGACGCTGACGCGGGCGGCATTGGGCGCCCAGACGACGAAATGCACGCCGGTGATCCCTCCGGTCGTGCGCACGTGAGCCCCGAGGGTTTCGTAAGCCCGATAGAACGTGCCTTCTGAAAACAGATGCAACTCAAAATCGGTGAGCAGCGGCGGCATCGCGTAGGGGTCATGGCTTTCAGTGATAAGGCCGTCGGCAGTCCGGGAGCGGATCTTATAGTGGAGCGCAGTTTTCTGTTGGGGGAGAATCGTTTCAAAGAGCCCGGCCTTGTGGATGCGCCGGGCCGGGACCGGAGCGGTCTGACCGGCAGGCACAATCTCGACGGATTCGGCAAAAGGAAGCCAGGCGCGGATGACCAGGCCCTGGGCGGCCGGATGAGGGCCAAGGATCGCCCGCGGATTCCAGTGTGTGCCGGAGATGAGCCGTTCGAGGTCGTCCTGCTTGAGCGCGGTAGAAGTTGCCATAAGCCTATCCTAAGGCATCACTCGATCAGAAGGAAGCATGAAGCGTGAATAGGGAATGGCGAAGATCTCCGTCGAGATCTGCTATCGGGATGGATTTTCGGAATGGCGGCGAGAAGCGAATGGTATGGTGCGCCCGACAGGACTTGAACCTGTAACCTTCTGATCCGTAGTCAGATGCTCTATCCAATTGAGCTACGGGCGCATATGGAAAATTCGCTTCGCTGAGCCCTGGACGCTGATTCCATGGAGGAGTGAGCGGGAGGGTATGCGAGACCGAATATCGGCAGCGCAGTTATACAGTTGTCAGGGAGAGGGGGTCAAGAGCGGATATGGCCAGGATTTGCCGGGCAAATCCTGGCCATCTCTTTTGCACACAATCAGAAGATGCTTTTGCTGACTTCTGCGGAATGAGTACTCTCATTCCCGGCGTTGTCGTAGGCGGTGATGGAGAAGAAATAGGTGGTGCCGATGGCGAGATTGGTGAACTGGTACGTGTTCACTCTTCCCAGGACAATCGGCGCACCGTACACTCCCGATTGAGTTCCCATGTAGATTTTATATCCCGCCAGATCAGTTTCTGTATTCGCCCCCCAGTTCAATGTCGCCGTGGAGGCTGTGGTAGTTCCTGGGTTTACGGTGAGGGAGACCGGAAGAGTTTTGCTTGTAGCCCCGGTCGCTGCCACTGTGACGGTACCGCTGTAGGTACCGGCGGCGAGGCTGGTCAGATTGACCGTTGCTGTGACGGTGCCGGAATTAGTCCCGGTGGCCGGGGAGAGCGTCAGCCAACTGGCATTGTCTCCAGCCGTCCAGGTCAACGTGCCGCTCCCGGTATTGGAGATGGTAAATGACTGATTGGATGGATTGGTTCCCCCCGCCGTGCCTGTATAGGTCAGACTTGCGAGGCTCAGTCCAATAGCGGGTGTGGCCGTAGGAGCAGCGTTAACCGTCAGCGCGACCGAGAGGGTTCTCGTCGTCGCGCCGGTTGCCGCTGTGGTGATGGTGCCGCTGTAGGTGCCGGCGGCCAGGCCGGTCAGATTGACCGTAGCCGTGACGGTGCCGGTATTGGTGCCGGAGGCCGGGGACAGGGTGAGCCACGCGGCGTTGTCGCTGGCCGTCCAGGTT
>Ga0209253_10005213_pt1 | contig 11281 bp, 14 predicted proteins | sample FrelakmetBRP12BR_FD_187145 | JGI IMG/M metagenome (GOLD analysis project Ga0209253, IMG submission 187145) | Freshwater lake sediment microbial communities from the University of Notre Dame, USA, for methane emissions studies - BRP12 BR (SPAdes)... | ecosystem: Environmental > Aquatic >...
CACCATGTCGCCCTCTTCGAGATCGAGCCGCTTCGCGTCAGCCGGGGAAAGGGATACCGGGTTCGCCCAGGTGGCCTTCGTGATGGGATCTGGCAGTTCCTGCAGCCAGCCGTTGTTCGCGTACCGGCCGTCGTAAACCGCCGCTCCCGGATGGAGCACGAGCTCGAAACCGCCCACCGCCGACTCTCCCTCCGTCAAAGCTGTTTCCGTCGTCGCTCGACGCTTTTCAGCTCTCTCAGCGGCTTTTGCCGCTGACGCCTCGACTGCCTCCACACGCAGGGTCCGAGGTTGATGAGGTGTCGCCTCCCGCCTGAGCACGCCGTCGTGCAGGGCAGCGTTCCAGAACTGCTCGAAGGGAACCGGGCTAGCCGCTGGGAAGACCTCTCTTCGCCAGCGAGCCTTCACGTATTCGTGATAGTCGCTCGACGCTTTGCCCCCCAGTGCTCCAATGATCCGGAGCATGACATCTTCGCCGTGCTTCGTGTCGTAAAGAGGACCGATGGCTGGCTGCTGCAGGCTCAACAGATCCGTGGAGGTTTCGTAGTCGCCCCACCCTTCCAGCCAGTGGTGCTCGGGCAGCACCACGTGGCAATCTGCTGCGGTCTCGTCCGCGTGAAGCCCGATGAACACCTTCAGCGGAACGCTGGCAGCTGCCGATCTCCACAGGGCGGCGTCTGGGAAGGTGTAGGCCGGGTTCACGCCCCAGAATATGACTACAGAGAAACCACCGGAGGCGACCTCGGCCAGATGCTCACGCATTTCCCCGAGCGTCAGTAGGTTGGCCGGCGGAGAGGTAAAGGCCGTCTCCACCGTATGGCCTTCCGCACCCAACATGACGTTTAGAAGGTGTGCGCCAACGTGGGCTTCGACTGGAACCGAGGGTCCGGCCAGGATCAGGGCCCTCTTGCCTGCCCCGGCAAGGTCGGCCGCGAGGGCATGAAGCTCGGCCGCGGGGACCCCGATCTCACCCGCCAGCGCGTCCAGATCGAACGCAGCCAGCGTCTGCGATGCAAGCCCCGGAGGCGGCGAGACGCCGTGCCGTTCCCTGAGTGTCCTCGCGAGGGCGAAGGCAACGTCGGCAGCTCTCGACGGCCTGATGGCGAATCGACCATCCGCATTAGCACCCGTGAGGCTCATGCCACCCTCGAATACCCAGAGCCGGTTCATGTGCTGGTTCTGCCCTGTTGGCCTGCGCCGATCTGCGAACTCCCGAATCGCGGTGGGGGCTATCCCGTCCGTCCCGAGAAAATCAGCCTGGAAAGACACCACGACGTCAGCCCGATCGAACCGGAAGCGAGGACTCGAAGCCTCCCCGAAAGCGCTAAGCGCCCCGACGCGTTCGGCCTGAGGAGCCAGAGGCTCGAAGGGAACGTGGATGAGCCTTGGCAGGACCCTCTCGAGTTCCTCGATGAGCGCTCTCCGGCTGGGCGAGGGTACCGCCCCTGTCACGAGGGCGACGGGCCTTCCCGAATTCTTCGCCGCCCCTAGACCCGTAAGCACCTTTGCCTCTGCTTTGGCCCACGTTGCGGGCAACCCATCCACGAGTGGCTGCCTCAAGCGGTCTGGGTCGTACATGCGAAGGATGTCGGCAACCGCCCTGAGGGAGGTCTTTCCCTGGGAGTCGGGGTGCTCGTCGTTCCCTTCGATGTGAATCGGTCTACCCTCCCGCGCTTTCACGAGGACACCGTAGGTGGCGACCCCTTCCTGAAACGTGCTCGCGTAATGGTTGGCAATCCCGGGGACGACTTCGCGGGGCTTCCTCGTTGAGGGAACGATCTCCCCGCGGTCAGGCCTGGAACAAGAGGTGCCGAGCGCCGCGAGGGCTGTGGAGGCTCCGACGAGAGCCAGGAAACGCCTCCGAGATATTCCGTCGACAGGAATTCCGAGCGCGGTCATCTGTTCCTGTGACAACGCGGCCAGCGATTCACCTACCCTCTCGGGCGCCGTACCAGCCTTTCTATCTCTATTTCTGTCCCTCTCACGCACGACGCTTCACCGAATGCAGAGGGGATCTGATAGTGAGCATGTTCCTCCGGCTGCTACCTTCCACCGACTCGTTCCTCAAACTCACCTGTGACAGGCGTTACAGTATTCCGCTCCTCGCTCGATCTCGGATTCCGCGGGTAGTGCTGCACGGGCATCCCGATGGCACCCCAGGCAGTTCCCCATGCGCATGGACATGTGCTGGGAGACGACCTCCAAGGCCTGAATCTCGCCATGGCAGGTCTGGCAGGCGATGCCTGCGCTCACGTGCGGACGGTGGTCGAAGTAGACGTGGTCGGGAAGGGCGTGGATGCGTTTCCACTCGAGCGGGCGGCCGGACTCGTAGATCGCCGTCAGCATCTGTATGGAAGGGCTCTCCGTCTTCGTGACCCGGTGACAGTTCATGCACGTCTCGACGGCAGGCACTCCGGCGTGCCGTGATCTCGATGCATTCGAATGGCAGTACTGGCACGGGATCTTCATCGTGCCCGCGTGCAGCCTGTGGGAGTACCCAACCGGCTGTTCGGGAGCGTAACCCCTCACGAAACGGCCCGGCTGAGTTACCCAGCCTACGGCCGTCAGGGTCAGCAGCAGGCTTGCTGCCCCGATGGGCAGGATGATGCGCACGAATCGATCGTAGGAGTTCACACACCTACCCCGCTGGCTCCGTCGGTCCAACAACACTCCCGCCGGCAGCGGCAAGACCCTCTGACACAGACAAGCTCTGCCGGCAAGCGGAAGAGCTTATCGCGCGAACCCGCCTGGAGGGAGTCGGCTCAGTCACCCACTGCCCACCCCGATTCCCATCTGCTGGCGTCAGACTCCTCGGGAACGTTCACTGCCCGGTCGTCTTCCAGTGCCTCCTCATCAAGTCGTTGGCCGACACGTGCGCTCTCTCTGTGGTCCGTAGTCCGTAGATGGCCCAGGCCTCCAGAGCTTGTCCCATATCCCGTCCCCCTTCGGCCTCCGCGGCACGCGGCAGCAGCGAGCGGGCTGCTCGCTTGGTCCGCCTAGACAGAAGACCTAAAGTATTCCCTCGGCAAGCCCTGCTGCGCTTCCCGCTCTGGCCTCCCCTCTGGCTCAGGTTCCTCGGTCCGGGGTTGTCGGGTGGGCTCCTGGTAATGATGAACCAGTGTGCGCGCTTGGCAAGACCACCCGATCTGGAGCCCTGCGGGCTCCCGGCTCCCCAACAAAAACGGTCCCGCCTGCAAGCGACTCAATGGCCCATCTGTATCCAGATCGGCTTTCGCCGCCGGCCCAGATGCTTCGGCTCAGAGAAATGTTCCTGAAAGATCCATTGACTCGCCTTGCTGCCAGGACTAAGAAAAGTCTGCTTCCTGGCTCGCGGCCATGCCGCATTCGGAGGACACCCCGATGCCCGCCGCTACAGCCACCCCGCCAGCGACTCCTCTCGTCGGAGGGGCCCGTAATTACACCGTGGCTTCCCCGGGAACCAAACTCCTAGACCGCATGCGCGAAGCCCTGTGCTCCCGCCATTACAGCCCTCGGACCGAAGAAAGTTACTGCCAGTGGGTCAAGCGGTTTGTCTTTTTCCATAATGTGCGCCACCCGGCAGAGATGGGCGAGCCGGATGTCAACGCCTTCCTGACCCACCTTGCCCTCAAGGGGCGGGTCAGCGCCTCAACCCAGAACCAAGCGCTGAGCGCGTTGCTTTTTCTCTACCGCAACGTCCTTACTAGAGACATTGGCGATCTCGGTCGCGTCATTCGGGCACGGAGGCCAAAGCGCCTCCCTGTCGTGCTCACCCGCGACGAAGTGAAAGCGGCTCTCGGGAATCTGGCCGGGGACAAGTGGCTAATGGGCAGCGTGTTGTACGGAGCTGGGTTGCGCGTGTCGGAATGTTTGGGGCTTCGCGTGCACGACCTCGATTTCTCTACCGGCCAGATCATCGTGCGGGACGGCAAAGGGTTCAAAGACCGTCGGACGATGCTGCCCGAGGTGGTAAACACTCCTATGCGGGAACATCTGACCCAGGTGCACCAGATTCATCAGCGTGACCTCGCCGCCGGGTACGGCCGAGTATCCATGCCCGGCGCGCTGGCACGGAAGTATCCCTCCGCCCCCCGGGATTGGGGGTGGCAATGGGTCTTTCCCCAGGAGCACCGCTGGGTCAACTCAGCCACTGGCGAGCAGGGGCGGCACCATGTGGATGAGTCCATCCTCCAGCGGGCAGTGAAGGCCGCCGTGCGGCAGGCCGGTATTGTGAAGCATGCTACATGCCATACGTTTCGCCATTCCTTCGCCACCCATCTGCTGGAGGCGGGCTACGACATCCGGACCGTCCAGGAGCTGCTTGGCCACAAGGACGTGAAGACGACGATGGTGTATACCCATGTCCTCAACCGAGGTGGCCTGGGAGTACGGAGTCCCGTGGATTCGCTGTGAAGACTGCTCGGGTCCCGGGGTGTTAGGCTGAAACCGTCTAAGAACCCTCCTCGCGGGGAGAGTGTGGGGCAACCAGTCAGAGATGCACACCTTATGCTTTTGGAGGCCCTGGCGTGTTACGCTGACAGGCAATCGCACCCGGGATGTTCGGCCGAAACCAGATACTCAATAGTTGGGCGTCAGTGCAATCCAAATAGCCCACCGCCATGCGGGGATCTAAAGCAACAGACTTGAGAGGAGGAATCGCATGATCGTCTTTCGCACATTCTTGGTGGCCGTATTCCTGGTGATCGCCGGTTATACGCTTGTGGTCATTGCCAATCATGGGTTGAATCTGCTTCCCGTGTTCTTTGGTGATATGACCAAGATGCAATGGCCGGGTCAGTTCAATCTGGACTTCATGTGCATGCTATTATTATCTGGTCTGTGGGTCAGTTGGCGACAACAGTTCTCGATCACCGGTGTGGTTCTCGGGCTGGTCGCGGTCTTTGGGGGCGCACTGTTCCTCAGCGCCTATCTGCTCGTTGAGAACTTCAGGGCAAATGGTGATAGCCGGACTTTGCTGTTGGGTGCCGCCCGGGTATCTCGATGAATCCATCCATTCTCGTGCTGCCGCCCAACAAAGCGCTGCAGGCGACCTTCGACGGCGGCGCTTCGCTTGCCGCTCCCGGCGCCTGAGCGCTGGCGTTAGGTGGCAATGATCTCGTTGAGCCCCTCGACGAGTCGATCGAGTTCCTCGGGAGACACCCTCCCGATCTTCCTGCTGAGCCGCCGGGTCGAGAGCGTGCGAACCTGGCTGATCTTCGCCCACGCCCGCTTCTTCATTTTCACCGACTTCAGTTCGTAGGTGAGGGGAAACCCGGCGCGCTGCTCCTGACTCGTGAGCGCCATCGCGATCACCGTGCCCGAACGTTCGTTGAACACGTCCGCGCTCAGCACAACCACGGGCCGCTGACCAGCCTGTTCACGGCCGATCGTCGGTTCCAGGCTGGCCCACAGTACATCCCCCCTCAGAATTCGGGCCATTCCTTCAGGTCCTGAGCCAACCCCTCGTCTGCCATCCTCTGTTCGGACCTCCTGCCGAGCTTGGCACATTCGCGGGCCAGCCGACAACGATCGACGCGCTCGAGCTTGTCGCGGACGGCCTCCTGGATCGCACGGCTACGGTTCGCGAACTTCTTCTGATCCACGAGCTGATCGATCCGCTTGAGCAAATCCTCTTCGATGGTAATCGCAACCTTCGCCGCGCCCATACGCAACTCCTCAGGTATGATGTTTACTCATACCACGGGATTCGCCACCTAACAAGCGGCTGCACCCGCCCGCGTGCAGCCGTCCCTATTGACCGCCCGAACTGCGCGATCGTTCTTCCCCAACTGGCCGGTGTTGTGGTATTCGAGCGCTGCGCGCGGCGGGTGAGCCGCAGGCGTTAGGCAGCCTGCAGTTCTGGAGGTCGGCGCTCATGAACGTCGAGGCGATTCCGAGATTCCTACAGGGAGCGCGGTTCCGTGAGATCGTCTGGCTTGCCCCGCTGGCGTATGCCGTGCACATCCTGGAGGAGTTCTGGCGGTTCCCGCTATGGGCCAGCACCCACTTTGCACCAGGCTTCACGACACACAGATTCGTGGTGGCGAATGCCGTCATCATGGTGGTTCTCCTCGGTCTGACGGCGCTCGTAAGCGCGGTCAGGGAGCGTGCGGTTGACTTCGTCTACTTCTGCTGGCTCGCGGGCCAACTCTTCCACAACGCGCTGTTCCACATGGGGACCACTGCCTACTTCGGGGTCTACTCTCCCGGTCTCCTGTCGGCGATCCTGCTCTACCTCCCGGTCTGCTATTGCGTCGCGCGAGCCGCCTATCGGGAGGCTCGCATCGACAACGCGGAGGGAGCTGCCGCGCTGGTGGTCGGCGCAGCTGGGATGTTCTCGCTCGTCTACTTCGGGCTGGTGCATCTTGCGTCCGTGTCCGGGTGAGCGTGGATCCTCTCGGAAGCATGATGACGCGGCGGGCACGCCACTCGCGCTTGACGGTCACCAGCCGGCGGGGATGGTGCGGCCCAACATAGCGCTGGAGCTGCCCGCCCGCTGCATAGGCGGTCGCCGCGCCGGTTCACGGGCGGGCGGCAGCTCAGCGCTGAAGCGTTAGGTTGCGAGAGTGGCGGGCTCGGACATGCTCGAAGTCTCAACAGCGGTTAGAGCCACGCTCGACGCGATGCGGCGCGCGCGTGCTCCCCTGGCCATGTACACGCTCGGGATCCTCACGATTCAATCGCTCACGGGCGTCTTCGGCTCCCCTGATCTCTTATCCAGGAAGGCAGTGCACACGAGCGATGCTTCCGCGCTTGTCATTAGCCTTCTGGTTCAGTCCTATCTTTGGTGCGGCGCCCTCAACACTGGCCTCCGCAGCGGCCGCTTTCAGAAGGTGTCGCTGTCAGACCTCATTGTCGGTCCCAGCGCATTTCTCCGACTGACCTCAGTCGGAATTGTGGCTGTTGTTCCCGTTTGTCTCGGCCTCCTGCTGTTGATCTTCCCCGGTGCCTACCTTGCCCTGATGTGGTCGCAAGCAGCCCCATTCCTCTTGGACGGCCGCGCGCGGCTCTTCGATTCCCTCCGGATGAGCGCCCAGCTGACGACCGGAGTTCGCGGAAGGCTGTTTCTTGCCTTCCTTGTGCCCGGCCTCTTGGAACTGCCAGCCCGCATTATCGACCGTCTCTCTACGAGAGCCGCGTGGTTCGAGAGCCTCCTGGGGTCCGCGGTGCTTCTCCTGGTAGGCACGTGGCAGATCCTTGTGAGCGCATTCGCCTGCTTCTTGGCGGCCATTCTTTACTGCCGACTCCTCGAGAGCCACGCAGAGGTAGGTACCTCGCGCACACCTGATGCCACCGTTGGCGAGAAGCCGGGCTCGGTGCATGCTTGAGAAGCGTGGAAGGTTGCAGGTCAGAGGAGCAAAGGCGCAACCTAAATGTAGTTCGGCATCGGCAGAGCGGAGGTTGCAGTGGTCCGAGAGACGAGGCAGGATGTTCCTCAGTGGAGGCGGAGACATGAAGCTGACGATACCGCTGGACGAGATGACCACGGTGGAAAAATTGCAGGCAATCGAGGAAATCTGGGCTGATCTTCAGCGTGTGCCTGAGGAACTCCCTTCTCCCGGCTGGCATGCGGACGTGTTAGCGGCCCGCGAGCATCGCGTCCGTGAAGGCACGTCACGGTTCTCGGATTGGGACACGGCAAAGGCCAGGATTCGCGAGAAGGCATGATGCTGGTCGAGGTCCTCGACGAAGCCGAGCAGGACCTCGTCGATGGCGCTCACTTCTACGAGGCACAAGAGCCGGGCTTGGGCCAATACTTTCTGGATTCGCTTTTCTCCGACGTTGACTCACTACAGCTGTACGCCGGGATCCACCCCGCACAGTTTGGCTACTACCGGCTTCTGTCCAAACGCTTCCCGTACGCGGTCTACTACCGAGTCGAGGGCAACGTCGCCCAGGTGTGGGCGGTCCTTGACTGCCGGCAGGACCCGGAGAAGATCGTGGCGAGGCTCACGCAAGGTCGATTATGACGTCACACTCCTGACAAGCAGGCCGAACAACACGCTGCACACGACAGCGGGCAGCGAGCCATTCCGGTGAATTGAAGCGGCGCGTCGTGCCCGCCGCGCGTGAGCGTGACCGTTCGGCGAATGGAGACTGGCATGCCAAGGAGACAGCACAGTGACGCGTGAGCGGCTGCTGCCCGCCGATCCAGTCCGGTTCATTCAGGACTGCATCAGACGCGGACGTGTCCTTTGGACGTACCACGTCAACATGCGCCTCGCGGGCCGCTTCATTCCCCGGGAGTCCATTCTCGGGGCCGTCGAGACCCTTGAACTCGTGGAGGCGTATCCAGACGACAAGTACCTCCCGAGCTATCTCGTCCTCGACCGAGCCAGCGGCGAGGCGTTGCACGTGCTGGTCGCGGTGGACGTGGAATGCGATAATGTCCGCGTCGTCACGGCATACCGCCCCGACTCCGAGGAGTGGCAGGACGACTGGAAAACCAGGAGGCCAAAGCAATGAAATGCACCGTGTGCGGTGGAGGGCTCAGGACGGCGACGACGGACCTGCCCTTCAAGGTCAGCGACACGACCATCGTGATTCTTAAGGGGCTTCCCGTCGTTCAGTGCACCAGGTGTCCCGAGTATCTGATCGACGACGAGGTCCTTCGGAGGGTCGACGAGATCTTGGCGAGGGTGGAAGGCAGGACCGAGCTTGAAATCGTTCGTTACGCCGCCTGATCGTCTGCCTATGCATCGCCGAACAACGCGCTGCACCGGCCCGGTGACCGCGAACCTTAGCCAGCAACGGTAGGCAGGCCGCCGAATGCGTCTGAAGGTTCCACGGACGGCAGCAGAAGAGCGGCTTCTGGCATCGCTCAACTCCGGCTACAAGCTTCGTCGACGACTCTGGGACGACTATGGCCACCAGCGCGAGACACGTTCGTTCAACCCCGACACGGACAACAAGCGCTATAGCTCAATGAAAGATGAGTGGGCGAACGAAGTCGTGCGCGAGTTGACCGCGATCTTCCCAAGCCAACTTGAGGCCAACGCGTTCGCCGACCGATGGTCGCCGGCGGCCGTCGACTACTTTGGCGTCGATCAGAAGTTCGGCCGGCTCTTCTACAATACCTTTCCGACACTCCTGGAGCGCCTCCGAAGAATCGTTGAGGTCAACCTTCTTCGGTACACGGATTTGCCCATCCGTGAACGGCTGTACGTCGAGGATATCGACAGTTTTCGTAACGTACGCGACGTCAATCCTGCGATGGTTGCCCACGCCCTGCACGAAGCAAGGCTGGAGCGGTCCGGGGGTCGCGATGCTCGCCTCGGCCGCTGACAGCGTGCGTTAGCGCGCCATGCACGACGGTGGTAGGCTATGGACCGTGAGTGATACCGATGTTGCTGAGATCGTGAAGCTCCCGGTCGAAGAGCGGATGCGCCTCGTGGAGCTGATCGGGGAGAGCCTCGCCGCGAATCCGGCAGCTCTGGCGTTGGACGATGCTCATCGTGCAGTTATCGATGAGCGTCTTCCCGAACACGAGCGCAACCCAGACGACGACGTCACCCGAGACGAACTCTTCGCAGAAGCTCGCCGAGGCTGATGGCCTTGCCAGTCATCTACCGTCGGTAGGTTGGCCGGGACGTGGCTGGCGCTTACGGGTGGTACAAATAGCAACACGCTGGCCTCGGGGAGGGGTTCCTCGCCGCTGTAGACGCTTCATTTGATGCCATCCAGGAGTCCCCCGAGAAGTTCGCACGCGTGCACGGCTAGGTACGGCGTGGGCATCACACATGACGCTCGGCTGTTCAGCTCTCCGAAGAAGCCCTTCCCCCGGGTGCCGTCCTGGAAAAAGCATAGGCCCTTAATGCAGCCAATGAACTGCGAGTCCGATCCCAAGCGATGGACGTGTCCACTGCACTTCCGTCTGATCCAGTGATGCCCGCGCAGGCATGCGCAGTCGGTTCGGAGATGCCGCAGGAGCGCGCGACCCCATGACACGCGCCGTTGCCACAGCGCGGAGCAGAGCCGCGGACTTGTTCCAGTTGACGAAGCCGGGGGTCGTTCTGATGGTGCTCCTGACCACGGCGGCAGGGTTCTATCTGGGGTCGGCGAGCGATATCGATGCCCTAGCCGTTTACCATACACTGATAGGGACGGCGCTGGCTGCCGCCGGAGCGTTGGCACTTAATCAGTTCCTGGAGCGGGATCTGGATGCCCGTATGGCGAGGACGCGGAACAGGCCGCTGGCTGACGGCCGGCTCGACCCTAGCCGGGCACTTGGCTTCGGGGCACTCACCACGGCAGCGGGGCCGCTGTACCTCATCGTGACAGTGAACGCCCTCTCAGGCCTGCTCACCTCCGTCACCATATTGAGCTACCTGTTCATCTACACGCCCCTCAAGCAACGAACGCCCCTCTGCAGCGTAGTCGGTGCCGTGCCGGGTGCGCTGCCGCCGCTCGTGGGCATGGCGGGTGCACGAGGCGAGCTGGGCGCGGACTCGTGGGTGCTGTTCGCGATTCTCTTCCTGTGGCAGATTCCTCACTCACTCGCGGTAGCACGGCTGTATCGCGATGACTATGCCCGCGCGGATGTCTGCTTCCTACCGGTGGTCGACCGGGATGGAAAGAAGACGGGGGCCCATGCGGTCGCCAGCTGCGTGGCGCTGCTCGTGGTGGCGCTGCTACCAACCGTGGTCGGTCTTGCGGGCCGACTCTACTTCCTGGGCTCCTTGACGCTAGGGCTTGGCTTCCTGGGTTGCTCCGTTGCGCTCGCATTCAGGCAGCGCCCGGTTGACGCGAACCGCCTGCTGTTCGCGTCGCTGCTGTACCTCCCGGTTCTGCTCGCGCTGATGGCTTTTGACAAGGGGCCTATGTAGACACGTAGACGTGACGGTGCCCATGGCCGGAAGTGCACACCATCGCGTAGCGGAGCCGCGGACCCAGCAGGGGACGCTTAGTACCGCAATCCAAGAGTTCGGTGACGTATTGTTTGGAGTCAAGGTTGTTAGGCTGCCTGGTTGAGAGGCCGCTCACGAGCAGCGGACAAGCGCACGCCTCGTACTTGTGGTGCGCAGTACTTAAAGCCTATCCCAAAACCCCGGACCGAGGAGTTCGCGTCAAATGGAAGGAGAGAGCGGGAAGCGCAGCGAGGGACGCCGCAGGCGTAGCTGGAGGGCTATGTCGAGGCGCCGCGAGCGAGCACCCCGCTCGCAGCCCCCAGATGGCGCGAAGGCCGACGGGAGGGGTTTTGGGATAGCCTCTTAGCTGGAGCGCGCCGTGACGGCATCGTGCCGATGGATCCGGGCGGCCTTGCGGGGAGCTTTCGGTCTCCCGACAGCGGCAGTCATCATTTCTG
>Ga0209253_10005214_pt1 | contig 11281 bp, 9 predicted proteins | sample FrelakmetBRP12BR_FD_187145 | JGI IMG/M metagenome (GOLD analysis project Ga0209253, IMG submission 187145) | Freshwater lake sediment microbial communities from the University of Notre Dame, USA, for methane emissions studies - BRP12 BR (SPAdes)... | ecosystem: Environmental > Aquatic >...
GCATATCGGATTTGTCTTCCAGTTTCACCAGCTCCTTCCCGAATTCACTGCTCTCGAAAATGTTTGCATACCGGCATATATTGCAGGTAAAACCAAAGCCGAAGCAGAAGCAAAAGCTTCTGAAATACTTGGTTTCCTGAATCTTTCCGACAGGCTCGAACATAAACCTTCGGAGCTTAGCGGCGGTGAACAGCAAAGGGTTGCAGTCGCAAGGGCTCTGATAAATAATCCATCGGTTATACTGGCTGATGAGCCTTCAGGCAACCTTGACTCAGAGAACAAAAACGAACTTCACAAACTTTTCTTTAAACTCCGGGATTCTTTTGGCCAGACCATCATAATTGTCACCCACGACAGACAATTGGCCGGAATGTCGGACCGGATACTCCAGATAAAAGACGGACTTATTGTAAATGAGCCGTAGACATAAATACAATAGCATTCTGGTTGCTGAAGCAGTCAGATCGATAATATCGGCTTTTAATGAAATTATCTCGAATCCGTTGAAGCCGCCTGGAATTTGTACTTTCTTACCGCTTGATTTAATACAATAATTCAACAAATCCTTGTCAAATTCCAAATCTTTACCGGTAGCTGAACCATTTCATTGCCTGGCAATCGGTCATAAACTTAATTGATTCATTCTTTTTGCGATTAAAAAAAAGTAATTAGATTTAAACCGAAATATCAATCGGTTGCAATAATAAATAATTAGAAAGTTTTATTATTTTTAGTAATGACACAATTATCTGATGAGAAGAAACTGACTGTTGCCATTGGATGCGATCCAAATGCCGCCACCCTGAAAGAAATTGTTAAAGGCCAGCTTATAGAAGCGGGATATGCAGTAAAGGACTTCGGAAGTGATGATCCTATTTATGCCAGGGTAGCATTTGCTGTGGGAGAGGCAGTAGCAGCAAAATCGTTTGACAGGGGTATTTTGCTTTGCGGAACGGGTATTGGAATGAGTATCGCTGCTAACAAAGTACCAGGTGTATTTGCAGCCCTTTGTTCTGACACATATTCTGCCGAAAGAGCTATTAAAAGCAACAACTCCAATGTATTAACCATTGGTGCCTTTACAACGGGAACCGAAGTAGCCAAACAGATCGTAAAAGCCTGGATGGAAGCAAGATGGCAGCCAGGCACAGGTTCTGAACCCAAGGTTGCCTCCTATGTGGAATATGCCAGGAAACACCAGGTTTAAGAAATGTTAGTTTTACTTTAAAATTCTGATGGATATAAAGGAAATTTTGAAGCTGGAATATACAGCACTTCATATAAGACGAAGTATTTTACGGCTCATCAGGGCAGGGGAAGCAGGTCATGTCGGAGGGGCGCTCTCTTCCGTTGAAATTGTAACGGCACTTTATTTTAATTTGCTGAATATTGATCCCGGTAGTCCGAAATGGCCGCAGCGGGACCGGTTTGTTCTGTCAGCAGGACATAAATGCCTGGTTCTCTATGCCGCACTTGCTGAACGGGGATTTTTCGATAAATCGGTTCTTGATACTTATGGAGCTCTTGACAGCCCGATACCCGGGCATCCGAACATGCATAAACTTCCGGGAATTGAAACAAATACAGGAGCACTTGGACATGGTCTTTCAATAGCGGGGGGAATGGCTCTGGGGCTCCGGATGGATAAATCACAGTCAAAGGTCTACGTTTTAATGGGTGACGGGGAGCTGGCTGAAGGATCCAACTGGGAGGCTGCGTCGGCTGCATCAATGCATAAACTTGATAACATTCTTGTTTTTGTCGACAGGAACCAGTTGCAGATAAGCGGCCGGACAGTTGATGTAATGAGTTATGAACCCCTGGATGAACGATGGCGTTCATTCGGGTGGAGCGTCAGGACAATCGATGGTCACGACTTTGAAGCAATCATAGGCAACGCAAAGGAGATCCCTTTTGAGAAAGGCAAACCTTCAATAATAATTGCTGATACCATAAAATCAAAAGGACTCAGTTTTGCCGAAAGGAAAGTAAATTATCATTACTGGAAAGCCACTCCCGAAGAAATGGAGCAGGCAGAACGCGATCTGGATGCTATCGAAAAGAAACTGAAAGAAAAAACAGAAAGGAGTACCGGTAATGAATGAATTAAAAGATCCCAGAAAAACCTTCGGAGAGGCTGTAATTGAGGCAGCAGAAAAAAATCAGAATGTGGTTGTCCTCTCTGCTGACAGCAGTTCAGGATCGGGATTGGGAGCATTCCCTTCCCTTTTCCCTGACAGGCATTTTGAATTCGGGATAATGGAACAAGGCGTAATAGGATTTGCTTCCGGACTGGCAACAACAGGGAAAATACCTGTCTTTGCCGCTATAGCTCCTTTTGTAACTGCACGTCCATTCGAAATGTTCCGGAATGACCTGGGTTATATGAATCAGAATGTCAAGGTTGTCGGACGTTGTGCAGGAATGACTTACGATCAGCTTGGTTCTACCCATCATTCTATTGACGATGTTGCACTGATACGTACAATCCCGGGTGTTACAATAATTAATCCCGGCGACCCGGTCACTATTAGAAAGGCAGTTCTTGCCATGATTGAGCTCAAGGGACCCTGCTATATGAAAATAGGCAGCCCGAAGATGCCGGTACTTTATCCGGAGGATATTGATTACAGGCTAGGAAAAGGTATTGTTATGGAAGAGGGCTGGGACGTGGCACTCATAGGGACTGGCACTGTATTATCAAAAGCAGTTGCAGCTGCAAAGCTGCTTGAAGAGTCAGGTGTCAGCGTACGCCTTATTGACATTCATACCATTAAGCCTCTTGACCGTGAACTCATACTGTCAGCAGCCAGGGAAATAGGGAAGATTGTAACTGTTGAGGAGCATTTTTTAGCTGGAGGGCTGGGCAGCGCTATCGCCGAAATATGCAGCCAGGAATGTCCTGTAAAAATGAAGATGATTGGAATAGGTGATCAATACGCCAGCAACGGTCCTTATGAAGAATTACTGGGTAAATATGGGCTTCAGCCTGATCAGATAAAAGAAACTGTAATCAAATTTTTATCAACCTGATAACTTAAAATCCTGGTATGAAGAATTCTGGTGAAATGAAAATGTTTCTCGCTCTGGCAGTCTTACTTGCTATTGCTGAGACCTTATTATTGATTTTTGGAAAAGGAAATCTTCCGATTTCCGGATTGATTCTTTTTGCAATGTTTTATGCACTTGCCTTCACCGTGCAGAGAACTGAAAAACTAAAAGGATTATCCTTTACATTTCAAATTTTCGCTTTCGTCTCATTTACACTTTATTTCCCAGAGATATTCACAAACTGGGGATTTAATACAAATAGCCTGATAGTTCCCTCCATCCAGGTTATTATGTTTGGTATGGGTACGAAACTTAGTTTTGCTGATTTTGCGAAGGAATTATCAAAACCCTTGAAAGTGATTGTTACTACTGTAATGTGCTATACTTTGATGCCTCTCATTGCTCTGCTTATCATAAAAATTTATCATTTTCCACCTGAAGTGGCTGCAGGTATCATATTACTGGGTGTGGGTCCCGCAGGTGCTGCTTCGAATGTTATGACATACCTGGCTAAAGGAAACCTGGCTCTCTCAATGACCGTTACTACGTTAACTACTTTAATTGCACCTATTGCAACACCCTTCCTAATGAAAATATTTGCCGGTCAGTTGATTGAGGTCGACGCCATCGGTATGATGATCAGTATTCTCAATATGCTTTTCATCCCTGTATTTGCAGGTATAATTATCAATAAGATCCTTTATGGAAACTTAACATGGACAAAGAAGGATATAAATATTGGTATCATGGCAATTATCAGTTTTTTTGTCGGATTTGTTCTCCTATTCATCACTTTTCCAGCAATTTTAAAGTCTTTAAAAACAGGTCTCATCCTTATTGCCTGGGCGATTACTATCGTATCTGTTACTGTTATTGTCATTCGCCGGACCAATGGTCCTGCAAATTGGATGGATATAGTACTTCCAAAACTATCACTGGCAGCTATTATGTTGTACATTGTTATCGTTGCGGCTCATAATAAGGCAACATTATTAACAATAGGCCCGGCACTTTTTATCGCCACAATAGTTCATAATCTCCTTGGATATATTTCTGGATATTCCTTATCCAAAGCTTTTGGCTTCAGTGAAGCAGACGCAAGGGCTATAACCATGGAGGTTGGCACCAAAAATGCTGGTCTTGCTGTAGGGTTGGCTTATGATGTCCTCAAAAGTACTGCTGCGGCATTAGCACCGCTGATTTTCGGCACCTGGATGAACATTTCCGCTTCTTCACTGGCAACTTTCTGGAGTCAGCGGGAGCCCATGGTAAAGGAACCTAAATTGAAACAAAATAATACCTGAAAAAATATTTAAGTTTCTCAAATTGATTTTTTAAGCAACCGATTGCTTTTTGATTATATTATTATATATTTTTAGCAACACTTTATCCGGTTGTTTTTTTTAAATTATTAAATATTAACCAATCTGTCGGAGGACAAACTATGAAAATCGGGGGATCATATTATTTGTTATGCCTTACTATCTTAGCCGGGCTAATCTTGTGCACCTCAGTCACTGCTCAGCCAACTTCACTGACAAAAGATGAAATGCTCTACTACACATCACTCTGGAAGGGGGAACGCTTCCCGGATGGAAGACCAAAAATTTCTGACGACATTATCCAGAGGATGAGGTACGTATCTGTTACTGAAGCCTGGCAGACTCTTAACGGCCTCAGCGATACTGAAGGGCAGGGACCGGTAAGCTTCGGTGAGCTCAGGAGACCTACCTATTCTAATCAGTATTACGGCGGGTTTAAAATGATGCGTGAGGAGGTGGTTATCTGCGGCAGGGCTTCAACAATACATTTTCTTCCCTATCGTCCTGATCTGAATGGTCTTGTCCAGCAGCAGGGTACAAAAGACGGAAGAAACAGAGGACAATATACGTGGGGAATCGACCAGCTGCAAAAAGGTGACGCTTATGTTGCCAATGTATGTGAAGGAATACTCGACGCATCACATGTTGGTGATAATCTTGGAACTACAATCTGGACCAAGACAGGCAACGGCGCTGTAATCAGAGGTACTCTCAGGGACCTGTACGGCAATCTTGGAGTTGATCCAAAATGGAATGTAATGGTACGCGATTTCAGGCCGCAGGCAAACAGCTCTAACCTGGTAATCGGGATTAATTGTCCGATACAGGTTGGCTATGTTACTGTTATGCCCGGAGATGTTGTTCTTGGCACACGCGAAGGAGTGGTCTTTATTCCGCCTCACCTCGCACAGCAGGTTGTAGAGACCTCTGAAAAGACCCGCATGCAGGATGTGTTTGCCCATGAAGGAGTAAGGCAGGGCAGGTTTACTGCGCAACAGGCTGATGGTGGCTTCACGCCGGAAATGAACCAGGAATTTACCAAATGGCTGCTTGACAATGCCGATACTATGGGAAAATACTTCGAGGATCCCAAAGCCGCTCCGTCTCCTGAATTTATCAGGGCATATGCAAAGGAACGCCAGTCAATGAAACCTCCTCAGAGATAATTGACAGCTGTCATGATAAAAACATGCAGCACGACTGAAAATGAGATAGGGAGATTGGCCGGTGGTCATGAATTGATATTCAACGGAAATGAATACCTGTTCAAATTCAAACCTCATTCACTACTTGCTGAACCATATGGACTTGTGAATTCCTGAGTAATTTAAAATAGAACAAATAAAAACATAAGATTATGAAATCATCAGAAGATCAGTTAGTCATTGGGAGACGAAGTGCCCTTAAGATGCTTGGACTTACTTCGGCAGCGATGTTAACAGCAGGTTTTAGTGATGTTCTTTCGGCTGAACCAAAGGAAAACAAGCCGAAACCAAAACCGCTGGCTGTTGAGAGCCGTAGCTCCGTGTCTTTTACAACAGGAACAGAACGCAGGCAGATGTTATATGAGGTTATAAAACCGTTCCAGAATGAGATCAAAGCCGGGCTTAAAAAGAAACAGCTTATTATCAAACCGAATATGGTAGTAACCAACATAGCTCTCTGTGCTACACATGTTGATGCATTGAGAGCTCTTCTGGAATTTTTAAAACCTATTTACAAAGGCCAGATAATTATCGCCGAATCAAGTTCCTCTGTTAACTCCTCCGACGGTTTCAAGAACTATGGGTATCTTGACCTCGCAAAGGATTTCAATGTGAAATTCATTGACATTAACACATCAAGCACCGGGACTCCCGTATTTATTATTGACAGAAACCTGCACCTCGATAAAATACAGGCATCCGATTTACTGACAAATCCGGATAACTATGTGATATCAATTTCGAGGCTTAAGACGCATAACTCAGTCGTCATGACTGGTGCCATAAAGAACCTCACAATGGGAGCTCCCCTGAATCCGGGAGCTGTCAATGGGTCCAAACCTATAAGTTATAAGCGCAATATGCATTCCGGCGGATCGCGCTTTCTTCACTACAATATGTTCCTTATGGCTCAGCATGTTTTGCCCGATTTCGCAATTATTGATGGTCTGGAAGGTATGGAAGGTAACGGGCCTATAAACGGCACACCAGTTGATCACAAAATAGCTATGGCCAGTTTTGATCCTGTTGCCATTGATAGCATGGCTGCGAAGCTGATGGGCATTCCGCTTGAAAATGTAGGATATATTAATTACTGTGCTGCTGCCGGTTTGGGCAATATGGACAGGGACAAGATAGAAATTATAGGAGGCAAAGATCCCGATAAGAGTATCATAACATACAAATTAGGCTCAAATATTACCAACCAGCTTGAATGGAAAGATCCGCTTAATCTGCCGGGGCCGGGTCAACGGCCTCCAAATGCACCAGCAGCTCCCGGTCAGCCTGCAAACCAGACACCACCACAGAGACAACCGTAAGAAGTATTTTATTATTGGATTGGAGATTTATGAATGCTGCCCCGCAGGCAAAAATGAGTTTTATAAATAATACATATTAATTAAAAAATAAAACCGATGGAAAAAAAGCTAATGGGAGTTTTTGCACCTATTACGACTCCGTTTGATGAAACTGGAGAGGTGGCATACGACAAACTCAAAGACAACATGAAATTCTATGCAAAGTCCAGGCTGAAGGGATATCTTGCCCTGGGCTCCAATGGAGAAAACAAAAGTCTTTCAGGCAGCGAAAAGGAAAAGGTCCTTGAGACAATCATAAAGAATAAGGGATCCGACCAGGTTGTTATGGCCGGATGTATTTTTGAATCTACAAAGGAAACTATAGAATTTGCAAAAATTGCACAAAGCCTGGGAGCAGATTTCATTACCTTGCTGCCTCCCTCATATTTCAAGAAGGAGATGACAGATCCCGTGCTTCTGAAGTATTTTAGTGATGTGGCAAGCAGTCTGTCGACTCCATGCCTTGTATACAATGCACCGCAGTTCTGTGGCGGGACAACACTGTCAGTCAGCCTGATCAAGGAACTGGCAAAACATCCGAATATAAAGGGTGTAAAAGACTCCTCAACAGGCAATATCGAGAGTTTCCTGCTTGCAGTAAGGGATACTTTTAATGTTATGCCTGGTTCCGCCAACTTCTTTGTAAACGGCCTCATTATGGGGGCACCGGGAGGGGTTATTTCCCTGGCTAACGTATTTCCCGCAATTACCTGCAAGCTTTATGATCTTACAGTAAGTAAACATTATGAAGAGGCATTTAAGCTTAATGAAAAAGTTATTCAGCTCAATAAGACTGTGTCGGGCACCGGAGGTGTTGCCGCTGTAAAATATGCGATGGATCTGGCAGGCCTCTATGGAGGAAATCCAAGACTGCCTCTGTTGCCTTTAGGCGATGAAGTGAAAAAGAAAATTGAAGATTATCTTAAAAAAGAGGGATTAATATGAAGAAAGTTATTGTAAATGAAAAAGTAAGTCCTGATGCACTGAATATTCTTAGAAAAGCGGCAGAAGTCGTATACATACCATCAGGTGATCATGAGGAAATTAAAAAAGCGCTGAAGGATATTACCGGTATAATGCTTGATACCACGATAAAATTCACGCCGGAACTTATGGATTCAGCTCCGGATCTAAAGGTAATAAGCCGTACCGGAACCGGTGTGGATAATGTTGATATACCCGCTGCAACAGAAAGAGGAATATTGGTATTACATACTCCTGATGCCAATACCTTAACTGTTGCTGAACATACTGTTGCTTTTATCGGAGCACTGACAAAATACCTTGTTTTCCTTGATTCCGAAACCCGTCAGGGTAAGTTCAAGATAGCAAGAAGATATTATCTGCCTGTTGATCTCGACGGAAAAACCCTTGGAATAATCGGATATGGAAGAATCGGAAAACAGGTAGCCAGAAAGTGTATGGCTGCATTTAATATGAAGGTGATTATTTATGACCCTTATATCAGCGATGATGTGGTTGCTCCCGGAGTCGTTCGTTACAATGATGAGGAGAAAGTTTATAAGGAAGCCGATGTTCTCTCTCTTCATGTTCCAATGACAGATGAGACCAGAGATCATGTTGGCGAGAAGATACTTTCTTTAATGAAGCCATCTGCTTTCCTGGTGAATACAGCCCGAGGTCATATTGTCGATGAGGCATGTGTTTGTAAAATGATCGATGAAGGAAGACTTGCAGGTGCCGGTTTCGACGTTCTGGCAAATGAGCCTCCGGTTGAAAATGAACCATTCCTTAAGAATCCGAAAACCATAGTAAGTCCACACAGTGCAGCACTGACCAATGAATGCACTGTAAGGGTCGCATGTGAGGCGGCTCAGGGAATAGTGGACTTTATTGAAGGCAGGATGCCGAAATCCATTTTTAACAGGAATGGTCTTAACCTATAGTAATATTAATATTAATTGAAAAGTAATGAGTACAGAGAAAAAGTATGATCTGATCGGTTTTGGCGAAGCAATGATAAGATTCACCGCCCCTGATCACGGCCGGCTTGAACAGTCATCACATCTTCTTATAGCTATTGCAGCAGCAGAATTAAATGTAAGTGTTAATGCATCCAGGCTTGGTCATAAAACAGCCTGGGTATCCAAGCTTGTTGACATATGGTCAGGTCAATACATAATCAATAAAGCCAGGGAACATGGTGTTGATATGTCCGGAGTTATTCTCCTTCCTTTTGACGGAAAGGGAACTGTAAGAAATGGTTTATGCTATCTCGAGGTCGGAATAGGTCCCAGAGCCAGTAAACAGATGTACGACAGGGCTCACTCGGCAATCAGCCTGGTAAAGCCCGGGGATTTTGACTGGGAAAAAATTCTTTCCCAGACAAGGTGGTTCCACACAACAGGCATTACTACAGCCATTTCCGATAATGCCGCCACCGAAGCATATACATCTCTGAAAATGGCCAAGAAACTAGGAGTAACCACAAGCTTCGATCTCAACTTCAGGTCAACATTGTGGAGTTCTGAAAAGGCAAAAGAGGTTATGAAAAAGGTAATGCCATACATAGATGTTATAATTGGAAACGAAGAGGACTTTGAAAAGATGCTGGGAATAAAGGCAGAAGGAGGCACTGAAACATATTCAAATCTTGATCCCGAAAGCTATAAGTCTGTAGCCCTCAGAGTAGTCAAAGAGTATCCTAATGTCCAGGTTGTAGGAACAACCTTAAGAAACGTAAAAACTGCCCTTCTTAACGACTGGCAGACTGTCATGCTTTACAAAGGTAAGTTTTATGCTTCCAGGAAATATGAAAATCTTGAAGTTCTTGACAGGACAGGCGGAGGAGACAGTTTTGCATCTGCCCTTATCTGCAGTATGCTTGAAGGAAAGGATCCGCAGGAGACTATAGAATTTTCAGCCGCCTATTCTGCACTATGCCACGGATTCATGGGCGACTGGAACTGGGCTACAAGAGCCGAGACAGAAAAAGTGATGAAAGGCGGTAGCGCGAGGGTCGTACGTTAATCATGCTTTAACAACCATGAATCATACAATCAGATGCAAAAATCTTCGATTTTCGTTGCTTCTTAATAAAGTATTTAGTAAATTACAAGGATTTGCCATTATTTGCTATAATAAGGCAAAGCAATCGTAGATGAATTTTTACTAAATAACATCAACATATAATCAAACAAAAACAATCCTTTAATTAAACTTAACTCCTTCAACCATGAGAAAATTTGCATTGTTGTTTGTATTTCTGCTATTCGCAGGTTTTCAGGTCGTATTAGCTCAAAGGACAATCACGGGTAAAGTCATAGGAGCTGCAGATAAAAATCCTCTTCCTGGTGTTACTGTACTACTTAAAAGTACTACATCAGGTGTTCTCACAGACATTAACGGGAATTACAACATCCAGGTGCCAAACAATCAGGCTGTATTGCAGTTTTCATATATCGGCTTTGCCACCCAGGAAGTGACTGTTGGTACCCAGAATGTTATAGATATTACTCTGACAGAAGTCGTGTTGCAAATGAATGAAGTTATTGTAACAGCCCTCGGAATCAAAAGAGAGACAAAAAGTATTGGTTATGCGGCAACTTCTGTAAACACCGACCAGATTGCCACTTCCAACAATAACTCAAACTTTGCCCGCTCTCTTGTTGGTAAAGTTGCAGGTGTGAATATAAGTGCACCTCCGGGAGGTCCGGGGGGTTCCGCAAAACTCCGTATCCGTGGCCAGTCGTCATTTGGCGGCTATAACTCTCCATTAATTGTTATGAATGGTGTTCCTATTACTAACTCTGCCCGTGTTGAAGCTTCAGATGCTGACTTTGGTGACGGTTTGCAAAGTATCAATCCAGACGATATTGAATCGATGACTGTTCTGAAAGGAGCTCCTGCAGCTGCCCTTTATGGTTACCGTGCAAAAGACGGTGTTATCATAATAACTACAAAATCAGGTACCAGGGGGAGTGGTCTCGGAGTTGAAATTACTTCAAGTTTTACGGCTGACGAGGCTCTTGATTTCACAGACCTGCAATATGAATACGGGCAGGGCGAATATGGTTTACGTCCTGGGACAATGAAGCTTGCCGATGGTACAATCGTTCCTTCTGCCAATCCGCTTTCTGATGCAAGATCATCAGGTATCTGGAGTTTCGGTACAAAAATTGACAATAAACCATTCCTCGCCTTTGATAACCAGCAACACCCCTATTCGGCATTTCCGATGAAAAAGAAATATAAGGCGTTTTATAATATCGGAACGAACTATACCAACTCTGTTGCAATTTCATCTGGTAGTGATAGAGGAAGCATGCGTGCTTCTTTCGCCAATACCGATGCAAAAGGAATTATTGAACGTTCTGAGTACAAA
>Ga0209253_10005215_pt1 | contig 11279 bp, 7 predicted proteins | sample FrelakmetBRP12BR_FD_187145 | JGI IMG/M metagenome (GOLD analysis project Ga0209253, IMG submission 187145) | Freshwater lake sediment microbial communities from the University of Notre Dame, USA, for methane emissions studies - BRP12 BR (SPAdes)... | ecosystem: Environmental > Aquatic >...
CCCGCCGTGGGGATGAACGTGTCGTTGGGAGCGGCCGTTCCGAGGACGAGCTTGTTTTCGGGAGAGAGCGGGTCGCGGAGCGGGGTCATGAGTTTGAGATGTTCATAGATCAGCCGGGCCTGGACGCCCCGCCCGCCTACATAATCGCGGCAGATGGCCGGGTCGGCCGGATCAATCCGCACCGAGCGGTCGGTCAGGTTGACAAAAGCCCAGCGTCCCGTGTAGCCAGAAAATCCAATTCCCGACGGGCTCATAGCACCTCCATGGTCAGAGCTTCTGATGATAGGTTGCGCGTTATTTCCTAGCACTTCCCCCAGATATGCCGGGGGTGTTTCTTTTCGTATTCTTTGGCGGATTCCCTGGTGACCGTGTGCCAGCGGACGCCCTTCTTGGCCCCGACGATACCGGCCAGGGCGCAGCGGCAGAGGGTCGGGTCGACCTTCTTCCTCAGCTCGTCGAAGACCTTGTAGGGATCCCGCCTGAGAAATTCCTTTTTGGTGGTGATCCCTATCTGGGACAACTTGGCGGCTGTGGTCGGCCCGATGTTGGGAAGCGACCTCAATGAATCATCGGTCTTTGGGGATCTCTCTTTTTTTGATTTGGACATTTCCTGGATCTCGTTAGTCTTTATCAATGATATGGATTTGAATCCAGAAAGATTCTAGGAAAATGACAGCCCTCTGTCAATTACGGCTCGGGTATGGTTGTGTCCTGATGTTGTTGAGGATAGAATGGGGGACCATGAAATTTCAGGCGGCGGTGTTCGACCTCGACGGGACACTCCTGGATACTCTTGCCGACATCGCCGATGCCATGAACGCGGCCCTGGGACGGATGGGTTTTCCCGGCCACGAAATGGACGCCTATCGATATCTGACCGGAGACGGGGTGCGCGCTCTGGCCGAGAGGTCGATCCCGGCACGGGCAAAAGACGAGACGGCGTTTGCGGCTTGCATCCGGGAATTCCGCTCGGAGTACGCCGCCCGCTGGGGAGCAAAAACCCGGCCTTTTCCCGGGATCACCGGGCTGCTCACCGAGCTCGTCCGGCGCGGGTTCAAGCTGAGTGTCTTGTCCAACAAGCTCGAGGAGTTCGCCCGCCGGGCCGTGCGGGATTTTCTGCCCGGGTTTGATTTCAAGTTCGTCATCGGAGCCAAGCCCGAACTTCCTCCCAAGCCCGACCCCGCAGGCGCCCTCCTTATCGCCCGCGGACTGAACATTCCTTCATCCCGGATCCTCTATCTCGGGGACACCGGCGTGGACATGCAGACGGCCGTCCGCGCGAGGATGTTCCCCATAGGTGTTTTGTGGGGATTCCGGGATGAGAAAGAACTCCGGGAGAATGGGGCCCAGGCTCTGATCGGCTCTCCTCAAGAGCTTCTCGGGTTGATCGACTGAGCCCAGGACAGGCTCGTCCCGGAATCTCAGCTGTCGTGCTGGCGTATGAACTCCTCCACCTTCTCCACGAGCTCGCGGTTGCCGACGAAAATGGGAGTGCGGTCGTGGAGCGTCTTCGGCTGGATGTCCAAGATCCGCTGCCTTCCGTCTGAGGCGTAGCCCCCGGCCTGCTCGGCGATAAAAGACAGCGGGGCGCATTCGTAGAGGAGACGCAGCTTGCCGTGGGGCGTTTTCGGGTCCTTGCGGTCGGCGGGATAATAAAAAACGCCGCCAGCCAGCAGGTTGCGGTGGAAATCGGAGACAAGAGTCCCGATGTAGCGCAGGGACAGACCCTTCACCCCCCCCTCGTGGCCCTGCAGGTACTTGGTGTAGAGATGGACTCCCATGCTCCAATAGATCTGGTAGCCGAGGTTGACGCTGAAGTATTTCGGCCGCTCGGGGATGCGGATATTCGGGTGGGAGAGCAGGAACTCGCCGACCGTCGGGTCCAAAGTGAAGCCGTGTACTCCGTGGCCCGAGGTGTAGACAAACATCGTGCTCGACCCGTAGGCGATATAACCCGAGGCCACAAGGTTGCGCCCGGGTTGGAGGAAATCCTCGAGCGTCCCCGGGCCGTCCTCGCTGATCCGTTTATAGACGCCGAAGATGGTGCCGATCGGGACGTTGTAGTCCACGTTGGAAGAGCCGTCCAGCGGGTCGTACACGAGTATGTATTTTCCCTTGGGGTACTTGTCCGGCACGGGCATAAATTCCTCATTCTCCTCAGAGGCCATGGCGGCCACCCGGCCGGTGTGGTCGTTAATACGGAAGATGGTCAGGTCGGCGAAGCGGTCGAGCTTCATGACCTGCTCGCCCTGGATGTTGATATCCTCGGTGCGGCCCAGGATCTCGGCCAGACCGGCCCGTGTTGTCTTGCTGGCGATGACCTTACCGGCCAGGGCGATGTCGTAGAGCAGGTTGGTCAGGACGCCCGTCGCCTCGGGGTGGGAGGCTTGCTCCTCGAGGATGTGGCGCTCGATGGTCATGATCCGGTAAGGGTCGATGGAAATTCTTGACATTTTTCCTCCTTCAGCTCGTGGGTTTCACCCCAAAATATATAACAATTGGGGAGGCGATATCAATCCCATTTTTCCGTCCAATCGCATCAAGACGGCCGTTGGGCTTGAAACGCCCTGTTGTACCTTTGAGAATACATGTATAATGAAAAAAACCCAAGGAGGGACGACCATGGATATTAAAACCGTTAAGATCGATAAGCCGGACGATATGAACTTTATTCTTGGGCAGTCCCATTTTATCAAAACCGTCGAGGACATCCACGAGGCCATCGTCAACACGGCGCCGCAGATGAAATTCGGGATTGCGTTCTGTGAATCGTCGGGGCCGGCCCTCGTCCGCTACTCGGGGAACAACGACTCCCTCATCGAGCTGGCCAAGAAGAACGCCCTGAGCATAGCGGCCGGGCACTGCTTCCTCATCTTCATGGAGAACGGCTTTCCGGTGAATATTCTCAACACCATCAAGAATGTCCCCGAAGTCTGCCGGGTCTTCTGCGCCACGGCCAACCCGGTCGAGGTCATCATCGCCGAAAACGAGTCCGGACGGGGGATCCTGGGCGTCATCGACGGCCTCAAGACGAAGGGCCTGGAGACCGAGGCCGACATCAAGTGGCGGAAGGATTTCCTCCGCAAGATCGGCTATAAGTTCTGAAGAAATCCAGTTCTCACTTCAGGCAGAATCTCTTGAGGAACTCTGGCCTGGTCTTCAGGCCGTCAACGCGTCAGCGGGCCGCGAGTTTCGACTTGCACTGTTGGATCAGCGAATCCACCCCGCTCAGCTGGGCCGGTGTCAGAGGACGGGCGTATTTCTCCCTAAACTTGGAGAGGTTGTCAAGCGCTCCCGCGTAGTCGCCGGTGTAGAAATAGGCCAGGCCTAGGTTGTAGTAGGCCGTGCCGTAGTCTGGGAAGAGGTCAAGGGCCTTTTTTAGCTCGGGGATGGCCTCCGCCGGCCGTCCTCCCTGCAGATAAGTGAAACCCAGGCCGTGATGGCTTGACGGGTCTTTGGGGTTGAGCTGGATGGCTTTTTTGTAGCACGCGATCGATCTCTCGTAGGCTGCCGGATCTTTGCTTTGGGCAAAGATGGCGAATTCAACGTCCCCCATGTTGCGGTGAATGAGGTAGTATCCTTCGTCCAGGGTCAGGGCGTATCCTAAGGCCTGGCGAGCCTTCTCCAGCTCTCCCGTGTTCAGATAGGCGACGCCCAGGACATTCCAACTGTCGGACACATTTTCGAAGGGATACCGGCCGTCAGCCGTGATGACGCGGATGACCTCGCCGTATCGTCCGGTCTCATTGAGCATATGAACATACGGTGAGGCGATCAAGTAGCTTGCCGGCAGGATTTCAAGTCCTCTCTTCAGGACGGCGAGGGCGTCCGCGACCCGGCCCATCCTTCCATAGATCAAGCCCAGCGTGGAATAGCCGGCGTCAAAATCCTCTTTCTCCGAAAGGACGCTCTTGACAAGTTCGATCGCCTCCGCGCTGCGGCCGCGCTCAAAAAGCTCCTGGGCTTCCGTGCACTTGTTGTGGAGGGGGAGGAGTGTTTTGACGTCGTCCGACGGGCCGTATTTCCTTTTCCTGACGGGTTGAGGGCTGGAGACATAGCCGAGGCTTCTCAGCGCTTCCAGGGACTCGCGGTCGAGCTTGCTCTCCTTGCCTGCCTGGTCCGTGGGCGAGAGCCCGCCCGTGATCCGGGTGAGTCTGGCCCTGAGCTTGTCGGCGGCTTTCTCGGCGATCACGTTCTTGAGTTCGTCGAAATCCTGGTCCATGTCGTAAAACTCGGGGATTGGGGACTCGATAAATTTTTCCGGGCCTTGAATAAAGCCAAAGAGGGGCGCCCATCCCTGACTATAATAAGGATACATGGATTCGAAGTAGATGGCCCGCTTGGGCAGCTTCTTGCCCTTGACCGCGGGCAGAAGCGAAAGGCCCTGGAGCCGGGCCGGCACCTTGAGCCCGAGAAGCTCGCAGACGGTGGGAAAGATGTCTGTATGGGTGGCCACCTGGTTGACGTTTCCCGGTTTCAGCCCCGGGGCGGAGATGAGAAGAGGGATCCAGAGAGTCGTGTTGTAGGCTAAAAACCCATGGGTTTCTTCTCCGTGCTGGCCCAGGGATTCCCCATGATCGCTGGTGAGGACGACGAGCGTGTTGCCGCTCCCTCCCTGGCCTTCGACAAAGTCAAGGAGCGTCTTTAGGGCGGAGTCGACATAGGCGACTTCGCCGTCATAAAGCCGGTCCTTGTATTGGGAGAGGAAAGGCGGCGGCGGCTCGTAGGGATGGTGCGGGTCGAAACAATGGACCCAAGCGAACCAAGGGGCGGCCCGGCCGTCGAGCCAGCGGAGGCAGCTGCTGACAACGGCCTCGGCCGGTCTCTCCCGGTAGAATTGTCCCCCCAGGCCTCGGTGTTCATCCAGCGTTTCATCATAAACATCGAAGCCCCGGTTGAGGCCGAACCTCGAATCAAGGGGGAATCCGCCGATGAACGCCGCCGTGGCGTAGCCCGCGGCCTTGAGGTGCTCGGCCATAGTCAGGAACTCTTTGCCGACGACGAAATTGCTGTTGTCGTGGACGCCGTGCCGGAGAGGATCCAGGCCGAGGAGGATGTTCGTGTGCGAGGGGAGCGTCGTCGTGGTCTGGGCAAAAGCCCGCCGGAACAAAACCCCCTTCTCGGCCAGCCGGTCGATATTGGGGGTTTTGAGCTGCACGCTGCCGTAGCAGCCCAACCGGTCACTGCGTAAGGTGTCGATGGTGATGAGCAGAAGGTTGGGCGGCTTTTTCGTGCCGGTATCCGGACGGGGGGCCGGAAAGGCGATGAGGGCTACACTGCCAATAACGGCTAAGAAGAGACAAGGAAGGAGGCGGCGTCCTCGCGGGAGAGTATTAAGTGTCATAGCGCTCTCTTCGTTGTCGCTCCCGGACCCGCGGCCCCCGTTCTAGCCCTTGCACTTCTGGATGAGCGAATTGATCTCCTGCTGCTCTTCCGGGGTGATGTTCTTGCCTCGGACCAGGAGATACTTCTGGCAGCATTCAAGGGCTTTGGTCTTCTCCCCCTTTTCCAGATAGGCCACGGCCAGGTTGAAGATGGCCATATCGAAGCTCGGGTTGAGCTCGACGGCTTTTTCCCAGTTCGCGATGGCCTCGTCCTTCCGGTCCATCATGCGTAGGGCGCCGGCCAAGCCGTTGTACGCGGAGGCCAGGGCCGGGTCGGCGGCGATGGCCTTTTCAAAGAAGGCGATGGCCTGACCGGCCAATGCCGGGTTTTTTGTTCTCATGGCTACCGTGACGTAAAGCGTTCCCGTATTGTCGTTGAAGATCGCGTCTTCCGGCGCTAGGGCCAATGCCCTGCCGAAATGCTCCCGGGCCTTCTCGAAGTTGCCCAAGTTTCCGTAGGCCACGCCGAGGCAGTTCCAAACGTCCGCGGCCTGGCTGTAGTAACTGAGGGATTGTTCCAGGATCTCGGCCCCTTTCTTGTATCTCCCGTTCTTGACCAGGGCGACTCCGTATCCCGAGATAAAGAGGAAATTGTCGGGATTGGCGGCGTAGGCCTCTTCAAAGACCCGGAGGGCGTCATCGATGAGTCCCTGCGAACGGTAGATCTCGAAGAGTTGGTCATAAGCCTTGGCAAAGTCCTTCCTTTGCTTGATCGTGTCCGTAAGAAGCCGGACGCTCTCCGCGAACCGGCCCTGCTTTTTGAGCTGGGCGGCGAGAACGGCATTCTGTTCGAGGGGGAGGAGCGTCTTGAGGTCGTCTCCGGGACCGTAGGAGGATTTGAGCTGCGTCATGCGGGAAGCGGTATAGCCGAGGCTCTGCAGGCGCTCCACCGTTTCCCTATCGGGCGTCCGCCGGCCGGCCTGGGCCAGGAGTGGCGAGGCGCCGAGTTTCATGACCTCCTCAAACCGCTTCTGGTAGGGCGCGAGGATGGAGACCTCGGCCAGGTTTTTCGTTTCGCCGAAATCGTTCTCCAGGTCGTAGAGCTCGGGAATGGGCGAATCGATGTATTTTTTCCCGTTCTCGATGATGCCACGAAGGGGCGCCCAGCCCCGGTTCAAATTGGCTTCCAGAGCTTCGAAGTAAACCGGCCGGGGCTTCCTCGTTTTGCCGCGCAGGAACGGCCGCAGGGAATCGCCCTGGAGGGACTGGGGTTTCTCCAGCCCGAGCACATCGCAGACTGTCGGGAAGAGATCCACATGGCTGACATAATCCTTCACCCGGGCGGCTTTGCCCCCAGGGACGGAGATGATCAAGGGAATCCAGATCGTCGCGTTGTAGGCAAAGTAGCCGTGGAACGTCTCACCATGGTCGCCCAGGGACTCGCCATGGTCGGCGGTGAGGACGACGAGTGTCCTGTCCATGAGCTTCGACTTCTCAAGCTCGGCGAATAGAACGCCAAGCTGGGAATCGACGTAGGCCACCTCTCCCGAATAAGGATCGTCCCGATATTGGGTCAGGAACGGCTCGGGCGGAGTGTAGGGGTCATGAGGATCCCAGAGATGAACCCAACAGAACCACCTGGCCTTTTGCGCCGAGAACCACTGCAGGGCGGCCTCGATGGTTTTCGCGGCCGACCGTTCCGAAAAGAACAGACCGGCCCGTGCCATAGATGGATAGTGGTCATCGTAAACGTCGAAGCCCTGATTCAATCCGAAGCGGAAATCTAGGGGAAACGCGCTGACGAAGGCGCCTGTGGAGTAGCCGTGACCTTTGAGGTGCTCGGCCAGGGTCAGAAATTCCGGAGCCACGATAGACTTGCTGTTCTCGCTAACGCCGTGGGCTAGGGCGGTCATCCCCAGAAGGATGTTCGTGTGTGAGGGGAGAGTCTCTGGATCATGGGCGAAGGCGCGCTCGAAAAGGACGCCCCTCGCGGCCAGGCGATCGAACTGCGGTGTCTTAACATGCTCGGAACTGTAGCAGCTGAGACGGTCCGGGCGCAAGGTGTCGATCGTCACCAGAAGGAGGTTGAAGTCCGTGCCGGCCGCTCCGGCCGCACCTGCCAGCAGCCCCATAAGCGAGGCGGAGATCAGGACCGCAAACCCGAGTGATTTTCTCATCATCTATCTCCGTGGAGTTTGTCCGAAGCGGCTGCCTTTCTCTCTGCGTCCCGGCATTTCGCGATCAGGTCCAGGATGCGGTTCTGCTCTTCAGTCGTCAGGGTGTCTTTCTTGAGGTCGAGATAGGTCTCAAAAAAGCGGAGGGCCCGGGCTTTATCCCCCTTCTTGAGATAGGCTAGGCCAAGATTGTACGTGGAAAGGTCGTCCTTGGGGTTAACGGCAACGGCCTTCTCCCAGACACCGATAGCCTCGTCGGTGTTTCCCGAGGCCATCGAGGCTGCTCCCAGAGCGCGCAGAGCCGGGGTCAATCCTGGATCCAAGGAGACCGCTTGGCGGAGATTCTTGACGGCCAGAGCGAGATTGTCCGGATTGCGTCCACGGCCAAAGTAGAGGTCCAGGCTTAGCAGGCCGATGTTCAGATAAGCCAGAGTGAACTGGGGATCCAGAGAAACGGCCCTCTCGAAACACTCGAGCGCTTTCTCCTGATCTCCTTTCCGCATCCGGACCCCGCCCAGGTTGTTCCAGGCATCGGGATCGAAGTCGATGATGGTCAGGGCTTTCTCGAGGACCGCCTCGGCCCGGTCGTCCCTCCGGCTCATGACGAGAAGCAGGCCCAAGGTGGAAAGAAGAGCATAATTCCCGGGGTTGTCGCGGACGCCTTCTTCGAGTATCCGGACCGCGTCTTCGGCCCGCCCCTGGGCCATGAGCGTTTGGGAAAGGTAGACGTAGGCAGGGGTAAAGTCCTTTTTATCATGGACTAGGGCTTCGAGCTCGCCGACGCTCTCAGTAGCCCGCCCGCTGTCGGCCAGGAGGATGGCCCGCTCGAGCCGTTGCTGGAACGGGAGTACACTCTTGACATCGTCGGCCGGCCCGTAGGACGCCTTCGGTTGGGGCAGGGGAGAAACTGCATAGCCGAGGCTCCGCAGCCGCTCCAGGGTCTGAGCGTCGGCCGTCGGGCGGCCGCGTCCGGCCAGCGGCGAGGCAAGCGCCTTCATCATCCCGTCGAGTTCCTCACGGAGCCGGGCCAGGTCGCTCTTTGGCGCAACGTTCGTCAACTCTCCAAAGTCAGTCCCCAGGTCGAAGACCTCGGGAATGGGAGAGTCCATGAACTTCACCCGGCCCCGGATGAAGCCACGGAGCGGGGCGCAGCCTTTGTCGAGAAAGGGCTCGAGGGACTCGAAATAAAGGGGCCGCTCGTTCTCTGCCCGGCCGGTTTTCATAAGGTCCGCCAGGGACCGGCCCTGGAGGGCCGGCGGCGGCTTGAAGCCGAGGAGTTCGCAGACTGTCGGAAGAATGTCGATATGACCTACATTGGCCGCCACGCGTCGTGGCGTGATTCCGGGACCGGCGATGATCAAGGGGACATGGAGCGTGCTGTTGTAGGCGAAGTAGCCGTGCGTCATCTCGCCGTGTTCACCGAGCGACTCGCCATGGTCGGCGGTGAGGACGACGAAAGTCTTCGGCATGAGTTGCTGCCGTTCGAGTTCGCCGAACAGGAGGCCGAGTTCGGCGTCGATATAGGCGACCTCGCCCGAATACGGATCGTCCCGATATCGTGTTAGAAAGGGCTCGGGGGACGCGTAGGGTGCGTGAGGATCCCAAAGGTGGATCCAGCAGAACCATTTTCCCGGCTGGCCGGTCAGCCAGGCAGCGGCCGCCAGGACAACCGCGTCCGCTCGACGTTCTCTGGGAGGCCCTCCCGGTGCTGGATGCATGGGAAACGTATCGTCATAGACATCGAAACCCCTGTCGAGGCCGAAGCGGGAGTCTAAAGGAAAGGCCCCGATGAACGCGCCCGTGGCGTATCCCCGGGCCTTGAGGTCACCGGCCATGGTCGGGCATTCCGGGGGGAATTTCGATTGGGCATTCTCGCTGACGCCGTGATAGGGCGGCGTCATCCCCGAGAGGATATTGGCGTGCGAAGGCAAGGTCGTCGGGTTGTGGGCGAAGGCCCGCTCGAAGAGTACGCCCCTCCTGGCCAGGGCGTCGATGGCGGGCGTCGGGCCGCGGCCCGCGGCATAGCAGCCCAGCCTGTCGGCGCGCAGCGTGTCGATCGTGATGAGGAGGACGTTTGCGTCCGAGGCCCTGGCGGCATCTGCGCCGAAGAGGAGTCCGGCCGCGAGGAAGGCCTTCGGCTTGAGATTCATGGCGATATTATACAATAAAAAAGCCCCTTCCGCCTCGGGGCGGAAGGGGCTTCGTGCTTCTGCTTGTACGGGGCCTCGGACTAGAACTGGAATCTCAGGCCGAGCCGCATGATGATCGGGTTCATCAACTCGTTGTTCGCACCGCTCGTGCCGGGCGGATCGCTGTAATCTGTCAGAGTGGGCGTTCCCTCGTAATAGTATGTGCCGTAGCCAGTGTCCCGCTTGCGGAGGACGGTTGTGCTGTTGAAGACGTTGAAGACGTCGGCGGACAAGTACATCCGGCCCACGTCGCCGAGCTTGAACATCTTTTCGAGCTTCAAGTTGATGAGCCAAACGTCTCCCAGCTTCTCCCGGTTGTTGTACTTGGTCGTGGCCATGGAATTGCTGTAGGAGTTTTCATTCCCGTACGTATAGTCTCGAAGGTTGAAGTACGTCTGGTAGAAGTAGCCTTGGTGGCCCGAAAGCGTGCCGGAGATGTTGATGTCAAAGGGGAGCTGGTAAAGGCCAGACAGCTTAGCCATCCATCTGGTGAAGAACGGACGCGAGATTTTGCCGCTGCCGCCGCCCATGTCGAAGGCGTAGAGCTGGCCTTCGTTGGCCCAGAGCATTGTGGGATCCGTGTAGCCGTAGTCGCCGAAGTAGTTGCGCTGATCCTGATAGGTAGCGGAGCCATTGAGCATCCACTTGTTGGAGAGCCGCTTGGTAAAGATGAAGTCGATACCCCAGTATATGTTGTGCCGCTTGGTGTCCATCATCTCGGTCATCGTGTAGCTTGTGTACTGCTGATCGGGACCGTTGGCCAGGAGGTACCAGGGCTTCCCCGCGGCCTCCCCGGGATCGAAGGTCGTGCCGTCGGGCGTTGCCAAGGTGTCCGGCACGGTGCCGGCGATGATGTAGTCATCCTTGTTCCGGACATGGCCCGTTTCGGGATAATAGCCCTGTTCCCAGGAGAACCGTTGCATCCTCTTCCAGTTGAAGCCCAGGCTGACTCCGAAGTCCCGCATGATCTCGCGCTCGATCGAGATGTTCACCTCGTGGGTCAGGTCGGTTTTCCATTTGTTCAGATCGATATAGTTTCTGGAGGGAGAGAGAGCGGTGGAACCCCAGGTGAATCCGGTGTACATGTAGCCCTCTTCGCGGGCGGCGTTGCCGACGAATTGGCCGTTGGGTAAGAACGCATGATAGGCGGTAAACGTCCCGTCGTTCTTCGCCCAGTAGAGCTCGTCAAGGGTTGCTACGCCGTCGGTGTTATTTCCGTTGGCATTTCCACCGTACCCGTAGCCGTCAGCCCACCAGAAATACAAGTTACCGCCCGCGCCAAACGGGCGGTTGTACGACTGGCTCGGGCCGTAGCCGGGATAGAGGGTGTAGGCGGCCTTCAGGATGGTCTTGCCGTCACCGCCGATGTCGTAAGTGATGCCGAGGCGGGGCGAGAAGAACCAGTACGTCTTGGGGGGCCCGCTGTAGGGCCTTTGCGTTTCAGACATGAGCGCGGAGATCGCGTTGACGTTCGCGGCCCCGCCGAAGAATTCTTCCGTGATTTTCCCATAGCTTTCATAGTTCGGGTAGGGCGCCGCATCAGACGACTTCCAAAGGCCTCTGAAGGAGGCGGTTTCGTCGTAATCCTTGGC
>Ga0209253_10005216_pt1 | contig 11276 bp, 9 predicted proteins | sample FrelakmetBRP12BR_FD_187145 | JGI IMG/M metagenome (GOLD analysis project Ga0209253, IMG submission 187145) | Freshwater lake sediment microbial communities from the University of Notre Dame, USA, for methane emissions studies - BRP12 BR (SPAdes)... | ecosystem: Environmental > Aquatic >...
CCGCCACACCAGCGCCAGCGTCCGGTGCGGCGCCGGCCGTGCCATCCGGCGCACCACCAGCTCGGAGTGGCGGTTCTCCACCGGCAGCGCGAGCCGCGGGAGCAGGGTCACGCCGGCTCCGCTCGCCACCATCTGCGCCAGCGTGGCCAGGCTCGTGGCGCGGAAGTCCAGCTCGCGGGCGCGAGCGGCCGAGCAATAGGAGAGCGCCTGGTCGCGGAAGCAGTGGCCGTCGTCGAGCAGCAGGAAGCCGGCGCCGCGCAGCTCCTGGGGCGTGGCCGGCGCGCGCACCCGTGCCAGCGGATGGCCCGGGGGCGCCGCCAGGACGAAGGGGTCCTCGCAGACCGCCTCCTTCTCCACCTCGCCGAGCGGCGCCTCGAGCGCCACCAGCGCGGCGTCGAGCCTCCCCTCGCGCAGCGACGCCAGCAGCGTCTCGGTCTTGTCCTCCACCCACTGCACGTTGAGCCGCGGGTGGCGGGCGCGCAGCGCCGGGACCACGTCGGGCAGGAGGTAGGGCGACACGGTGGGGATGATGCCGATGCGCAGCGTCCCGTCGAGCGGCTCGCCGAGCTGGCGCGCCGAGTCGGCGAGGTCGTCGGCCTGGAGCAGGAGGGGCCGGACGCGCGCCAGGACCGCCTCGCCGGCCGCGGTCAGCAGCACCTTCCTCGGCCCACGCTCGAAGAGGCGCACGCCGAGCTGCTCCTCGAGCTCCTTCACCTGGGCGGAGAGCGACGGCTGGGAGACGTGGCAGCGCTCGGCGGCGCGCCGGAAGCTCCGCAGGTCGGCGACCGCCTCCGCATACTGGAGCTGGCGCAGGGTGAACGGGTGCGGTGCGGGCCTCATGTCCGGTCCCCTCTCGCGATAGGCTCAGCCTATCAGATCCTGCGGATCGATGTCTTGGACGCGCGGGCCGGCGGCCGGCATGCTTCCGTCCCAAGGAGGAACGAACATGTACAAGTCGCCCAGCCACCTGTCCGCCGCCGCCCGCCAGCGCATCGCCGACGCGCTCAACGCCCGCCTCGCCGACGGCCTCGACCTGCATGGCCAGATCAAGGTCGCTCACTGGAACGTGAAGGGCCCGCTCTTCCCTTCCCTTCACCCGCTCTTCGAGCAGTTCGCGGTATCCCTGGCCGCATTCAACGACCAGGTCGCCGAGCGCGCCGTCACCCTCGGCGCCAAGGCATACGGCACGGCCCGGCACGTGGCCGCGACCTCGAAGATCGCCGACTACCCGCAGGACACGGTGCGCGGCCTCGACCTGGTGCAGATCCTCGCCGACCGCATCGACGGCTACCTCGCCGGCGTGCGGCAGGCCCGCGCGCTGGCCGAGGAGCTCGACGACGGCGACACGGTGGACCTGCTGACCCAGCTGGCGAGCGAGTTCGAGAAGAACGCCTGGTTCCTGCGCGCCACCGGCGAGAGCACCTGAGCCCCGGCGCACCCTCGGCCCGTCGAAGGCCGCCGCGCCTTGCGCCGGAGCGGATGCGGCCGGTAGAAGGGGCGCGTGCAGAGCGTCTCGAAGAGGTCTCCATCTCGCGGGGGCTGGGCCGGCCTCCTGGCCTCGGCCCTGGCCGCCGTCTGCACGGTCCCGGCCCAGGCCGGGCCGCCGGGCCAGACCGCCGGCGCGGGGGATCGGCCACTGGCGGAGGCACGGGCCGACGACCTGGACGGCGGCGAGGCCCTCATCGAGCGGCTGCTCCATCCTGCCTGGGGCGACCTGGCGGAGATCCGCACGCGTGGGACGCTTCGGGTGCTCGTCACCCACAGCCGCACCGGCTTCTACATCCAGGAAGGCCAGCCCAAGGGGCTCGAGTTCGAGGCCATGACCTCCCTCGAGCGGCTCGTGAACGAGGGGCGCCCGAGGGTCGCGCTCCCGGTCCGCGTCGTCTTCGTGCCCACCACCTTCGAGCGACTGCTGCCCGATCTCATCGCCGGGAAGGGAGACGTCGCCGCCGCCCTCCTCACCGTCACCGAGGAGCGGCGCAGGCTCGTCGACTTCTCCCGCCCGTACCTCGAGAACGTCAGCCAGGTGGTGGTGAGCCGGAAGGGGGCGGCGCCGGTCGACTCGCTCGAGGGCCTGTCGGGGCGCACGGTCCACGTCGCCCCGAGCTCCTCGAACGCCGGCTACCTCCGCGAGATCAACGGCCGCTTCGCGCGCGAGGGGCGGGCCCCCATCGAGGTGGTGGAGCTGGCGGGCACGGACCACGAGGACCTCCTGGAGATGGCCGGCGCGGGCATGCTCGACCACACGGTCACCGACGGCTTCCTGGCGACGCTCTGGGCAGAGGCGCTGCCGGGCTTGCGGGTCGACGCCGGGGCGGTGGTCCGGAGCGGCGGCCAGATCGCGTGGGCGGTCCGGAAGGGATCGCCGGAGCTCCTGGCGGCGCTCGGGCGAATCACGCAGCGACACACCCGGTCGGCGCGGGCGAACGCGGCGGAGGTGGTTCGCAAGTACCTGCGCGACCCGAGGCGCCTGCGAAACGCGCTCACCGCCGAGAAGCTGGCCCGCGTCCGGCAGCTCCGTCCGCTGTTGCAGGCGGCGGGCGACCGCTACGGGCTCGACTGGATGCTGCTCGGCGCCCAGGCCTTCCAGGAGTCGCGCCTCGACCCGGACGCGCGGAGCCACCGCGGCGCGGTGGGGCTGTTCCAGCTCCTGCCCGCCACCGCCAGCTCGATCGGCTACCCGGACATCCGCGAGCCGGCGCAGAACGTGCTGGCGGGGGCGGCGTATCTCGACCACCTGCGCCGGAACTACTTCGACGAGGAGAGGCTGTCCCCGGAAGCCCAGGTGCAGTTCTCGCTGGCGGCCTACAACGCCGGCCCGAGCCGGGTCCAGTGGCTCCGCCGGAAGGCGGCGAGGCAGGGGCTCGACCCCGACCGGTGGTTTGGCCACGTCGAGCAGGTGGCGCTGCGGCAGATGGGCGAGGAGACGGTCCGATACGTCGCGAACATCCAGCGCTACTACCTCGCCTACCGGCTCGCGGCCGACCTGGACCCGCCGCCGCCGCCCCCACCGGTGGCGCCGGAGCCGCCGCGCGGCTGAGCGCGAACGCGACCCGCCGCCCCGACCGCGGTAGTGTCCCCGCCGTGACCGGCGACCCTCGCTCCATCCTGGTCCTGCGCTACAGCGCGCTCGGCGACGTCGTGCTCGCCACCAGCGTCCTCGATCCGCTGCGGGCGCGGTACCCGGGGGCGCGCATCGAGTGGGTGACGTCGCCCGCCTACGCCCCGCTCCTGGAGGGGCTGCCCCAGCTCAGCGGCGTCCACCGCCTCGGCCCCGGGCTCGGCGGCGCGCGCGAGCTGGCCCGGTCGCTGCGCGGCCGCTTCGACCTCGCCATCGACCTCCAGCACAAGGTGCGGAGCGCCCTGGTGGCCCGCGCCGCTGCGCCGCGCCGGCTGGCGCTGCGCCGGCGAACCGTCGGCCAGGCGCTGCTGGCGATCCTGGGCTGGGATCCGCCCCGTCGCGCGCCGCACGCCACACAGCTCTACGCCGGGGCGCTGCGTCCGCTCGGCATCCAGCGCCCCGGCCAGACGCACGTCCACCTCTCCGGCGCGGCACGGGCCCGGGCGGCCGCGGCCCTGGCCGGCTCGGCGGCACCGCGGGTGGCCCTGGCGCCGGGCGCCAGCCGCGCCACCAAGCGGTGGCCGGCGGAGCGGTTCGCCGAGGTGGCGGAGGCGCTCGCGGCGCGCGGCGCGAGCGTGGTGCTCGCCGGCGGCCCGGCCGACCGCGAGGCGCTCAGCGCCTTCCGCGCCGCCTGCCGCGTTCCCATCGCCGCCGACCTCACGTCACTGCCAGTGGACGGGCTGGCGGCGGCACTCGCCGAGGTGCGGCTGCTGGTCGCCTGCGACTCGGGCCCGGTGCACCTCGCCACCGCGGTGGGCACGCCGGCGCTCGCCATCTTCGGGCCGACCTCGCCGGAGCGCTGGGGTCCGCCGCCCCCGGGGCGCGCGCTGGCGCTGCCCTTGGACTGCGCGCCCTGCTCGAACCACGGCGACGACCGCTGCCCCCGCGGCCACCACCGCTGCATGGCGGACCTGGGCGCGGCGGTGGTGGGCGCGGCGGCCGTCGATCTGCTCGGGGGGTGACACCCGGCGCCGGCACGGGAGGGGCTCGGGCGGCCGGTGCCGGGCGGCAACGCCGGAGAGGCCCGTCGGCCGACTCAGCGCGGCTTCTCGCCGCCCTCCGGCCCGTAGAAGAAGACCCAGGCGAAGAAGTCCTCGCCGGCGTCCTCGAAGTGGTGCTCCTCGCCGGCGGCTGCGAAGAGGATGTCGCCCGGCTGGTAGGCGAAGCGCTGGGTGCCGTTCACGTAGTGGCCGGTGCCCTGGACGACCAGGTACATCTCGTCGCGGTCGTGCGGGCGCTGGGCATCGCGGCCGCGAGGCGCGTACATCTCCACCTGCAGCGAGCCGTGGCGGAAGGCCGACGCGAAGCGCGACCCGCCGCGTGGCGGGAGTCGCTCCATGATCAGCTTGGCGCTGACGTGCCTGGCGGCGTCGAAGACCTTGCCGGAATCACCCATGGTGCCCGCCTCCGCCCGGACCCTACCCCGGGAAGCCGCCGGCAGCCTGCCACGCGGTCGCGCCACGGTACGCCAGGCGCTCGCGTGCATGACTGACCGGCGTCAAGAAGGGGCCCCGCCCGGTGCCCGGACCCGGCCCAGCGGGGCCCTGGCGACTCCGGGCGAGGCGACGAGGCCGCGCAGCCCTAGCGCACGCCGATGCCCCGCTCCGGGCTCGGCCAGCCGTGCTTCCGCCAGCGCTCCACGAGGCCGGGAAAGTCCCGGAGGGACACCGCCCCGGGTGCCTTCGAGACGCCCTCCCAGTTCGTGGGGCGCTCCCGGTCGCCGGGAGCCGGGACGACGAGGGAGCCCACCCAGTCGCCCTTCTCGTAGACCTTGGAGATGAGCCGGGCGAGCTGCCCCATCTCCCGCTCCCCGACCCTGGGGCTCGAGACCGCCTGGTAGAACTGGACGGTCACGCGCACCGGGAAGCGCGGGTCGCGCTCGACCGTCAGGCCGTCGAGCTCGGTGTAGGGTCCCTCCAGGTCGCCGTGGCCGAGCACCGCCATCTCCAGGTCGGCCGCCGGGGCCGCCGGCGAGGGCGCCAGCGACTTCGCCATGGGCGCGCTCTCGAGAGCCATGCCGCCGGCCGCCGAGCGCCGCGGTCGCTCGCGCTGCCTGAGCGGCACCTGGACGAGGAGCAGCAGGTTGGCGTCCTCGCCGAGGCTCGCCGCCGACTCGCCGTTCGACGTCGACCCCTGCTCCAGGACGTCGGAGAGGCGCTCGGCCGTGAGCGGCGCCCGCTCGCCGCCGGCGTTGAAGAAGAGGCGTTGCCCCCATGAGGCGCCCCCCGAGACGGTGTCGCGCGCGTTGTCGACAACGGTGAGCGACGTCCCCTGCCGGGTCACCAGGATGGTGAGCACCGCCGGGTTCTGCTTCCAGGACTGGTAGTTGAAGATGACCGGGTGGAAGGTGGCCTGCCCCTGCCGTGGCACCGGCAGGAAGGCCGCCTGCGCCGAGACCAGCGCGTGACTGTCGCGGGGCGCGAGCAACGAGCCGCCCTGGATGTGCCCCGCGGCGGCGCGGGAGAGCCATCGCCCCGGCTCGGCGAGGAAGTCGCGCAGCGTGATCACCTGCTCCGGGCCGCCGTCGCGCTCGTTCCCGACGCGCAGGTGGATGCGGTCGAGCCGGACGTCTGCGGTCCGGTCGGAGAAGTTCGGGAAGCGGAGCACCGGCATCAGCGCCAGCCGCCGCGCCTCGCCCTCGCCGGAGCGGACCTCGATGGTGACGTCGCTGATGTTGGGTCCGATCGACGACCCCTGCCAGCGGCCGGTGTCCTCCCAGAGGACGTTCTGGAGCTGCAGCCCGTGCCGCTCGGCGGCGCGGCGGGCGTCGGGATCGGAGACCATCGAGGCAACGGCGCTCACGACGTCACGGTAGGCGAGCGGGCGGCGCGCGCCGGGGCCGGGCCCGCAGGAAGCCGGAGCGCCTGGGTCGGTCGCGACGGTCGGCTTGGGGGATGAGGCGGAGGGCGACCCGGGAGCGGCGGAGCCCGGGAGGGCGGTCAGGGTGGCGGCGAGCAGCGTGGCGGCGGTCCTGGCGTTCATGGCGTCCTTCCTTTCGGAGGGGGTGAACGCGGGACGCCGGAAAAGGATCTGTCACCCGTCGCTGCCGTCGGTCCGGGGACCCGGCGCCGCTCGGGCTCAGTGACGCTGCTGCAGCTTGCGCGTCTGGTCGCCCAGGACGCGGATGGCGCTCCGCCGCGGCAGGAGGCGGCGCAGGATGAAGGAGACCAGGCGGTTCACCCGCCCGGGGATCATCGAGGGCGCCCGCCCCAGCGCCTCCAGCGCCTCCTCGACGACCTGCCCCGGCTCGAGCAGGCCGGGTGCGCCTCCGGGCATCGCCGCCACGAAGGCCGGCGTTCGCGTCGCCCCGGCGCAGCAGGCGATCACGTCGACGCCCGTCCCGCGGAGCTCGAACCAGAGCCCCTCGGCGAGCGCGAGCCCGAACGACTTGGTGGCGCCGTAGAGCGTCACCCAGGGCGTGCCCTGGAAGGCGGTCAGGGACGACATCACCACCAGGCCGCCGCGGCCGCGCGCCGCCATGGCGGGCGCGAAGGCCCGGGCGAGCATCACCGGGCTCCGGCAGTTCACGTCGAGGGCCCGTTGCAGCTCGTCGGGCGTGCGATCGAGCAGCGGCCCGATGGGCGAGTAGGACGCGTTGCAGACCAGCAGGCCCACCTCGAGGCCGCGCGCCGCCTCCTCCGCGAGCGCCGCGGCGTCCGCGGCGGCGAGGTCCACCACCGCGGCACGGGCCTCGACGCCGTGGCGCCTTCGCACCTCCGCCGCCACCGCCTCGAGCGCGTCACGGCGGCGCGCCAGCAGGAGCAGGTTCAGCCCGCGGGCCGCGGCGCCATGGGCGAAGGCCTCTCCGAGTCCCTCCGAGGCGCCGGCCACGACGGCCCAGGGGCCGTAGCGCGCCGCGAAGCCGCCGGGCCGCCCGGCTCCGCGGCGGATCACCCCTCGACCTTCTCGGTGAAGGGGTGGTCCCCCCAGACCCGCCGGGCCACCAGGAACGGGTAGACGAGCCAGGCCAGGTTCGCGAAGGTCGCGGTCCAGGGCGTGTGCGACGCGTGGGTGCCCAGCCACTCCTCGAAGAGGATGGCCGAGACGTTGGCGAACATGAGCCCCGACCAGATGAGCGCCCAGTTCCGGATGCCGTCGCGCCCCTTCACGAAGGCCACGAGCGCCAACGCGTAGAAGGGGCCGAAGTACAGCGCGTCGATCCAGATGGTCGAGCGGAAGAAGGGCGGGCGGGCCATCAGCAGCGGGTCGAAGTTCCGGCCCCACCAGTGGACTGCGTCGATCACGGGCGGCAGCGGCCAGAGCGGGTAGTCGAACCGCGCCGGGTTCGACACCACCAGTTGCTCGAGCGAGATGTTGTAGCTCACGAAGAGGAGGTTGAAGGCGAAGAAGCCGATGAAGATCCAGTCGAGCTTCCGTCTGGAGAGCGGAATGGGCTGGCGCATGGTCGGGGTCCCGAGGGGGGCGCACATCTTCCGCGACGGCGGGCGCCGCGGCAAGCGCGCCCGGCGCCGGGCCCGGCGCGCGCCCGTCTTCAGGGCGGCGGCAGCCCCGACCAGCTCCCCGGGTCCTGGGCCCCCGCGGCCGCCCGCACCTCCACCGGGAAGCCGGTGAGGTGGGCCATCCCGGAGACGCGCTCGATGCGCTCCGGCCCGTCGAGCGCCAGGAGGTTCACGTTGACGCCGCGGGTCCGGCTCGCCACCGACAGGCCGCTGGCGCCCTGGTGTCCCCAGCCGTGGGGCAGCGCCACCGTGCCGGGCATGAGGTCGGCGAGGAGCTTCACCGGCACCCGCACGGTGGCCGCGTCGGTGCTGACGTCGGCGAGCGTACCGTCGGCCAGTCCGCGGGCGGCGGCGTCGTCGGGGTGCATGTAGAGGTGGTTCGTTGGATCGCGCACGAACTCCTCGAGGTTGTGCGTCCAGGAGTTGTGCGTGTTCACGGCGCGGCGGGTGATGAGCTTGAGCGTCCCGGCCCGGGCGCGCTCCCGCGCGAAGTCCGTCTCCAGCTTCGCCGCCGCCTCGAGGAGGCGCGGCGCGGCGAGCTTCACCCGCCCGTCCGGGGTCAGGACGCGCCGTCCCAGGAAGCTGCCCGCCTCGTGCGGAGGGCGCAGCCGCCCGTGGGGGGCGTCGCGCAGGAGCTTCCCGAACGATCCCTGCCCGGTGGCGCGCAGGAGCAGGGACAGGAGCGCCTCCTGCGGCAGCGCCGGCTCGCGCCCGCGCCGCCGCAGCGTCGTGTTCGCCCACAGCATCGCCTCCAGGAGGCGCTGCGCCACCGCCGAGCCGAAGAGGTTCACGCCCGCGGCGCGGCACAGCTGCAGGTAGATGGTGGCCTCGTCCCGCTGCTCGCCGACGGGCTCGAGGATCGCGGCGGTGGCCTGGAGGTAGGGCTTGCGCTGCAGCCCCAGCATGAGCGGGAAGATGAACGGGAGGTCGGGCCGCTCCAGCGGCGAGGTGCAGGGGAGCACCCAGTCGGCGACCGAGCCGGTCTCGTTCCGGAAGAGGTCGAGCGTGACCAGGAGGTCGAGCTTCCCGAAGGCCTCCCGGAGGCGGCCGGCGTTGGCCATGGTGATGAGCGGATTGCCCCCGGTGACGAAGAGGGCCCGGATCTGGCGCGGGCCGGGGGTGAGGATCTCGTCGGCCAGGATGCCTCCGGGAAAGGCATCGTTCACCGACTGGAAGTCGCCGACACGGGAGCGGTCGGTGCGCGTGAGCACGCCGTTCTTCTTGCCGAAGGCCGGGAAGTCGATCACGCCGCGGCCCACCAGCGTCCCGCCGGCCCGGTCCAGGTTGCCCGAGAGCGCGTTGATGCACTCCTGCAGCCAGAAAGCCAGCGAGCCGTTCGACCCCATGTTGACGCCGGTGGAGGCGTAGAGGGCCGCCCCCTTTGCGCCCCGGAAGTCGGCGACCAGCCGGCGGAGCGCCCCGGGCGGGATGCAGGTCACCTCGGCGGCCCGCTCCGGCGTCCAGGGACGGCAGAGCGCCAGCACCTCCTCGATGCCGTCGGCGAAGCCCCCGGCGCGCGCGCGGTCCACCCCGCCCTGCGCCTCGAGCTCGTGGAGGAAGGAGAGGTAGAAGAAGACGTCGGTGTCCGGCCGGATGAAGAGGTGCTCGTCGGCGAGCGCGGCGGTCTCGGTGCGGCGCGGGTCCACCACCCACACCCGGGCGCCGCGCGCCCGCAGCTCCTGCAGCGCGCGCCCCGGGTTCGGCACCTGCAGGAAGCTCCACTTGGAGATGACCGGGTTCGCGCCCACGATGACCAGGCAGCCCACCCGGTCCAGGTCCGGGAACGGCTGGGTGAAGGGGAAGCCGTACATCTCGTTGGCCACCGCGAACTTGTTGGCGCAGTCCTGGGTGGCCGACGAGAACATCGACCGCGAGCCCATGCCCGTCATGAAGCCCTGTGCGAAGACCGGGTGGAGCACGCCGAAGCCTGCGGCGGTCCCGACGTACATGGCGATGGCGTCCGGCCCGTGCTCGTCGCGGATGCGGCGCACGCGAGCGCCGATCTCCCCGAGGGCCTCGTCCCATGAGGCGCGCCTCCAGCCGTCCCCGGTCCGGCGCTCCGGCGCCCGGAGCCGGTCCGGAGAGGCGTACATCCGCGCCTGGCGGAGCCCCTTCGGACAGACGAACCCGGCGGTGGCGACGTGCCGCTCGTCGGGGTGGACCGAGGCGACCGCGCCGTCCCGGACCTCGACCTCCAGGCCGCAGAGGACCTCGCAGATGCGGCAGAAGGTGGCGTGCCGGCCGTCGTTCACGGCCCGAGGCCATAGCGCGCATCCACCCCCTTGACGAGCGAAACCCGCCGCCGGGCCCGCCTCCAGCCAACGGGCGGCCGAGGGCTGCGCCGGTGCGGCGGGCGCCTCGAGCCCCGGAACGACCACGGGGCCCCGGAAAAGGGAAGAGGCCCGACGGGCGGGCCTCTTCGTTCAGGCTGGGCGCCCTCGGGTGGACGCCAATCCGGCTCACGCCGGTAGGGACTGCTCGTCTCTGGGGTTCTGCGACGGCTCCGCTATCTCAGCCTCCTGACGGTGTGTGCTACGAAGAAAAGGCTACGCCCTTTCTTGCGCGGATGGAAGGGGGTCGGCGCGCTCCTTCGAGGGCGTCCGCCGAGACCGGCCCCCGGCCGCCCCGCAACTCCGCATGGCGCCGCGGGAACTTCGATTTCGCACACGCGCAGCGACGCCCAGTACCCATCTTCGTGGGCTTGCAATCGCCTGGCGCCCTCACGCCGCCCCGCTCCTCAGCCGGTGCGCTTCATCGGGTCTTGGCCCTGCGTCCCGGGGACCGACTCGATCCGATCCACTTCCTGAACGCCGGCCGTCCAGGCGTCGGCCCGGTTGGTGAACCACCTGGTGAGCGCCCTCTCGTCCACGACCACCGCCCAGCGCCCCTGTGCGTTCGACACCTTCACCACATGTGTACCGACCTGATAGTGCTCCATGTGAGCCGTCCCTTCCGCATGCGACTTGCCCGTGGCATGTGCGGGGCTCGTGCCAGGTCTCGAGAAGTGGAAGCGCCCGGAATGCGGACCTCCAGCCGAGCGCCTCCTCCCCCGAAGTCCCGAGGTCGGCGCGGCCCCGGGTACGCGCACCTCGGCCGCCGCCCGCCTCGCCCTGGTTGTCGCCCTGCTCGGGGTCGCCGACCCCTCCCTCGCCGCCGTGGCGGATCGGCGGGAGGCGAGCCAGCAGCACCGGGTCTCCCGGCAGAGCTACCGCGAGAAGCACGACGCGCACCGGATGTAGACGCCGGCCAGTCCCTCGCGGGCCGCGAGCTCCGCGATGCGTTGCCCAGCACCAGGATGAGGTAGGCTGGCGGCAGCCGGCGCGCCGGGGAACGCGGCCCACGCCGCCGCTTCCCTGCCGAGCCCGGGACGACGAGGGGGACGCATGCTCGCACGGTCGACGTGGCTGCTCGTTGCGTGGCTGGCACTCGGGCTTCCGGGCGGAGCGGAGGCCCGGGCCCGCATCTCCCTCGGCGCCATCCAGGGAGAGAAGAGCTCGGCAGTGACCCGACAGCTCGCCGAGACCCTCTGCGCAAGCTGGGAATGCGTTCCGCGGGCGCAGGTCGTCACCCGCGGGAAGGTGGACTTCGGCAAGATGACGAAGGGGGACGTCGCGGGCTTCCTCTTCGGCTCGGTGACGAGCAAGGGCGGCAGCCCGCGGCTGTGGCTCGCGCTCGTCACCCGCTCGATGAGCCCG
>Ga0209253_10005217_pt1 | contig 11275 bp, 10 predicted proteins | sample FrelakmetBRP12BR_FD_187145 | JGI IMG/M metagenome (GOLD analysis project Ga0209253, IMG submission 187145) | Freshwater lake sediment microbial communities from the University of Notre Dame, USA, for methane emissions studies - BRP12 BR (SPAdes)... | ecosystem: Environmental > Aquatic >...
GAGGCTTTGCCGGACTATCAGCCGCCGCCGAGTGCGCAACGGCCGGCAGTATGAGTAGACAGAGACAGAAGACGCTGATGCTGCCAGAAAGCAGCTTGATCAGCTCAGGCCGATAACATCGTCGCATTGTGATTCTACGCACTCCCCACACATGTCCGGCGAGTTGCAGTAAAAGGATGAATCAGAAGACGGAGTTTTACATTATACTGATTTGTCCAACGCTTGCAACGTGATCGCACTATCGGATCACTGCATTTTCAGCTCCGTCCAAGCCCGATCATAGATCCGCATCGCCTTTCCCACATCCTTCATCCACTCCATCCGCGGAATCAGTTCGGCCGGAGGATACACCGCCGGATTCTCCAGAATGTCCTTCCTAATCCATGCCCGCGCCTCACGGTTCGAGGCGGCAAAGAGCAATCGCTCGGATGTGCGGGCCGCCACCCGCGCGTCGATTAAGAAATTGATGAACTGCATGGCCAAAGCCTTATTTGGTGACGCACGAAGGACCACGAGGCAATCAGCCCAGATCGTCCCACCTTCCTTGGGGACCACATACCGGATTGAGGGTCTATCCCGCATGGCCCGAGCGACCGGCCCTCCCCACCCTTGCGCCAGCACCACGTCGCCGGAGGCCAACAGCTGATCGTAATGTTCACTCGCGTAGGTTTTCACCAACGGTTTCTGGGCGATCAGCTGTTGTTTGGCCGCTTCGACCATTGTGGGATCGGTGGTATTCATCGATTGTCCCATCGAGCGCAGGACGGCCCCGAACACCTCCCGCTGATCATTCAACATGCTGATTCTTCCGCGATACCGTCCATCCCACAGCACGTCCCAACTGTCCGGCGGCGGCGTCACCACCGCCGAATCGTAGCCGATTCCCACGGTGCCCCAGAGGTACGGCACGGCATACCGATGCATCGGGTCGAAGGCGGGATGCTGGAGATGCGGCTCAAGCGTGTTCAGATTCGGCAATGCAGCAGGATCCAACTCCGCCAGCATCCCTTGAGCTGCCATGACCGACACCATGAAATCAGAGGGCACTGTGACGTCGTACCCGGTGGCCCCGCCCTGGAGCTTGGCCAGCAACTCCTCGTTGCTGCTGAACGTGTCGACGATGACACGTGCGCCGTGCATCTGCTCAAACTCATGAATCAACTCCGGGCTGACATAGTCCGACCAGGTGAAATAGTGCAGGGTCGCTATGGCACCGGAGCCGCCCTGTGAATGGGTCTCGCGCGACCGGTCGCAACCGCTCCATGCGAGAAGGCAAATCGTTGCAACCCCCAGAACGCTGACAACATATCGGGAGACAGGCATAGGCAGTGTTACCGCCGTTGAAACGCCAGAGACAGACCGACCAGTCCCATGGACGACAGAACCAGCACAGAAGACAGGGCATTGATCTCCGGAGAGATGCCCGACTTGATCATAGAATAGACCCGGAGCGGCAAGGTGGTGGAGCCGGGGCCGGCGACAAAAAACGTGACAATAAAGTCGTCGAGCGAAATCGTAAAGGCCAGGAGCGCAGCCCCCAGCACTGCGGGACGCACCAGGGGCCAGGTGATCCGGCAAAACGTCTGCCAGGCCGACGCGCCAAGGTCGCGCGCTGCTTCCTCCAATCGCGGATCGAGCTTCTGTAACCGCGCCCGCACCATTACAATGACCACCGGCAGATTGAACGCGGCATGACCGATGACGACCGTAGCCAGACTCAGCGGCCACCGGATCATCACGAAGAAGAGCAACAGCGCCACGCCCATCATCACTTCAGGGAGCACGAGCGGCAGCAAAAAGATCGTCTCCAACGACCGTCTTCCACGCCCTCTGAGGCGCTCCAATCCCATCGCCGCCGGTACGCCAAGTAGCACCACTATACTGGTCGACAGCGCTGCCACCCACAGCGAATTCGCCGCCGCGGCCAACAAGGCTTCGTCATGCCGGAGCACCCCGTACCAGTGCCACGAAAACCCCTGCCATACCGCCGACAGGCGTGAGGCGTTAAATGAAAACACCACCAGCACGATGATCGGCAGATACAGGAACGCCAAACTAAGCCCGCTGATTCCGCGCAGCCACATCCCCGGTCCTCTCATCTGCCGCCCCCCGCGCCGGCCTGCGGCGCCTGAGCCCTGAAGTACCAGAGCAAACTCCCCATGACCATCAGCATCAAGACAAGCGACAAGGCAGACCCCAGCGGCCAATCCCGCGCCACCAGATACTCATGCTGAATCAGATTCCCGACCATCATGCTGCGCGCGCCGCCGAGGAGATCCGGCGTCAGGAACGCGCCCAGCGAGGGAATAAACACGAGCACGCAGCCGGCAATCATCCCCGGCTTCGTCAGCGGCAGCAACACCCGGCGGAACAGCGACCACCGGTCCGCATAGAGATCCCGGGCCGCTTCGATCAACGCCGGATCAACCCGCTCAATGGCCGCATAGAGCGGCAAGACCATAAACGGCAGATACCCGTAGGCCAGCCCCAGGAGCACCGCCTGATTGGAATAGAGCAGGTCAAGCGGGGTCGAGATCAGATGCAGTTGTATGAGCACGGTATTCAGCAGCCCTTCGGTTCGCAGAATAAAGATCCAGGCATAGGTGCGCACGAGGAAGTTGGTCCAGAAGGGAATCATGATGAGCACCAGCCACAGGGCCTGCCGACGCGGAGGCAGCCGGGCGATGTAATAGGCCAGGGGAAATCCCAGTGCGAGGCACAGCCCGGTGGTCATCCCGGCCATCAACAGCGATTGCCCGAAAATTCGACCGTAGAGGGGATGCAGCAGGTCGCGATAGTTGTCCAGACTGAACTCCCACACAACTCCCCCGTAGGTGCCGCGCGTCGCAAAACTCACCGCCAGAACAACGATCATCGGAAGCAGACAGAAAACGATGGTCCACAGCAGACCGGGAACGAGCAGACGGAATCCTGCGAAGCGGGAACGAGAACCGGCAGCAGACTCTACGGAAAATGACGATTGATTCATGTCAGCGGGATCACCACTCCATCCCCCGGATTCCACTGCAACGAAACGGGAGCCCCCAGCGCAACCGGGCGACTCCCGGATGTGGCATTCGACGCATGAATGGTCCAGCGCACCGACTCCCCGATCCGCACGACTCCCTGCCATTCGCTTCCGATATAGCGCATCGTCTCCACCACGCCATGCAGACAATTCATGTCGGCACCCGTGACATGACCAGGGATGACGCGAATGCGCTCAGGCCTGACCGTCATCACAACCTGGATGCCGGACTGAAGACCGGCACGAACCGGCACTCGAATCCCCCGCGATAAGGAGACCTCATTCGGCAACAGACTCCCCTCACCGGCCTGCACATCGGCCAGGGTGCCGCGAACCTCATTGCTCACTCCGACGAATCGCGCCACAAACAGATTCTCCGGACGCTCATAGAGGTCCTCCGGCCGCCCGACTTGCATCACCCGTCCCTGCTGCATGACCGCCAGCCGGTCGGACAAGGCGAGCGCCTCCTCCTGGTGATGCGTCACGCAGACAAACGTGATCCCCACTTGCGCCTGAATGGCCTTGAGTTCGATTTGCATCTGTTGACGAAGCTGCTGATCCAGCGCCGCCAGCGGTTCATCCAGCAGCACGACGGCCGGCCGGTTGATCAGCGCCCTGGCTAACGCGACGCGTTGCTGTTCTCCGCCTGAGAGTTGACCCGGCATACGGTCACGCTTCTCGCTCAACCGCACCAGTTCCAGCGTGGCTCCGACCCGCTCAGCGACCTCGGCTCGGGGCACGCGCTTCATCTGCAGCCCGAATGCCACGTTCTCCGCAACAGACATGTGAGGAAAGAGCGCGTAGGACTGAAAAACAAGATTTACCGGCCGGCGATTGGGCGGAACCCCCGCCATCGATTGCCCATCGATGAGAATGTCACCGGCATCGGGCGTCTCGAATCCTGCCAGCATTCTGAGGAGTGAGGTCTTCCCGGCCCCGCTGGGACCGAGTAGTGAGAAGAATTCCCCGCGGCGAATCTTCAGGGAGACGTGATCGACGGCGAGCGTCGCACCGTGACGCTTGACCAGGGCTCGCATATCGATGCTCAGGTCAGCCACAGCACCGGAATCCTATGTCGGGGAACACCGCTGAGGGAAACACGGGCGAGGAACGCACAACACGGTCAACTATCCAGTCCGATCTTGGCGCTCCCGTCACGGAGATGCTTCCGCACACGCACCTTTTCATGATGCTTCCGCAAGAGCTGTTGCCGGATGACATTGCGATCTTCCGCAACGATCCGCACCAACCGGTCCACATCTTCGGCGTGGTCACGCACCAGTTCAGTGAGCTTTTGCAACTGGGCTTCCAACCGCTCCACCCGCCAGGAGACGCTTTCGGTCTCAACGACCTGTTTGCCCACGGGCTTGCCGTTCTTGCGGGGAAGTGCAGCCACGATCAGATCACGTTTCATACAGGCTCCTTTATCGCGTCACATCCACCCGGATGTTTCGGCTAGTATTGTCTGTGCGGGTCCTGAAGTCAATCATTCCCCTTTCTTTCCATTTCAGTACCGTCCTGTTACAATTCGCCGCGATGACGAATATCTTCACGATGATCCTGGCCGGCGGCAAAGGGGAGCGGCTCTCTCCGCTCACCGAGCAACGCGCCAAGCCGGCGGTTCCCTTCGGCGGGAAGTACCGCATCATCGACTTCGCGCTGAGCAACTGTCTCAACTCCGGCCTGCGCAAGATCGCGGTTTTGATCCAATACAAATCGCACTCGCTTGATAAGCACATCCGGACCGGATGGAACATATTGAACTCGGAACTCGGCGAATACATCGCCTCCGTGCCTCCCCAGCAGCGCATCAGCGAGGAGTGGTACCGGGGCACCGCCGATGCCGTGTACCAGAACATGTTCCTCCTCGATAACGAGCAGGCCGACTATCTCCTGATTCTGGCCGGCGACCACATTTACAAGATGAACTATGCCGAAATGTTCCACTGGCTGCTGGCCAAAGGGGCCGATGCTGTCGTGGGAGCCCTCGATATCCCCGTTCAGGACGCCACCCGCTTCGGCGTCATCAGTGTCGACGAAGATTTGCGCATCAATCGGTTCGACGAAAAGCCGGAACACCCCACGCCGATCCCCGGGGATCCCACACATGCCTTTGCCTCCATGGGGATCTACCTGTTCAAGACCGAAGCGATCAAGAAGTATTTGATCGCGGACGCCCAGGAAGGCACCGCCCACGACTTCGGCAAAAATATCATCCCGCGCATGATTCAGGAAGGCCGCGTCTACGCCTTCAAGTTCCAGGACGAGAACAAGAAGGCCGTGAAATACTGGCGGGATATCGGAACCCTCGATGCCTACTGGGAAGCCAATATGGACCTGGTCGCCGTAGATCCCCTGTTCAATCTCTACGATCCCGAGTGGCCGATCCGCACCTATCAAGGCCAATTTCCTCCGGCGAAGTTTGTGTTTGCGCAGGATTATCAGGGCGGCCGCATGGGCGTGGCGCTGGACTCCGTGGTCTGCGGGGGCTGCATCGTCTCCGGCGGACGCGTCCAGAACTCCGTGCTTTCCCCGAACGTGCGGGTCCTGGATCATGCCGATGTGCGCGAATCCATCGTGATGGAGAATGTCGTCATCGGCGAACACAGCCGCATCCGCCGGGCCATCATTGATAAAGACGTGATCATCCCGCCCCATACCGAAATCGGGTACGATCGGGAGGCCGACGCCCGGCGATTCACCGTCACGGAATCAGGCCTGGTCGTCATCTCAAAGGGAATGAAGCTGCATGCCTCCCTCGATTCATCCGGTTGATCTCATCGCCGCGCTCCGCGAGAAATCGCTCACGCCGGCGATTGTCTTTCTCACCTCACGTCGTGCCTGCGACGAAGCCATGGAGGCCTTCGACCACGCCCACACGGTGCTTCCGCCGGTGCGCCAGGAGGCCATCGCCGCCGCACTGGAACGGGTCATCGCCCAATATCCCAGCATCGCGGAACATCCATTGATTCCGACCGTCCAGCGGATCGGCGTGGCGGCGCATCACGCCGGCCACCTCCCCTCCTGGAAAATTGCGATTGAAGAATTGATGCGGCAGGGCTGCCTCGATGCGGTCTTTGCGACGACAACCTTAGCCGCCGGGGTCGACTTTCCGGCGCGCACCGTCGTCATCACGCAATCCAGCATCCGGAAGGCCCGGGACTTCATGGATCTGACCATCGGGGAAGTGCAACAGATTGCCGGACGGGCCGGCCGCCGCGGGAAAGATTATGTCGGATTCGCCGTCGTCACCCCGTCTCCCTATATCGACCTGAACGTGCTGACGAAGGGGTTCACCGGGAATCCGGAAGCCATCGACAGCCAATTCACGATCAGTTATCCCATGGTCCTCAATCTATTGAAAGCGCACCCGCACGAGCAGATTCAGGCGATTCTGGCCAAGAGCTTCGCCCAGTTCCAGCTCAACCAGCGCGCGACCGTGCTCGAAGAAAAGCTGGACGTCCTTCACACGCAAATGGAACCCTTCGGCCCGCGCGTCTGCACCGATTGGATTACCCAGTGGCACACCTTCGATCAAGCCAGGCGGCAAAAACCCCACCGGCACCAGATCGCCCGCCACGAATCTCCGGAAGTCACCGCGCGGTTCCACTTCATGACGACGGGCCGTGTGGTCGGGCTCAATAAAGGACGGGGCATCGTGTTGCGCCAATACCGGAGCAAGGGACAAAAGAGCCCAATGGTCACCGTGTTGCGGGCCGGCGGAGCCGTCACCGAATCCCCTGCCGGCATCGTCACCGATGTGTTCGATCGCCTGTTCGAGTGCACCGAGCAACCCGGCTATCCCTGGTGCACCCCAGAATCATTCGATGAATTGCTCTACCAGTTGACGGAATTGCCGACCAGGCTGCCCCTGCTGCCGATTCTGGTCTCGAAAGAGTCCGAGCTGATCCCTGATGCCATCGTACAGAGCCTGGGTGACTTCCCCTGCCCGAGTTGCTCCTCACGCCCGGCCTGCCAAAAAGACTATCTCGTGGCATCCCGTCTGCGGCAGGAGCAACACCGCCACATCAAATCGATCCAGGCGCTACGCACCAGTTTGTGGCACCGGTTCCAGGAGCGGATCGAAGTGCTCCAGAAGTTCGGCTACCTGAGCCCCACCTCGCATTTGACTGACGACGGCGAATGGGCGCGACTGATCCGCATCGATCACTCCCTCCTCATCACCGAGTTGATCAGAGCCGAAGCCTTTGCAGGCGCAGACCCGGCTGTGCTCACCGGCGTGATGGCCAGTATCGCCCACGACGACGACCGTCCCGGGGCCTTCCCGAGGGTCAGCACGGGGCTCAGTTCTCTGCTTGGGCAAGTCCGCAAGCTGGCGGAGAGCCTCTCTCCCTATGAAGATCCCCCGTTACTGCGCGCGGACATCGCCGCAGTCGCCGAGCGCTGGGTATCTGACCCGAGTCTGACATGGATCGGTCTCTGCCGCTCAACCACCATGGCGGAGGGTGACATCTATCGCCTGCTTGCCCGAACACTCGAATTCCTCTCGCAGCTGCACACCCTGCGCTCTACCCATCCCGGCCTGGCAGATTCGGCATCCCAGGCGATCGCGTTGATACGCCGCGGCGTGCTGGAGGAGCTGCCATGAGGGCGTCGTTCGTCGTTCGTGAAGCGTATCTCGTTCAAGACTGCGGACGCTTCACGCTTCACGTTTCACGTTTCACGAGGCCGCAATGACGAGCAACGAACTCGAGCAGCTCCTGGCGCAACAGCCGATCGCTGTCCTTCATAAATTATCGCGCGGTCGCGTGCACCGGCACTTTCGCGCCGGCAAGCGCCGTCTCATTGAACTGCTGCTGCAACACTCGTCACAAAACCTCGCAGGCCTCGAATCAGACTTACAAGCGCTGATCAGTGAACGGCATACGCAACCACAAGTCGCGCCGGCGCCGGCCCGGCAGACCGCGCCGCGCCAGACACCCCCTCCTCCAAGCAGAAAGCCGCACCGGACTCATGAGCCGGAGTCGACCGAGCCGGGGGTCTCCCTCGCAGCATGGCTGGAAGGGCTCGGCGTACCGAGTCCGCAGCCCTTTGTACCGGACCCCTGGCAGGAAGAAGCGCTGGCAGGACTGGCTGAAACTGATGTAGTGGTGAGCGTGCCGACCGGCAGCGGAAAAACCTATGTCGCTGTGGAAGCCGCGCGCCGGGCAATGGAGGAGAACCGGACCGTCATCTACACGTCCCCGCTGAAAGCGCTCTCAAATACCAAGTTCACCGAATTTTCCAAGATCTTCGGCAGCGACCGCGTCGGCATTCTAACAGGGGACCGGCAGGATAACAGTCAGGCGCCCATCCTGATCATGACGACGGAGATTCTCCGCAATCTGCTCTATGACGCGGCCAGCGGCGAGATCGACGTGCGGCTGGATACGCTCGGGCTGGTGATTCTGGACGAATCGCAATATCTGGCGGACCCGGAGCGGGGCGTGGTCTGGGAAGAAACCATCATCTTCTGTCCCTCGCAAGCAAAGCTGCTGTTGCTCTCCGCCTCCATCGGCAATCCGCAGGACATCGCCGACTGGCTTACGTCCATCCGTCCATCTCCCTGCCGCCTCGTCCGACACAGCAAGCGCACCGTGCCGCTGCGCGCAGGCTACCTGCATCCAAACGGCAAACTCACACCCCTCTTCCGCACCGCCGGCATTCCCTACGGCCAGCCGGGACAACTCCACCCGGAAGCCAAACGGCTGTTCCTGCAATATGAAGAGGAAACGCTGCCGTCCGGACGTTCGCGACGATAAACGTCGAACGACAGCAAGGTCAGATCAAAACGATGCGGTAAGACCGAAGGTGGCACCGTGGCGGATGGTCTGGAATTCTGTCAGCGGCGCGGTATCTGAAGCCGATCCGACCGGATGGTTTTCCCACGTCCCCGAATACGTTCTATTCCACCACACGCGATAGCCGCCGGTCAGCGCAAGATTCTTTGTCAGCATAACCTTGACACCCGCGTCGGCATTGGCACTGGCCCCGACGCCCCACATCGTAAAACTCGGCTGCTGAAGGTCCGTGCGCAGAACGTGGTTATCTTCGTTATACACTAGGCTTATCGGACTGATCGCCACACGACCTTCGAGACTGAACCACCGGGCAAGCCGATACTCCGTCTGCATCCCCACTCGAATCGGCGTAATCCAATGAGTCGTATTCACGATAGCCACCTGCCCTTGATTAGACACAGTTCCGGCAGGACTGCACGTCAGCCCCGGGATACCGGATGGGGCGCACTCCACCTGACGAACAGAACGAGCCTCGTACTTGGTGTTCCAATATTGAAGTCCACCAAAGACATCCAAGTACCCTCGATTGCCGTTGAACTCGGCCACTCGCCGCCCGCCGTCAAAATTCAAATACCAGGTTCCGTTACCTGTGACGTCACTGTTGGTTCGGGAGAATAGATGTTGCCCACCGACTGACGTATAGTCGTCATCGACGAGCTGGCCACGATTAAACACAACGGAAAATCCCAGCTCCCCCCGCAGAAACCAGCGACGCGATAAATTGATCTTGGCCCCCAGTTCTATAATCTGCGTATTGTTATCTTTATAGGTCAGCTTCGATGTGGGATTGCCCAATCGCGAATCGAGCCCCGAGGCATCGTGACTCCACTTCGTTTCACCGTTCGTAAACATCCAGGACCTGAGCGACAGCTCGACACGCTGCCGGGACGCCGGCTCAATCTCTTCAGCCGAGGACAGCACCGGAACAGAAAGGAGGCTCATCCCCACCATGACCCAGAAGATTGCACCCTTGCACATCGTAGATTGACTCACCGCCTCACCCCTCCTCGCTGAATGATCACCGTATCCACACATCGCTCGACCGTCTCCGGCATCATCCGCTGACAGGCTGCGCGAATATCCTCTTCATTGTGCTTCCGCTGAATCACAAACGAAAACCACACCAGCCATGTCCCGATCAGCGCCAGCAACGTCGCACCGGTCAGCAACATGGTCCACGTGACCCTGCGCTCATCGGTTTGCCGTCTCACGCCAGCCGTATTGTCTTCTGATCGCTCGCTGTCTGAAGACTGCATCTTGTCCTCGTGTTCCGGTCAACGTCTCGCTACTCCTGCGCAGACATTCGAATCATACCCGAGAAGAACGACACTGAATAGCGATTCTCGCTCTTCATCGCATTCCACAGAACAGTCCTTTGCGGGACGCGCTCGCTTCAACCGTTCAAGAGCTATCCAGTACTGCCCTGCAGGACACCGCCTACATTGGCCGACATACAAGTCGGCTGTAGGGTTTCACCCCTGCACGTGTGCATCGCCGCGCCCGCATTGAGAATCCCGTGTAGGGATTTTCCAAAACCAAGCGGCACAGTCATTGCTGATACTAAGGCAGTTCCATTCGCAGCTTCCCGCAATTCGAGGGAAGCTGGTCGTACTCGGACAAAGGAGATGCCGACCATGAACAATCGCACTCAATCAATCCAACCCAATAGATTCCGAACAGCTTCACTATGCCTCCCTTCTCTCGCGCACATGCCCTGCACGGTGAAAGTCCTGACCATCGGCATCCTCCTGCTGTGGGCTCCGGTCAACTCCTTTGCGTTGTCCACCAGCCCTGCTGCTCTGACCTTCAGCGGAACAGCGGGAACGGCAAACCCGCCCGCCCAAGCCATCACTTTTTGGAAAGGCGGGGATCGCACAAGAAGTTGGACCGTGAGTGCGTCCACACCATGGATCTCGGTGACCCCTTCCTCAGGAACGATCGCCACGGAACAGGATCAAATCGCGGTGAGCGTCAACCTGTCCGGACTGTCAGCCGGGAGTTATTCGTCGAACGTGATTATCTCGACCAAAGGCTATTCAGGGCGCTACATACAAACCAAAATCCCCATCGCCCTGACAGTGGCTGACTCAACTCCCAGTCCATCGATCCGGCTAAGTCCGACGGCATTCAGTTTTTCAGGAGTGGCAGGCAGTACGAATCCGGCCGCACAACTGCTCAACGTGAGCAACCCAACCGGCGGCACCTTGTCTTGGAGCCTGAGCGACAATGCCGCCTGGTTGAGCCTCTCCACCGCTTCCGGAACAACAACGACTGAAACTGACTCGATTTCCGCAAGCGTCAACCTGACGGGGCTTGCGGCAGGTACCTACACAGCCGCCATCACTGTGACCGCCAGTGGCGCCACGAACACCCCCCAAATAATCCCTGTGTCCCTCACAGTCGCTGCCCCCACAGCGATACCAGCCATCGGCCTTAGCACCACCAG
>Ga0209253_10005218_pt1 | contig 11272 bp, 10 predicted proteins | sample FrelakmetBRP12BR_FD_187145 | JGI IMG/M metagenome (GOLD analysis project Ga0209253, IMG submission 187145) | Freshwater lake sediment microbial communities from the University of Notre Dame, USA, for methane emissions studies - BRP12 BR (SPAdes)... | ecosystem: Environmental > Aquatic >...
AGGAACTTTCCGCCACTCTGAACCCGCCGTTAGGGGTCTCTGGAGGGCTGACCATTGCGTTCTGGTTCAAGCTGGCTGCTTATTCTTCGGGCAGCCCCTCGACGCTGCTGGCGCTGTCCAATGTCCCGTGGGGTGCTACGCCGCCGTCATTGATGGTGTATCGCTACTACGATAGCGATTACCTCGACGTGTATTTCGCGTGGGCTGCCGGGAATGCCATTGCACTTCCAGTCACAAGGCTTGGGAACTTCACGGTTGGTGACTGGCATCTGCTGGTAGTGACATACGACCCGACAACGGGCACCCTCACCGGACGAGTAGATGACGGCGTGATGAGTTCTGCTCAACTGTGGACAACGGTACCGCTTCCGTGTGACAAACTGGAAGCTGTAGTTCCTGCGGCTAAACTCGTCGCGGCCAATACGAGCACGTTTGACACCCTGAAAATCCTGAAGGCCCTCACAGGTGTGAACTTTGCGGGTGCGTTGGACGACCTTCGCATCTGGACTACCGTCCTTACCGACGACCAGATCGCGGACCTCTGGTATCGCTCCGACGAGGAGATCCCGGTCTACAGCTACGGCGAGGGTGGGGCAGTAGTCGCCTCGCTCACAGTCACCTCGGCCACCGGCTGTACTGTCACCGACACGGTAGACGTGACCGTATCTGACCTGGCAGTCACAGTCGCCGCCGCACAGATTGAGGGCGGGATAGATGGTGACGCGATAGTCGAGTTCGACTACACCGTCACGGGCGGTACGGCCCCCTACACGTACCTGCTCGAATGGACTGGCGGTGGAGATGGCGGGCCGGATGTTCAGGAGAATCCGACCATCACATTCTTCGGTGGAGTTCCTGGCGCTCCCGATACGATCCCGTTCACTCTTACCGTAACCGATGACGCGCTCGTCACCGCAGTCTTTAGCGGCAGCGTGGACATCACGTACTGGGACGCACCGTGAGGAATCATGCTCCTCTCTGACATGAGAACGACGTTGCGCGGCTGGCTTCAGGACAAGATCCCGACGGGCGGGTCTGACGCGGATCGTCAGTGGACGAACACCGCGCTCAACCAGTTCATCAATCTGGGGCTGCGCGAGGCTCAGAAGATCATCATCGCGGTCGATCCAGAGGCGTTCAAGTGTACCTACCTGACGAACATCGTGATCCCGACGACTGGAGTGGACGCGCTGTATGAGTGGCCGGTGGGGACGTGGGCGGTGATCGAGGTCGCGACGAGTAGCGACGGCGTGACGTATCTGCCGATCGAGCGGGTGACGCTCTCGAACGCGAGGACGCTGAAGCTGCCGTCGCGTGGGGCGTTCATCAACTACTCGCGCACCCACTTCATGCTGGCGCCGTCGCCTGGGGTCGCGATCACGAACGGACTGCGCGTCATCGTCGCTCCGACGCTCGTCATGTCGGTGGACACGAGCAAGTGTCCGATCCCGGCAGGTCACGAGACGCTCGTCCTCAAGTGCGCCGAGAAGTACGCACGCATGGACGTGAACGAGCCGACGGACAAGCTGGAGGCGGAGATCGCCGCGCTGGAGCAGAGGGTTCCGCGATTCTACCTCTCGGCGCACCAGCCTTCGTTCTTGGAGCCGATGGGCTACGACAGTGCGGACTACGAGTTGAGTTGAGGAGGAAGACATGATCCGGAAGCTGGCGTTCTTCGTTGCCCTGGTGCTGACGGCGGCATTCCTCGTCGCTCAGACCTCGCAGAGCTACTCCTTTCTCCGAGACAAGGAGAGCCGTCCGATCTTCGGGGCCGGGATTCGGCCGACCGTCACGGCGGAGATGGGCATCCCCCCAGGCACTCCGTTCTTCGACACCTCGGCGTTCCTTCTCTACTACTGGAGCGGGTCCGCGTGGACTGCCTCTGGGATCAGCGGAGAGCCGGGCGCGGCGTCGAGCCTCTTCTCTGCGTCCGCTGGGAGGCTCACATTTGAAGGCGCGACTGCGGATGCCTACGAGACGGAGTTTGCGGCCACTGATCCCACAGCCGATCGTCTAATCACCCTGCCGAACGCCACGGGGACGATGGTGATCGAGAACGCCCTCAACTACAACATCCCCGACAACGGGAACGGTGGCACCGCGGCCACATACACGCTAGAGCCCGCTGGATACAGTCTCGCCACGCTCAGTTGTGGCGATGCCAACGGCTGCACCGTCACTATGGGCGAAACGGGAATCGTCGCTGGTGCCTCGATCACGGTCATCCAGATCGTAGCCGGATCGGGGAACATCACAATCGTGGACGACGATGGCACGACTGCCGAACTTGATGGTGATGCCAATCTCACGCTGAACGCTCTTGACAGTGTGACTCTGCACTACGCCGCGGTCGGAAACTGGATCGAGACGGCTTACATCGACATCTCGTAGGAGACGGACTTGGGCAAGCCGTTCACGCTCGACTTCTCGGACCTCACGGGTGGGCTCAACGAGTCTGCGGCAAGCTCCATTGGAGATAACGAAGCGTCTGCTCTGGAGAATCTCTACCCGTCTGGGAAGTCGAGCTTGTGGCAGCGCGAGGGGCGCGACTCCATCGCGACGGCGTACTCCGAGACGATCAACGCGATCGGGCGCTACAACCCAGCGTTCACGCCGGAGGAGTACACGATCGTCGGCGCCGCGGCGAGCGTGGCGCGACTGGTCGGAGACGTTGTGACGCCTCTCTCGATCGCTGACGGATTCATCTACTCGGCCCTCGACGCGAGGTGGTGGTTCCGGCAGTACAACGACGAACTCTTCGCGTGCCAGAAGGGCAACGGGGGCGTCAAGCGGATCTACGGGGACTCGATCATCGAGGCTGGAATCGCGGCGCCCAGCGTCATGCCGCTGATCTCCGATGGCGGCGCCGGGCAGAAGACGGCGGGGGAATACTGGCTCGCGTACACCTTCTTCAATCAGGTGACGGGGGCGGAGTCGAACCTCTCGCCGATCTCGCTCCCGGTGACGATCGCGGACAACCACCAGCTCCGGGTGACGAGCATCGGGATCTCGCCCTCGCTACAGGTTGACGCTCGCCGCATCTACGTCACGCTCCCTGACGATCAGGGGGCCTACTACCTCGTCGGGCAGATCAACGACAACGTGACCACCACGTTCGCCGAGAACGCGAAGCCTCCTGATGACTACGGAGCTGCTTACGATGCCTCGAACGGACTGCCGCCGCCACAGGCGCACGCTCTTGAGACTGGCAAGGAGCGACTGTACGTCACGGATGGGAAGGGGATCTACTGGAGCGAGACGGCGAGGCTCCAGGGGTTCAAGGCGTCGAGCTACTACCCTGTGTCCCGAGACGACGGGTACGACGTGGTGGGGCTCAAGTGGTGGGAGGATCACGGCCTCGTCGTTCTGAAGCAGAACCTCGCGATGCTCCTGCGCGGGTCCACGCCTTCCGACTGGGAGGTGGTGCAGCTTTCTGGCGAGCACGGTTCCCCGGCGGGGCAGAGCGCAGTCGTCGCGGATGGCGTCCTCTACTACTACACGGGGACGAACTTCGTGCGCTCAGGGGGCTCGTCCGTCGAGATCCTGCCGAACATCGACAACGTGCGGCCCACGCTGGACTCGATCCCCGACGCGAACAAGGGGGACGTGCAGGGCGAGGTTCTCCCGCAGCGGAAGTGGGTGGTCTGGACGATCCAGGCTGGGGCGGATCGCACCCTGCTCATCTTCGACTACGGCGCCGCGGTCTGGACGACGATCACGAACGCGCCCTACACGATCAAGCGCCTCATCAAGTCGGACCAGAGCGAAGTGCTCCTAGCGTCGTGGGAGGACGAGGATATCCTCTCGGAGTTCCTGACTGGCTCCAGCGACGACGGCGACCCGATCTCCTGCCTGTGGCGTTCCAAGGCGTTCTCGACCTCCTCGCCGGGGATCGCGCACTTCGTTCGTAGGGTGTCGCTCCTGACGCCGCAGCTCGCGGGGTCGGTGACGGTGCGGGTGAAGAACGAGATCGACGGGGTGACGATCGCCACGCGCACGGTGTCGCTCAACTCGACCGGGTGGAAGCGGATCGCGCTCGTGAACGCTGGACAGCCGGGGTTCCTCCAGCAGATCGAGATCGCGTACACGGGGACGGTCCAGTTGAAGCTCGACGCGGTACAGGTCGAGGGCGTCGAGATCCCGCGCAGGGTGGGGAGGATCTTGTGAGCGTCCCTGTCCGCGGCACCATCCGCTACTCCAAGGGCAGCTTCACCGAGAAGCACGCCTCGGAGATCGGGGAGCGTCTCATCGCACTGGAGAAGGCTCTCGCGGGCGGTGCCACCGTCTACACCTCGCCGAACGCGCCTGCCTTCGGGGGCGGGGTCGGTGGAGCGCCTGGAACCCCCGGAGCGCCGGGTGCGCCTGGGGCGCCGGGAGCCAGCGACCACGGGGCACTCACGGGGCTAGAAGATGTCGAAGACCACCCGCAGTACGCGAAGGAAGGCTATCCGGCGCGTCCGCTACCGCACCAGCACGCGATGTCCGACGTAGCCGACTTCAACCTCTGGGAAATGATGCTCTGGAAGCGAGTGTTCGGAGGATAGGATGGCGCTCCCGATCGAATCCGAACTCAACGGCTCCACGAATGGGAAGCCTATCCCGGTTGCGGCGACAGCAACCCCCGGAACGACCATTCACACGGCTAGCGCCTTGGGCTTCGAGAAGGTGTGGCTCTACGCCTCGAACGTCACGGCCCTCGACGCGACCCTGACGATCGAGTGGGGCGGGACTTCCGATCCCGGCGACCACATCGTCAAGTCCTACCGGATTCCGGCATTCTCGGCGCCGATCCGGGTGACTGACGGTCAGATCATCAAGGGGAGCCTGTTGATCCGCGCCTTCGCCAGCGCCGGCTCCGCCATCAACCTCACCGGATTCGTGATCGCCGTGAGATAGCCAATGAACCTCGACTCGACCACTGAGCGAATCCGGGCCTTCCTGGGCGGCGCCGTCGCCACCGCGCAGCCGCACTACCTCTGCTCGTGGGTCGATCATCAGGTCGCGGCCGGGATGAAGGTTCCGGGGAGCAGCCAGGGAGTTCTCGACAGCGCGAATCCTGTGGTGGTCGTGGCGGCGCCGAACTCCGCGGTGCAGCGTGAAGTCGAGATGGTGTCGATCTTCAACGCGGACAGCGGGGCGGTGACTCTCACCGTCGAGCACTACGACGGGGCGAATCAGCGGACGTGGATCGTGGCGTCCCTCGCCATCGGCGGTTCCGCCGCCTGGGAAAAGGGCGGGACGTGGCACATCTACGACGCCGCCGGGGTGCTTCAGTACGTCGGCGCCGCTGGCCCGACCGGACCCACGGGGGCGCCGGCTGGGCCGACTGGTCCGACGGGGAGCGCGGGATCGACTGGCCCCACGGGCCTGACTGGTACGGGGGCCACCGGGGCGGCTGGGGCCACCGGACCAACCGGAGTGGATGGTCCCACCGGCTTGACCGGAACGGGGCCGACCGGGACCGGGCAGACCGGACCTGTAGGCCCTACCGGACTCACCGGATCGGCGGGCGCTACGGGTCCGACCGGCCTCACGGGAGCCACTTCCATCGCCGTCGGTCCCACGGGTCCGGCTGGACCGACCGGCAGTGCGGGGGCGACCGGCGCGGACTCGGTAGTTCCGGGGCCTACGGGACCGATAGGGCTGACCGGGCTCACCGGGACGGGTCAGACTGGGGTCGCTGGACCCACTGGAACCGTCGGGGCAACGGGTCCGGCTGGCGCTACGGGCGCTACGGGGTCCGCAGGGGCCGATTCCGTGGTCCCCGGACCCACGGGGCCTACCGGACTGACCGGGACCGGCCTGACGGGCGTGGCGGGCCTCACTGGCCCAACTGGGAGTGCGGGGGCCACGGGCGCTGACGGCTTGCCCGGTCCTACGGGTACTGCTGGTGCTACTGGAGTCGCTGGGCCTACCGGACTGACAGGGCTTACGGGCACGGGTCCGACCGGGAGTGCTGGCGTAACGGGGACCGTTGGCCCGACGGGTCTCACTGGTCCCACCGGGACTGGTCCTACTGGGTCGGCTGGCGAGACCGGGACGGCTGGCGCGACGGGCACTATCGGACTCACAGGCCCTACTGGGACCGGCCCCACCGGAGCTACCGGATCTGCGGGGCCGACCGGCCCGGCGGCGTCTCCCTCCGGCGCGGCGGCGGTTCTGACGGCGAGTCAAAACTTCCTGACGACTGTCACGGCGAACATCGGCGGGATGACGGTCGCCCTCGGGTCTGGCGTCTATCAGATCGAAGCCCAACTCGTCTACTCGCTCGACGCAGGTGCGAGTGCCATGTCGTTCGGCTTGGCATTCCCCGCAATCCGTGTCGCCAACCTACAGTGGCTCGGTCAGGGCGCGGCGGCGGTGACGTTCGGAAAGACCCAGATCAACATCGCAGCCCAAGCCGCCGGCTCGACCAACATCCTCGCCATCACATCCGGCACCACAGTCGTACAGGTCGCGGAAGTGCGCGGGATCATCTGGGTCACGGCTCCGGGCAACCTGTTCTTCAACGCAAAGTCCGAAGTCGCCAACGCCACGGCTCGTGTCCACTCCGCTTCCACCATCGCCGTCTGGCATATCGGGACGATCCCGTGAAGATCCCCTACAAGATGCAGGCAGCGGTGGCCGTGGAGATCCGTCGCCAGAACATGCTCGCCGCCATCGCCAGGAATCCGCCTCGCCTGGAGCAAAAGCCCTTCGATGAGACTGCGACCATGCACGTCGCGTGCTACGGTCCTTCCCTCAAGGACACATGGCAGGATATCCGGCGCCCCTGCATCAGCATGAGCGGGGCGACGAGGTTCCTTGCCGACAAGGGCTTCATCCCCGACTACCACATCGACATGGACCCGCGAGCGCACAAGATCAAGCAGATCACGCCCCCTATCGACGGGGTGACGTACCTCATCGCTTCGGTCTGCGCTCCGATCTACTTCGAGACGCTGAAGGATCAGAAGGTAATCCTCTGGCACTGTGTCTCAAGCACGATCGACTCGGATGTGGAATGGCTGTCAGCCCAGGACTTTGGGCAGCTCCTCTTCTCGACCGGCTCCAACATCGGACTCGCCGCCATTCAGATCGGCGGCGCCCTCGGGTACAGGCACTTCGAGATTCACGGCATGGACGGGTCGTTCTCAGAGGACGGCAAGAGGCACGCCGCCGAACACTTTGGGAAGGTCCAGAAGATCGACACGACTTGGCAGTCTCAACTGGTCAAGTACAAGACGACGAAGATCATGGCGAACGGGGTGGCAGAAGCCATCAACGCCATGCGGTCCTACCCGATCTTCTGCGTGTTCCACGGGACCGGCCTCCAGCAGTCCTTGATCGAAGAGGAGAATCTCGTCAACGCCTGCACGACAGCGCAGACAGAGAAGGCGCAGTTCGTGAGGCGGGCGACCGTGCGCTTCCCCGACTACGACGTTGCCCCGAAGGCGAAGAACGCCTGGGAGGCGATCTGTTTCTCCAAGCCTGACCCGGCGTGGCTCCCAGAACTTCAGCAGTGGTGGGAGATCGCGGAGAAGCGCAGGACGAAGGCCGACTTCAACACCGGGTCGATCTCTCTTGAGACTGGTCTGCTCCTCCGGTCTGTCTGTGAGTGGCGGCGACCGAAGGTGGCTATCGAGGTTGGCACCTTCATCGGTAAGTCCACGCACGCCCTCGTGGCAGATCACATCTACACCTGTGACAAGAACAACGACTGCCTGCCGGCGACAGAGAGAATCCATCCGCACCCGAAGCAGACCAGTCGCCAGATGTTCGAGAAGCTCAAGAACGAAGGAGTGAAGGCCGAGGTCTTCTTCTTCGACGGTCGTATCACCGACGAAGAGATCCCGCTCGTCCTTGAACTGTCAGCCCCCGGCGCGGTCTACCTGTTCGATGACTTCCATCCCGGCCCTTCCGGCAAGGGTGTGGCAAACGTGGCGAAGATCGGTCCAGCCCTCAAGGACTACGCCCTGGTCAAGCCCTACGAGCCGTTCAAGGAGCGCACCACGCTCGCCATGCTCGTGCCCCTGTCTCTCGGTGAGAGGGCGGCATGAGAATCGGCTTCTACACCGCCTTCGACCGCGATCCGATTCACTACGTCCTCGGGCGGAACATGATCCAGTCCGCCAAGAGAGTTATGCCAGACGTGGAGATCACGCAACTCACAGACATGAAGAGTGCTCCGGTCTACGGGGTGGACTCGATCCGCCGCCTCCCCAGAGAGCCGATGTGCGTCCACACCGCCAGACACTACTCGCAGTGCGAGGGGGACTGGCTCCTCATCGACACCGACATCGTGATTCAAAGGGACGTGCGACACCTATTCGATGGGGCCACCTGGGACTTCGCCGTCACCGACCGGAAGGGCACCGGACCCACGTTCGACATCTACGGGGACTACAACATCGGTGTCATCTTCCAGCGTGACGGCAAGAAGTTCTGGTCAGCGGTTGTGTCTGGTCTGTTGGAGTGCCCCGTCAAAGAGCAGACGTGGCTGGGCAACCAGACGGTCGCCAATAGACTGTTGAAGGAGAGCGGGTGGAACTACTCCGTAATCCCCGGCTACGAGTTCAACTACCCCCCCAGGACGAAGGACGACACGCACGAGCACGCTAGCATCGTTCACTTCAAGGGGTCGAAGCGGAAGGGGTGGCTGTACCAGCAATGCGCGTCTGCCTAGTCAATCCGCCCTCGACATTCCTGCTCGACCAGCGGGTATTCCCTCCGCTTGGAGTCCTGCGGGTGGGGGCCGTGCTGGAGCAGGCGGGGATCAGCGTCTCGGTCTGTGACATGGCGAATGGCGACGCACTCCCGCGGGCCGACGTGTATGGCATCACCGCGACGACCGCTCAGATGCCGGCGGCGTTCTCGCTGGAGATCCCTGGCCGGACGCTACTCGGGGGTGCTCACGCCACGATGGTCGCGGCCTCGGCAAAGCGCGGATCGGAGCGCGGGAAGAAGCTCCTCGCTGGTCTGGTGGAGAGGTTCGGCACGGTGGTCGCCGGGGATGGAGAGCGGGCGATTCTGAATGCACTCGACGGGGCTACCGGCCTCATCGACGCCGACGACTACCGCTCGCCGCTCTACGTTGTCGATCAGGACGAGATCCCCCGACCCGCCCGGCATCTGATCGACATGGGGGCCTATCGCTACACCATCGACGACAAGCCGGCAACGTCCATCGTGACTCAGCTCGGGTGTCCGTTCGGCTGTGCCTTCTGCGGAGGGCGCTACTCGCCCTTCTACCGCAAGGTCCGGCTGCGCTCCGTCGAGCATGTGATGGGCGAGGTGGGCGAACTCGTTGAGATGGGCTATCGCGGCCTCATGTTCTTTGACGACGAGTTGAACGTCTCCCCGCAGATGCAGGAGTTGATGGCATCCCTCACGCGGTTCCAGCGCGAGCGCGGAGTCAGACTCTCGCTCAGGGGCTTCTGCAAGGCGTCGATCTTCACGCGGGCGCAGGCGGAGGCGATGGCAGGGGCCGGATTCTCCGAGGTTCTCTTCGGATTCGAGTCGGGCGACGACCGCATCCTCAAGAACATCCGTAAGGGCAACGTCGAGCAGAACACGAGCGCGGCCCGGATTGCCCATGCTGCGGGACTGCGGATCAAAGCCCTCATGTCCATCGGACACGCGGGGGAGACGGCCGAGAGCGCCCACTCTGTCGTGTCCTGGCTGACTCGGATTCGCCCAGACGATTTCGATGTCACCGTCATCACCCCGTATCCGGGCACTCCGTACTGGGACGATGCCGTGCAGACGGAGCGCGGCTGGACGTTCACTGCCCCAAACGGGGATCGGCTGCACTCGTCTGACGTGAACTACTCGGCTGACCAGAGCCACTACAAGGGAGTCCCCGGAGACTACATCTCGCACGTCAGCACAGACTCCCTGACAGCCTCAGAGATCGTCAGGATCAGAGACTACGTGGAGGACACATTGAGGAAGACGCTCTCCATCCAGTATCCGAAGCCGTTCCACTTCGATCACTCGATGGGGCAGAGCGCATGAAGGACGACCTTGTGGGCTGCTCCGACGACACTGCGGAGTGGACCGCCGTGTCCGCGCCGACCATCACGAATCGAATCGACGCGATCACTCGGATTCCAGAGACGCACCTCAAGGCAGTCATCCCTCCCCCCAAGGCGGTGAAGATCGAGCTGACCGGGCGGTGTAACTACCGCTGCTCGTTCTGCGCTCTGGCAGTCCGCGACAAGCAGCCCACGAAGGACATGGACCTCGGCTTCTTCAAGCGCATCACCCGCGAGATGCGGGACGCTGGGGTGGTCGAGATCGGCGTCTTCTTCATCGGCGAGTCGTTCATGAACCCGGACCTCCTGATCGACGCGGTGCTGTACCTGAAACGCGAGATCCAGATGCCCTACGTCTTCCTCACCAGCAACGGGTCGCTGGCAGAGCCGAAAATCGTGGCGGCAGTCATGCGGGCCGGGCTGGACTCCCTCAAGTGGAGCGTCAACTCCTCGAACGAGGCCGATTTCGTCAGGGTGATGAAGGTCAAGCCGGGCCTCTTCTGGAAGTCGCTCCAGAACATCAAGGACGCGAACCTCGTGCGCGAGGTCGGCCGCTTCAAGACCGGGCTGTACGCCTCGTCGATCATGTACGACGGGGAGCAACAGGCGAAGATGGACGCCTTCCTGACCGACCACATCCGCCCGCACGTCGATCAGCACTACTGGCTCCCGCTCTACAGCATGGGGAGTTTTGCCACGGAGCGCGAGGAGGCCCTCGGATACCGTCCGACGGCCGGGAATCAGGGACGTATCGGCGCCCTCCGAGAGCCGCTGCCGTGCTGGAGCGTCTTCACCGAGGGGCACGTCACGAGCGCCGGACATCTCAGCGCGTGCTGTTTCGATGCATCGGACAACTGGTCGATGGCGAACCTCCATGACGTACCATTCAAGGATGCGTGGAACTCCGCCCCGTTCCAAGAACTCAGAAGGCGCCACTTGGCGAAGGACGTGACCGGGACCGCGTGCGAGAAGTGCGCCGCCTACGGAGGATAGGAGTTAGACATGGCAGCTTACGGACAGCCACCGAATCTGGGCAGGGTGATGTCGGCAGTCCAGCCGCGCAACGGCCTCCCCGTGCGGAACATGGGCGGGATGCCGCAGGCTCCCACGCTCTCGTCTCCGAGGCCCTTCGTGCCGGGGCCGACCGTGGCTGCTGGACCTCCGGGGCCTGCGAAGGGGACGGCTGGCGTGCCGTTCCCCAGCATGGCGGCGCCCGGCCCTGAGCCTGTCCCTGGACCGGGAGTGCCCGTCCCCGG
>Ga0209253_10005219_pt1 | contig 11272 bp, 7 predicted proteins | sample FrelakmetBRP12BR_FD_187145 | JGI IMG/M metagenome (GOLD analysis project Ga0209253, IMG submission 187145) | Freshwater lake sediment microbial communities from the University of Notre Dame, USA, for methane emissions studies - BRP12 BR (SPAdes)... | ecosystem: Environmental > Aquatic >...
CTCGACCCGCCGTGAGGAGACCGGCCGATCGGACGCCCCGATCACGCGACTGCCGACTGGCGTGCCGTTGCGCTGGAACGCCAGGCCGACGAGCTCCACGACGCGCCGGAGCCCCGCAAGCGCAGCCTCGGCGTCGCCTCGGCGTCGCTGCGCTCGTAGTGCGCGAGCGGGACGACGTCCCCGTCGCCGTGAAAGGAGAGCGCCCGGTCCCGCGCAGCGCCTTGGACTCCGGCGAGCGCTTGTCAGCTGGATCCGGCGAGCGCTTGTCAGATCGATCGCCGGGCAGTAAGGCATGCGCGCCATGTCGACGGCCAACCCGTATCGATTCTACGCGGCGGAGATCTCCTACTTTTCCGCCAAGGTCCGACCGGCCCTCCGCTACAAGGGCGTCCACTATCTCGAGCTCGAGCCCGACTACCGGAACGTCATCATCCCGCGCACGGGCTTGCACTTCATTCCCATCCTCGTCACACCCGACGACGAAACCTGGCAGGACACGAGCGAGATCCTCGACGCCCTCGAGCGCTGCCATCCTGCGCCTCCCCTCGTTCCCACGACGCCCGTGCAGCGGGTCGCGTCGTTGCTGCTCGAGGTGTATGCCGACGAGTTCCTGCTGCTCCCGGCCATGCACTATCGCTGGAGCTTTCCGGAAAGCGAGACGAAGGCGCGGGCCGACTTTGCCGCCATGTCGAGCGACGCTGCCGTGGCTGCGCGGTTCGCCGATCGGATGAAGGGCTCGCTCGCGTTCCTCGGCGTCGGCCCGGACACGGCGGGCGCGATCGAGGCGCACACGCGCGACCTGCTCGCGGTCCTCGGCGCGCACTTTGCCGAGGTCCCGTACCTGCTCGCCACGCACATGTCGCTCGCCGACTGCGCGCTCATGGGGCCGCTCTACGCACACCTGTATCTCGATGCCGTGCCGGGCCGCCTCCTCCGCGAACGTGCTCCCCGCGTGTGTCGCTGGATCGAGCGCATGAATCGCCCCGATCCGACCGCGCCTGGAGAGTGGCTTCCCAACGACCGGCTGGCGCCGACGCTGCGCGATCTGCTCGCGCTTGCCGGACGCGACGCCGTGCCGATCGTCCTCGATACCGTCCGCGCCTTCGAGGACTGGGCGGACACGCGACCACCGGACGTCGACGAGCCGCCGCGCGGCGTGGGCAGCCACGAGACGACGCTACGGGGGGTACGGTTCACGCGCTTTACGGGCGCATACACGCTCTGGATGCTGCAGCGTCCGCTCGACGCCTATCGGGCGCTCGACGCGGCCGGGCGTGCCGCCGTCGACGCCGCGCTCGCGGGGACGGGTTGCGAAGCGCTCCTCTCGTACGTGCCCCGGCACCGCCTCGGCAAGCGGCACTTCAAGCTCGTGTTCGAGAAGGGCTGAGCCGGGCTGAGCCCTCGCGGGCGTTCCGCGAAGGCGCCGGATGCCCGCGGGGAAGGCGCGCCGACGCGAAGCGCTCCGCTGGCGCCGACCGTGGCCTTCGAGGCGTGCCCCGGCGTCGCCCAGCGGCTGCCGGAGCGCCTCGCGTTCCCGGAGGACGGCGCTCGGGTGACCCGCGCCGGGCCCGCGTCGGGCCACCGCAGCGTGCTGCCCCGCTTCCCCGCCACTGTCGGTGGCGCGAGTCGCCGGCATCTGTCCCGGACGCCATCGCTCCCACCCGCGCCGCTGCCGTGCTGCCATGGTCCCCCGGCCTCGCGTGGGCTCACCCCGTCACTCCACGGTGACCAGCTCCGCGGGGCGGCAACGAGCGACCTGGCGAGCCGGGTAGTACGCGGCCGCGACCGACGTCAGCGCCGCGAGTCCCAGCGTTGCCAGCGCCGGCGCCAGTCCGAACTCGAAGCTCAGCCTCCAGCCGGAGACCAGCCGCGCCGAGCGGGTGACCAGCAGCATCGATACCGGCCATGCGTAGAGGATGGCCAGCGTGCCGCCGAGAAGGCCTATCAAGAGCGCCTCGGCCGAGAAGAGCGCCTGGACCTGCCGCCTCGTCAGCGCGACGCTGCGGAGCAGTCCGATCTCGCGGCGCCGATCGACGACCTCGGCGAGAAAGAAGTTGACCACGCCGATGACGGAGATCAGAACCGCGACGATCTCGATCGCGTAGCTCATGAGCAGCGCGTTATCGAGCGTGGAGGTGATGTTAGCCTTGAAATTCGCACCTGTCATGATCATGACGGATCCGTAACGCTGGGAGCGGTTGGCTACCTCTGCACTGACGCTGTTGACGTCGGCAGACGGGTGGAGCCATATCCGAAATGCATTGGCGAGCTCGTCGTTCCATAATCGAACGTATGCTTCTCGCTCGATAATTATGGTCCCAATGTCCAAGGTGTAGTCGAGAACCACGGCGGCGATGCGAAAGGTTCGAGGTCCGGACGGAGTCTGCAGGGCCAGGTGCTCTTCTGCGCGGAGCCCGTGAATGTAAGCGAGGTTGTCGCTGATGACGATGTCGCCGCGAGCGAGGCTGTCAACGAAATCGGTCTCGCCTTCTACCACAGGATAGCGCTGTCGCCGCAATCCACGAACGCTCTCGGTGCGCAAGACTGCAAGCTTGTCGCCAACGCGGACGTTAATTGCGCGGGACGTGCTCACCTCGGCGATGCCCGGTATGGTGCGAAGATTGGGTTCGAGCGTTGCTGATAGGGTGGGTCCAGAGGGGAGGTCCAGCTGGGGCCCGGGCGTGACAAGCAGGTCCGCGGCAAGTGTGTGGTCTAGCCATGAGCTTATGGAGCCCTTCAGGCTTCGCACGAAAGCATTGACGATCAGGACCATGGCGAATGCGAGCATGAGTGCTGCGATGGCGCTGCGAGCGCGTCGAGGGTCGCGAGTCATGTCGTGCATGGCCATTCCGGTAGTGAGACCAGGTAGACGCGGAGTCAACGTCAAAAGTGGTGCCAAGAGGGAGGCGACGAACGCGGGGGCCAGGTAGGCGTACCCCAAGGCGACGAGGACGACGCTTGTCATGATGAGCGCGATCGTGGCCGGGGCGCCGTGTGGGCGAAAGTCAGCGAGAAAGAGGCCGTAGCCGAGCACGACGAGGACGGTGCCCGGTAGGAGGGACGAGGCGTTGCGCGACGGCGGGAGCGTGCCCGCGGCAGAACGCAAGTGCTCGATGACCTTGAAGCGCGCGGCATCGCGGGCCGGGGCCGCGGCGGCGAGGAGGGCCGAGGCGACACCCAGGGTGAGGGCGTAGGCGAAGTCCGTGGGCACGAGGGTGAGGGAGGCGCTGTCGACGCGGGCCCAGATGGCGCTGATGCCGCCGGTGACCAGGGCGAGGGAGGCCTTCGCGCTGGCGATGCCGAGCAGGGCACCGAGGAGGGCGCCCCCGAGGCCGAAGGCGCAGGCCTCGATGGCGATCGCGAGCACGAGGACGGGGCGTGTGTAGCCGAGGGCGCGTGCGATCGCGAGCTGGCGCGTGCGCTGCAGAATCGCCGTCTGCATGGTGTGGTAGATGATGAAGACGCCCACGACGACGGCGTTGAGGCTGAGGAGGGTGAGGACGGTCTGCAGGGAGCCGAGCATGGTGCCGAGGGTGGCGGCGCGGGTGGCGGGCTTCTCGACCTGGCCGGATCCGGCGGCGACGCGGGTGAGGCGGGCGAGAGTGTCGGTGCCCGCGGCGCCGGGAGCGAGGCGCAGATCGATCTGGTCGACCAGCCCCTCGCGCCCGAAGAGGCGCTGGCCGGTCGGGAGGTCGACGAGGCCGACTGCCCCGCCGAAGAGCGAGGCGGGCCCGACGGGGTCGAGGAGACCGCGGAGCGTGAGCGTGCTCTTCCCGGTCGGGCCGACGACGGAGAGGGTGGAGCCGAGAGCGAGGCCGTTCCGGTCGGCGTAGGTGCTGACCAGGGCGATGGAGTCGGTGGCGTTCGCGAACCGGAGCGGATCGGAGATGTGCACGTGGGCCTTCGGGAACTGGGTCTCGCGGATGCGCTGGTCGGCGAAGAGGTCGACGGCGAAGACCGTGATGCTGCCGGCATCGGTCGTCAGCGTTCCCTGCAGGAGGGCTGCGGCGCTGGCCACGCCGGGAACCGCGGCGAGGGACTCGACGAGGCTCTCCGGAACGCCGGCGGAGCCGTTCGACACCTGGAGGTCCGCGCCGCCGGCGATCGTTTCCACGGTGTGCTCGAACGAGGCGACCGTCGAGCGGTTGATGAGCGCGACCGCGACCACGATCTGCGTCCCGATGACGACGCCGATGAGCGTCAGGATCGCACGCAGCCGATGGTGGCGCAGGGACGGAATGGTCACGCACTGGAGGAGGGAGAGCGCGGCGCGGAGGGTGCTCATGAGCGTGCAGCGCGGGCGCGGGGCGAAGGGGAGGCGGCGAGGAGCGCGCGGGCGTCGCGGCGCACCTGGGCATCGAGCGCTGCCAGCATCGCGCCGTGCGGCGGATCGACGAGGGGTCCGTCGACAAGCCGTTCGAGGTACCGCGCGAGCTCGGATCCGGGAGCGGTGCGCGCAGCGGCGAGGGCGAGCCGGGCCGCGGCGTACCAGCGCGCGAACCTGGACGGGCCGATCACGCCGGCTGGCGAGGTGTCCTGGCCGAGCCTGGCGAGCCGCGCGGCGCACGCGCTCGGCGCAGCGAGGTCGGCGTAGTGCTGCGCCAGCGATCGGGCGGGTGGGGGCGAGGTTCGTGTGCACAACGCCAGCGCCCGCGCGGCACGGAGCGAGGCCCGCGCGATTCCGCCGCAGACGGGATCGGGCAGACGAAACATCACCGTCGTCGCCTCGGTGGTGAGGCAGTCCCCGATGACGAGAGCCGCCGCGTTGTGCGCCTGCGCGGAGGGCTCGTCGCGGTCGGCCTCGACCTCGACCAGGAGGGACTGGGCCAGGCCGAACAGCACGAGTGTGAGCATGGCATCGAGGAACTCGGGGTTGCGGAGGGTGGCGGGAGGCGCGAGGGCACCCGCGATCGTGAGCGGGAGCGCCGCTGCGGAGTCCGGGGCGTCGAAGAGGCTCACGACGAGCTCGGCCATCGCGAGGTCCATGCGCCGCATGGTCCGCAGCAGGCGAGTCCGTACGCGCGCCGCCAGGCGCCGGATCGCGGCGCGCTCGCGTGCCACCGGGAGATCGCGGGTCCAGCCGCATGGCGGGGACACGTCGTCCGTGATGACCTGTCGTGCGGCCGCGATGAGGCGGTCGGGCGCATGCCCATCATGCAGCGCGGCGGCCGCGGCGACGAGCCAGGTCACGTGACGCCGCGAGCCCCGCAGCGCCCACTGCCGGCGCAAGCGCCCGGTGAGATCGCGGCCGTAGAGGGTCGCCGGACGAGAGCCGTCGCGCAGGCACCGGATCGCGGTGCGGGCGGCGATCTCGCCGCTCTCGATGGCGTACCCGATCCCCTCGCCGGTGAAGGGATGCACGAGACCGGCGGCGTCGCCGACGAGAAGGACGCCCGGGGGGAGGCGGGACGGATCCGCCATCTGGGAGGCGAGTACCCCGCCTTCGAGCAGTCCCGATGGTCGGGCGCGCCTGAACCGGCGGTCGTCGTCCACGAGCTCGCGGACGAAGCGGGCCAGCACGTCTCGCAGCGACGGGCACTCGGCGTGGGAGGGCGGCTCGAGGAAGCCGACGCCGACGTTCGCCTCGGTCGCGGAGAGCGGGAAGATCCAGCGGTAGCCGGCGTAGGGGCGACCGCGCCAGACGAGCGGAACGTGGACCTCGAAGTAGGGGGCGAGGCCTTCCACCCCGCTCCAGTACTGGCGGACCGCAAGGCTCTGCTGGCGGCGTGCGGAGCCCCGCGCGCGCGAGCGCGTCGCGCCCAGCAGATGGCGGCTCAGGCTCCCGGTGGCGCCGTCCGCGACGATCGTGAGCCGTGCCTCGGCTACGTCGGGGCCCTGCGGCGTGTCGAGGTCGCAGCCGGTGACTCTGCCCGACGGCTCCAGGCGCAGGGCCGTGACGGCCGTCTCCTCCGCGAAGTCCGCCCCGGCCCCGCGCGCGGCCCTCAGCATGGCGTCGTCCAGGACGCGACGGGGAACCACGGCCCCGTACATGCTCGCCGAGCCCCCGGGGTAGCACACCACCCGGCTGTCCGATCCGTTGACGACCCGGACACCGCGGATGCGGGTATGTCGATCGAGCAGCGGACCCAGCCCGAGGCGGGAGAGGGCGCGCACCGCGCGAGGCGTGAGGCCGTCCCCGCAGACCTTGCCCCGCGGGAAACGCTTGCGGTCGACCAGCAGCGTCGTGAGCCCCGCGGAGGCGGCGTGGTAGGCGGCAGCCGATCCCGCGGGCCCGGCGCCGACGACGATCAGATCGTAGCGATGCGACACGACGCGTGCGCCCTCATGCCCGCCGCGGTGCCACGCGCCGCGTGATGCGTGCCATGGTGTCGTCGAGGAGCATGCCGATCCATGCCGCCTCGCAGCACCTCGAGACCCTCTCGAGGTGCCGTCGCGCCCGCGCCAGGTGCACCATGGCCGTCTCGCAGGTCCTGGCGAGCGCGCCGCTCGTCCCCAGCAGGAGGGCGCAGCGACGGACGCGATCCGCGTCCGTCAGGGATGGCGTGCCCTCCAGCAAGGGCAGGAGCGCGCTGCGGTGCGGGCTCTCGAGCGCGAACGCCATGGGGAGGGAGATCACGCCGGCGAGCAGGTCGGCGCCCGGCGCGCGTCCGAGCTCGGCCTCCGGCGCGAGCATGTCGTCGATGTCGTCGGCGAGCTGGAAGAGCATCCCGAACGCCTCTCCCAGGGACCGCTTCCGGCGGCAGGCTCCCGCCTCGTCTCCGCCGAGGAGACCGCCGAGCTCGCAGGCCATCGCGAACAGGGAGGCGGTCTTCTCGCGCATGATCGCGAGACGGTCTGCGGGCGAGAGGCTCGGGTCGTGTGCGCGCGCGACCTCGATGAACTGGCCGCGCGCGACACGGTGAGCCGTGTCCGCCATCCGGATCCGCACCCTGGCCGGCAGGCGGGCGATGAGGGTGAGCGCCAGGTGCACGAGATACATGCCGCTGCAGGCCGCCGCGCGGTGGCCGTGGACGCGATGCAGGGCCGGGAGGCCGCGTCGGGTCGCGCTGCGATCGACGATGTCGTCGTGCAGCAGCGAGGCGGCGTGCACGAGCTCGACTGCCGCCGCGGCCTGCACGGCGTCGATCCCGTGCCGGCGTGGGGAGGACGGCGAGAGCGAGGCGAACACCAGGTGCGTGCGCAGGAGCTTGCCGCCGACGGCGAAGAGACGGCACTCCGCGGACACGGCGCGGTGCCGGCGCAGGGTCCGCTCGATGAAGCCCTGGACCTGGCGGACCTCCGCTGCGAGTGGGGGGAGATCGTCCGCGGGGCGACGCGATGGGGCGGTTGCGATCACGGGCTCAGGCGCCTCCCGCGGCCCGTCTCTGCTTCGGCACCACCTCGTCGACGACCCGCCCGTCGCGCAGGGTGATCATGCGATCGCCATAGGCAGCGGCGCGCAGGTCGTGTGTGACCAGGACCACCGTGAGGCCCGTGCACTCGCTCGTGCTCTTGATGAGCTCGACGGTGTCCTGACCCATCTTCGAGTCGAGGTTGCCGGTGGGCTCGTCCGCGAGCAGGAGCAGGGGCTCGATGACGAGCGCGCGCGCGATGGCCACGCGCTGCATCTCGCCGCCGGAGAGCTCGGCCGGCCGGTGCTGGCCGCGGTGGCGCATGTCGACGAGATCGAGCGCCCGTTCCACCCGCGGCAGGATGGTGCGGCGGGCGGCGCCGTCGGCGCGCAAGGGCAGCGCGACGTTCTCGGCCGCCGTCAGGGTCGGCAGCAGGTTGAAGAACTGGAAGACGATGCCGACGTGCCGGCGGCGGAAGACGGTGAGCTCGTCGTCGCTCATCGCCGACAGCCGCTTGCCCCCGACCGTGATCTCGCCGACGGTCGGGGTGTCGAGTCCCGCGAGGAGGTTCAGCAGCGTGCTCTTTCCCGACCCGCTCGGGCCGACGACCGCGACGAACTCGCCGCGCAGGATGCCGAGGTGGAGGGTCTCGAGCGCGCGCACGCGGCTCGCCCCCTCGCCGAACTCCTTCGCGACCCCATCGCAGCGGATGAAGACCTCGCTCATGGTGCGCCGGGGGCGGGGGTGCGCGGGCGCGCGGGCGTGTCGCCGAGGACGGGGATCATCGCCGGCGCCGCGCCGGCCGCGCCGGCGCGTGCGCCGCCGTGGACCCGGCCGCAGACGAGCCCTTCTCGCCGGGGCCGGCGCTCGGCTTGCCGCTCGCTGCCGTGCCGGCCGCCCAGCTCTTCAGGACGGCGGCGCAGTGCTCCAGCCACTTCAGGTGCGCCTCGGCGCGGAACAGGGCGGCGTCGGCGGCCAGCGAGTTGAGGACGCGCTCCTCGGTCGTGAGCGGCTCGAGCGAGCGCCGGTAGCCCGTGAGCTGGGTCAGGTGCTCGCGGTAGACGTGCTCCTGATTCGCGAGCTGCGCGAGGGATGCCCCGAGATCCTTGCGGTCGAGCACGAGGAGCCGGATGAAGATCTCGTCGCGGATGGGCTGGGGGCGCCGCGGCGCGCGCCGCAGCCAGGTCTCGAGGGCTCGCCTGCCCTTGGGCGTGAGCGTGTAGACCCACCGGCCGAGGTGGCCGCCGCTCTGGTCGAGACGGCTCTCGACCAGGCCGCGCCGCTTCAGGTCCTTGAGCGTCTGGTAGATCTGGCCGAAGTTGAGCGACCAGGCGGGACCGATCATCTCCTCGAAGACGGCCTTGATCCGGTAGCCGTGGAGCTCCCGCCCTTCGAGCAAGCCGAGGATCGCGTAGCGCAGCAGCATGGAGGGCTCCTTCTCGGGGCGGCGGCGCCCGGAGCTGACGTTCGACGCGCGATTCTCGGCGCCGGGGCCCCTCCATGTCAACGGAAACCGTCCGCACTGGAATAGATAGAGGAGATATACCGTGGGCCCAGTACCGCCCAGTGCCGCAGCCATCCGAGGCGCCCTGGCCGGGACATCGGCTTCGAGGAGGAAGCCGGTACCGTCGAAGAGCCCTTCGACGTGAACCCCTGCCGCGTCCCGAAGCCGTTCCGACTTCTACGCGACCGCCCATCTCCGGCCCGAGCTGGCGTTCGCTGCCGGCGAGCCGCGGATCCCCCTCAGGTACCCCCCTCCACCTCGGTGTCGCCTTCCACGGAGTGGAGGGTCACCCCGCGCCCCGCGACCACCTCGAAGTCCGGGCTCCGACAGCGGGGGCAGCGCAGGAACGCGTGTGCGAGCTCCGGGATGAAGTGGATCGCCTCCGAGGCCTCGCCGTCCGAGGGACGCCGGGCCTCGGCCGGCGCGAAGGCGTGCTGACACGGCCGGCAGCGCAAGCGCGCTGGCTCCCGCTCGACGGTGATCCGCGCGTCGGCGAGACGGCTCTCGGCGGCGGGAAACACCTCCCGCATGGCGAACTCGAAGCAGTCGGGATCGATTCCCTGCAGCTCGCCGAGCCGCACCGTGATCCTGGTGATGCGGGAGATCCCCGCTCGCTCCGCGACCTCTACCGCCGCGTCGATCACCGCCTGCGCCAGGGCGAACTCGTGCATGAGCGACTGCCCGCGCCACGACCTGCGGGCGCGCGACGGACGGTATCACCGGCGCCCTTTCTGTCCATCCGCCCCGGCCCTGCGGTATAAGCCAAGGACGTGGTTCGCCGCCGCCTCATGTGCCGGGGAGTGGTCCAGGGAGTCGGCTTTCGCCCGGCAGTGCACCGGCTGGCGACGTCCCTCGGGCTCGGCGGGTGGGTCCGGAACGACGCGGACGGTGCCACGATCGAGGTGGAGGGTAGGAGCGCAGCGGTGGACTCCTTCTGCGATCGCCTGCCCGCGGCGCTGCCGCCGCTGGCGCGGCTCGAGGCGGTGCGCGTCGCCGCGGTGGCGGCGCGCGGCGAGCGCGGCTTCGCCGTGCGCGCGTCGGCGGTCGCCCGGCGCCGCCACGCGCGCATTCCGCCCGACGCGGCGCTCTGTGAGGAGTGCCGCGCGGAGATGGAGGACCCGGCCGACCGCCGCCACCGCTACCCGTTCATCACCTGCACGAGCTGCGGCCCGCGCTACTCGCTGACGCACGCTCTGCCCTACGACCGCGCGCGCACGTCGATGTCCTGCTTCCCCCTCTGCCCGGCATGCCGGTCGGAGTACGGCGCGCCCGGGAGTCGCCGCTTTCACGCCGAGCCGATCTGCTGTCCGACCTGCGGCCCGCGCATCTGGCTCGCGAACGCGCGGGGGGAGACGATCGCCGCCGGCAGCGCGGCCGTGGTCGCCGCGCGGGCCGCGCTCCAGGCGGGTGGCATCGTGGCCGTGAAGGGCCTGGGGGGATTCCAGCTCGCCTGCCGGGCGGACGCTGCCGTCGTCGGCCGGCTGCGCGCGTTGAAGCGACGGCCGACGAAACCGTTCGCGGTCATGGCGCCGGACCTGGCGGCGGCGCGCACGCTGGTGGTCCTCCGGCCCGAGGACGAGCGCCTGCTGCGCTCGCCGCGCGGGCCGATCCTGCTGGCGCCGCGCCGGCCGACGTCCCGCATCGCGGCGGAGGTCGCGCCGGGCATCGCGGACCTCGGCGTGATGCTGCCGACCACCCCCTTGCACGTCGAGCTGCTGCGCGACGCGGCATACCCGGCCCTCGTCATGACCTCCGGCAACGCCAGCGACGAGCCCATCTGCCGCGGCAACCGGGAGGCGTGCGCACGGCTCGGTCGGATCGCCGATCTCTGGCTCCTGCACGACCGCGACGTCGTGCATCGGATCGACGACTCGGTGGTGCGCGCGACGCCGCGCGGCCACGTCGTGGCGCGGCGCTCGCGCGGCTGGGTGCCGGGTCCGATCGCGCTGCCCGCGACGACCCCCGAGCCGGTGCTGGCCCTCGGCGGCCATCTGCACGCAACGGCGTGTCTTGCGGTCGGCCACGAGGCGTATCCCTCGGCGCATGTCGGCGACCTCGATACCGAGCTGGGGCGCGACTTTCTCGCCGAGGTGGCCGACGACCTCGAGCGCTTCCTGGACGCCCGCGCGCGCGTCCTGGTGGCCGACCTGCACCCCGACTACCCGAGCGGCTGGCTGGCCGCGCGACTCGCCGAAGAGCGCGGCGGGCGCGTGCTGCGCTTCCAGCACCACCTGGCGCATGCCGCGGCAGTGCTCGGCGAGCACGGGGCGTTTCCGGCGCGGGAGGCGCAGGTCGCGGCGCTGATCCTGGATGGCACGGGCTGGGGGCCCGATGGCACGGCCTGGGGCTGCGAGTACCTCCTCGTCGACGGGCAGCTCGGCTGGAGCCGTCTCGCGCACGGCACGCCGCTGCCGCTGGTCGGGGGCGAGCGGGCGGTGCGCGAGCCGTGGCGGATCACCGCGGCGGCGCTCGCCGC
>Ga0209253_10005220_pt1 | contig 11272 bp, 9 predicted proteins | sample FrelakmetBRP12BR_FD_187145 | JGI IMG/M metagenome (GOLD analysis project Ga0209253, IMG submission 187145) | Freshwater lake sediment microbial communities from the University of Notre Dame, USA, for methane emissions studies - BRP12 BR (SPAdes)... | ecosystem: Environmental > Aquatic >...
CACGGCTTTCCGGAGCGGACGGACGATCCAGAGCCCGCTGGATTTCGGGAGCTCGGCGGTGCAGCCCGGGTGGGCCAGGGGGTCCCTCGGAGATCGTTCTGTGGTGGCGTGGCGAGATCTCTCTCAGGATGGGACACGGGGCTGAGGGGCGTGTCCCGGCGCGCCGACCTGAGCGCGCGCTCTGGGGCTCGGCGTCAAACGCCCCGCGTAAAGCATAACTTGGCCGAAAGTGCAGGAATAAAGCATAACTTGGCCGCTTGGATAATAAAGCATAACTTGGCCGTTTCGGCCAAGTTATGCTTTAAGTCCCAACACCCACAGTTGTTGCCTACGATTTGGTGCCCCAGGAGGGAATTGAACCCCCAACCTTGGCCTTAGGAGTGCCCTGCTCTGTCCTTTTGAGCTACTGGGGCGTACGCGGGGATTATACGCCCGCCAAACCGGCATCCGAGGCTTCGATCATGTACGCCAGCACGGGCTCATGCCGCCCGGGCAGCAGCAGCGGATCCAGCTTGCGGGCGGCCAGCCCGGGCACCATCTGCACCGTCGCCTGGCTCACCAACGTCTGGCCGGCGAGGGCCGTCTCCTGCAGCCGCTTGGCGACATTGACCGTATCCCCGACGACGGTGTAGTCCATCACCCGGTCGGAACCGATGTTGCCGACGATCGCCTCGCCGGAGTGGATGCCGACGCCCAGCCCCAGGCCCTGCATTACCTCGCCGGCCTCTGCCGTCAGGTCGCGGAAGCGGCGCTGCATCTCGATCGCCGTCTCGACCGCCCGGCGGGCGTCGTCGTCTCCGGCGATGGGCGCGCCGTAGAAGGCCATCAGCCCATCACCCAGGTACTTGTCGAACGTCCCGCGGTGGGCAAAGACCACATGGCTCAGCACACGGAAGACGCGGTTGAGCGTCTCGACCACCTGCGGCGCCGTGTGCTCTTCGGTGAAACGAGTGAAGCCGCGGATGTCGGCGAACAGCACTGTCACCAGGCGCGCCTCGCCGCCCAGCTTGAGGTAGCGCTCCGGGTCGGTCAGCACGATGTCGGCCACGTCCTCGGAGACATAGCCGTCGAGCACCTGGCGCAGGAGCCGATTGCGCGACTCGAGATCGTCGTGCAGCTTCTTCAGGCGCAGAAGCGATCGGACGCGCGTGAGCAGGACGGTCGAATTGTAGGGCTTGGTGACGAAGTCGTCGGCGCCGGCCTCGATCGCCTTGAGCTTCTCGTCCTCACTGTCGAGCGCCGTGACGATAATCACCGGCACGAAGCGCGTTTCGGGGGCCGCCTTCAGCCGCCGGCACAGCTCCAGCCCATCCATGCGCGGCATCTGGATATCGACCAGCGCCAGATCGAGCGGCCCGCCGCGTCCCTGCGCCAGCTCGAGCGCCGCCTGGCCGTCGGGCGCCGTAACGACCTCCGCACCCGAGGAGGTCAGGTAGGCCCGCAGCAGGTCGCGGTTCAGCCAGTCGTCATCGACGACCAGGATGCGCGGCCCCCGGTTGAAGACGCTCGTCAGGTCCATGATCCCCCGGCCGGGACTACTCGATCCGCCCGGTGGCGATGGCCAGCTTGACCTCGCCAATGGCCTTGGTGATCTCGATCTCGCGCGGGCAGGCCTCGGTGCAGTTGAAGATGTCGTGGCAGCGCCAAACGCCCATGCGATCGTTCAGCACTTGCAGGCGCTGCGCCCCGGCCCGGTCGCGGCTGTCGAAGGTGAAGCGGTGCGCCTGGACAATAGCCGCCGGCCCGACGTACTCTCCGTTGGCCCAGAACGACGGGCAGCCGGTGGTGCACGCCGCGCACAGGATGCACTTGGTCGTGTCATCGTAGCGCAGGCGCTGCGCCGGCGACTGCAGCCGCTCGCGCGCCGGCGGCGGCTCGTCGTTCACCAGGTAGGGCATCACCAACTTATAGTGCTCGAAGAACGGCTTGAGATCGACAACCAGATCCTTGACTAGCGGCAAGCCCATCAGCGGCTCGACCGTGACGGTACCGCCCAGATCCTTGACCAGCACCTTGCACGCCAGGCGGTTTCGTCCGTTGATGCGCATGGCGTCCGATCCGCAGATGCCGTGCCCGCACGAACGCCGGTAGGTCAGCGTGCCGTCCTGGAATCCCTTCACCTGGTTCAGCAGATCGAGCACCTGGTCCGTAGGCTCGGCCTCGACCACGTAGCTCTCCATGTGAGGCCGCTTCTCCTTCTCTGGATCGAAGCGCCGAATGCGCAGCGTGACCTGCATACCGTCTCCTGTCGCCACCGTAGGGGCGAAGCATCCGGGCTCCGGATGCTTCGCCCGTCCACATCAATACGAGCGTTCCTTCGGCTGGTATTTGGTGATCACCACCGGTTTGTAGTCAAGCTCGACGCCACCCGGGGTCGAACGTGCCAGCGAGTGGCGCAGCCAGGTCGAATCCTCGCGCCGCGGGAAGTCGTCGCGGGCATGGGCGCCGCGGCTCTCGGTGCGGTTGAGCGCCGCGGCGGTGGTCACCTCGGCGCAGTCCAACAGGCAGCCCAGTTCCCACGCCTCGAGCACGTCGGTGTTGAACACACGGCCGCTGTCGCCCGCCCGGACGTGGTGGTAGCGCTGCTTGAGCTCGCCGATCGTGGCTAACGCCTGCTGCATGCCGTCGCCAGTGCGAAACACACCTACGTACTCGAACATGATCTCCTGCATCGCGCGGCGCAGGTCGGCGGCCCGTTCGCGGCCGTCCGCCTGGCGCAGCCCTGCCAGCCGCTCGAGCGTCGCCGCCTGTGGGTCGCGAGGCAGGGGAAGGTACGCCTCGCGCCGGGCGAACTCGGCCGCCTGCTGGCCGGCCATCTTGCCGAAGACGATCAGGTCCAGCAGCGAGTTGGTCCCCAGCCGGTTGGCCCCGTGGACCGAGACACAGGCGCACTCGCCGGCAGCAAAGAAGCCCGGAACGAGCGTGTTGCGCGCGTCGGCGATGACCTGGCCCAGTTTGGTCGTCGGGATGCCCCCCATGGCATAGTGCGCCGTGGGCTGCACCGGCATCGGCTGGGTCATCGGGTCGACACCCAGGTAGGTGCGGCAGAAGTCGATGATGTCGGGCAGCTTGGCCAGCAGCTCGGCGGCGGTGACGCGGTAGGCCGTGCCATCCGGGCGCGTTCGCCCGTCGAGTTCGGCGTAGCGATTGACCGTCTCCGGGCGCACATCGAGGTACAGGAACCGTTTGCCGCCGATGCCGCGCCCGTCGCGCATTTCGAGGTACATCGAGCGGCTGATCACGTCGCGCGACGCCAAGTCCTTGACGCGCGGGGCGTAGCGCTCCATGAAGCGCTCGCCGCTGTCGTTGACCAGCACCCCGCCTTCGCCGCGCACCCCTTCGGTGATCAGGATGCCCATCTTGAAGATACCGGTGGGGTGGAACTGGAAGAACTCCATGTCCTCCAGCGGCAGGTCGGCGCGCAGGGCCACGGCCATGCCATCGCCGGTGTACGAGTAGGCGTTGGAGGTGATCTCCCACACCCGTCCGTAGCCTCCGGTGGCGAAGAGGACGGCCTTGGCGTGGAAAGTGTGCATCTCGCCGGTCGCAAGCTCAACCGCCACCACACCGCAGGCGGCGCCGTTCTGCATCAGCAGATCCAGCACCTGGAACTCATCGAAGAAGGTGACCTGGTTGCGGATGCACTGCTGGTACAGGGTCTGCAGGATCATGTGCCCGGTACGGTCGGCGGCGTAGCAGGCGCGTTGGACCGGCTTGCCGGTCTGGTTGTTGGTGTGGCCGCCGAACGGGCGCTGGGCGATCTTGCCGGATGGCGTGCGGTTGAAGGGCAGGCCCATGTGCTCGAGCTCGTACACCGCCGCCACGGCCTCATGGCACATGAACTCGATGGCGTCCTGGTCGCCCAGGTAGTCGCTGCCTTTGACGGTGTCGAAGGCGTGCCACTCCGGACTGTCGTCTTCCTCGCTCCCCAGGGCGGCGCACACGCCGCCCTGCGCCGCGCCGGTGTGCGAGCGCACCGGGTAGAGCTTGCTGAGCACGGCCGTCCGCGCCCCGCGCGAGGCGTGCAGGGCGGCCATCAACCCGGCGCCGCCGCCGCCAACAATCACGACATCGTACTCATGCAGCATGCACGGCCTTTCTCTGTGGATCCGGCGGGGCCAGCGGCGCCTGCTGGATCACGATGCCAGGATCACATACACCGCCACGATCAGCGCCGCGATCCAAAGCCCGAAGATCAGCATGCGCAACACCAGAACCGCCAGCGGGCGGCGCAGGTAGTCTTCCAGGATCATGCGCACACCGTTAAGCCCGTGGGCCGAAGCCATGGCGACCATCAGCAGGCTGTAGATCTGCCAGAAGGCGTTCGACCAGCCGGCCGTCACATCCGGGATGTCGCTGTTGACCACATGGTTCGGATTCGGGAAGAACATCCAGCGCATGAACGCCGGCAGATCAAGCTGCGTGCGGCCGCCGAAGATGAAGCCCATCGCCAGGCTGAAGGCGCCGAACAGCAGCAGCGCCAGCCCCGAAAGTCGGGTGAAGGTCCACAGCAGCTGCTCCCAGGAACCGGAGGGGCGGGCGGGTTGCGGGATCGACACGATCAGCCTCCGGAGTCAGACCGGGATCAGCGCGCCACGGATCAGGAAGAAGGCCGGCAGCAGGTAGGCCGGGGTGAAGACCGCCCACTGCAGCCAGACGAGCTCGTGCTGGTAGCGCAGCAGGCGCGGGAACAGGTCCATCAGCGCCAGGCGGGCGCCGTTGAAGGCGTGGTACAGGACACAGAAGTATACGAACAACTGGGTGGGCCAGGATTCGTACGCCGCCGTCACCGCAGTAGCCACCGGATCCCCGAACTGCTGCAAGAAGAAGGCGGCCACGACATGCATGCCGACGAAGAGCACGATGCCCAGCCCGGTAAGGCGGTGCAGGGTCCAGCTGACCATCCCCTGCCGTCCCCGGTACCGCAGCGCCTGGAGCACACTCACCCCGCGCATGACCCCTCCCGTGGCGACTGGATAGGTCGATTATACCGAGGTCGGCCCCCGCAGCGCGCCCGGGCGCTCGAAGCCGGTTCCACCAGACGTCGGGCCAGGGAGTCCGGATTTGGTAGAATTCCGCAGACGGTCCGCCCGTATCGGCAGGCTTCACGGCGGGACGTCGGGTGAGGGTTCGCATGGCGGATTCCGAATCGACCGCCGGCCTGGGCCGGCGCTCCTTTGTCACCGGCGTTGTTGGGCTGCTGGGTGGTATGATCGCCGCCGTCGTCGGCCTGCCGGCCATCGGCTACTGGCTCGGCCCGTCGCTGGAGAAGCACGAGACCGATGCCTGGGTGCCGCTCGGCCCGGTGGAGGCCATCCCGGAGGGCGAGCCGACGCTGTTCACCTTCTCGCGCACCCGCCAGGTGGGTTGGGAGCGCAGCGCCACCAGCTACGGCGTGTACGTCGTCCGTTCGGCCGACGGACAGATCGAGGCGCTATCGAACGTCTGCACCCACTTGAGCTGCCGCGTGACCTGGAAGCCCGAACAGAACCAGTACCTGTGCCCGTGCCACGACGGCCGATTCGCCCGCAACGGCGCCATTGTTTCCGGTCCGCAGCCCCGGCCTCTGGACCGCTTCGGGTTCAAGATCGAGGACGGCACGCTGCTCGTGCACGTCGTGGAGGCCTGAGATGGCGGCTCGCGTCTTCGGCTGGCTGGACGATCGCCTTGGCCTGACGGGCATCTACCGCACCGTGCTCGACCGCAAGGTCCCCAAGGTCAATTGGGCCTTCACCCTGGGCAGCGCCACGCTGTTCCTGGCCGTGCTTCAGGGCGTCACCGGCGTGTTCCTGACGGTCTACTATGTCCCCCACCCCGACCAGGCCTATGACAGCATCAACTACATCATGAACGATGTGGCCTTCGGCTGGCTGATCCGCGGCCTGCACCACTGGGGCGCCACGCTGATGGTGATCACCGTCGTGCTGCACATGCTGCGCACCTTCGTCTACGCTTCCTACAAGTATCCGCGCGAGATAACCTGGGTCACCGGCGTGCTGCTGCTGTTGGTCACGCTGGGCATGGGCTTCACCGGCTACCTGCTGCCGTGGAACCAACGTGCCTACTGGGCGACGACGGTGGGCACCTCGATCGCCGGCACGGTACCGTGGGTCGGTCCGATCATCGAGCAGGCGTTGCGCGGTGGGTCGGACCTGAGCACGCTCACGCTGACCCGCTTCTTCAGTGCCCACATCTGGATGCTGCCGGCCGCGCTGCTCGGCCTGGTGGGCGTGCACATGTACCTGGTCATCCGCCTGGGCATCTCGCACATCCCGGCGGCGGATGAGTAGGAGCACCTATGGACGAGCAGCAGAGACAGCAGGCCGAAGCCCGCCACGAACACGCCAAGGCCCACGGCGTTAAGTTCTTCCCCGACATCATCTACAAGGACATGATCGCCGCCTTCGGTGTCTTCGTCCTGCTGCTGCTGCTGGCCACCTTCCTGGGCGTCAAACCCGAACCCCCGGCCGACCCCAACGATGCCGCCTACGTCCCTCGCCCGGAGTGGTACTTCCTGTTCCTGTTCCAGCTGCTCAAGTACTTCCCCGGCAAGGTCGAGTGGATCGGCACGGCGGTCGTTCCGGGTATCGCCGTCCTGGCCTTGCTGCTGCTGCCGTTCTACGACCGTTCGCCGTTCCGTCACTGGCGCAAGCGCAAGCTGGCCTTGAGCGTGATGGGCGCGGCGATGGCTGGCATCATCGGGCTGACGATCGTGGCGGCCGTGACAACCCCGCCGCAGGAAGAAGGTGCGGCGCTCACCTCGATCGGTGATCGCATCCTGGCCGGGCAGGACGTTTTCAGCGTGTACTGCGTCGAATGCCACGGGGACGTCGGGCAGGGCGGCGAGATTAAGGGCGTCGAGGGTCTTGAAGGCTTCGTGATGAAGCCCCTCAATGTGGGCGACTACATGTACACGCGCGAGGATGACACGCTGGCGGCGATCGTCGCCTACGGCCAGCCGGACCTGGGCATGCCGCCCTTCGGCAAGGCCTACGGCGGCGGGCTGACGCCGGGCGACATCAAAGCCATCGTGACCTTCATGCGCTACACCTGGGACGACCGGATGGAGATCCCGCAGGACGTGGCCGCTGCCGGCACCGTTCCGCCGCTCGCCCCGGGCGAGATCCCATCCTACACAGTGCACATTCAGCCTATCGTCCGGCGCACGTGCGCCTCCTGCCATCGCGAGGGCAAGAAGAACAACAACTACTGGATGGGCTCCTACCAGGAGATGCTGACCACGGGCGACAACACGCCTGCGCTGGTAGCCGGCGACCCCAACAGCCTGCTCTTGCGGCTGATCCGCCGCGAAGAGGTGACCGAGATCAAGGACCTGCAACCGATGCCGCCCTCGCGGCCGCTCAAGCCCGAGTGGGTGCAGCTGTTCGAGCTGTGGGTAGCGGCTGGTATGCCGGAGACGCCCGTGCCGGCTACGGCTGGGCGAGTGGCCACGCCTCTGCCGGCGGCAGCCGGCGGAGCAGCGACGACGCCCACACCCTCCCCAACCGGGGCGACCTCCACGCCGATTCCCACTCTCGCGACTCCAACGCCGTAGCCGCGGGAAGTCTGCGCCTTCCGCCCGGCTCTCGTGCGCCCAACACTCGATCCCGAAAGGGATGCGGCCAGGGAAGGATCCCTGGCCGCTTGGCTTCTTGCTTGTGATCTCCCTCTAGTTGCTCACGCAGCTACCATTTGGATTCTGCTGATCTTGTACCCACTGGCAGACGTTCCCATATTGTCCGGTACAGGTTTGATAGTCGAGTCCAGGGCATGGAGACGGCGGCGGATTGGGTTCGCTCGTCGGGGCGGGCTCGGACGCCTGGGGCTTCTTCACGGTGACGTTGAAGCCGCACGTCGCCGAGATGGCACACATGTCGGAGGCGGAACAGGTCACAGCGGTGGTCCCGATCGGGAAGGTTGAGCCGGAGGGCGGGGCGCAGGTGATCGTCGGCGCGCCGCAGCCGCCGCTCGCCGTCGGCGCAGCATAGGTCACTGCCGCCCCGGCGGCCGAAGACGCCGTCACGGTCAGGCTCGCCGGGCAGGTGATCGTCAATGGCAGCGCCTTGCTCACCCTGACGAGCATGTCGCACTTGGCCGTTTCGCCGCACTTGTCCTTCGCCACACACGTCACGCTCGTGAACCCGGCGGGGAAGGGTGAACCGAGCGGCGGCGTGCATTCGACGGTGACGGGCCCGCAAGAGCTGAAGGTCGTCGGCAGGGGCAGCGGGGTAGGCAGCAGCGTGCCCGAGGAGCTCGTCTCCACGAGCGTCTGATCCGGCGCGCACAGGATAGCCAGGTCCTTGGGACACAGCCCGAGGGCGACACTGCCTGGCGCCTCGACGCTGTACATCACCGCATCCGCCTTGAGGATCTCGACACGCGTCTTGACCGTCCCGGCCTCGGTGATGGTGGTCCAGTCTCCGACCGGCACCTCCACCTTCCAGGCCGCCCCGGTTTCATCCCAGGACATCGGGTAGTAGATACCGCCGTGGGGAGTCGTCGAGGAGGACGGCGTGTAGGTGAAGACAGCCCAGTACTCGATCGGCTCGGCTGTCGCCAGGCTGGGCCCGGCATCTGGCTTGTACGTGACGGTGATGGTGTTCGGCGTACAGAGGGGCATGCGCACGCTGTCAGGCGAGACCGTGAGCGTGCCGCGGAAGCGCGGGTCCGGGGTCGGCAGCAAGCCGGTGAAGATCAGGTCCAGGGGAACCTTGCCACACGGCCTGGCGCGAATGAACACGGGGCCGGCCGAGAAGGAGGACGTATCGTGGTAGATCTCTCCGAACTTCATCATGTCCAAGGACCCCCGGAGGACATCCAGCGACATGTGCAGCCCGAGCCAGCCCTCCTCGCCCGTGAAGGTCTCGCCCGAGAGGTCGAGCACGGCGTAGCGATAGCCCCCGGATACCTCCTCGGTGGAGAAGGTTAGCGCATCCGGACTCGGCCAGCCTTCCGTCTTCCCTGAATTCAGGAATTCGTAGTTGGCGATCAAGGACAGGCCCATGATCGGCGGCGAGGAGGCCGGCGCCGGCACCCAGGTATCCGGTTTGTAGGCATAGAGGATGAGGTGAGTTGGCTGGTCTTCCTTGCAGCCCTCTCCGTAGTAGACCGGATCGGGAGTCGCCCCAAAGGTCGTCGACTTGGTGGCCGAGTCGAGGATGAACGTGACCGCTTTCCCCACTCGGACGGGGTCTTCCGAGTCGAGGTCGGATATGGGCGCGCAGGCGGACAACACCCCGAAGGCGAGCACAGCACCAAGCACGATGACCCGGATTCTCATGATCGTGTCTCCTCAGGCGAGTCCTGCAGAACGGCCGGCCTCCGATTCGGGCGTGCCCACCGTCTTGCCGGATACAACCCCTGCCTATCAAAGGGGATACCGGCGTGTACGCGCCACGCGATTGCGCGTCTCGGCACTATCTCCGGGCGTGCGTCCTCGCCGACCCTTTCGACCATCGCGGGCCGTTTCGTGATGCCCCCCGCCCCGGCTTCCACGTGCCACGCCGTCCGCTGCCGGCAGCGGATACGCCCGCAAGTCCAAGACAGCGTGTTCCTTGCTCCCGCTATGGGGCGGGCCTCGATGGGAGTCGCGTGAGATTCACCGTCAGCTCCAGGGGGTTCCTGCCCTCGGTGCCGACGATCCGGTTGTGCGTCTCGTCCAGGAGGAGGACTTCCGTTCCGTCGAGGTCCTGGAAGAGGCGCACGCGGCTGGCGTGGAGGCTCCCGCGCTGCAGCAGCAGATGGAGTTCGGTCGCCGCCGCATCGGCGCGAACCAGCAGACGGACGGTGATCCCCACCTGCTGGCTGGACTCGGCCGCCTGCAGGGGCTGATTGAGGGTCAGCCCCGAGGGGGATGCATTGTACCCGCCCGGCGATCCCTCGACACCAACGACCTCGGCACGCAGGACCAGGCCGGCATCGGTGAAGTCCAGCGTCGTCCAATCGGACGTGGTCGATAGGTCCACCCGCAGCGTGTAGGTCGGCGTCGTGATCACCCGCTCCGGGACCGGGAAGGGCATCTCGGGAGACAAGGGGATCTCGCCGCGCACCAGGCGACCTGTCTCTCCACCCAACTTCAGGTACCAGTCGCTGGGCAGAGGGTAGCCGTCGACATCGAGGGGCACCAGCTTCGAGCGCTCCGGGAGTTGATCTGCGGCGGAGGCGAGCTTGAACATGGCCGTCCCCTCGTCGACCTCATCGAACATGGCGACGAAGATCATGCGGGCGCCGGATGAGACGGCGTTGTAGGCCTGCCTCCAGTAGAAGCGCCCCCCGTCGCGGGGGATGGCATTCGAAGGTTCGCCTGGATACAGGTTGGCCCAGGAAAAGCCGGGGAAGAGGACAGGCATGTAGTCCATCCCGTTGGCCTGCGCCTCGGCCAGATCGGGCACGGTCACCTGGTCCCGGTATGCGTCGGCCTCGGCTTGGTTCCCGTACCGCCCAACCGCCCATGGGCTCAGAACGTCGAAGGAGCGAAACACCTCCGCCCATGCCGGATCGGGGGCGGTGTCGCCCATTCCCGTCCGCCAGTAGGAAGGAACGCCGCCGAAGACGGTCGCGCGGTATGGCGGCGGCGCGTCCTGCAGCAGGTAGCGCAGCAGCCGGAAGGCCTCCCCGGGGGGCAGCCCGCCATCCACGTTGAGCCCGAAGCCAAACACCCCCACCACGGGCAAGCCATTGTGGTGCAGGTAGCTTGGGCTGTCCGTAAGGTGGAGATCGTCCACCAGGGACTGCCAATCGCGGATGAAGCGGTCGACGGCGCCCTCACCGTCGACTCCATCGTATTCGATGAAGAAGACGCGGCCGTGGGCCTCGGCGGCCTGGCGGACACGCTCGGCCATGCCGTTGCGGAACTCAAGGAACCGGGGATCGCGCGCCTCCGAAAGGAAGCGCTGCAAGGCGACGCCGTCGATGCCGTAGTCCTGCATCCACTGGAAGTGGCGGTCGACCGTCTGGGCGTTGTAGCTCGAGTAGGCCTGAAGAGAGGACCCGTCCGGGAGGGTCATCTCGGTCGGGCAGCGCTCCGCAGCGGTCACCTCGGCCATGTCCGGCCAGAGATCGACCGTCAGGTTCACTTCATAGGGGTTCTGGTTGCGGAACCAGTGGACCCACATGTCGGCCGGCGACCCATCACCTGGGCATGCGAACCATCCCTGGTAGCCGAAGATGACCTTCCCGTCCAGGGTGGTGGCGTCGAGGCGCGGGACATCCGGCGTTGCGGTCGGCGCGGGCGCCCTGGGTGTGGACGGCGCGAGGGAGAAGGTTGGCGAGG
>Ga0209253_10005221_pt1 | contig 11272 bp, 5 predicted proteins | sample FrelakmetBRP12BR_FD_187145 | JGI IMG/M metagenome (GOLD analysis project Ga0209253, IMG submission 187145) | Freshwater lake sediment microbial communities from the University of Notre Dame, USA, for methane emissions studies - BRP12 BR (SPAdes)... | ecosystem: Environmental > Aquatic >...
GAATCTGTTTTATACGGATTTGTCTGTAAAAAATCTTACACCCGCAAGAACAGAATTACTTGCTCAGCTGACATACCCTGTTACGCCGCTGATAAACACGGGACTCTCAACTATAGTAAATCCTTTTGATGGTTCATTTTTTGTCGGACCATCTCTTTCAGTATCTCTTATGGATAACCTTGAGTTGTTATTGATGGGGCAATTTTTTGCAGGATCTGACGGGACCGAATACGGCGATATTGGCAATCTGCTTTACTGGAGAATTAAATGGAGCTTTTAGAATTTATACAACTTATGAAAAGATTATTAAAACGAATCATATTAATAACCGGCGTCATCCTGGGTCTGATTATTATTGTAGCTGTTGCAACATTAATATGGGTTAACATTTCCTACAGTAAAGATGCACGAAATAGTCAGAAGCTTACCGGGAAGGAAGTAAAAACAATAACTGTTAACGGATTCACATTCAGGGATCTTAATAAAAATGGAAAGCTCGATCCATACGAGGATAAGAGAGAATCCATTGATTCAAGGGTTAATGATCTCGTTTCGCAAATGACCGTAGAAGAGAAAGCCGGAACAATGTTTATAACAATGATCTCAATAAAGAAAGATGGTTCAATATCTGAAACCCCATCCCTAAGCGATCCTCAAACCCTCGTGGTTCCAGGTACATCCCAGATGTTGTATTCGAAGCTCATGAACCATTTCAATATCACCTCCGCTTCCGACAGGAAACTCCTCCCTGAATGGCAAAACAAAATCCAGAAGATGGCAGAGCGGACAAGACTTGGGATACCCGTAACGCTGGCTACTGATCCCAGGAACCATTTCAGCATTAACCCGCTCACCGCAATTTTTGCAGGAGATTTTTCTATGTTTCCTGAACCACTTGGTCTGGCTGCAATCGGAGATTCGCTGGTCACAAAGGAATTTGCCGACATCGCCCGTCAGGAATACCTGGCTGTCGGAATAAGAGTAGCCCTCCATCCTCAGGCGGACCTGGCGACCGAGCCCCGATGGGGAAGGATCTTCCATACTTTTGGAGAGGATGCTACCCTTGCTGCAAGGCTAACCGTAGCATATATCAAAGGATTCCAGGGTGACACAATCGGGCCAAGCAGTGTAGCATGTATGACTAAGCACTTTTCAGGCGGAGGCCCCCAGAAAGAAGGGATTGATCCGCACTTCCCGGTCCAGAAGGGACAGATCTATCCGGGCAACAATTTTAAATATCATCTTATCCCGTTTGAGGCTGCCATAAAAGCCGGAACGGCTGAAATTATGCCATACTATGGTGTTCCGACAGATCAGACCAGCGAAAATGTGGGTTTTGCATTTAATAAAGAAATAATAACTGGCCTGCTCAGGGATAAGTATCAGTTTAATGGGATTGTCTGTACAGACTGGGGTGTAATTAACGACACCAAAGTATTTGGTAAGGTTATGCTGCCTGCAAGAGCGTGGGGAATGGAGAATGCGACTCCTGAAGAAAGGATTATCAAGGCATTAAATGCAGGAATAGATCAGTTTGGAGGTGAGGCAGTGCCGGAACTAGTGGTAAAACTCGTTAAAGAAGGAAAAATACCTGAATCAAGGATCGATGAATCAGTTGCCAGAATCGTTAAAATGAAATTTAAACTCGGGCTTTTTGACAATCCGTTTGTTGATGTTGCTGATGCAGAGAAGATAGTTGGCAATGAAGCTTTTATTTCAAAGGGACTTCTTGCCCAAAAAAAGTCTATTGTAATGCTTAAAAATGACACCCTTAATAATACTCCATTTTTACCTTTAAAAACCGGAATTAATATCTACATAAAAAACATAGATAAATCTGTTGCCGGCAAATACGGCAGAATTGTGGGTAAGCCGGAACTCGCCGATGTAGCGATAATCAGACTTAAAGCTCCCAGTCAGTTGCTTCCGGGAACGGGGAACATGGGGAAATTTATTCCTGCCGGTGACCTCGATTTTAAAGATGATGAAAAAAATGCTGTTTTGGATCTTCTTCAGAAGGTTCCGACAATTGTGGATATATATCTAAACAGGCCTGCGGTAATACCTGAAATCGCTGAATCATGCAGAGGCCTCTTTGTAAATTTCGGAGCTAATGATGAAGCTTTTCTGGAAGTAGTATTTGGCAGGTTCAATCCACAGGGTAAGCTACCGATCGAATTGCCATCTTCAATGGATGCAGTAAGGAATCAGAAAGAAGATGTTCCATATGATTCAGAAAACCCATTATTCAAATTTGGATTTGGACTCCATTATTAAGGCAAAAAAAATAAAATAAAGCATTCTATCAAATAAAAAGAAGTATTACCCAAATGGATGATTACTAATTATTTCACTTGATATGAGGTCTCATACTTAGGTTGCAACTTTTGTCTGTTCGGGGTACCCAGAGGCACAAGAGGTCAAAATCGGCCTCTTGTTTCTTTTTATGACATTCTGAAACTTTTACTAATTGAAAGGATGAGATATACAGTAATTTTCAGCAAGAGGGTTGCAACTTTTTTATTATGAAAATAGGATTTTTTGTCAGAGTTGCAACCAAGAATTCTATTTAATATACATTTACATCCATCATATTTATATCTCTTCACCTTAGTATCATCAAGGTAAAAAGCTAATTTTACTCCACTATATCCAAAATCTTTCTTAACTTTTCAACCTATCATGCTCTGATTATGGATAATATAATTAATTGATAAGGAAAGTAATCCTTTCGGAAAGGATTCATGGATTAAACAAGGTTCTCCTTTTACCCCAGATCGGCAGGAACTCGCCTCAAGACTGTTTAAGCGTCCAGGCGGTACATACCACAGGGCAGTAGCAGGTGAACTTTAACCTTTAATAATAAAGGCTATGAACAGGTAATTCTCATAATCTGATTTATTATAACAGTAAAAATGAAACCAAAACATTTCTGCAAGTCTTTTTTCTATATAAATATAGAACTGCTTATAATAACAATTTTAATTTTTTATGTTTCATCACAGAAAAGTTTTTCTCAGGCTGAAATAATGCCCTGGGGCAATATCAGAAGTTTCCATGTGGATGGTGAAAAAATGAATTTCGAAACTTCTCTCCGCTCGGTATATGCAGACTGGAGCGGTTGTATCTCATCGGAAAGATGCAATTGGCAAGGTACTCAAACTTATTCCTTTGAAGGGAAAACCACTAAAATGTCTCACTTTTTGCAGGCTCTTCCTTTAAATTTCAGTAATACTTTTATTGAAACAGGTACAAGCTCAGTAACAATTGATTTGTCGATTGAAGCAACTGACGTGATAAATCAGGCAGGGACCTACTTTTGTTTCGAAATTCCAGGAAGCGAATTTGTTGATGGAACACTTGATATATTTTCAGGACAATCGAAAGCAGGTTCTGTTATTTTAAAATCGTCAATACCCGATGGAAAAACAGAATATATTAAAACAAAGGGCAATAAAATTATTGTAAAAACCGCTAAAAGGGGATATGAAGTAATCTCTGACAACAATACCGTAATAATTGTAAAACAAAATCATATCGATCGGCCAGCCTATTTGAATGACCCGCTGCCTGCCAAAAAATTTGTTGCTTCAGATCCCAATCAGCCTGTTGCTCCTTATCAGATATACTTCACTCTGATTGACGGAAAGGCTAAAAAAGGTGATAAAAAAATTGCTAAATACACAATTAATTTAAATGGAAGTGTTGATAAAGAGGATGTCAATATTACACTTGATCCTGCCAGTCCGGGCAGGCCTTTTAATGGTGTTGGCGGTAATTTCCGAATCCACGGCCGGGATAAAGACACCTTGATTGTAAATTATTGTCTGGATAGTCTTCGCACAGCATGGTCACGTGTTCCTTTAGACTGGAAAGAATGGCAACCAGAAGAAAATATGGATCCGATTGCTAATGCCAGGGCAGGTAAATTGTCTAAAGTATTTTACGATCAGATTATTATGACTCAGATACTGGCCAAACGTCACATTCCAATTATTCTATCGGTTTGGTCTCCTCCGACCTGGGCAGTAGACAGTACAAAACACAACAGGACGGGATTACAACACGATCCTATGATTTCGCTTAACGCCAAAAAAGTTGACAAAATAGGTAAATCTCTTGCCGATTATATCTGGTATCTAAAAACAGAATATGGTATAGAAATTCAGTTATTCAGCTTTAATGAAGTTGATTATGGCGTTCAGGTTTATCATACACCTGAAGAACATGCTTTTTATATTAAGATGTTGGGTAAAAGCTTTGCTACAAGAGGATTGATCACAAAAATGCTTCTGGGCGATACCGGTGCGGGAACAGTCAGATCGAATAAAATTGTTATTCCTGCAGTTAACGATATTACTACGCACGAATATATTGGAGCTGTTTCTTTTCATACCTATCATGGATGTACACCTCCCGATTTGCAAGCATGGGCATTATCAGCCCAAAAGTTAAATGTGCCTCTTATGGTTGTTGAAGGTGGTCCAAATTCTGCGGAACATCGATACCCTATGAACTTTATAGAGAAATGGTTTCAATTGTCTGAAATTGATTTGTATTTAAGAATATGCAGATATGCACAACCCGCTACCATTATGGAATGGCAGTTTACCCGGGATTATTCCCTTTTAATTGGTAATGGCATATACAACGATAACGGCCCTTTGCGTCCAACACAAAGATTCTGGAACCTGAAACAATTAGGCTCAACCCCTGAAGGTTCATTTTCTATTCCTCTAGAGGTTGATGGATCAAACATTACTGCTGCAGCATTTGCAGATATACTTGATGGAATTTACACCATACATATTGTAAACAATAGTGCTCAACGTAAAGCTATTATTAAAAATATTGCTTCAAATATTAAAACACTAAATGTATACAAAACAGATATTACAAGAGGTATGCAACGAGCAGAGAGCGTGCAGGTAATAAATGGAACTGCTGAAGTTGTATTGGAATCAGCTTGCTATACAACTTTAACTAACTCTATCTTCAAATAGTAAAAATAAATATGCAACCCAAAACATACAAAAATGCCAGCCTGTTATATTTCAAAGTTCAATCCTCGAATGATTTCATTTCGAAATGTATACTTTATTTTGACCCTGCTAATCAGTCAATTGGATTTGATTTTTGCACAGGATACAAATATTATTATTGATGATAATTTTACATCCTTCAATAAAAATTGGAAAGAAGTTAAACTGAACGATGCAACCAACGGTAAGTTCAAAGTCAGCAATCATTCCTTATCAATAACAAACAATTCTAAAAGTGGTTCTTATGGTCTCTACCATATTCAGCCAGTAACAGGAAATTTTTATGCCGAAGCAGAATTTGTAGATGACGAAGTGGTTGGATTGGCTCTTATAGCCAGTAAAAATGGAGTCCCGGATGTTTCGAATTTTACGATGATAGCTGTTTCCAATCGTTCTGGAGTTGTTTTTGTAAACCAATACGACAGGCAAAATAATATTGAAAATGTTCACGATCCCAAAAAAATTATTAATCCATCACGTTATGAAGCCAAACTGGATAGCCAGACTTTTTCAGTTCCATATCAATCTACAAATAAAAAAATCAGAATATTGCATGAATCACTTTCAAACACTTTTCATTTTTATTATGGAACTAAACTGGAGAAATGGGGCATTACCACAAACGACTGGATGGAAGTTGCCCCTCAATACAGCTGGCTATCGACAGATCAGCAATATTTTGTGGCTCTGGTTGGTCGGGTGTCATCAGATTTAAAACCTAAAGCAGCTGTTTTTAAACATCTCAAGGTTGTTCAAACACCAATTGATGATTTGGATGACAGCAAAACCGGTTTTAGAGCTGTCAGGCGAAATTTTTCATGGTCGGGTTTTGAAGGTGATGCCACTGTGGTTTCTTTTGGAAATGAGTTCAGCTATGACAAAAATATCAAATTCATAATTTGGGACAGGGCCAATAATACGCCTGCATGGCGATTAACCAATCAGTTTCTGTTAAACTTTGAATTCTTCGAAGGTGGCGATTCAATTTACCCGGGATGCCACGAAGCTATGTCGGATCGTCAATGCCACGGACAATCGGTTACTATTGTTGAAGATAATGAAGTACGTAAAATTATCCATTGGCATGGAATACCTTTAAATCCCAATTACAATTTTACCGGTGAAAATCTGAACGGCAAACAGTATCCCTATTTTGAGGAATACTGGACCTTCTACCCCGATGGTACCGGAACCCGACAATTAATCGATATGCCAAACCTCGATGTTGACCATCGCCGAAGCTGGGGACCTGAAGTGATTGAGCCTATGGCAATTGGTGGTTCACTTGTCGAAGCAGGCGATTTATGCAATTCGCCGGCTCTGTCCGTTTTCAATATGACCGATTCAGTAAAGACATTCTTTCCACAACCGACAAAAAATCAATATGCTAAAAACTCATGGGGATGGAACCAGATCGCGTTCGATTGCCACTTTAAAAATATGCCTGATTTTTATATTGTTTACAGTCAGGACGAGGCATATCCGGAAACCTGGACCGGAATAAAAATCGAAACCCAGATTAGCTGGCATAAAACCACATGGAATTTTTCGCATTGGCCCGTAGGGCGGGAACCTTACGGACAAAATTCCGCAGAATGGGGAAAAACTTCCCGTTCATATGCGTCACACACTAATGAGGTGACGCATACATCATTGGCCAGTGCTGGTTTTTACGGCAAACTGGGGGTTGATTTCAATGATCACTTCCAAACTGATCCAAATGGTCGTAAATTTCGCCGTCATGTGATGCTGGCAGGTCTTTCGAACCAATACAATTACGATGAAGTTAAAAATCAGATACAAACCTGGCTCGAGCCGGGTACCATTGTAATGCTAAATAATAATTTCGAATTTGTAAAAGTAGATAGGATATATCGCTCAATTGTCTTTAAATCAATAAATAACGATGAAAACTGCAAATTCAGCATCAACCCAAACAGAACCATTGTAAATCCGACTTTTACAATCGAAGATTGGAAAAGCAATGCCAATGTGGAGGTTTTAATAAACGGAAGCAAAGTCAATGTAAAAACAGCAAAGGAAGGGAAATCTCTTTTGGTTTGGATTCAAACATCAATCAGTCAGCCGGCAGAGATTTCAATTTTGGCAGTAAAATGAGCGAAAAAATCATTAGAGAAGGGGACAAAACTGACATTCTCATGCGGCTTATCTTTTAAACACTTAATTTCTACCTGTCATTATTAAAGGTAAAGTTAAATTTTTATCAATGGTAGAAATTCGAAAAATAGCTGCAGCTTTTAACCGTTGGGGGTAATGAAAAAAGATCAAGAGTGAGAGTCTCGAATAATACAAATTTTGGATTTGTGTTATTCGAGTATCCTCGATCCAGATAATTCGGTATCGGGACGAGAGCGAGCACACTCGTTCTGTTTTCATACCAGTTCATGGTGCACAACATTTTCCGGAACCGTTAGTTCAGGTGATACGGGATGAAGTGCTCTGACAAACGGATTTTCCACCCTTGTGTTCATTTTTTTCTTTAGGTTTAAAATTATAAATATCAAGTTAAGTTTGATTAAATTTAAATCAAGTTTTCATTAACCAATAAATATTTAAGCTATGTCAGTAAAAGGGAATTTTATAAAAGAATATGGCAAAGATATCTCAGTTAAGAAAAACCGTATTATGTCATTGTTGAGTCATTTGATTATGCTGGTTAGCATACTCATTTCAAGTTTAGCCTGCACCCAGCAGGCAATTACTACTGGCTTTGATCCTTCAAAGTTGAATCAATTGGGTGACAGTGTGCATTACGGTTCCTACTTTATTTACAAAATAGGGGAAGACATCTATAAAATCTGCGACCCCGGCGATCCGGAAGCTATATTGGGAGGGCTTATAGGCACGGATATTTATTTGATTTGTGGTGAAAGCAAGGCTTTGATGATTGATCTGGGCAATAATTATATTGATGGTTTTGAAAAAGATCTCATTAAACCCCGTGAAAATGCAAAAGAGGAGTTCCTGGATGTTGTTAACAAGTTAATTGACAAACGGCTGCTGGAGGTTGCTGTCTCCCATATGCACCCGGACCATAGTGGTATGACTAAAGCTTTCCTTGACACCGAGGTGCCTTTATGGATCGGGGAAGGGGAAGACATAGAAAGGTTGAAAACCATGCATGGCGTAGATCCTTCAATTTACAGGATTTTCAAGCAAGAGGAAAAAACGTTTGACCTTGGAGGCGGACGCATTGTCGAAGCATTCTTGCTCAGGGGTCATTCAAACGGCGGTACAGTGTTTCTTTTAAAACCTGACATGATGCTCTTTACAGGAGATGCAATTAGTCCGGGGCCACGAAGGAAAAGAGAGTTGCGTTCAGCGGAGGCATTTAATAACTTTACTGTTGATATTAACAATCTTGTAAATAACCTCAAGGACAACCTTGCTCCCTATGACAGGTACAGGTTGCAGGTTTACACCGGCCATTCAGGGGAGATGATGTTTCATGCAACAAAAACGGATGCTGCTGATACATTGCCCGAAGATGCAGGTTATGGTGAATGGCGATTTGTCCAGGATATGGCTAACGTTGCAAACGCGATAAAGGATGGCACCTGGCTTGATGCAACCAGGGGATTTCATCACTTTGAAGTTCCTGCAGGAATGAACAATCAAAAGCAAATTCAGATTGTCTTTTACAATGGGGCACTGATTTTGCCTGAAGATGTTGCATATGGTGCATCGGGCATGAAAGTGCCTGAGGTGCCAAAAAGTAAATGATGCAGCTTTTTTTAAGAAGAGATGTCTGGGGACAGACAGCGTCAACAATGGGAATCATTCCGGCATTTTCAAACCGGCTGCCTCATAGGCTTGTCTGAGTGGTATTATAATCGTGCCGGTACCACAGACCATAATTGCCCTGCCTTCCGCAGAAGGCCAGGCATCAGTATAGGCCATATTACCTATATAGCGGATCCCGCTACCTTCAACAAGCCACTTTCCCTTGAGGATTCCATTTGCACAGGAAGCCACATCCTGTATGAAACGCCAATCAAGGTATCCAATGTCAATTGGGGATTTGTTCGGGTGCAGGAATCCACCATAAGCATTCTGCCACCAGTGGCCGGTGTAAACCCTCAGCCCATAACGCTCGTAGGGAGTGTAATTTGCCTTTAAATATTCAACCAGCTTCTGAGAGTCTTCTGCCACCTGTTTTAGCTTTTCGATAGTGGGAAAAGCCTGACCAAATCCTGATCCAAGGGCATCACCAGAAAAGACCACCATGTCTTTTTTAATGATATACACGGTACCTCTATTGCTGTGCCCCCTGACTAAAAAGGTTTCAACTATGAGTCCATCACCGAGATCGAAGGATTTTTTACCATGTGTAAATACCTGATAGATTGCCGGATCAAGATCATGTTGAGTCTTCAATGCCTTCAGATCTTCACCTTCACCTGCCCAAAATGTCACCTTCCGGTAAAGGAAAGCACCAGTCATGCCATCATGATCAGGATGCATATGAGTTACAGCGATTTCCAAAGGTAGCTTACCAACCAATCCGTCAATAACTGAGAGAAGCTCATCTGCAACATTCTTGCGAGGTTTTAATAAGTCCTTTTCATAGCCCGTAATGTAATTATTGCCCAGGTCTATCATCAACGCTTTTTTGGTGCCGCAGACCAGATAAATGTCGACGCCCCACCCGCCACCTTTGGTGCTTTTATCACCAGGATCGTTGATCTGAAAGATCCTGTCACCTATTTTACGAATGATGTAGGAACCATATCTGACTTCGTCACCTGGTTTGATCAGCGTTGCCGCATTAAAGGGAGTGACCGGCTGTGCAATTGCAGAAGTTGTAAACACGGGTTTAAATGCATCCACCCAAAACTGAATGGGATATTCTCTTGTCCCATTAGCTAATTCAAGAGGTACCATATGTCCAACATCTTTTAAAACTGAATATTCATACTTAATGCCCAATGAATCGAGATAATCACTAAAAATTTTAGTTATAAGTTTACCATTATTGTTATACAACCAATCCTGATCGCCGACCATAAGCCTTACTTTTACATTTTTCTTTATCAGTTCAGCATTCTTCCTTGCATAAAACCTCGGGTGAACTGCGTTAAAGTATTCAATAGATTTTTCTGATCCGGGACCGGTTGCAGGACCAAAAGTATTTACAAGATATTGCGGATTGTGTTCGTCCTGAAATTCAATCAGGGCACCTGCAACAGATGAAGTGAAACCAAACAATTCAGGATATTTAAAAGCCAGTCTTATTGCTCCAAAGCCTCCCATCGACCAGCCTTCCAACCCACGTCCGGAGGGGTTAGCTATGGTACGATAATGAGCATCGATGTACGGCACAAGGTTTTTTACTAAAACATCTTCTACAGGTCCGCTGATTACACCTTTTGCGCCAACATTGGCATTGCAATACCAGCCTATAGGCAACGCCTGCACACTTACAATGATTACCGGTGGCATTTTTTGAGCTTTTATGGCCTTGTCTATCTCGTTCATAAGCCATTGTCCCTCTCTCTGGTTTCCATTTCCCCCATGCAAATAGTAAATTACCGGGTAGCGGTTGGAGGTATTTTTGTACTCTGTAGGAAGATAAATCATAAAACTTCCAAAAGTATCTTTTCCTCTTTCCGGAGTAGGATAAAGCTGATATGTTGCAAAAGAAGGTACTGACTTATTAGGTGAGACCCAGGCTGTATCTGGATCAGAATCCTGAAAACTGTCAGTCTTAAACTGGGCAAAGTTATTGTTAAAAATAATAATCAGACAAAAGAAGGATAAAATGGTTTTAAATAGTACTCTTTTAAAACAATTTAGAGTTATTGCTTTCATTTCAAGTATTTTTTAATTGATATATTTTTCCATACTCTAATGTACAAATAAAAAAATGAATTGTCCTTCCAACAGTTTGCAACTATTGTCCATTCGGGGTACTGAAAAAGAGCGGGAGTGAGAGCGAGAGCGAGTGAGCTCGAACGAACACTCTCGTTCTTTTTTCCTCGCTCCCGCACTCACACTCACACTTTCTGACAGGGGGTTGCAACTTTTAAATTTTAAAAATCGGGGTTTTTGTCAGAGTTGCAACCAGGGATTGGTCAAAATCGACCTCTTTCTTTTTTTCAGAACTTCCCAAAACCTCACTAATCCTGAAGATGAGTTGTATGGGTACCGTGAAGACAGGGGTTGCAACTTTCCCATTTATCACAATCAATTTTTCAGCAAAGATGGTA
>Ga0209253_10005223_pt1 | contig 11272 bp, 14 predicted proteins | sample FrelakmetBRP12BR_FD_187145 | JGI IMG/M metagenome (GOLD analysis project Ga0209253, IMG submission 187145) | Freshwater lake sediment microbial communities from the University of Notre Dame, USA, for methane emissions studies - BRP12 BR (SPAdes)... | ecosystem: Environmental > Aquatic >...
CAGCTCGGCGGCTATAACTTCCAGTGGGCTTGGGCCTCGGGCTATGCGGCGGGGCAGTCCGTTTAGTGCTATAGTTTTCCGGCTTGTATCCAAGCCGAATGAAGCAGAACCAAATGTAGGTCGGGCTATGCCCGACATGGTGGGCATAGCCCACCCTACGGTTATGGCTTTGCCGCATGACAAGGTCAACTCAGAATATGTAAAGAGTTGAGTAATAAAAGACTAAGGAGGAAGCAACGATGCGTAACCTATTAATTGTTTTGCTGGCGTTGACGTTGAGCGGTTGCGGCTACAACACTTTTCAAACCACCGACGAGCAGATCAAGGCGAGCTGGGCGGAAGTGCTCAATCAGTACCAGCGGCGAGCCGACCTGATCCCCAATCTGGTCAATACCGTGAAGGGATTTGCCGCACAGGAGCAGACTGTGCTGCTGGGCGTCACCGAGGCGCGCGCCAAGGTCGGCAGCATCCAGGCCACGCCCGAGCTGATTAATGATGAGCAGGCGTTCGCCAAATTCCAGGCAGCGCAAGGAGAGTTGACTTCGGCATTGAGCCGCCTGATGGTGATCGTGGAGAATTACCCGCAATTGAAATCCGACCAGAATTTCCGCGACCTTCAGGCACAACTGGAAGGCACCGAGAACCGCATCACCGTGGCGCGGAACCGCTATATCAAGGCGGTGCAGGAATACAATGTCACGGTGCGTCAATTCCCGACCAACCTGACCGCGATGTTGTTCGGCTACAAGGTAAAGCCGTCGTTCACGGTGGAAAACGAGAAAGCGATCTCGGCTCCGCCGACGGTCAGTTTCGATGCGCCCAAGGTTCCGGCTGCGGCAAAATAAATGAAAATCTGCGCGCAGCTATTTCTGCTTGCGCTGTTGCTGAACGGTGCGGCGCACGCCGAGGTGGCCGTGCCACCACTCACCCATCGCATCACCGATCTCACTGCTACGCTTGATGCGCGACAGATTCAATCACTGGAATCGCAGCTCGCCGCTTTTGAAGCAAACAAAGGTGCACAAGTCGCGGTGCTGATCGTACCAACCACCGAGCCGGAGGCCATCGAGCAATTCGGCATCCGCGTGGCCGAAGCGTGGAAGCTCGGCCGCAAGGGCGTGGATGACGGCGCGCTGCTGCTCGTCGCCAAGGATGACCGCACGCTGCGCATCGAGGTGGGCTATGGTTTGGAAGGCGTGCTCAATGATGCCACTGCGAACCGTATCATCGATCAGATCATCGTGCCGCGCTTCAAGCGCGGCGAATTCTATTCCGGCATCGAGTCTGGGCTGGCGGCGATGATGCAGGTGATCGATGGTGAACCCTTGCCACCGCCTCGCCGTGCCGCTGCCACCGGGAAATATAATATCGAATCGCTGCTGTTCATTGCCTTCGGGCTGGTGGTCGTCGTTGGCGGCATTTTGCGCGCGATGCTCGGTCGCTTTCCTGCCGCGTTGTTGATGGGCGGAGCGTTGGCGGTGTTGGCCTGGGTCATCGTCGCGCAGCTAGTGATAGCGCTGCTGGCCGGTCTGATGGCATTCGTGTTCGTGTTGCTGGGAGGCGGTGGTCGCGGATTTGGCGGTTATGGCGGGGGTGGTATTGGTGGTGGCTATGGCGGTGGAGGAGGTTTCAGCGGCGGGGGTGGCGGATTCGGCGGAGGCGGTGCTTCGGGGCGATGGTGACATGAGTGCCTCTAAAAATCCAAACTCCGTCGGGATACGGTGTTGCTCAAGAAATTTTATCGCTTACATATAAAACATATGCGCGCGTTAAAATTCCTTTCGCGCCTTGTCTCCCTTAGGATTTTGAATTTTTAGAGGCACTCATGAATATAAAAAGGGTAATGCGACATTTATCCAGTGGCAGTGCGGCAGCGCGGCGCGCCTTCCCGCCGCATACGCTGGATGTGATCGAGCGCGCCATCCGCGAAACCGAAGTGATGCACACCGGGCAGATTCGTTTCGCAGTCGAGCCCGCGCTTGATCTAAAGCTGCTGCTGGCCGGCCGGACTGCGCAAGAACGGGCGGTCGAGGTGTTTTCGGAGTTACGCGTATGGGATACCGAATACAACAATGGCGTGTTGATCTATCTGTTGCTGGCGGATCACGATGTCGAGATCGTTGCCGATCGCGGCGTGCATGCCAAACTGGGAAAAGCAGTCTGGGAAGGGATCTGTCGCGAGATGGAGCTGGCGTTTCGTGACGGAAAGTTCGAACAAGGCTTGCTTGCCGGTATTCGCAGCGTGGGGCGTCACCTGGCCAGTCATTATCCCCATGAGGGCGAAAAGCCGAACGAGTTGCCTGATCGGCCGGTGTTGTTGTGATCATGGTTCTTATCGCCGGATCGGCGTCAGTAGTAACTCCACCAACCTTTGATCTTGGCCTGGAATCCCTGGCATTGGATATTGGGCCATGAAACCTTGGATTTTGTAAGGGATTGTACGGTTAACAGGCAATTGGCGTTGTCACCTTCTGATGCAATCGGCTATACTCCTTTGCATTGTCCAATTTCAGGTTTTCTTCATGCTGGAAATCAGCAATCTTGCTTGTAGCCGCGGTGATCATCGTTTGTTTTCCGAATTAAGCTTCTCGCTGGATTTTGGACAAATCATGCAGGTTCAGGGCGCGAATGGCAGCGGCAAGACCAGCCTGTTGCGTACTTTGTGCGGCTTCATTACGCCCGACGAGGGTGATATTATCTGGCGCGGAGAGAGTATCCGCGAACTGGATGAGGAATATTATGCCGAGATGATGTATCTCGGTCATTTGAATGCGATCAAGGACGAGTTGAGCGCGCTCGAGAACTTGCAGATTTCTGCAGGACTCTCCGGGGTGGAACTCGACGAGAAGGAGGCGATGGCGGCCCTGAGGCGCATGGGATTGCGCGGCCGTGAATTGCTGCCGACCAAGGTGCTGTCGCAGGGACAGCGGCGTCGCGTTGCGCTGGCTCGTCTGCTGGTCAGCGATGCGAAGCTGTGGGTGCTGGATGAACCTTTGACCGCACTTGATGTCGGAGCCGTGGCATTGATCCAGGAGTTGATTGCTGAACACTTGAAGCGGCAGGGAATGGTGATCTTTACCACCCATCAACCGCTGCAGGTTGCGGGGGTTGAAATGCGCAGTTTGTCCCTATCATGATTGAAGGCATAGGGACATGAAGAAAACTTCGATGCTGGACTTGCTGGTGCTGGTGATACGGCGCGATCTGGTGTTGGCGATGCGCCGCCGTGCGGATGTGCTCACCACGCTGATATTTTTCGTTATGGTGGTCAGCCTGTTCCCTTTGGGTGTCGGCCCTGAAATGGCGATGCTGCGCAAGATGGCGGCGGGCGTGTTGTGGGTTGCGGCACTGCTGTCCTCGATGTTGTCGCTGGGAAGGTTGTTCTCGGCCGACTATCTGGATGGCACGCTGGAACAGATGATGCTGGCTCCGCAATCCTTGTCCATGCTGGTGCTGGGCAAGATGGTTGCGCACTGGATGGTGTCCGGCTTGCCGCTGGTGTTGATGGCTCCGGTGCTGGGCTTGCAGTTCGATATGTCGGTGGAGGCACTTGGTGTGCTGATCATCGGCCTGTTGTTGGGAACGCCGATACTCAGCATGCTCGGCGCGATCGGCGCAGCTTTGACTTTGGGTTTGCGCGGCGGCGGGGTGTTGTTGTCGCTGTTGGTGTTGCCTCTGTGCATCCCGGTTCTGATTTTTGGCACAGGGGCGGTTGAAGCGATATCAAGCGGATTGGACATTGCGTCTCACATGGCTTTTCTGGGCGCATTGTTGGTGTTGGCCCTGGTTTTCACCCCGTGGGTGACTGCGCAGGCTTTGCGAATTTCGATGGAGTGATAAGTTGGCAATTAACTGGTTCAAATATTCCGCCCCCACCACCTTCTACGGCCTGGCTGGAAAACTGATTCCCTGGTTCGCGGTTTCCGCTGCGATATTGTTTGCGGTTGGCCTGTATATCGGGTTTTATGTCGCGCCCATGGATGCCGTTCAGGGCGAGTTTTACCGCATCATTTTCATCCATGTTCCCGCTTCCATCCTGTCGATGTTCCTGTACCTGGTCATGGCGGGTTACGCGGCACTGGGGCTGATCTTCAAGACACGCTTGTCGTCAATGATGGCCACGGCGATTGCGCCCACCGGCGCATTGTTCGCCTTTATTTCATTATGGACCGGTGCTTTGTGGGGCAAGCCGATGTGGGGCGCATGGTGGATGTGGGATGCGCGCCTGACCTCCGAACTGATACTGTTGTTCCTGTATCTGGGTTTCATCGCGCTGCATGCCTCGATAGACGATCCGCGCCGCGCAGATCGTGCCGCTGCACTACTGGCCATCGTCGGCTCGGTGAATGTTCCGATCATTTATTTCTCGGTGAAGTGGTGGAACACCCTGCATCAGGGTTCGACCATCAAATTCACCGGCACCTCGATGCACATTGCGATGCAGCAGGCCATGTTCACGATGCTGGCAGCTTGTTGGTTGTATGCGATCGCGGTCGTGCTGGCGCGGGTACGCAGTATTATTCTGGAACGTGAAAGAAATACCACTTGGATTGCCGAATTGCCGGAGGTGAAATCATGAATTTGGATATCTGGATGAGAGAAAACACGCTCACCTATGTCTGGCTGGGTTCATATGCAGTCGCGATGCTCATTTTTGCGATCGAGATCGCGATGGTGATACACAAAAGAAAAATCACTTTGCGGCAGGTACGCCTGCTGCGCAACGCTGGAGACGAGGAATAAATGAAGCCACGCCAGAAAAGATTTTTGTTCATCGCTGTGGGTGTTGTTGCAGTGTCCATGGCGGTCGGCTTGGTACTGTATGCGCTGAGGGGCAATGTCAATCTGTATTTCACCCCGACCCAGGTTTTCAATAATGAAGCCCCGCACGGGCGCACCTTCCGGATCGGCGGTTTGGTCGAAGAGGGTAGCATAAAGCGCGAAAAGGACGGTCTGACCGTGAATTTCGTGATCACCGATACGCACAGAAGTATCCCGGTTGTGTATAAAGGCATCCTTCCGGATCTGTTCAAGGAAGGTAAAGGCGTGGTCGCGCAGGGCAGCGTGCAAGCAGATGGCGTGATGCACGCAGATGAAGTGCTTGCCAAGCACGATGAGAATTACATGCCGCCGGAAGCGGCGGATGCGATGAAGCAAGCTGAAGAAGCGAAAGCAGCTGGATTGTCTGCTAAGCCGGTGGTTCCTGTTGTCAAATAACTGTTCGATTCGAGAGGCCTGACATGATTCCAGAACTTGGTCAATTTTCGTTGATAATCGCGCTGTTCCTGGCGATCACTCTGGGCGTGCTGCCGATAGTCGGGGCTGCGCGCAACAATCCGGTGTTGATGGGCGTCGCCCGCCCGTTGTCATATGGGTTGCTGGTTTTCGTGGTGCTTGCATTTGCGATTCTGGCGAATGCCTTCCTCAATAATGATTTTTCCGTGCTGTATGTTTCTCAACACTCCAACTCCGGATTACCGATGCAATATCGATTTGCAGCGATTTGGGGCGGGCACGAAGGCTCGTTATTGCTCTGGGTAACCATACTGGCGATCTGGACTGCCGCGGTTGCCACATTCAGCAGACACCTGCCGGACGAAATGGTCGCGCGCGTGCTGGGGGTGATGGGATTGATCGCGGTGGGCTTCCTGCTGTTCATGCTGCTCACCTCGAACCCTTTCGATCGCTTGATTCCTGCGGCACTCGACGGGAATGAGCTTAATCCTTTGCTGCAGGACCCGGGCTTGGTGATTCATCCGCCGATGTTGTATATGGGCTATGTCGGGTTTTCGGTTGCCTTTGCATTTGCCATAGCGGCTTTGTTGGGAGGAAAGCTTGATGCTACCTGGGCGCGCTGGTCGCGACCATGGACCACGGTAGCCTGGGTGTTCCTGACCACCGGAATTATGCTGGGCAGCTGGTGGGCCTATTATGAGCTCGGCTGGGGCGGTTGGTGGTTCTGGGATCCGGTGGAAAATGCATCCTTCATGCCCTGGCTGGTGGGCACGGCGCTGATCCATTCGCTGGCCGTCACCGAAAAGCGCGGGGCGTTCAAGAGCTGGACGATATTGCTCGCAATCGCTGCGTTCTCCCTCAGCCTGCTGGGTACATTCATGGTGCGTTCAGGCGTGCTGACATCGGTACATTCGTTTGCGACCGACCCGAAACGCGGTATCTTCATCCTGGCTTTTTTGACAGTCGTGATCGGCGCATCGCTGCTGCTGTTCGCATGGCGCGCACCCAAGGTGGGCCTGGGCGGCAAGTTCGAGTTAGTTTCGCGTGAATCGATGTTGCTGTCGAATAATGTGCTGCTGACGGTTGCTGCCGCCTCGGTGTTCATCGGCACGCTATATCCGCTGTTCATGGATGCACTGGGCATGGGCAAGCTTTCGGTAGGCCCGCCGTATTTCGAGGCGGTATTCGTGCCGTTGATGGCGCTTGCGGTATTGATGATGGGATTGGGGGCATTGGCACGCTGGAAACAGTCCAGCGTTCAGGATCTTTCCAAAAAGCTGCGTTGGGGAATGGTTGCTGCAGTCATTCTCGCCGTGCTGGTGCCGCTGGTGTTCGGAAATTGGTCTCCTCTCAAGTCTTTTGGTTTGTTGCTGGCATTTTGGGTTATCGCCTCGCTGGTGGTCAGTTTGCGGCAGCGATGGTCGGGGCATGGTCCGTTCATGCAACGCGTTCGCAGTCAAAGTTCGAGTTATTACGGCATGCAGTTGGCGCATCTTGGCATAGCGATATTCATCATCGGCGTGACTGTGGTGAAGGGTTACGCGACCGAGCGGGATGTGCGCATGGACATCGGCGACACGGTAGACGCCAGCGGATATGTTTTCCGTTTTGACGGCGTTCGCGAGATCCAGGGGCCAAACTATGTAGCTGCCGAAGCTCGCGTCACGGTCAGCAGGAATGGCAAGCTGGTGACTGAGCTGTTCCCGCAAAAGCGCCATTACAATGCGTCCGGCATGCCGATGACCGAAGCTGCAATCGATACCGGCCTGTTCCGTGACCTTTACGTTTCCCTGGGCGAACAGATACCCGGCACACGCACAGCCTGGGCGGTACGCGTTTATTACAAGCCGTTCGTGGATTGGATCTGGGCCGGCTGTGTTCTGATGGCTCTGGGCGGGGTATTGGCCATCAGTGATCGCCGGTATCGCATCAAAAGCAAGAAGACACAAACAGCCGATGAGAGAAGCGCGCCAAAGGTTGGCGGATTGACCTCGGAGGGCAAGGCATCATGATCAGATTCATCTGGCCATTCGTGATATTTGTGGTGCTGGCAGGCTTTCTGTATGTCGGATTGCATCTGAATCCGCGTGAAGTCCCTTCACCGCTGATAGGGAAGCCTGCGCCGGCATTCAACCTGGCGCAACTGCACGATCCGACCAAGCAATTTTCCTCGCAGGAAATGAAGGGTCAGGTATGGTTGCTGAACGTCTGGGCGTCGTGGTGTGTTTCATGCAGGGTGGAGCATCCGGTGCTGATGGCATTGTCCCGCCAGAACATCGTGCCGATATATGGTCTGGACTACAAGGATAAACGCGAAGCAGGCATGGCCTGGCTCCAGGAAGGCGGCAATCCCTACGTGCTGAGCGCATCCGATACGGATGGACGTATAGGTATCGATTACGGCGTGTATGGCGTGCCGGAGACATATGTGATCGACAAGGAAGGTGTGATCCGTTACAAGCAGATCGGGCCGGTGACGCAGCAAAGCCTGCACGAAAAGATACTTCCATTGGTTGCGGAGTTAAAAGCGAAATGAAAAAAGCATTGTTATTGTTGTTTTGTTTGTTGCCGGTCTTTGCTTACGCCGGTGTAGCAAAGGATCTGGCCGAGGATCCGGTACTGGAAAAGCGCATGATAGGCTTGGCGGAAAATCTGCGCTGCCTGGTCTGTCAAAATGAGTCGCTTGCCAGTTCCCGTTCAGAGCTTGCCAACGATTTGCGCCAGGAAGTGCGCGAGCAAATGCTGAAGGGCATGAGCGACCAGGAGATCATCGATTATCTGGTCTCCCGTTACGGCGACTATGTGCTGTTCGATCCGCCGGTGAAAAGCTACACTTTATTGCTTTGGTATGGTCCGTTCGCACTGTTGCTGGTTGGGCTTGCCGGTTTGATATTGCAACTGCGCAAACGCAAAAGCAAGATTCCCGAAGCACATCTTTCCAACGAAGATGTGAAACGCGCCGCCGACCTGCTAAATCCTTCGAAAGACTTATAAAAATGACTTTATTCTGGATACTCAGCGCAGCATTGCTGCTTGTGGCAATTATCTTTATTGCGGTGCCACTGTGGCGAAAGTCCGCGTCCAATAACGATGTATTGCGCGATGCTGCCAACCTTGGGATTCTGCGTGACCAGTCGCAGGAGCTTGAAGTCGATTTGCGCAACGGCTTGCTGACTCAGGAAGCTTATGAACAGGGCAAGAGCGAATTACAGGCCCGGTTGCTGGAAGAGGTAAAAACATCCGGGCAGCCTGTACAAAAGGCGCCACGCAATCCTGCCAAAGTGCTGGCTATCGTGATGGCCGTCTTGCTGCCGCTGTTCACAGTTCCGCTCTACATGAAGTTGGGCAACACCAAGGCGATGCTTTCGCCACAGGAGCAAAGCGCTGCCGCTGGCGATGGCATCATCCGTACCGAGGAAGGATTGCAGGAACTGGCAAGCAAGTTGAAGGATAATCCGGAAAATCCCAACGGATGGTTCATACTGGCTCGCTCATACATCGAGATGAAGCGCTACGAAGAAGGAGCCAAGGCATACGAGGAGCTTGTCAAACTGGTGCCTGACGAGGCGCAACTCTGGGCGAATTATGCGGATGTCTATGCGATGGCCCATGGCCGGACCCTGCAGAGTCCGGAGGTTGCAAAAATTCTGGAGCAAGCGCTGGCGCTAGATCCAAACAACATCACTGCACTCGCATTGACCGGCTCGGTCGGCATGGAACGCGGAGACTATGTGATGGCAATTGCAAACTGGCAGAAACTTTACGGATTCCTGCAACCGGGTTCCCCTGATGCGCAGCAGTTCAAGGTCAGCATCCAGCGCGCTCGCGATCTTCTTGCAGCCCAGCCGGGAGGCAAGCAAAAACTGGCAAAATTGCCTTTTGAGGAAGCTCCCAAACAGGCGGCAGCCAACCCGGCAACAGCAGTCACCGGCAAGGTGTCATTAAGCAAGGCTTTGGCCGGCAAAGTATCCCCGGAAGATACCGTGTTCATACTCGCGCGCGCAGCGCAGGGTCCGCCAATGCCACTCGCCGTATTCCGCAAGCAAGTGAAAGATCTTCCGATGAAATTCACACTTGATGACAGCATGGCGATGCGGCCGGATATGAAATTATCGGGATTTGATCAGGTCGTTGTGGTGGCGCGTGTATCCAAGTCTGGCCAAGGGGGTAGGGCGCAGCCAGGTGACTTGGAGGGAAAGTCTGCAGCGATAAAGCCAGGCACCAAAGGCGTGAATATCGTGATTGATTCGGTGGTGCCCTAGACAACTGATTTCTTGTTGTGAGGTCACTTTGTGCTGTAAAGCAGGTTAAATAATAGCGGAGGAAACATGAAGGCGATAATAGCAAGCTTGGTTGCAGCAACTGGTTTGATGACGGCTGGAGTCTCTATGGCAGCAGATATGCCGGATCTTGCAAAGAAAAGCGGTTGTACTTCTTGTCACGCAATCGACAAAAAGATAGTTGGTCCGGCTTGGCAGGACGTCGCTAACAAGTACAAAGGTGATGCCGGCGCGGCCGCCAATCTGGATACCAAAATCGCCAAGGGCGGTAAAGGCGCATGGGGCGCTATACCGATGCCTGCACAGCCTAAGCTCAGCGATGCCGATAGAAAGGAATTGGTCACTTTCATTCTTGGATTGGCAAAATAATCAATGCTCCATCATGAAAAGCCGACGCAAGTCGGCTTTTTTGTTTCAACCTTATCATTGCCGGTTTTGGGTGTTTCTGGAAATCGAACAATGTCCGGAATTGCGGTGATGCAAAAGGCCGGAAAAAGACAAAGCCTCGCAACTCTGCGAGGCTTTGCATGTCTTGCTCCCCGACCTGGATAAACTGGTAACTGGTTTATCGGGATTCCGATTTGATATTGGTCAGAGAGTTTGTTGAAAATTATCTGCCCTGTTCTGAGGGCTTGCTTTCCTTTGTTGGTATTGCTGCAGGGGCTGCTACCTGGGCAATCTCGATCTTCGCCTTTGCTTTCATGTCATCAAACAGTTTTTGCATGTTCTGCTGTTGAACTTGTTGCTGCAGTTGCGACTTGACTTGATCCAGCGGCGGGATCATTTTTGGACGGGAGTCTTCCAGTAAAATGACGTGGTAACCAAATTGAGATTTGACCGGTTCTTGAGTGAATTGGCCTTTTGTCAGCTTTGCCACTGCCGCACCGAATTCCGGGACCATTGCACGGGGATCGAACCAACCCAGTTCGCCTCCGTTTGTTTTGGATCCGGTGTCTTTGGATCTTGCCTTTGCCAAAGATTCAAAGGCCTTGGGATTTTTCTTCAGCTTGGCGATGATGTCCCTGGCTTCAGCTTCTTTATCCACCAGAATATGACGTGCCTTGTATTCGTTGCCACTCATCTGGGCCTTGATTTTTTCGTACTCGGCTTTCACCATGTCATCACTGACGGGATTGCTCTTCAAGTAGTCCTGAACGAAAGCGTTGGCCAGGATGGATTGCCGGGTCAAATCCAACTGATCCAATACCTCAGGGTTCTTGTCGATGCCTTTTTTGATGGCTTCCTGGGAGATGAGGAGTTGCATCGACAATTGGTCGATAATCTTTTTGCGCAAATCAGGAGTAGCCGGTTGCCCTTGAGCTGCACTCTGTTTCAACACCATTTCTATGCGGCTCTCACTGATGGCGGTGCCGTTCACCGTGGCTGCGACGGCAGATTTTGGGTTATCGGTGGGATTACATGCAGACAGCGTCAACAAAGATATTGCGCAGGCAAACAGAGTACGGGATTGGAACAACATCATTTTGGATCCTTTCAGGGACAATTAAAATCAAAACAAGACCGGGCTACGGTAGCTTTTCGTATTACGGCAAACACATCCCGGGATCATTTGATACCGACCCGCGGACTTTTTATACAGACCTCAAAAAAAGCAAAAAGGCCACCCCGCTAGATGGCCTAAGTGCATGATTTTTATCTGGCTCCCCGACCTGGACTCGAACCAGGGACCTGCGGATTAACAGTCCGTCGCTCTACCGACTGAGCTATCAGGGAATGAAGAGGTGCGCATCATAGTG
>Ga0209253_10005224_pt1 | contig 11271 bp, 11 predicted proteins | sample FrelakmetBRP12BR_FD_187145 | JGI IMG/M metagenome (GOLD analysis project Ga0209253, IMG submission 187145) | Freshwater lake sediment microbial communities from the University of Notre Dame, USA, for methane emissions studies - BRP12 BR (SPAdes)... | ecosystem: Environmental > Aquatic >...
CAGCTCTTCCATCAGGAAGTTAGGTGCATTTGCTCGTTACCCAATAGGAGTAGAACTGGATGGATAACAGTGAACTGGATTTCCAGAATATCTACGACACATATCAGCCGCGAATACTGCGCTATTTGGTGCGTTTGGTAGGCGAGCCAGAGGCAGAGGACCTGGCTCAAGAGGTTTTCGTAAAGGTCGATCAAGCGTTGAAGTCCTTTAGAGGCGAGTCTCAACTGTCTACATGGCTTTATCGAATCGCCACGAATACCGCAATCGATAAGATGCGGACTGCATCTTTCCGACAAGACGCCGAGTTCAATTGGTTGGATGTTTCAAATGAAAATGATGTCCAAGATGTATGGACAGAAGAAGAGGAGCCCTCGCTAGAGCAACAAATTATGCGAAAGGAAATGTACGAGTGTTTTGTGGATTTTGTTAAGCGCCTTCGACCGAACTATCGAACTATCGTTGTGCTCAGTGAATTGGAAGAGTTGACCAACAACGAGATTGCCGAGATTCTGGGATTGAGCCTGGATGTGGTTAAGATCAGATTACATCGCGGGAGAGCCAGGCTGTTCCAGGAACTCAAAACTCATTGTAATGCTGAGGATTGGCTCTAAGAATCTCGGGAGATCGATTGAAAGTGTATCCTTTCCCGACTAACCTTCGTCTATAAGGTTAGAAAGGAGATGATGCACTATGAAGCTTGATGACCGAATAATTAGATTGATTTCGGTGGGGGCGTCAATTACCGCAAACTGCCAGCCGTGCCTGGAAGTTAATTTCACCAAAGCTCTAGAAAACGGAGCCGACGAGCGGGAAATCGCGGAGGCAATTGAAATTGGGAAAATGGTCCGGAGGGGCGCCGCGTCCAAAATGGATAAGTTCGCCTCAGGCCTGGTTAACCTCGTAGCATCTTCTGCGGCTGGGGCGGATGGCGAGTGTGAATGTGATTCGTTCGCGAGAGGGATCGCAGGAGGAAAAAATGGATAACACCGAAAAATTCAATCGCAAATATAACACGATTGGCTGGGGATTGCTCTCTCTTCTTTGGGGCATAACAATCTTGTTCGACTTCGTGCCCTTTGGCGTGGGAGTCCTGGGGACCGGCCTGATTTTGCTCGGTGCAAATTTGGTACTCACGCGGAACGGTTTACCTGCCAGGGACGATAACACTGTACTCGGATTCCTGGCGCTCTTGTGGGGCGGACTGGAACTGGCGCGTCCGATCCTGCGACAGCTCTTCGATGTGACTGATTGGGATTGGGCGATCTTCGCGATCCTATTGGTTGTACTGGGTATGAGCTTGCTCGCGCGTGAACTGCTTCAAATTCGCAAGAAAAACGCCGAGAACGTTCGTCAGCAGATGTAAGGAGTGGAGACCATGTATCTAGAAAACGGTAGGGATATATTTCGGGGCGTTCTGCTCTTGATCTTCGTAGCCGTTGCCTATTGGCTCGATCTCACCATTGGGCTCTGGCTCGTGGCTTTCATGGGAGTGATGATCCTACAAAGCGCATTTACCGGCTGGTGTCCAGCGGACTTGTTCCTGCAACCTTTGGGGTTGAAACGGAAACTTGATAGTAAAGGATAGCCGCGTGAATCGAAACGCTCCGACCTTTTGGCTCGGAGCGTTTTCCTATCTAACAGTAAGCTTAAGCCGGCTGGATCGAGGCTTCTAACCTTTGAGCGAATTGCGCCATTTGCTCTTGAGTCATACCTTTCATCAAATCAGCATGGGCAGTGCCACCATGTTCCATGGCTTTCTTCATTACTTCTTCCTTGGTGGCTCCCGTTACAACAAAGTCACAGTCAATACCGAGATTCTTGCAAGCAAACTTTTCCATTTTTTCTCCTATTGTTAGAAAATCCACTGAATAACGTTCATGCTTATTTTACCACCTAATTGGTGAAGATTTGTCCGAATATCTTGGGCTCAATGGGATTTGCCGTGGTAGTGGTTATATGTGGGGGATGTTGGCGGACGAAGTCCGCCAACATCCCCCACATATTCTGTTTTCCACGGCGATTCTCAATGATCCCATCCTTTTGTTGGTTATATCTGCTGTTAAAATAAGCTGGAGGATTGAATCTGAATAAAATCCGGATTGCCCTGGTAGCCAGTCTATTTGCTGGATATCCAATTGCAATTCGCCAGGTGTCCTGCATTCCCGTTGTGTCTTTAGGGGAAACTTGTACCGGAGGGAGCTATGTCAGAAACCAGACTGAGAGTCGGATTTATCGGTATCGGCGCCATGGGTACCCCGATGTCGGAAAATATCTGGAAGGCCGGTTTCCCCTTGATCGTTTATGATCGCCTGCCCGCAAGGACGGCAGAGCTCGCCGCACGCGGCGTCCCGGTCGCATCGAGCTGCGTGGACGTCGCCAGAATGTCCGATGTGGTCATCACCATGATCGGGCAGGTGGCAGATGAGCTGGAGGCAGTATTGGGGGCGGGCGGCGTGCTCGAAGGCGCACATCCAGGTCTCACGCTGATTGACACGAGCACGGTGGGGATTGCCGCCTCGAAGAGGATGGCGGCGGCCGCACGTGAGAAGGGCGTCGCCTTTCTGGACGCCACCGTGTCCGGGTCTGTCGGGCCGGCAAGAGAACGCAAGCTGAGCTTCATGGTCGGTGGTGACCGGGCGGTGCTCGATGCTGTGCAGCCGGTGCTGCTCTCCATGGGCGAGCGGATATATCATGTTGGACCCAACGGCGCGGGCAGTGCGATGAAGGTGATCGTGAACCTGATGATCGGCCTGACCGTTCTGACGGTGGCGGAGACATTAACACTCGGACGCCAGGCTGGCCTCGACCCGCATCAAATGCTTGAGATCCTGGGGGAAACGGCCGTCAGCTCGCCGCACCTGAAGAACAAGGGCAGGATGATGATCGAGCGGCAGTTCGAGCCCGCCTTTGCGCTGAAATACATGCAGAAGGATTTTGATTTGATCATGGAAGCCGCGCATGAGCTCAAGACACCGCTGTTCACCAGCGCTATCGCCCACCAGGTCTATACGGCAGCCAACGTGGCCGGGTACGGCGAGCTGGATTATGCCGGTGTGGTCCGGTTCCTGGAAAACGTGGCTGCGTTAAAGATTCCGGACGACGAGGATGCGGGATAGGCCAGGACGTCGTAGGGAACCGCACCCCGGAGGTGACACTTGCCCAAACTCTACATCGAATCTGGCTACTTCCCGTCCGGTTTGCCGTTCAACCGCTTCGGACGAGGAGCGCGGACCCTGATCATCTTCCAGGGCCTGGCGTTCGAGAATAAGCCCCTCGATGGCCTGTCCGTCCGCTCCTATCTCGGCATGGTTCTGTTTCTGCAGGACGAGTTCACAGTGGTTGCGGCCTCGCGGAGGCCGGGACTTCCCGCCGGATATGAGATGAAAGATATGGCACAAGATTACGCCGATATGGTCCGAGCGGAATTCGGAGCTCCCGTCGACGTCATGGGCACATCGACGGGCGGATCCATTGCCCAGCACTTCGCAGCGGATCACCCGGAGCTGGTTCGCAGGCTAGTTATCCACTCTGCCGCTCACACGCTGGGTCCTGTGGGGCGAGAGGTCCAGTTGAAGATTGGGGAGCTTGCCCGACAGGGCAAGTGGAGAGAAGCCTCCGCCGTGCTCCTTCGCCTGATTGTTCATCCCGGTCCGGCCGCGCCGTTGATCGTCACCCTGGGCTCCTCCGTGATGTCGCTGAGCGCACCCAGGGATCCATCCGACCTGATCATAACCGTTGAGGCGGAAGACAGGCATGCGTTCCGGGATCGACTGGCGGACATCCGGGCGCCCACCCTTGTGATAGCGGGAGCTGCCGATCCATTCTATACGGAGGCCCTCTTCCGGGAGACCGCCGCGGGCATCCCAGGAGCGAGCCTCATCCTGTACCCGGGAATGGGCCACCCTGCTGCGGGCAGGCAGTTCGAGGCCGACCTGCTCAGCTTCTTGAAGAGCTGAAGGCCGCGATCGGGAGGGTTGGCGGCTGGATGTGAGCAAACCAGAGCGACATATCCGAACGGCGCAGCCCGGCTCGTGCGAGACGTTCGTACGAGCCGGGCGCTGGTCACTATGCGACAGCCTTTGGGTGTTCGATCAGTTCTCGTCTACCTGGAGCTGTATCAGCGGCAGATAGAGCCGGACTCCGGGTGGTCCCAGGGCGGATGGGAAACGGTATTCCACCCCACCCACCAGCTCACCCTGGATGTAGCCTTCAACGTCCAGGACCGGCACGCCGCTTGCCTCCTGCTGCAGGGTGGCGATCTGCCTTTGCTGCTGCCATGCCTCAGATGTGCTCAGGCAGGGAATGGTGATGGTGACGGTAATTACCACTTGTTCCCCAGGACCGAGCTCTACCTGCGTGGGATCGACTGTGTAAGTCCAGCCGGGCGGCAGGTTAAAGCCCATTGTGCCGATCTCTACCGTGACCGTAAAGGGTAGTGGGTTGGAAAGAGTGAAGGTGTACACGGAGCTATCACATATCCCCTGGTCTTCGACGACATTCACATTCCGCTGGCTGACCTGCGGCTCGTATTGACCCTGGGGATCGTTTAGCCGGATCTGCACGCATTGAGGACCACTCAGGGAGGGTACCCAGACGCTGGAGACCGTATCGGTCACACCAGGGAAGAGGGTGATAGTTTGGTGGGAGGGAGTAATGCCCGTAGTTGTGAAGGGGATGCCCATACCGAATGCCGCCCAGGCATAGTCCAGGTCCACGGTAACGGTAGTCCCGGAGGTGTTGTAGACAAACGTGCTTACGGAAGCCGGTTTTCCAGCTTGAGGGGGATCGGGGTCAAATGAGATTTCCGACTCGGCATAGCCCTTCTCATGCGGACGATGGATGGGGATGGGGGGAGCATCCAGCTTCCGGAATCCACCCAACAGCTCTCCTTCCACGTAGGCTTCCACATCCACCACCGGCTCGCCGTTGCCCAGGGGCGCATCCCCGGGCGGGGTGACGGTGAGCGTAGCGGTGACGACCTCACCCGGCTGGAGATCTTCGACCACACTTGGATCGAGGCTGACTTGCCATTCTGGGCGGTGGTTGATCAGTCCTAAGGTGACGGTGACCGGCGTCTCGTAAGGCCAGGATGAGAGTGGAAACTGGAGAGAATGGGGTATCCCAGGCTGCAAGGGCTCGCCTACATCAATATTGCGCTGGCTCCAGACAGGTTCATGCCCCGGAGTCTGCAAGGTGACGCGCACACAGAATCTACCCTCCATGCCTAGCGGCTGCCAGACTACAAAACCGCGCGCCGCACCACCAGTGGGGACAAAGATCCGGATTGGATTGGGGGCAATATTGGCGGTATCGAAAGGCAAGCCGATGCCAAACTGGGCGATGCTGAAGGTGGCTGTCACGATCTGGTCTTGGTCGGTCGGATTGAAGACCTCCACACCCAGCTCTACCGGTTCGCCGGGGATGATAGGGTAAGGAAAGACACTGATCTCTGATTCGGCGTATACCGGGTCTTGCGGGCGGTGCACAGGCACCGGTGGGCGGAAGAGCTTGCGAATCCCGCCGATCAGGTTTCCGCCAATATAGGCTTCTACATCAACGACCGGGGTGCCATCCGGGGGAAGCTCACCGTGGGGGGTGACCGTGAGCAGGACCGGGCGGACCTCACCGGGCTGCATATTCTGCAAGACATCTTGAGAGAGGGAATATTCCCATCCATCGATGTGTGGGATCAAGCCCAAAGTGACCGTATGCGGCTGGGTGTCTGGATTGCCCACCGGGATCTCGCGCGCGTGGGGCACGTCAATCTCAAGCGGCTCACCTACGTCGATATTCCGCTGGCTGAAGACGGGGGAATGACCGGGAAGCTGGATCTCCACCTGGACACACCATAGGCCCTCGCCCGGAGGGATCCAGAAAGTGGTTACTCTCTGGATTGAGTTGGGTGGCAGGGTGACTTCGGTGGGGGGGTTGATCGGCGCGAAGGGCAGGCCGATGCCGAAATTCGAAACGCTGAATTCCACGCTAAAGGTCTGGGTTATTGGTGTAGGGTTGCGAATATCTGCTCCGACCTCGGTCGGTGTACCTGCCAGGACGGGATAAGGCTGGATGAAAAGCTCCGATTCTGCGTAGATCGGATCGCCGGGGGGATGGAGTGGTATCGGCGGGCGGTAGATTTTACGCACACCACCCACAAAACGCCCCAGATGATCAAAGGCAACGATATCTGTCAGGATCAGCTCTTCGGGAGGCAGCTCGGCGGGTGGGATGACGGTCAACAGCACTTCACGCACTTCCCCTGGCTGCATATCCGGCAAGATCGGTGGATTAATTTCAAATATCCAGCCAGGCAGGCGCGGCTCCACCCCCAGGGTGATCGTCACCTGCTCCGGAAAATCGAAGGGATTACGCACCGGCAGGGGACGCACGTGTGGGATGCCAGGCTCGAAAAACTCATCGGCGTCCACATTACGCTGGCTGATCTGGGTAGGGTAATTGTCAATATAAAGCTCGGCCTGGAGGTTAAAACTACCTCCAAACGGCGGCACCCAGAATTTGCAGGATGTTAGGATGGCATACGGGGGGAGGATCACTTGATTCGGAGAGCCGATGGGTTGGAACGGCAGGGCGATGCCCAAAGGCGACCAGGCGAAAGCCACCTGTACGTCCTGCGTCTGCGCGGAGAGGTTGTTTAGCTCGACACACAGCTCGGTTGGCTCACCGGGGTTTAACGGATAGGGATTGGCGGTAATTTCCTGCTCAGCAAAGCTGGGCTCGCCGAGGCGGTGTAAGACAACCGGTGGACGGAAAAGCTTGCGCACACCTCCGATGGGTGTCCCCTGAGCGAAACCTTCGATATCCACGATGGGCGTACCATCCAACGGAAAATCCCCACTTGGGGTGACGGTGAGGGTCACCGGACGGGTCTCGCCGGGATCCAGATCCGGGAAGACATCCTGTGAGAGCTGGATCGCCCAACCTGGCAGGTGGGGGATGATCCCGAGGCTGATCGTTGTGGGGGAATCCAGAGGATTGCCCACTTGCAGCACGGTGGAATGGGGTACGCCTGGGGTGAGCGGCTCATAAGTATCTATATTGCGCAGGCTGCGCTGCGGCTCGGGGATGCCATCCTCGTAGAGCAGCACTTCGATGCCGCTGCTGGCAGAGAAGGGAGGCACCCAGTTCATACAGCTTTGGATATACCCGTTGGGAGGTACATTGATCGGAGCATCCCACATGGGAAGATAGCCGATGCCGATACCCAGGGAATAAGAAACTCCGAATTGTACGTGACCCTGGTGGGCATTCACTGGATCATGGTTGATGACTCCGGCACAGACCTGGGTCGGGTAGCCGGCGATCTGTGGATCGGGGTAGAGCGTGATCTCACCTTGCGCGTACCACGGCCAGGGTCCAGGTGGAAAGGTAAGCGAGTAGGGTTGGGTTGGAAGCAGGTCGATTTGTGGAGAATCGGGTTTAAACGGAAGCTCATCTGGAGGGTTAGCAGACTGTAAGCCTGGCGCAGCCAGCGCGTTAAGCGTCAGGACGACCATCCCCAGACCCAGGAGCAGGACCAAGGCTGACAGGAAATAACGGATACGCATGTTTCCCTCCTTATTCAGTTGTCGAAAAGATTGAATGGAACGAACGAATTGCCCCGGCCAATGATGATAATCGGGATGCTTTTTGGTAGCCCCTGTAATTTCCATTTACAATGAAATCAGGGGATGATTAGTTTGAAATGATTTTAATTAAATTGTATACCGAAGATGTCGCTTGTCAAGTTAAAATAGCCAGGATACATGGTTTTTGCAAATATAATTGACAACCAGGCCGGGCTACGGATGATATTTTCATCCTTTTGTGTGCTCCCATCAGCGGTGCTAAGGGCGTACAGCCCGGCGTTCGTGCTATAATCTTTTTGAGATGAACTTCTTGATCACCGGCGCAGCCGGTTTTTTAGGCTCTACACTGGCCAACCGGCTGGCGCGAGAAGGTCACCAGGTGCGCGGGCTGGATGACCTTTCGATGGGCGACCCTCAAGCCCTGTCGCCGGATGTCCTTTTCACCCGCGGCGATGTCAACGACCGCCCAAAGCTGTGGACACTCCTGCAGGAAGTGGACTGCGTCTACCACCTGGCAGCCCGGGTCTCCGTCCCCGAATCGGTCCTGTACCCGAGAGAGTACAACTCGGTCAATGTCGGCGGCACCGTCAGCCTGATGGAGGCGATGCGAGACGTAGGTGTGCGCCGGGTGGTGCTGATCTCCTCCGGAGCGGTGTACGGCGACCGGGGCGAGCAGCCTCTCAGGGAGGACGCAACCCCAAACCCGCGTTCCCCCTACGCGGTCTCCAAACTGGCAGCGGAACATTATGTGCACACCATCGGCGATCTGTGGGGCATCGAAACGGTCAGCCTGCGGGTGTTCAACGCCTACGGGCCGGGACAGCACCTGCCCGTATCTCACCCGCCGGTGATCCCTTTCTTTCTGCGCCAGGCTGTACGCAATGGCACTTTGGTGGTGCACGGCGAGGGCGCCCAGACCCGGGACTATGTGTTCGTCGATGATGTGGTCACCTGCATGCTGGCTGCCGCCACTGCGCCCGGGCTCAACCACGCCGTCATCAATGTCGGCTGCGGCAGCGAGACCAGCATCCGCGAGCTGGTGCGGCTCGTCCTGGAGATCACCCGCAGCAAGGCGGAAGTGATCGTGAACAAGAAGACCGATCCGGGCGTCTCACGCATGTGCGCCGACCTGACGTTGGCGAGAGAGAAGCTGGGCTACCAGCCGCGCGTCTCGCTGGCGGAGGGCCTGAGAATAACCCTGGAGCGCGATCCGCGTTTCAGTAAAGATATCCCCACCCGCCCGCTGGGTTAAAACTCCAACACCCCGCTCATTTTCGGATACAACCCGAATCCTATATCTCGTTCACATCGTGGCTGCTGGATTCTTTCTCCCCTGCCGGCGTGATGCGGATGAACTCGGCGTTCTGCCACAGCTCTTCGATCGTGCCCGCCCCTGCGTAGCTCATGCCAGAACGAAGCCCGCCGACGAGCTGGTAAAGGATATCGGAGACAGCCCCGCGGTGCGGTACCAGCGCTTCTACGCCCTCCGGGACGATCGCCTCCCATTCATCCGGATCGACCTCGCCCATTTTTTCGATCTCTTTGCGGGCGACATTGGCGGTGAGGGAAGCCATCCCGCGCACGACCTTGTACCGCCGTCCCCTGCGCACGACCGACGCTCCAGGGCTCTCATCGGTGCCGGCTAACAGGCTGCCGAGCATCACCGAACTGGCGCCCGCTGCCAGGGCTTTGGTGATATCCCCGGAGGCGCGCAGACCGCCATCGGCAATCACCGGCACGCCCAATTCCTGACCGGCTTTGGCGCACTCATCCACCGCAGTGAGCTGCGGCACGCCATAACCGGTCACGATGCGCGTGGTGCAGATCGATCCTGCGCCCACTCCCACCTTGACCGCGTCCGCGCCGGCTTCCACCAGATCGCGCACACCGGGGGATGTCGCTACATTGCCGGCAATCACTGGCACGCCCGGAAAGGTGCGCTTGAGCAGGCGGGTCATCTCGATGACGTGCTCGGCGTGACCGTGAGCAATATCCACGACCAGTACATCCGCGCCAGCCTCCACGCAGGCGCGGGCGCGGTCGATATCCGGGGAGCGCACGCCGATGGCGACGCCCACGCGCAGGCGGCCTTTGCTGTCTTTGGTGGCGTTGGGGTGCTCTTGCAGCTTGATGATGTCCTGGGCAGTGATCAATCCCACCACCCGGTCTTCGGCGTCTACCAGGGGCAGCTTCTCGATGCGGTGAGCGTACAGCTCGAGCCGCGCCGCATCCATCGGCGCGCCGGTGGGAGCCACCACCAGGCGCTGGCGCGATGTCATCACGTCTTGCACCAGCAGGTCCCCCTCCGGCGCCAGCAGCATATCCCGGTTCGTCAGCATCCCCAGCAGGTGCCCGGCCTCATCCGCCACCACCAGACCGCCAATATCGGCTTCGACCATCTTTCTGCGCGCCTCTGCCAGGGGCACGTCGGGGCGTATGGTAATCGGATTCTCGACGATAAAGCTCTCCGAGCGCTTGACGCGCCGCACCGCCTCGACCTGGCGCTGGATGGGCATAAAGCGGTGGATGATGCCGATCCCCCCTGCCTGCGCCATCGCGATCGCCATGTGCACTTCCGTGACCGTGTCCATATTGGCGCTGATGATTGGGATCGCCATGCGGATGCCGGGCACCAGCCAGCTGGATGTGTCGACAGCAGAGCGGCTGCGGATGCTGGAGCGGTGCGGCACCAGCAGAACGTCGTCGAATGTCAGTCCCATCTCGGGGCGCAGGTTCATAATATACCTCTCGAATCTCTATTCTCTAAATACCACTCCCATTGTACAATATCCCGATGCCAGAATCCAGGCGGCTGGAGCGTGAATATTTTAACCGGTATACCGTTCAGGTGGCGCGTGAGCTGCTGGGGATGCGCCTGGTGCGCCTCGAAGCGGGCCAACGGCTCTCTGGGAGGATCGTCGAGGCAGAAGCCTACCGGGGGGAAGAGGACCTGGGCTGCCACGCACGCTCCGGCAGGACTCGCCGTACCCAGGTCATGTACGGTCCACCCGGGCATGCCTATGTCTATTTCACCTACGGCAATCACTGGATGCTCAACTTTGTCACCGAAGCGGAGGGCTTCCCGGCCGCGGTGCTGATCCGGGCGATCGTCCCGGAGGAGGGCGTTGAGCTGATCGCTTCCCGGCGCGGCTCGCAGCCGCCCCAGCATTGGACGGACGGCCCCGGCAAGCTCTGCCAGGCGCTGGCGATCACCGGAGCGCTGAACGGGACCGACCTGTGCAGCCCGGACAGCCCATTATTTGTTGAACAGGGTGACCCAATTCCCGACGATGGCGTGACGATCGGCCCGCGCGTGGGTTTATATAGTGTACCGGAACCATGGAAAAGCGTCCCCTGGCGATTCCTCGCCAGGGATGGAACTGATTCACCGCGGAGACGCGGAGCGAGCGGATAATAGATAACAACTTTATTGACCTGGAGGAAACAATGGGACTACTTGAGGGAAAGAATGCGCTGATATTTGGGTTGGCGAATGACCGTTCGATCGCCTGGGGTATTATCAAGGCCTTTCACGAGCACGGCGCCAGGATCGGGATCAGCTACGCCGGCGAGGTCCTGGAGCGGCGCGTGCGACCGCTGGCGGGACAAATCGGCTGCACCTTCGTCGAGCCCTGCGATGTAGCCTCCGACGAGCAGATCGAACACGTGGCAAAAAGGGCGGCTGCCG
>Ga0209253_10005225_pt1 | contig 11271 bp, 11 predicted proteins | sample FrelakmetBRP12BR_FD_187145 | JGI IMG/M metagenome (GOLD analysis project Ga0209253, IMG submission 187145) | Freshwater lake sediment microbial communities from the University of Notre Dame, USA, for methane emissions studies - BRP12 BR (SPAdes)... | ecosystem: Environmental > Aquatic >...
TCGAAACGTACCATCGGGCTGCCAATAACAACCGCCATGACGGAGAAACATATTAATTAATCCGGAGTGTGAAAGTAATAGGCGTCAGGGCTTGTGGCTTAGCTTGGACAGAGCGCCGGGCTTCTAACCCGGATGTCGGGGGTTCAAATCCCCCCAGGCCCGTTCCTATTTTACCATTGAATACAATCACGGCCTGCTGATGGTATTAATTCCGGCAATTCCTCACATACCAGTCAGAGCCTTCACCATCGCTTAAACGATAAAAAAATCTGGAATTATTGCGAAATTTGGATAAAAAAAATTACTGCCCGGCCTGCTCATCCATCATTGGCTTCTGCAGGATCTGGACGTCGACGATGTTGTGCTGCCGCTGCGCCAGCTTCTTTGCCTTGAAGATGTTTTTGCCCTCTTTGCCGATCGCAATCCCGCGATCCTCGTCCCTGACCTCGACAGAAACGGTCTGTTCCCCGGGTTCCCCCTCGAATGTCATCGAGGTGACCTGTGCGGGAAGGAAGCAGTTCTTGATGAACTGTTCGGCGTTGCTGTTGTATTCAACAACCTCGATCTTCTTCCCCATGACCTCGGAGGCTTTCTTGATGCTCGCACCCTTTTTGCCGATTGCAAGCCCCATGTCCCCGGGGTTCACGACGAAAATAAGTCTCCCGTTGCGCTCATCAATGACACAGTCCCGGCTTCCGGCACCCGTGAGGCTCTCGAACTGCGAGATGAGGCGCATACAGTCCTCGGTGAGTTTTACTTCCGGCATATCAAGCCCTCTTTAAGGAAAGGATATCTGACTCTCCGGGGTCCACAACAGCAAGGGTGCTGACCATGAACGGCTTGCCGCAGGCCTTGCCGAGCGCGACGCTCGAACCCTCAAACGTGTGGATAAAAAGATTCTGGTTACTTTTCAGCTGGGTCCTGAATTTCTCCGGGCAGTTCTTTGCGACGACAACGATCTGCGCCTTGCCCTCTTTGATACTTTTCTGCGTGTTGTGCTGACCAAGAATGACATTTCCGGTTTTTATAGCTCTGCGTAAGGAAGCATTAAAATCCATTTTGCAATTCTCCTAGTTTTCAGGTTTTACTGCAATCAGTTTTACGTCCCCCGTCCCCAGCTGGATTGGCTGGCCGACGATGACGTTTTCTGTGACACCACTCAGTTCATCAACCTCGTTTGCCACGGCGGCATCGAGCAGGTGGTTGACCGTTACCTCGAACGCGGCGCGCGAGAGCACGCTCTCCTTCTCACCGGCGATCCCGTGTCTGCCGATCTGCTTGACTTCCCCGTCCATGCACATCATGTCCGCGACGAGCATGATGTGGCGGACATCGACAAGGATACCCTGCTCGCCAAGCGTTGAAAGGGCTTCGTAGATGATCGCGTTCCGGGCGGCTTCAATGCCGAGCACCGAGGCAGCCTCGCTGATGTTATTGGTCCGGGTGCGTGTGGTATCGACGCCGGCAACCTCAAAGACATCCTTTAGGTTGGAGCCTTCAGTATAAAGGATATACTCTCCGGTCTCCTTTCTGACCACCACCCTCTCGATATCATCGATGCCCTGAACGATCACAGCCCTGACATGCTCGGCGAGCTGGAACAGGTTCTGGTAACTCTCCGGGTTCTTGGGAATGAACGTGATCTTAGCGTTCTCCTCGTCGATTTCATGCTTGAAATCGCGGTAGTGGCGCCGGTTCGTGATCTTATAGGGCGCGACTTCCATAATCTCCTGCAAAGGAATCTTGCGTTTTTCGCAGACTTTCTTGTTGATGGAAACGACCACCTGCATATTCTCAATATCGGTCGTGATATCCCCGAACTCGTGGAGGGGCGCCGCCTCGATCTTCCAGCTCACCTCACGCGCACGGTCGCGGTCGTTGGCTAACTCCGGCTCAAGGTAAATGGTCATTGTCGGCGTGCTGGGCTCTTTCCTTGCATCCATAATTTCGATGAGGCGCGGCAGCCCCAGCGTAACGTTGATCTCGGCGACACCCGCGTAGTGGAACGTCCGCATCGTCATCTGGGTGCCGGGTTCCCCGATTGATTGCGCGGCAATGACCCCCACCGCCTCGCATGCCTCGATACGGGTGGACTGGTATTCCCGTACCACCCGTTCAAAGATCTGCCTGAACTGCGTATCGGTGAGTTCCTTTCCGTCAAGGAATCCCCGCAGCTGGTCCTTGGTCTTCTGGGGGAGCGGGGCCGCTTCGACCTTCCTGTCAAATTTTTCAGCCAGCATCAGACTTCCTCCTTGAGAATACTTTCAACGATCCCTTTTACATCCACAGGTTCGCCGAATGCGCTCTTGGTGGGATCGGTCCCGTCCTCACCGTACTGGAACTGGATGATCCTGCCACCGGTCGTCCGCACGGTACCGTCGTAGGCGACCTTGAGATCCTGGAGGGCATTGATCATCCTGCGCTGCAGGTACCCGCTCTGCGAAGTGCGGACCGCGGTATCAACCAGACCTTCACGCCCGCCAATGGCATGGAAGAAGAACTCGGTGGGGGAGAGTCCTCCCTTGTAACTGTGCTTGATGAACCCATGGGCATCGGCACCACGGTCCCGTTTGCGGAAATGGGGGAGTGTGCGGTCATCGTAACCACGGACGATCCGTTCACCGCGCACCGACTGCTGCCCGATGCATCCGGCCATCTGCGTAAGGTTCAGCATGGAGCCCCGGGCGCCACTCTCCGCCATAAGCACCGCACTGTTCCCGAGCCCCAGATGCCTGCCTGCAATCTGACCGGTCTGGTCGCGGGCCTTGCCCAGCACCTGCATGATCTGCATTTCAAGCGTCTCATCAACGGTGCGCCCGGGCATCGGTTCGAGCTGGCCGTCCTCATAGATCTTGATCCTGCGATCGACATCGAGCACCGCATTTTTCAGCACGTCCTCGATCTGCCCGTACTCGGTCTTGGACAGGTCCTCGTCATCGATCCCGAACGAGAACCCGTCAAGCATGATTGCGCGGATCGAGAGCTTGGTCAGGTCATCGATGAACTCCGCTGCCTGACGCATACCGTACTGCCGGATGATCCGGTTCACGATCTGCCCGTCGAATGCGCCGATTGCCTTCTTGTCGATGGTTCCGGACTCGTGTTTGCCATCGAAGATCCTGACATATGCGTCACGCTCGCAGAGCTCCTTTTTGCAGGTATCACAGTTTTTGCAGGAACTTGCACGGAAAACCATGTTGAGCTCCGGCGGGAGGATCTGGGAAAAGACCTGTTTGTTGCTCCAGAACTCGACCCCGTTCTCCTCTTTGGCTGCGGGGGGGAGGTGCTCGATCCGGGTAAACCTGATCAGGTAGAGGACATCTTCTTTGGTAAAGTACCGCATGCCGTGTGTCAGCATGAAGATCCCGGAGACATGGTCATGGATGCCCCCGATGATCGGCCCGCCAAACCGCGGGGAGAGGATATTTTCCTCAACTGAGATCAGGATATACGCCTCAGCCCGCGCTTCCTCCGTCTGGGGGATGTGGAGGTTCATCTCGTCCCCGTCAAAGTCCGCGTTGTACGGTGGGCAGACCGCCGGGTTGAGGCGGAATGTCCTCCCGTCCATGACCTTGACGCGGTGCGCCATGATGCTCATCCGGTGAAGCGAGGGCTGCCGGTTGAACAGCACCACATCACCGTCCCGGATCTGCCGCTCGACGGTCCAGCCGGGCTCGATCATGTCAGCAACCGTGTCCTGGTTCCCGTCGGCAAGGCGGAGCCTGCGGTTGTCCGGGCGGATCACATAGTTTGACCCGCAGGGTGTGTTGACCGTGGGGCGGCTTGGCCCGTTCCTGACAATCTGCTTGAGCTCCTCGATGTTGTAGGTCGTGACCCGGACAGGGATCGTCATCTCGTTTGCGACGGCGAGCGGGACACCGACTTCTGTTACGCTGATATTGGGATCCGGGGAAATGACCGTACGGGAGGAGAAGTTTACACGCTTGCCTGAGAGTGATCCCCGGAAACGTCCGTCCTTGCCCTTGAGGCGCTGGGAGAGTGTCTTTAAGGGCCGGCCACTCCGGTGGCGTGCGGGGGGACACCCGGCCACTTCATTGTCGAGATAGGTGGTCACGTGGTACTGCAGGAGCTCCCAGAGGTCCTCGATGATCAGCTGGGGCGCTCCGGCATCCTGGTTTTCCTTGAACCGCTGGTTGATCCGGATGATGTCCACGAGCTTGTGGGTGAGGTCATCTTCAGAGCGCTGCCCGTTTTCAAGGATGATCGAGGGGCGCATGGTGACCGGCGGTACCGGGAGCACCGTCAAAATCGTCCACTCGGGACGGGCGACTGCCGGGTTGATCCCAAGCGAGATCAGGTCTGTATCAGGGATCTTCTCAAGCCGGGCGCGGATGTCTGCCGGGGTAAGTTTATGTTCGACTTTTTTCCCGTCCTCGACGAGCACCTCAGAGAACGTCGTCGGCTTTTCAAAATTGATCTTGAGCTGCTGCTCCCCGCAATGGGGACAGATCCGCTCCTTTTTCACATCCTTTTCCGAGATCTGGTCACCAGTCTGGTCATCCTCTGTACCGACAACCTTCTCCACCTCGTCCGGGGAGAGCAGGATCCTCCCGCAGGCGCGGCAGGATACCCGGAGCAGTTTTCTGATCAGGCGCGTGTAACCGACATGGATGACAGGTTTTGCCAGTTCGATATGCCCGAAATGTCCCGGGCACTCGCTTGCCTTCTGGTCGCAGGTTTTGCACCGAAGCCCCGGGTCGATCACGCCGAGGTTGAGGTCCATCAGCCCCTGCGGGTAGGGAAAACCATCATCGTCATAGGTGTCAGCCCAGATAATTTTTCGTACACTCATCTCGCGGATCTCTTTTGGAGAGAGCAGCCCGAACTCAATTTTTCCGATTCGTTTTGGACTTGGCATGGCACACCTCGTTAAACAACATCCTCAAGTTTCAGCCGTGGGGCAATCCCCATGCTCTTCATCTCGTCCAGCAGGAGCTTGAACGCATAGCTCATCTCAACCGGGTAAATGTCTGTTTCGTTGCCACAGGCAAGACAGCGGGTCATGTTCCGCTTGCGGTCAAGCATCGCGACCATGCCGCAGTGGGCACAGACATACTCCATCACCTTGTCGGATTCGTCAAGCAGGCGCTCCTTGAGCGCCATCGCGGCGCCATGCCCGATCATGACATCGCGTTCCATCTCGCCAAACCGAAGGCCCCCTTCCCGGGCCCTTCCCTCTGTTGGCTGGCGGGTGAGCACCTGGACCGGGCCACGCGAGCGGGCATGCATCTTCGAGGAGACCATATGGTAGAGCTTCTGGTAGTAAATCACGCCGATATATATGTCAGCCGAAAAGGGCTTTCCGGTGATGCCGTCATACATCACTTCCCGCCCGGTATGGGAGAACCCGAGTTTTTTGAGCGACTGCCGGATCGGGTTCTCCAGCTCACCGCCAAACGCGGTGCCGTTGATCCGCCGCCCCTCAAGGGCCCCCACCTTGCCGCCGATCATCTCGAGCATGTGCCCGATGGTCATCCGGCTCGGAATTGCATGGGGGTTGATGATCAGGTCAGGCACCAGCCCGTTTTCGGTAAACGGCATGTCTTCCTGCTGTGAGATGAGCCCGACAACCCCCTTCTGCCCGTGGCGGGATGCAAACTTGTCGCCGACCTCAGGAACACGCAGGTCGCGGGTCCTGACTTTCACGAGCCGGGAGCTGTTCTCTCCCTCCGTGATAATGACCGTGTCCACGATACCGTGTTCGTTGCTGCGCATCGTCACCGAGGTATCGCGGCGTTTTTCGACCGTAATCAGGTCACTTGTTGGTTCCTCGAGGAACCGGGGTGGCGACGTCTTGCCGATCAGGACATCCTTTTCTGCAACGATCGTCTCCGGGTTGATCACCCCGTCCTCATCGAGGTTTTTATATGCCTCGGAGCCATGGGCGCCGCTCACATCCTCGTCAGGGATCTGGATCCGGTCGACCTGCCCCCCGGGATACCTGCGTTCTTCGCCTTCATAGGTACGGAAGAAATGGGAGCGCCCGAGCCCGCGGTCGATGGATGCCTTGTTGAAGATCAGTGCATCCTCGATATTGTACCCCTCGTAACTGAGGATCGCCACGATAAAATTCTGCCCTCCCGGGCGGTCATCCGAACCAATCAGTTCGGACGTCTGGGTGTGGGTGAGCGGCTTTTGCACGTAGTGGAGCAGGTGCCCGCGGGTATCGGGGCGCAGTTTCATGTTCGCGGCACCAAAACCGAGCGCCTGTTTCACCATGCCGGCGCCCATGGTTACACGGGGGCTGGCGTTGTGCTCCGGGAAGGGAACGTGTGCGGCACCGATTCCCAGAATAAGAGAGGGGTCGATCTCGAGGTGTGTGTGCTCGGGTGTCACGTCCTCGGGATTCATCGCGATGAAAAGGTCTTCTTCTTCTTCTGCATCAACAAACTCAAGCATCCCATGCCGCACGAAATGACCGAAATCGATCTCGTGCCGGGCAAGCTTCTGGAGGTCTTCGTCGTTGAACTGGGGTTTTCCGTCCATCAGAACAATGAGCGGGCGGCGTGCCCTGCCGCGGTCGGTCAGGATTACCACATCGCCGTTATACCCCTTGAAGGACACATTCACTTCGGATGAGATGGCTCCCTGCCGGCGCATCGTGCGAATCTTCTCGACCAGCTCGTTTCCATATTCAGCAAGCCCGATCAGTGCGCCGTCGACAAATACACGGGACTTCTTCATCTGACCTCACCCCGTATCTTCTCAACGCCAAGGGAGTGGAGGATCCGCATCACTTCTCCCTCGTTATCGATCCCCCTGCTGATCTCCACCATCTGGGCAAAGTTTTTCACAAGACCACAGTTCGGGCCTTCGGGAGTTTCGCTCGGGCAGATCCTGCCCCACTGGGTGGGGTGCAGGTCCCGGGCTTCAAAATGCGGCTGGGAGCGCGACAGGGGTGATATGACGCGGCGCAGGTGCGAGAGTACGCTCATGTGGTCGACCCTGTCGAGCAGCTGTGAGACGCCGGTCCTGCCGCCCACCCAGTTGCCGGTCGCGAGCGGGTGGAGCAGGCGCTCCGTCAGAACGTCGGCACGCACCGCAGTCGCAATTGACAGGTCGCGGTGACGCATGCTCGCCCGTTCAAGCTGGTACTTGATGTCCCGTGTCAACCGGTTTAACGAGATCCGGAACAGGTCCTCCATCAGGTCACCCGCGAGCTTCAGCCGCTTGTTGGAGTAGTGGTCCTTGTCATCGATCCGGCGCTTGTCCAGCACGAGGTCAAAACAGGCTTCAGCCATCCTCCCGAGGAAGTGGCCTTTTGCAAGGCGTTCGCTCAGGATCGCTTCAAGATAACCATCGTCCCCTTCCTTGAGGTTCCCGTGCTGGTAATTGAGGTGGGGGAGGAGGTAATTGTCCAGGACGAACTCAGCCCGCTTGCGCTGGTAGTCCTTGGTCTGGTTCGGCGCCAGTTTCTTGCCCACGTACATGATGCCGCCATCCACCGAATCGCACTCGCTCTCCTCAAGGTTCTGCATCATGAAGGTGAGGATATCCTCATCGGTAGAGACCGCATTCACGACAGCCTGGTCATTCGTCATCCCCAGTGCCCTCATCAGGTCAACAAACTTCAGGTGTCCTGCAACCGAAGGAAACGAGACTTCGAGCAGGTTCTTCTTGTTCCGCTCGACGACCACGAGCGCCCGGTAACCCCGGAACTGGGAGAATACCTTTGCCACGTAAATCCGTTCGTTGTACCGCTCGGTGAATTCTGTCATGATCTTGTTGGACGCAAGGTCCTCAAGCGTCATCAGCACGCGCTCGGTTCCGTTCACGATAAAATAGCCGCCCGGATCAAAGGCATCCTCCCCACGTACAATCCGCTCAGCGTCGTTCATTCCGTACAGGTTGCAGGCAACAGATCCCACCATAATCGGCAGTTGTCCGATTGTGGTAACGACGGGGTCCTGGCGGTCACTGCCATTCACCAGCGTGAGACCGAGCTGAATCGGGGCGGCGTAGGTCAGGTTCCGGAGCCGGGCTTCGCATGGGTAGAGTTCCCCCTGAGATCCGTCCGCTTCCCGGACAAGGGGCTTTTTCACCTCAATCGTCCCGAGCTCCACCCATACCGCCTCATTGTTCTTGCCACGGTTCTCAATGTCCGTCTCGATAATCCGCTGTTCGTCCACGACCTTCTGGAGGTTGTGGGTCAGGAAATGGTTAAAGGAGTCAAGCTGGTGTCGCGCAACATGCTCCCGTGAAAAATATGCTCGTGATAATATACTTCTCTCAATCAGAACGATCAACTCTGAATTATTTCTTCGGTCTTTTGATCACAAGACGGTACGATTCAGCCCTGCCCGCGGTGTGGCTGATCCTTACAATACGGATGACGTCATCGACTTTTGCGCCAATTGCTTTTACTGCAGGATCGTCTTGGAAAATTTTGGGTAATTGTTCCGTTGTTATCGAGTAGTGAGAGAGCAGCTTTTTGACTTCCTCCTCACTCATTATGATATGGTCAGGCACCATTACGTGCTCCAGGACATTCAGCTTGGTGCTCATGAAAAGACCCCCGTATCAATCATGATTCCTCTCAGATGTATCACTCTTTAAAAACCCCACGATTCAGTTCGTGGCAACGGGCCCGGAGGGATTTGAACCCCCGACCACCTGGTTAAAAGCCAGGCGCTCTACCGGACTGAGCTACGAGCCCCCAAGGTAAGACGTACAGCATTATTACAATGCAAGAAAAGTATATAAACGTTCTGACAATAACATAAGTACTTTAAGCTAGTGAATCACGACGGTTTCAGGTCAGGTCTTGCCCGAGAACTGTTCGTTGATCTGTTTTAACCGTGCCTCGCTTGCGATAATCTTTTCCTCAAGTTTTGCAATAGCGGCGCGGTCAGAGGGGAAGACTTCCTTTCCTGCTATCTCCATCCCGCTGGAGGTACGCAGGACGGAAAGCAGGTTTTTGTCCACCTCGATATTTTTCCGCAGTGCGGAGTATTCCTTAACGATCTCCGGATCCAGCCCTGCATCTTTTGCGACCAGCGCCTCCATCGCGACATCCTTGCGCCGTTCAAAGATCCTTTCGATCGATTCGAGGAGCTGGGCCGGGTTCACCGGCTTTGAGACAAAATCGTCGATGCTCAGGCTGTGCTCCTCCGCCTCATCCGGGGTGATCTTCTTTGCCGAGAACATGAGCACGGGGATATCTTTTGTGGCAGGATTTTCCTTGAGGTGTTCGAGCGTCTCCCAGCCGTCCATCGGCTCCATCATGATATCCAGCAGGATGAGGTCGGGTCTGGCTGTTGTGAGAAGGGAAAGGCACTCATCGCCACCATGGGCGGCAACCGGCTGGTAGCCCTTACGCTTGAGGAGCGTTAAGAGCCCGTCAACAATATAGGGGCTGTCGTCGACAATCATGATGGAATTGTTCATCAGCAATCATCCCGTGGTGGTTTTCTGAGTGTGCAACCTGGTATTTGCACAAGGGGCAGAACTCTATTCAGCCGGCGGAAAATATTCATTTTTGCCCCCGTACTTTTTCCGGAAGATTTTTTGCAACGATCTCAACCTGTTGCATTCTTTGATAATGTACCTGACAGCTCGTCCTTTATCTGCTGGAGCCGGCTCTCCTGGAATTTGATATTGGTCTCCATACTTTTGATTGCACGGGATATTTCATCGGAAACACGCAATTTTACATCATTGATATTATAGGTTGTTTCAAGGATCTTCAACAGCCGTTTGTTGACATCGATGCTTTTGCTCAGGCGGGCATATTCACTGATAATCTGGTCATCAAACCCGGACTGGTGTGCGATGTCAACATCGGATTTGATCGCCTGGCGGCGGTTGAGTACATGTTCGATCGCATCGTAGAGTTCCCGGTGGGTGATCGGTTTTAACACATAATCTTCAATATATATCCCGTACTCCTGTGCTTCTGCCGGTGTGAGCTGCTTTGCCGTGAGCATGAGAACCGGTATCTCCTTTGTTGAAGGGTTCTCCTTGACCCGCTCCAGCGTCTCCCAGCCGTCCATCGGTTCCATCATGATGTCCAGCAGGATAAGATCCGGCGTAACCGTTTTGAGGATCTCCAGACACTCTTCCCCGCCATACGCCGCGACTGTGCGGTACCCGCCCCGTTCCAGCATCGTGACAAATACATCGACGATGAACGGGCTATCGTCGACAACCAGAATCGTGTACATCACATCACTTCCCCGATTTTCTCGGTTATAGACAGGACCTGATCATGCGCTTTTGACGGATCTGCCCGGTTCGAAAGGATTGTCGCAACAAGGAAATTGTCACCGGCACCCATGACCATAATTGATTCATCCGGCCCATGAATTGTCACCGAGTCCATAGAATGCATTTTGATAATGTTTGCCGCGGATTCTGCAGACGCATAGATAGTTGCAGTAAGTGCGCCAAACCATGGTTCGTTCAGTTCCCTGTCCAGAAATTTTCCTGCGATTATACCATCTCTCGAGACTACGGCACAGGCCACTACGCCGTCAACACCACGAATTTTTTCGATAAAACCGGAAATTTTGTCTTTCAACATGGTATGCGCACCAGGTATATCATCCTGTAATAATTCATAATTCCTATGGGAACTTATATACATATCCTTTTGATTTATGGCGTTCTGAAGGGATTATTGCCAAAGTTCATGTGAATTACGGGAACTGCGACAGTAACTGCACCAGATTCCATCAGGCATTCTTCACCGCCTTTCTGCGGGTTTTTCCTGCAATTCGAATCATCCCTGTGCTTTTTTCCGACATGATGAAGAGAATATCATTAAATATTATTCAGCCAACAAATTATAAAATTGTAGTGTGGCTGAATCCTGTATAACGTATGACGTGAGAGAGCAGGAATTTTATCGTATCGTGAATTGTTGCGAGTTCTGGTGGCATTGTGGCATCATATGAAGGATATATCCTGGTGATCTTCGGTATTGCGATTTTTTTCCAGCAGTTCATCATGTATATCATGTATGTGAGGATCAAACAGTTGCTGCGGGAACTGGACACGATCGAAGGAAAGATCAAGATCAATGACACCGAACTGGAAAACCTGATCCAGCGGGTCGAGGAATTCAAAAACATCAATTACGGGGATGAATGGCAAAAATCTTCCTGAAATGAAGGGAATACTTTTTTTTGGCAGGATAAGGTAAATAAGCCATCTGCACGAATAGTATGAGAGCGGGGCCATAGGGTAGCCTGGCCATCCTAGGAGACTGGGGGTCTTCTGACCTGCGTTCAAATCGCAGTGGCCCCATCA
>Ga0209253_10005227_pt1 | contig 11271 bp, 11 predicted proteins | sample FrelakmetBRP12BR_FD_187145 | JGI IMG/M metagenome (GOLD analysis project Ga0209253, IMG submission 187145) | Freshwater lake sediment microbial communities from the University of Notre Dame, USA, for methane emissions studies - BRP12 BR (SPAdes)... | ecosystem: Environmental > Aquatic >...
GAGATGATTGAGGAGGGAAATAAAAAAGTAGTAACGGGCCTTTGATTGAGGTTGCGGTTCCTCTGTAACGGTTAGAAGGGCATATGTCTCATCTGTCAGGGCAGATATCAAGTATGGTTTGACACGGGACACGCCGGAAAACTTCCGGATCAGGGACAAGCCAAAAAATGAATGCCTGAGGTTCAAGAGAAGGGTGGTGACGGCAATTTCAGTCATTGGAGCAAGATTTATGAAGAGTCCAATTGCAAGAAATTGGGTTGCTCCCGAGTATATGATAATACTCATCAATACGGCATAAAGCCAGAAATAACCAGATTGTGTGAATAGAAACCCGAATGCAATCCCTAAAGGGACATACCCGAACATTACGGGGATAGTCTTCTGAAGGGCCGCCTTAAAGATAGTGTAGGTCCGTAAATCCTTATCTTTGGGATTTATCATCCGTGCATCGCGTGAATATTGAGGATTAACGGATGTATCTGGTCTTATCCTTCACATTTTTTCTCGGCATGGTCGTGGGCTCGGCCCCAGGTTTTCCCAGTAACACGAGTGCTAATGGAGTTTTCTCATCACTTATCTCCAGGATCCCCCGCAGGGCTTTCTTGTCAAAGAGGGTAAACCAGAGCGAACCTAACCCAAAAGAATGGGCTGCAAGATGTATGTTCTGGATAGCTGCGGCACATGCTGCCTGGTATCCTACCATTCCTTCCTCCATGAACATGTCAACACCGGTTTTTTTCGGGTCTCCAACCACCACTATCATCACGGGCGCTTGCTTGAGGAAGTCAACCTGGTAAGAGTCAAGCCATTTCCAGCCACTTTTTTCAAGGGCCCATCTGCGACACCTTTCTGCTTCATCGAAAACCCTTTCCTTTACATCGCTGGAGGTGATGACTATGAATTCCCAACCCTGCATATTGAGTGGTGACGGTGCCCAGGTGCCTGCCTCAAGTATAGATTCAATCACGTTGTCATCGATGGCCTCTTGAAGATAGTACCGACAGCTTCTCCTGCCTTTGATAGATTCAAATAAATCCATACAACCCCTCCTTGTGTAAATTTTTCTTTATATGATTCGCTTCTTTGTTCGATGTTATCAGCAGGGTATTATTTTGTCAATTCAATAATATCGGGACTTGCAAAGGGGTTGAATAGAAATCATGCAGATCTTATATTTATAACATGACAAGAGATGAAGAAAACTTAGTTACAGCCCATGTGGATCAGGTTTTTCATGGTCAAACGATACGTCAAGTTCTTCCCGTATGTGAATGCGGTAAGGTGTATGAAGAAAAAGAACTGTGCGAGGCGCCTGCGGTTTTTTTCAGAGATGTGGATGTTTTTGGAAAGACATTTACCCTTATAGAGCCTTTGTGCCCTGTTTGTAAACGGAGAATCCAGGCGAGCTTTAACATACTGAACTGATATACACTGGGAACAACCGAAGTTTCAGTCCTTTGCTGTGACAAGCGAGAAATGTAACTGATTCTTTTCCACATCTGCAAGGATGACTCTGACTTTGACTTTATCTCCAACACGATAGATTTTTCTTGTCTTACGGCCTACAAGGCGGAATCTCTCCTCCTCAAAATGGTAATAGTCATCATACAGGCTGTTGAGCAGAACAAGCCCTTCGACAAAAACATCAAGAAGCTCAACAAAGAAACCAAAAGAGGTGATATGAGAGATGATGCCATCATATTCTTCGCCAATCCTGTCCTTCATGAAGAGGACACGTATCCGGTCTTCAATATCCCGTTCTGCCTCCATGGCCAGTCTTTCCCTTTCAGAAAGGTAGTTGGCCATTGCCTGAAGCTCTTTATCCCCGTACCTTTTTCCTCCATCTGAGATAAGACTTTTCAGCGTCCTGTGACATACAAGGTCGGGATACCGCCTGATAGGCGAGGTGAAGTGCAAATAGCAGTCAGATGCAAGCCCAAAGTGCCCCTTGTTCTGGGAGGCATACCGTGCCTGTTTCATGGATCGCAGGAGGACCCTGTTTACAAGAAACTCATAATTTGTTCCTTCCACATTCCTGAGGACTTCTTGCAGGCCCTTTATGTCTTTCCCGCTTCTCTTGTACCCAATGGAGAGCGCCTGGAGAAGCCTCTCTAAATCCTTCAGTTTCTCACTGTCAGGGGATTCATGTATCCTGTACATTGTGTTGACCTTGTTTTCAGTCAAAAAGTTTGCCACAGCCTCATTTGCCGCAATCATGAATTCTTCGATGATCCGGTGTGAAAAGAGACGTTCAGCCCGCAAGATGTCTTGAATGCCGCCCTCGATATCGAGGATAACGTCAGGCTCAGGGAGATCGAAATCGAGGCTTCCCCGTTTTTCCCGTTTTGTGCTCAGGAGGGTTGCAAGCTCTCCCATGTATTCCAGTGAGGGAAGGTGTCTTTGGACCTCTTTTCTTGTTTTGCGGTCTTTTCTGATGAGGGCATCTTCCACCTCGTTGTAGGTCAGCCTCAGTACGCTTCTGATGATGGACTTGTGGAACGAACTCCCGGTGAGGTCGCCATTCATGTTGAATGTGAGTTTTACTGTCATGGCGAGTCTGTCTTCTTCAGGGTTCAGGCTGCAAATACCGTTTGAAAGTACTTTTGGCAGCATGGGAACCACGGTACCGGGAAAGTAGATACTCGTACCCCTCTCATACGCCTCTCTGTCGAGGGTAGACCCAGGAGAAACATAGTGCGACACATCTGCAATAGAGACGTAAAGAGTAAATCCCTTATCTGTTTTTTCAATACAGACAGCATCGTCAAAATCTTTTGCAAGCTCGCCGTCGATGGTGACATGGATTGTTTCTCGGAGGTCCAGCCTGTCCTTGAGATTCATCGATGTGTCAAGGGCTTGCGCCTCGCTCTCCGTCCGTTTTTTGAAACGGAAGGGAAGGGCACTTTTATACTGGACAAACTGGGTGATTGACAGGACATTCTGAAGGCCCTTAAAAACTTTTAAAACAGTACAAGCGGGATCCATACCTCCCTCGGGAAACCTCGTAATCCGGGCAGCTACAAGATCATTGTCATGAAGGCCGGCTGATTTTAATGTACTGGTCACAACGAAATGATGGGAGATCCTTTCATCCTCGGGTATGATGTAAGTTGTGTTCCTGTCACGCCTCACAAAACCCACAATATTTCGTATTTTACGCTGGGTGACCTTGATGATGGTACCCTCTTTTTTTCCTCTAAAGCTATGTTCTACCCGTGCGATTACTTTATCTCCGTGAAAGGCATCTTTAATAAACCTGGAAGGAACAAAGATGTCCTTTTCTTCGACATTGTCGGGGACGACAAAGCCATTTCCACTTCTGGTGCACCACAGAGTCCCCGAAACCAGGTTCATTTCCCTGGGCATCCCGTATCGTTTATTTTTTAGCTCCACGATGGAACCATCCCGCACGAGGTTCTTTAAAAGCTGTTTAAGGGTCTTTCCTTGTTTTTTGTTGAGGGAAAGGATGGCAACAAGCTCACTTGGAGCCAGTGGTTTTTTCTCTTTTTTGAAGATCTTAAGGAGAATGTCCTTCGTAAGTTCCAGTGGGTATTTCTTTTTCATATCATCTTCGAATAAGGTTTTCTCATTCGTTGGAATCGATAAGCAATGGATCTATCTGTGGTTATTCTGCCGAAATTATTTAAGAAAATCCTCCTCTGTGAACGTAGAGAGTACGTATCTGAGGCGATGAAAGCCCGCGGGGGTTATGGCGGAGAGGCAGGGATTTGAACCCTGGGTCCCGTTTTCACGGGACACTCGCTTAGCAGGCGAGCACCTTCGGCCAACTCGGTCACCTCTCCATGCGACACAGTATACTTTTTCGACTTGGAAAAATCAATCCTTACTGTTCTGAGAATTGTTTCCCCCTACCATTAATTCCAGCATAACCTCTCATAAGCAGGTAAGATTTGGGTCCTTGCAACGGCTCATAAACGCGTTCGTATGATGATACACAATATTTCAATCACCATTCGGTAATATTTGTTGTATTTTCAGCTTGAAAATGATGCTTCCACGGGCTTAAAAGCACTTTCTTAAGTTGATGATGCTTCCTTCGATAGTACAAGAAGTAGTGATATAACTGGATTGTTGATACAAAATTACACAATTCTCTTCACAGGCCTGAGTAGAGCCAAATGGAGTTAATATGTTACAAAGAACACCCATTCTATTATTGTTAAGGAGACGTTTTATGAGAACCAAATTGATGGTTATCATTGCCATTTTATTGGCCAGCTTGGTTTGTTACATACCGGCAGAAGCAGTTCAAACACTTGCTTTGTTCAGTGATCAGAACATTGGTATGGGTCTGGATTACCGGGACGGAAATCGTGTGTTTCGCTCCTCCACTGTGAAGATCAATCCCGATGTTATTGAAGCAATGGAAGAGGTTGAAAAAGGGCGTGATCTTTCTTCAATGCATTTGAGTATGACATTTTTTTTCGAATCTCCTATGGTTGCTGTTTTTAATCGATGGGAGCGTGTTTCCCCTACCAGTTTGGCATTAATTGGTTACATACATGGAATACCGGGAAGTGAAGTGATATTTGTGAGCAACGGATCAATGATGACCGGAAACATTACGCTGCCTGGTCAGCTTTTTCAGATCAAGCCCGTGGAGAATGTCATTCATGAACTGCAGGAGATCGACCCAAAAAGTTATCCTGAACATCTGGAGCCAATTCCGGTTCCAGCGGAGCCGGGATTTTCCACGTTATACTTCCCTTATCCAGATGACGGCACTCAGATCGATGTGATGGTAGTTTACACGGCGGCGGCCAGAGACGCTTCAGGGGGCACCACAGCCATAGAGAGTAAGATCGATCTGGCTGTTGTAGAAACCAACCAGGGGTATGCCAACAGCGGCGTTACCCAACGTATCCGTTTGGTTCACAAGGAGGAAATCAATTATAGCGAATCGAGCTTTGACTGGAACACCGCCCTGAACCGATTGCAAAACACCACCGACGGATATATGGACAATGTTCATGCCCTGCGCGATACCTATCACGCCGATGTAGTGGTTTTGATCGTTAGTGCCAACAACTATTGTGGTTTAGGCTATTTGATGCAGACGTTATCGCCATCTTTCGCAGCATATGCTTTTTGTCTGGTATCCCAAGACTGCGCCATAGGGTATTATTCGTTTGCCCATGAAATGGGACACAACATGGGAGCTCATCACGATCGAGCCAATGCCAGCGGCCCAGGTGCTTATCCATATTCCTACGGTTATCAGGCACCCGACCAGGCCTTCCGCACTGTCATGGCCTACAATTGCCCTGGCGGTTGCCAGCGGATCAATTACTGGTCTAACCCTGAAGTCAATTACAATGGACAACCAACCGGGTTTTTGTACACCGATCCCAATTCAGCGGATAACAGGCGTACGCTGAACAACACTGTTTTCACTGTAGCCAATTTTCGTGCCGGTGGTGGTTTGACACTTTCAGTTGAGAAGACCGGGACCGGCATAGGTACTGTGACGAGTAGTCCTTCCGGAATAGACTGCGGCAACACCTGCAATTCATCCTTTTCTGAGGGAACGGTTGTCACCCTTACGGCAATGGCTGCCACCGACTCAGCATTCATCTCCTGGACAGGCTGCGACTCAGTCAACGGGAATGTCTGTACCATAACGATGATGGAACAAGTGTCACTGATAGCTACATTTGATGCTCTTCCACCCGGGTTATCCGTCGATGAGGGCACCATCGGCACACAGATCACTATTGCTGGTGGGGGTTTCGGGAACAAAAAAGGGAAAGTCCTCATAGGAGATACTGCTACAAAGATCATCACCTGGACGTCTTCTTCCATCACCTGCGAGATCAAGAAACCCCTTACCCCCAGGATATACCCCACAGTGATGATACAGAAGGAACCGAAGGGTACTCTCCCGATCACCATGGCAGATGCATTCACCATAATGGCACCGGAGATTGTTTCTGTTATGCCTAATTCTGGGCAGGCTGAGGCTGAGATCGCAATCTCTGGCAACTACTTTGGGTCAAAGAAGGGAAAAGTCTATCTCGGAACCCAGAAGTGCAAGGTGATATCATGGACCATGAATAGTTTGACCGGAGTAAGCCAGGCCAGTTTTATGGTTCCCAAAAAATTGACTTCAGGGATCTACGACATAACCGTGACCAACAAGGTGGGATCAGATACCCTGGCCAATTGGTTTACCATACCATAAAAGACAGTTTCGGAATTACCGGAAAAGATTGTCATAGGTAGCCTATCCGGTGGTCTCTGACTCAAGATTTAAGCTGGCAATCGTAACTTCTGACAGGTACTCTCAATACAAGATTGGCAGGTGCAACGGGCAGTTCTGTAGATCTGTACAATTATGACTGACTTCTCCTATCTTGAATACGCATCGTTACATTCAGAAGATTAATATGTTATAAAATCGATGGTCATGAAAGCCGAACGGAAAACGCCCCACAGCGAGTTGATGAAAGCCAGGCATGATTTTATAAAGCTCATCCGAGATTTTTATTATGCTAGTGGTTATCTGGAAGTCGAAACCCCGAATTTGATAAAGACTTCTGCCCCTGACCCAAATATAGAGCCGCTGAAGGTTTACATCAACGACAAGGGACCTTTTTTCCTCCACACTTCTCCCGAAATGGGGATGAAGAAATTACTGCATGGGCACGAACGTATCTTCCAGGTCTGCAAGGTGTATCGGGTTGAAGAACACGAGGAGATTCACAACACAGAATTCACAATGCTCGAGTGGTACCGTGAAGGAACCTACCTTGATGCCATGAATGAGGTGGAGGATCTCATATCCTATGTTGTTGACCATTTTCCAACAGCCGACAGGAGTCGTTTCACAAGGCCGTGGCAGATTTACGATCTAGCAGAACTCTTCATCAAGGAGACAGACATAAATCCTTTTGAGTTCGATCGGGAAGCCCTGTTTTTAGGTATGCAAGGGAAGGGTTTTATGGGTATCGATCACAAGGATACCTGGAATGATCTCTTTTTTAAACTTTTTATCCAGGAGGTCGAGCCCAGGATACCAAAGGAAGCCCCATACTTTATCAAAGACTGGCCACTCTCAGTATCAACCATGGCGAAAAGGAAGGACGCGAACAGGGTAGAGCGGTTCGAGCTTTACATTAATGGCCTGGAGATAGCGAACGGTTATACAGAGCTCTTGGATGCATCCGAGCAGAGGCAACGGTTTGTAAAGGATAATAGTGAAAGAATGGCATCAGGGAAGCAGACGTTTGTAATTGATGAAGAGTTTGTCGATGTTTTGGGCAAGCTCCAAGGTCCTTACGCAGGTGTCTCAATCGGCGTAGATCGCCTCCTTATGGTCCTCCTGAGAAAAGATCGGATAGAAGATGTGTTGGTAGAGAGATTGACAATATGACAATGGCAATGGGCGAGAGGCGATGGGCTATGGGTTAAACCACGAGTGACGATGGACGAACGCTACGCTGGGAAGATGAAAAAGTAAGAACGACATTGATTTCAGAAAGAAAAAAATATTTCTCACCACAGATGAACGCTGATGGACACGGATAACTGCGGCGATGTATGTTGCCCTGGCGTGAGTTTCCCTCATAGCAGGGCGAGTCATTATTTGGGTTAGTAAGCGTGATACCTGTATCCATCCGTGTAAAAATGTATTTTACTGTTTGTATCGTGCGATTAATTCCTTGATCTTCGGCATTGCCTGTTTGGTTGCCTTTATCCCTTCATCCATGAGAGGCTTTTTCTGGGTGAAGTCGAACATACCGACACCTTTTGTATTTGGCTCGATTATCACATCAGCATACTGTAGCTTTGTCTTACTTGCCTCTTGCATCATAATGCTGGCTGACTGGCCCACAATGTCTATTAGGGAGGTTATGTTGGTCTCTCTAACATCTTTGCTGATATTGACGGCAATAATGATGTCAGCACCTTTATTTTTGGCAACATCACAGGCGATATTGTCTGTTACGCCTCCATCCACCAGCATCCTGTTGTCGAAGGTTACCGGCACGAAAATACCTGGTATGGACGAAGAAGCACGTATTGCCTTGGCAATAGAGCCTTTTTCAAGGACGATCGTCTCGCCTGTATTGAGGTCTGTGGCGATAGGGTAGAAGGGTATCTTTGTTTCCTCGATCTTTTTAACCTTTACCGCTTGTTCGACAAAGTTTTCGAGCCTTACCCCCTGAACCGGACCAAGTTTTGAATAGACGAGCGAGGGGTCGAGCACGTCGTTTCTGTCAATCTTGAAAGCAATCCACTCGAGTTGGAAGCTGTCCGGGTTAGCAGCGTATATACCCCCGATGAGGCTTCCCACACTTGTACCGATTATCATGTGGATCGGTATCTTTTCCTGTTCCAGGACCCGGATGACCCCCACGTGGGCAAAACCCTTTGCAGAGCCTCCGCCAAGAACAAGGGCGATTTTTGGATCGCCCTTCCTGGATATGGTAGGCACAGTCTGACAGGATAAGCAGAGAAAGACCGTGATGACAGACAGGGCAAGGAACTTTTTAATAAACGGCCCTATCGCCAACATATGGATTATTGACCTTCTCTCTTCCTATGGTGCTTTTCGGCGCATCACCATAGTTGTGGCCAGGGGCAACGACCGTCTCGTTCGGGAGCACAAAAAGCTTTTCCCGTATTGACGAAACAAGCTGTTGCAAAGACCCGCCGCCAAGATCTGTTCTTCCAACACCACCAACAAACAGGGTATCGCCAGTGAACACCATCCCGTTATGGTAGAGGCAGATGCAACCAGGTGAATGACCGGGTGTATGTATCACCCTTAAAGATGTTTCACCGATAGTAATGATGTCGCCTTCTCTTACCGTGATGTCTGCAGGTGGAGATGGCTGGGCATGAAACATCTGCATCATGGAAGAAGACTGTTGAATCAGAGCGCTCGACTCCTTCTCATGAATGATGATCTCGGCATTCGTAAGTTCCTTCATGCGTCTGTTTCCCATTACATGATCTATATGAGAATGGGTATTGACGATGTATTTTATGTTGTAACCCCTGCTTTCTGCTTCCTTGAAAATTCTGTCTTCCTCTGCTGCCGGATCGATGACAAGAGCTTCATTGGTTACCTTACACGCCACGATATAAGCAAAAACCGCAAAACCGCCAACCTGAATTTGTTTAACGAACATAGTTTCCTCCTGAGTTTAATGTAATACTTTTTAGTGCCCTTTTTCAATTTATTTGATAAACTGTTTTACTGTAAATCAAGCTCTGGTAAAGGTTTGAAATCGGGCACAGCGTGGGCCGATACAGTTGACTATTACATGAAGCTTTCACGATAGGGAGGTTGAATGAAACCCGTTTTTATCGAGGCTCGGGATTTGCCGGATGCATGGTTTCAGTGTATATACCGTATTTTTGAGAATGAAGGTATACACGAATATGTGATTGATAGAGGCTCTTTTGAAGGCAACAAAAGACGTGAATTCGACCTGGTGATGGTGCATATAAAATATCCCGGGACTGAGCCCCTCATTCCCGACATCCCGACAGAACTTGGAATTCCTGTACCAACGAGTATGGAGTATGTCGAAGAGTATTTGCAATATCTGATGACAGACAAAAAGGCTGATAATGAGCTCTATACCTATGGGGAGAGGCTCACGAATCCGAAAGTTTGTATAGATGGGCAGGAATGTTCCTTTGGTATTAATCCAGTCCAGGAAGTAATCGAGATTTACAGGAAGCAGAAATTCGGTACAAACCAGGCTATCATGGAAATTGGGATGCCTTCTGATATAACTCTTGAGGATCCCCCATGCCTTAGGCTCATCGATACGCGCCTCATGGATAACAAACTACACTTTGTGCTCTATTTCCGAAGCTGGGATTTGTGGGCAGGTTTTCCGTCTAACCTTGCTGCGATCCAACTCCTAAAAGAGTACATGTGCCAGGAAATAGGTTGTGCGGATGGAACGATAACAGCAGTAAGCAAAGGTTTGCACCTCTATGAATACACCTTTGGACTGGCCTTGAAACGGCTTCGAAGAGAATAGACCCTATGCGCTATGCTCTCTGCGCTATGCGGTTGTAAGCTACGTGTCGTCATCCTGGTCTGCAACCATGTTGTATTTCTCTTTGATAATTTCCTGAATGGCATGGATGTCAGTATCCTCTGTAACATGCCGGGTTTCAAAAGTATTTGTTTGAGCGTCAAACAATGTCAACAAGAGTACATTCGCCCTTGTTGGTATCATTTCTAAAAAAGTCTGCCTGTGATAGACGAGGCAGATACCGTAGTATTTTGATTCTATAGAAGAGTCTTTGCACTGATAGGCGGCAAAACTGAGGATGTCATTAACGATCTCTCGGAATGCTGTTGATGGAATCCTTTCGAGGTGCTTTTTAACTGAGGAATCCTGCAGGAGATCGCTTACTTCTTTCTCGAAGGTGTCTATCCTGACCAACGGTGTTTTGATTTTAATTTTCCTGAGATCATATGAGTAGTCTATGATTTCAGGATATGTATAGAACTCTTTTTTCCAGAGAATCTCGAATATTGCACCTGCAGCATCCCAGGAAAAATCTTTCTCTGAGTCGATAAAAAGATTCTTTCTTAAACTCCTGTCGTAGAAGTTTTCAATTCCCAGTCGTTCCATCCGGCTATCCACGTAGATACTCCATATCTGGTTGTACCTGTCCCGAACTTTCGGTTCTATCTCTTCATCAGGCGACATACGGGGTTTATATTCAAAGACAGGATTAAGAACATCGACTATATAGAGGAACAAACGATAAATGCGGCCGTAAAGAAAGGTCGGATCATCCCAGATGATTGCTTTTACATCAAGGTGATCCTTCTTCCATTTGATAAGCGCCTTTTCGCTCCAGGGTGTATCGCCCTTCTCAATGACTATGCTGCGGACAAGGGGTGCAATACCCAGGGTATTCATAACTTCCTGGGCAATAGCCTTTTTTTCCTCCACTTAGAATTCGCCTTCCAGGCCATAAAGGTCGAGGAGAAGCGTTTTTGCCTTCATGGAAATGGAGTCTTTCTTGGTTGAGAAGGGTGTCAATTCGAGGACTTCTGTTAAATACTTACGTGCCTTTTCAGCGTCACCCTTTTTCGCATACAAATACCCGACATTGTATGTTGTGACTTCCTTGATACTGTTGTATTTGGGTACAAGCTGCCCCATCCGTTTCAGTTTGATATATATTTCCTCTTTTTCGCTCTGGGCCGTTGTTGGGTCGTTCACTGCCTTTTCGTAATGACCCTGAAAGAACTTCACGGTGTATAAA
>Ga0209253_10005228_pt1 | contig 11270 bp, 12 predicted proteins | sample FrelakmetBRP12BR_FD_187145 | JGI IMG/M metagenome (GOLD analysis project Ga0209253, IMG submission 187145) | Freshwater lake sediment microbial communities from the University of Notre Dame, USA, for methane emissions studies - BRP12 BR (SPAdes)... | ecosystem: Environmental > Aquatic >...
GGCGGTGTGAAGATCGAAGGCTCAATTTCTTCACCTTGCAAAGCCAATCCCTCTACCGTGTTAGCAGCTCCAATTTCCAGATTATTGATAAATGAGCGGGAATTCTTCAGGATTAAAAGCAGGACTAGAACAAATATCGAAAACCGCAGAACAAAAAGGATAATTCGTTTGCGTAATTCCGGTGAAAGCATCGATGCAATGATAATGGTCAGGATCAAAACCAGACCCAGGAAAGTCACCTGTTTCCAGAAAGGAATTTCAGCAAGGCCTTCGGCGATCTTCGCGACAGAAAACTGAATGGTGGTGGATTCGCCCTGGCTGATCGGGTGGGCGGGTTGAAAATCCATACTACCCAATCCCGCTGCCAGTAGGATCAGCATCAGCACAGCAATGCCAGCTACCAGGATTATCCAATTCTTGTGATTAAAAAGATTTTTTATCATGCCAAGGGAATTGTACCAGAATCCACCTATTGAAGACTTTCCTCAAGGTAGGAATGATATAATTTTCTGTAATGTCCAATTTGGATACGCCAGAAGTGAGTTGTCAAGCACCGCTACCTCCCAAAGCCATTGAGGGAATTGAATTTTTCAATTCCGGGCGTTATTTCGAAGCCCATGAGGCACTTGAAGCTGCCTGGCGGGAAGAATCCGATCCCGTGCGAGAACTGTATCGAGGCATCCTGCAAGCAGGGGTGGTATATCTGCATATTACGCGCCACAACTACCCTGGAGCGATCAAAGTACATCAGCGCTGCCAGAAACTGCTGAGGCGCTGGCCTGAGACCTGTCGAGGCGTCGCGGTGGATCAACTCAGACAGGACTTGGAGACAGCCATGCGTGCTTTGCAGGAGCTGGGGCCCCAGCAGATCTCCAATTTCGACAGCACCCTGCTCAAGCCAGTTCACTATTCCGTTAGCGAAAAACCATGATTACTCCTCTCCCATTTGCCGGAAAAACCGCCCTCGTAACAGGCTCAGGTCGCGGAATTGGGAGGGCCATCGCGCTCCATTTCGCCCGCAACGGGGCAGACATCGTAGTCAACTTTTTCCGCAACCGCGCACCCGCTGAAGAGACTGCTGACGAGATCGTGAGATTGGGCCGCCGGGCCCTGGTGGTCAAAGCCGACGTAGGAGATCTGGACGATTTGAACCATCTTTTTGATGAAGCCGGGCAGGCTTTCAATGGACTGGATTTTTACATTCATAACGCAGCTTCAGGCTATAACCGTCCGGCGCTCGAACAAAAGCCCAAAGGCTGGGACTGGACAATGAATATCAACGCCCGCTCTTTTCTTTTCGGAGCGCAACGTGCGGCGAATCTCATGGAGAAACGCGGCGGCGGGAGCATTGTCAGCATATCCAGCCAGGGTTCCAACCGGGTGATGCCCGATTATGTGGTTGTAGGAGCCAGCAAAGCCGCGCTTGAATCGCTAACACGATATCTGGCGGTAGAACTGAGCCCAAGGAATATCGTCGTAAATGCGGTTTCTCCCGGTATAGTCCAAACCGACGCCCTGAAGCACTTCGACTCCCTACGCGATGCAGGAATCATAAAAAAGGCCATCCAAGCCACCCCCGCCGGGCAGCTGGTCACGCCTGAGGATGTGGCGGAGGTCGTTGGTTTCCTCTGTACACCGGCCGCCAGTATGATCCGTGGGCAGATCATCGTGGTGGATGGCGGTTACACACTCCCAATTCAGAAATAACATAAAAAAAGCATATAAATACTAAATTCTTAATCATGTAAATATTCTAATAATAGTCTTATATATCCATGTTATTATTATTGTGAAAAAGTTGTTAAGCCTATTCTTTACGTAAAGGAATTAATTACCTATGAAAACCAAATTATCGGCTATTTTTATCTTTGTTCTACTGCTTTCCGCCTGCGGTGTGAAAGCCGGTCCAACCCCTGCCGGGACATTGCCGCCAATCAGTACTGAAACCCTTCCGGCCGTATCAAGCCAGGTGCCAAGTTTAACCTCCACACCGGTGGCAACACCAGCCTCCACGATCGAGACAACTCCTACTGTACAGGCACTTTCTGGAGAGGCCGAGATCGAAATCGAAGATTTCGCTTTCATCACTGCGTCAGTGACAATCAAGGTGGGGACAACCGTAAAATGGAGTAATAAAGATGATGTCCAGCATGATGTAAAAGGAGATGATGGCTCATGGGGTTCTGCAGCTTTGAATAAAGGTGATGATTTTAAATTCACCTTTTCCCAGGCAGGGACTTACACCTACCATTGCTCCTTCCATCCATCCATGAAAGGTACAATCGTAGTTGTTTCTTCGTAAATATTCATAAAACTAGATAATCTGTGATAGAATGGGCTCACTTGCAGTAGGATTTGTGTGCCTTTTTGTCGCCAGCCCTGTACAAGGCTGGCGGTTTTCTACGAAGTCCGCTGCCCATTCAAAAGGAGAGAATGAAGAGATGGAAACCAAGATTTATGTAGGCAACCTGTCCTACGACACCACCGAAGATGATTTACGCACACTCTTTGCCCAGGCAGGGACGGTTGCATCGGTGGCTTTGATCAAAGACCGCGACACGGGGCAGTCCAAGGGCTTCGCGTTTGTGGAAATGAGCAATCAGAGTGAAGCTGAGAAGGCCATTCAGACCTTTAATGGCTACACCCTGTCGAACCGCCCGTTGAAGGTCAACCTGGCCCGTCCGAGGGAAGAACGCAGCTTTGGCGGAGGCGGTTACGGTGACCGGCGCGGCGGCGGTGGGGGAGGCTACGGTCGCGGAAGCCCTGGCGGTGGTGGCAAGAGTCGCCGTGGACCCGGCGGCGGCCAGCGCAGATATTAATTTCCAAGAATAAATATGAAAAACCTCCCGCACAATTCAATGTGGGAGGTTTCGTGTTTAAGGTCATTCCACCAGGATCACCCTGGCGGGTGCACCATCCGAACCAACCAGCTTAAGCGGCAGGCAGTAGAGTGTGTAGGCTCCCGGGGAAATTGCGCTCAAATCCATTCCCTCAACAATAATCACGCCAGCTTCGAGCAACACCCGGTGCGTTGGGACGCTTTGCTTATATGGAGCAATCGAAAGATAGTCAATGCCGATCAGTCTTATATTATGCTGCACCAGCCATTTTGCCCCATCCGCCGAGATGCCAACAAACCCTGAAAAGAATTCGCTTTCGGCGCACTCCCAAAGGTGGGAATTACGGGTTTTTAACAGCAGGCGCTCGGTTCCAGAAGGGATGGCAGCTTTTTCCAAAGCATCTGCGTTGACAACCTTGACCTGCTCCGGTATCTGAACCAGAAGGGCCGGGCCAACCAGTACCTCCAACGAAAGCGATTCAACCGTACGGCCGTCGTTCATGAAATGATGCGGTGCATCCACATGCGTCCCGGTGTGGACTCCGCACGCCAGACGCGAGACGTTAGCATGCGCACCAGCATCCATCGAAGAAACCTGCTCCAGCACAACTGCCGGGTCACCCGGCCAGACTGGCATATCCCGGGAAATTGGAAGAGAAACATCATGGATTCTCATAACTCGCCTTTTTTAGGATGACAGGTTAATTAAATTACCATCCGGCCACGCTGAAAATGTGTTCCAGGAACTGGGTACGCTCCGATTCGGTCATGGGGCGTGGGCGGGCGTAATCTTCAATAATATAGGTTAACAACTCGGTACCTAGGTAATTACCACTATAAAAAATGTGACGATCAATAAAGACATTACGAGTATCGTATATCAGGCTGCCATCCGGCATCAGATGAGACATCTGGTCGAAGAACAGGTTGCCAAGCCCATAATGAACAAAGGCACCATTGTAGAATTCCATTATGGCCGGCATGTGGGCCTGGCTGCCGCTGACGATGACCGCGCCAGCATCTGCCATCCTCCGAAAATCCGCCTGTTCTTCGATGGTTGGATCGGGCTGGTAATACTCGCTGTACTGGTAAGTAAAAATCGGTAGATACCCTTGCGAGCGCAAGCCTGTGATCTCAGAAACCAAATAATCCGGGTCACAGGGGGCCGAACCGGGACGGCTATCCGCAGCCCAGTCATCAGGTGGACCGGCAAAGTTGCAGCCGATGAAAGCCAGCTTGTTACCATTATGCTCCACCAGGGCAGGTTGGAGCGAATCCTGCAGATCCCGTCCGCCAGCGAAATATTTCCAGCCACGTTGATCATACATATCGAGCGTCGTGAACAGGGCAGCCGGACCGTAATCCAGTAGGTGATTGCCGGTCAACTCAACAATGTCAACACCGACATCTTCCAAAAGTGTAATATATCCTGGACTGCTGCAAAATATCAGGCTCTCGGTCCATGGATCCGGGATGGGGCAATTCGCATCGAACGAAATTTCATTACTGACATGCGTCAAATCGGCGGCACGCAGTACACTTCTTACCTGCTCACCTGGATAAAGAACGCCGTTCTTTTCCATCCGGTCGGCAGTGGCACGCACCAGCGCGGTGACACCAGTCATCGCCAGGACGGTCAACTTGTTCGGGTCACGATTTCCGGAAGGCAGCCTAAATAGATCCTGCTGCAGGCTGAAAGTGACCTTCAAGGGATAAGCCGCCGGGTTGAAATCGTTGTGAACCGGTGATTGTCCTTCCACACTGAGGACTTTCCAGCGCGGCTCCAATGCCTCAAAAGGGATGATCGCCCAGGCAGGGCGTTCCAACCAGGCAGAATCAACCAACTGATCCGCTGCCGCCACCCGCATGGCCCCTGTAGCGGGGATGCCCCAAAGAACAGTGAATGCGGCCGAAGTAAGTTCATCCATCCATAATGGCTGCCCGGCAAAGGGTCCCGAAGGTGTCCCTTTCCACGTGTTCAAAACATCCACAAAGGAGACATCATCCGGAATGGTTGGAAAAGGCGTGACGAGTGCATAAAACCAGATGGAGGATTGGGGGGCGCCTGTCAGGGACTGAGAATTGAGGATTTCCAGGCGCGTTGTGGCGTTCTCGGGCGCTGATACGATCGAAAAACCGGATGCCATGGCAGACTGGCGCAGGGTTTCCGGGACGGCCGGGGAAATCCAGAGAAAATTAGAACCAATGGTGGAGTCCGGCTGGATTCCGCCAAGAGTAGGTGAGACCGTTGCAGCAGGGACATAATCTTCGGGCTGAAAAGGCGTTAATGAGGGTTTGGCGGAAAATCCTGCCGATGAAAAGGGCGCCACGGGATTGGAACTTCCCCACAGACTCCCACACGCGGCGAGAAGCAGGCTGCAGACTGGAATCCACAAGTGGGAAGGGATATTGCACTTACCCGATGAAGACATGCTCATCACCCTGCAACCAACCGCAATTTCGCCAGGCTGAATTTCTTAAGAGCGGCGGGGTCGATGGTTACACCCAGGCCTGGACCGGAAGGTACGTCGATCGTGCTTCCGGGATTCAACGTGAAGCGCTCGTTGGTAATATCACCGGCATAATAGCGATCGGAAGCGGAAATATCGCCCGGCAGGCTAAAGCCAGGCAAGGCCGCCAGAGCCAGGTTGGACGCACGCCCGATGCCGGTTTCCAGCATGCCGCCGCACCAGACCGGAACACCCTGCGACAGGCAATAATCATGGATGGCGACGGCCTGGCTCAATCCGCCCACCCGGCCGGGTTTTATATTAATGATCCGGCAGGCTTCCATCTCAACAGCCGAACGGGCATGCTGCAGACTGAGAATACTTTCATCCAAACAGATCGGAGAATGGAATTGTTTCTGTAACTTGGCATGATTCCAAAGATCGTCATCATTGAGCGGCTGCTCGATGAGGAGCAGCTTTAGCATATCCAATGGCCGCAAGACCTGACAGGTCTGCATGGTATAGGCAGAGTTGGCGTCGACCTGCAGAGGGATATGCGGGAAGGCCTTGCGAACGCTTTCGGCATCCCCCACATCCCGTCCGGGTTTGATCTTGATTTTGATACGTCTGTATCCGGCAGCCAGATATTTCTCTACCTTTTCGACCAGCATCTTGGGCGAATCCTGCAGACCGACCGAGACACCCACCTCCACGCGGGCGCGCAAACCGCCCAACATCTCGCGCAGGCTCTTCCCCTGGCGCTTACCTAGCAAATCCCACAGCGCCATTTCCAGGCCGGCCTTTGCCAGATGGTGGCCGCGAATATCTTTTACTCGATTTTGAAAATCCAGCGCGCCGGTCACATCCTGACCGAGCAGTTTGGGGATAATGAAATCTTTCAGGATGTGCCAGGCAGTGCCGGTCGTTTCGTAAGAGTAACCGGGATCCCGGTCTACGGCACATTCGCCCCAGCCGATCAAACCCTGCGATAGGATGGAGAGAATGACGCATTCACGATCCGTTGTTATGCCAAAAGAGGTTTCGAAAGGCGTAACCAACGGCATGGATATGTGATACAGAGTAAAGGCTTCTAGCTTCATAAAGTACACGAAAATTGTAGTAACGACTAAAGTCGTCACTACTCTAAAAAAGAATTTGATTAACCCCCTCCTGCTCCACCACCGGCGATCCCACCCTCCGTCAGCTTGCGAAGATCATCCAAGGCGGCTTCGATCTCGGTCACGCTGACCGGGCGATCCTGGTCGCGATGTTTCAGCGCGCCAGCCTGGGCTTTCTCCACAGCCACCTCACGGATGGCCAGGTCGCGCTGGATGGCCTCCTTGACCAGGGCGGCCCCCTGAGCATAGCCGATGACTGGGTTAAGCGCGGTCACCAGGATGGCATTCTTGGCCAGCCAGCCGGTCGCTTTTGCGCGATTGGCGGTTATGCCCTGGACGGCCCGCAGGGTGAAAGCCCGTCCAGCGCCGATGATCACTTGCATGGCTTCAAACAGGCTGTGGGCGATGATTGGCATCATCACATTCAATTCCAACTGCCCGGCCTGGGCAGCCAACGCAACCGTCGTGTCGCAGCCGACCACATGGAACATGCTCATGTCCAGCATTTCGGCCATGACCGGGTTGACCTTACCGGGCATGATGCTCGAACCGGGTTGGACGGCTGGCAGATGAATCTCGTCCAGCCCAGTGGAAGGACCGGAAGCCAGCAGGCGGAAATCGTTGGCGATGCGGATCAGGGTGAGTGCCAGGGTTCGCAAAGAGGCCGAGAAATCCACTGCATCGGCCATGGACTGCATCGATTCAAACAGGTTATCGGACTCGTACAGCTGGAGGCCGGTCATATCGGACAGTTTCCGGACCATGCGGGCATGGTACTCCGGGTGAGCGTTCAATCCGGAGCCGACGGCCGTGCCGCCAATCCCCAAACGACGCAAGCCTTCCGCAGCACGCTGGATGCGGGCGGCGTCACGTTCCACGGCCCGGGCATACGCCCCAAACTCCTGTCCCAGGCGCACCGGGACGGCGTCCTGCAGATGGGTTCGACCGGATTTAATGACATCGTCAAACTCAACCGCTTTGGCTTTCAAGGCCTCACTCAGGTCTTTCACGACAGCCAGTAATTCATCCAGCCGCCAGAGGCTGCCCAGCCGCAACGCAGTGGGGATAACATCGTTGGTGGATTGAGCCATATTGACGTGGTCATTGGGGTGGACACGGTACTCGCCCAATCCGCCGCCCAGGATCTGGGTGGCGCGGTTGGCGATGACTTCGTTGGCATTCATGTTGTGACTCGTCCCGGCGCCAGCCTGAAAGGGATCGATGACAAACTGATCGTCCCATTTCCCATCGATGACTTCCTGGGCAGCCTTTTGGATGGCAGAAGCCCGTTCAGCATCCAGCAGGCCGAGGTCGAGGTTGACTGCGGCAGCAGCGGACTTAATCACCGCCATGGACCAGACGAAGGCCCGCCAGGGTTTCAAGCCGGAGATCGGGAAGTTCTCGACGGCGCGCTGCGTCTGGACACCATACAAAGCCCCAGCAGGTACATGCACTTCACCAAGGCTATCGCGTTCAATTCGAGTGGTTGTATCCATTGGGATGTTATTCTCCTTCCAATATGATTATACACCGAGGGATGGATTGATGATTGAGGATTGAAGATTGAAGATTGAATGATCACAATAAATAAACCGGTTTCCATTTTCGGAAACCGGTGGATGGTTTGATAGGTTAATCCGCTATCAACGTGGGGGACGGAGATCACGGGCATGGGGAGTTCGCCTAAATACCTGTCTTATATACAAGGCGAGAAGGATGCCTCGAGGTCACTGCTTTACCCCATGGAGCCCTAAAACAACCTGGGCGGGCGGGGGGGCAGGCGAACGCTTATTCGCAATTACAGCTAAGTACCAGCCCTACATCCCATTGTCCTGGTCTTTGGCTGTGTAGCCAGGACCAGTTTTAAAGTAATCGTAATTGGGCTGGATGTCGTCCCGCAGGTTGACCACCTCTCCGGCTTCCAACTGCCGGACAGTATCCAGGACCACATTTGTTCCGTGATGATTGGTGCCTTCATAATGGCCGGTCAGGCCAACCTTGCTGATATACTCGCCGCCCTTGGCAGTATAGGCTTGCGGGACTTCGTCCTCCGGGAAAATAGCCAGGAACGGGCATTCCGGGATGCAGGCACCGCAATCGATGCAGGTATCGGGGTCGATATACATCCAGGGCCATTCGCCAACTGGCTCGCCAGGAACGATGCATTCGACCGGGCAGACATCGATACAACCGCGGTCACGCAGGCACAGGCTGGTAATGATATGGGTCATCAGGTTCCTCCTTCGAATGGGATAAAAATAAGCCGGACTTATTATATCCGCCTTGGGGGAATCATGCAATTAAATAAATTTTAACGAGCATTGCTTTATCAAAGCAACCTTTATGTGCCGCGCCCGTGCCTCTCGTCGAAGTCTGGGAGGGGAGAAATAATTAATAAAATGGGTGCTTTGGCGCAAAGCACCAACGCACCCATTGTTTCAGCTCTTTTGCATGAGCATTCAGATTTTATTTTCCAGTATAGCGGTTGGCGACTGCCTTCCAATTAACCACATTCCACCAATTCGTGACATGCTCAGCACGACGGTTCTGATATTTCAGGTAATAAGCATGTTCCCATACATCCAGAGTCAGGAGCGGGAGGAAGCCATCTGATAGCGGGCTATCCTGGTTGGGGGTGGAAATAATACTCAATTTACCAGCCTTCTTCACCAGCCAAGCCCAACCGGAGCCGAACCGTCCCATGGCGGTTTTTTCGAACTCGGCTTTGAAGTTCGTAAAACTGCCAAACTCAGCTGCAATGGCGCTGGCCAGCTCACCTTCCGGCTCACCACCGGCTTTAGGACCCATGATCTCCCAGAACAAGTTATGGTTCCAGGTGCCGCCGCCGTGGTTGCGGACAGCCATACGGATGTCTTCAGGAACAGCATTCAAATCCGAAAGCAAAGCCTCCAGGGATTTGCCGCCCAGTTCGGGGTGTTTTTCAATGGCCACGTTCAGATTATTTACATAGGTGGCATGATGTTTGTCATGATGGATCTGCATCGTCATTGTATCAACGAAAGGTTCCAATGCATCGTAGGCATATGAAAGTGGGACAAGTTGGAAAGTCATGTTTTTTCTCCTTGAGAAGATCGGTTGAATATTTATGATATTTATCATCTATATTATATGCTTCGTTGTGCCATTGTCAATACATTGGCCGGATTTCTAACATATCGCTTACAATATCGCGGAAACGTTGCCATGTTAACACGTTAAAAACGATCAAACGTGCGAACGAAATCAGAGCCTCTACCTTGAAACCTTCCCCCTCACGCACCACCCTTACTTTTGTTCTACTTGGCGGGATCCTGGCTGTTTCCACCGCTTCCATATTCATCAAATTTGCCCAACATGAAGGCGCGCCATCCATTGTCATCGCGGCATTCCGGTTAACCCTGGCAACATTTGGACTGGCTCCGCTCGCCCTGACTCGCTATCGGACTGAATTGCGTCAACTTAGAAGGCGTGAGTGGATCCTGGCAATGCTCTCAGGCTCTTTCCTGGCACTGCATTTTGCCACCTGGATCAGCTCCCTGCAATACACCAGCGTGGCCAGCTCGGTCGTTCTGGTAACCACAACACCCTTATGGGTCGGGCTGTTCGCACCACTGGTGCTACGCGAAAGCGTCGGAGCGGCCACTTATGTCGGGCTTGCCCTGGCGTTGGTAGGCGGCACGGTGATTGGACTAAGTGACGCCTGCAGTTGGATGGCCGGTGCGATCACTTGCCCGGCTGCGGCGACTTTTTTCGGCGGGAAGGCCTTCCTGGGTGATTTTCTGGCCCTGGCTGGCGCTTGGATGGCGGCCGGTTACATGCTGGTGGGACGGAAGCTACGGGCAAAGATAGACCTTATCCCATATATCTTCGTTGTTTATGGAATGGCGGCCGTCCTGCTGATCGCCATCATGTTCGGGATGGGTGAAAGCCCACTCGGATTGGCCCCCATGACATACCTATGGATGACTCTATTGGCTCTGGTCCCACAATTGCTGGGACACTCGATCTTCAACTGGTCATTAAAGTATATCCCGGTCAGCCTTGTTTCGGTGACCCTGCTGGGAGAGCCGGTCGGTTCCACAGTGCTGGCCTATTTCATTTTGCAGGAAAGCCCCGGATGGGTCAAGATCATCGGGGCGATCCTGATCCTGGCCGGTATCTGGCTGGCAGCAAGAACTGTAAATAAGAAGCAAGTATAATACCGAAATTGCGAGGTAAATGTACCCGTCAACCTGGCCAATTCGAAACCATCCGGCAGGTGGATGCGTATATGAATAAAAAGAACTAGAATGTTTGTACAATAAAAAGGAGAATGTCCATGTCAATCAAACGAAATTCCGGCATGCTCGTGGCGGGAGCGGTCCTGATCGCCCTCGGCCTGCTGTCCCTGGCTGGCCAGCTCTTTCGTGGCTTTCCATTCTGGAGCTATCTTTGGCCCTTCATCATCATCGGCATCGGAGCGCTGTTCTTCGTCGGCATGTTCGTCGGCGGGAAATCGATGGCCGGGCTGGCCATTCCGGGTACCATCATCGGTGGCATCGGCCTGTTGCTGTTCATCCAGAACCTGACGAACGGATGGGAGAGCTGGGCCTATAGTTGGACCGTCATCCTTCTCCTGGTCGGCTTGGGCATTTTCATCATGGGCCTCTATTCAGGTGATGCACAGCGCCGTCAGTCGGGACTGCGCGTGATGAAAATCGGGGCGATCCTGTTCATCATCTTCGGCGGTTTCTTTGAACTGGTCATCTTTGGCTTCCGGCACAATGGGATCCAGCAGTATGTCTTCCCAGTCCTGCTGGTGCTGCTGGGCGCCTACCTGGTAGTCACCCGCTCGGGCTTGCTCCGCTCCCGGCACCCGGATTC
>Ga0209253_10005229_pt1 | contig 11270 bp, 7 predicted proteins | sample FrelakmetBRP12BR_FD_187145 | JGI IMG/M metagenome (GOLD analysis project Ga0209253, IMG submission 187145) | Freshwater lake sediment microbial communities from the University of Notre Dame, USA, for methane emissions studies - BRP12 BR (SPAdes)... | ecosystem: Environmental > Aquatic >...
GTGATCACCGCATTGTTCCTGGGCTTTCTCGTGGTTACCCGCAATTTCCCCGGACTCGTGCTTCTCGCTGCCCTGCCGGCGCTGGGCGTCCAGATCGCGCTCGCGACGGGGCTCGGCATCCTGTTCGCCACGCTGAACGTCTTCTTTCGCGACGTCGGGCAGGGGGTCACGCTGCTGCTGCAATTCTGGTTCTGGCTCACGCCGATCGTCTATCCGCTGAACTCGCTGCCGGGCTGGGCGCCGGCGCTGCTGGCCTGGAATCCGATGACGGTGCTGGTGTCCCACTACCAGACCGTCCTGCTGTATCAGCGGGTGCCCGATTCCGCGTCGTGGCTCGGATTGGCAGGCGTTGCCGGCCTCGCGTTGGCGGCGTTGTGGCTGGGCCTGTCCACCTATCGCCGCCGTGTCGGTGAAATGGTGGACGAGCTTTGAGTCGGTGAAATGAAGGGTCAGTTGCGCGTCGACAACCTCGGGAAGGCGTACCGATTCTATTCGTCGCGCTGGGCTCGCCTGTCCGAGTGGCTCGCACCGGGAACGATCCGGCACGAGTTGCAATGGGTGCTGCGCCACATCGACTTTTCCGTGGCGCCGGGCGAGTCGGTGGGGATCATCGGCCGCAACGGTGCCGGCAAAAGCACGCTGCTCAAGCTCATCACCGGCACGACGCAACCGAGCGAGGGCAGCGTCACGACCACCGGCCGCGTCGCCGCACTGCTCGAACTCGGCATGGGATTTCACCCCGAGTTCACGGGCCGCGAGAACGTGTTCATGACGGGCCAGCTCGCGGGGTTGTCGGCGAGCGAGATCGCGACCGCAATGCCGGAGATCGAAGCGTTCGCCGAGATCGGTCGCTACATCGACGCGCCGATCCGCACGTATTCGAGCGGCATGCAGGTGCGGCTCGGATTCAGCGTTGCGACCGCCTTGCGTCCGGACGTCCTGATCGTCGACGAGGCATTGGCCGTCGGCGATCTGTACTTCCAGCACAAGTGCTACGCGCGGATCCGGCAGTTTCGCGCGGACGGCATGACGCTCCTGCTCGTTTCCCATGACGCGGGCGCGATCAAGAGCCTCTGCGACCGTGCGATCCTGCTCGACGCCGGGGGCATCCGCGCCAGCGACCGGCCCGACATCGTGCTCGATTTCTACAACGCGCTGGTGGCCGAACAGGAGAATGCAAAGGTGCTGGCGCCCGATCGCCTGCCGGCGCGGGACACCGGCATGCGTTCCGGGGATCGGCGGGCGGTCCTGCTCGATGTGACGCTGTTCGTCGACGACCAACCGGCAAGAGTGGTCCGTGTCGGGCAACCCGTCAGGCTGTCGATCCGGTTCCGCAAGGAGACCAGCGTCGCGGACCTGACGGTGGGCTTTCTGATCCGGGACCGACTCGGCAACGACGTCTTCGGAACGAATTCCTGGCACCTGGGAGCGAAGAACCTGAGCGCGATCCCCGTGGGTGCCGTTGCCTCCTTCGACTGCCGCATTCCCGCGCTCAATCTCGGTGCCGGGAGCTACAGCGTCACCGTGGCGCTGCACAGCGACATCACGCACCTCGAGGACAACTACGACTGGTGGGACGCGGCGCTGGTGTTCGAGGTCGTGCGCGGGCCGGAGTCGTTCTTTTCCGGCGTCGCCCAGTTGCCGGGTGTCGAGGCCAGCGTGTCGGTGAGCTCGTGAGAGTCGCACTGGTTGCTCCCAGTGCGGTGCCCTTCACGCCGGGTGGCGCGGAACGGCTCTGGTGGGGATTGACCACCTACGTCAATCGCCACACCGACCACGCGATGGACCTGATCAAGCTTCCTTCGCCGGAGCGGAATTTCTGGGAGATCGTGCGGAGCTACCGGGATTTCTCGGCGCTCGATCTTGGCCACTTCGACATGGTGATTTCCACCAAGTACCCGGCGTGGATGGTCGCGCACGAGCGCCATGTCGTGTACCTCCAGCACACACTGCGGGGCTTGTACGACACCTACCCCGCGGGCCTTCCGCAGGTTCCCGACGAGGTGCCGCGCCCGGTTGCGCCGCTCTGGGACCTCGTGCAACGACCGGCGCTCGATCGGTCCGCGCTGCCGGAGCTGCTGGGGCGGCTCGAGTCCTTGCGCGTCGACGACACCATCCCGGACTCGGTGAAGGCGAAGCTCGTCGCGTTTCCGGGGCCGTTTGCGCGGGCGGTGGTTCATGCGCTCGATCGCATCGGTCTCGCGCAGCCATCCGTCAGTCGCTATCTCGCAATCTCGAAGACCGTGGCGCAGCGCGAGGGCTATTTTCCGCCGGGTGCCGTCGTCGAGGTGGTCCCGCATCCACCCGATCTCGAGGGCTTCCGGCGCGAGCCCGGAGAATTCATCTTCACGGCGAGTCGCCTCGACGGGCCGAAGCGCCTCGACCTCCTGATTCGGGCGTACCGCCGCTGTCGCACCGATGTGCCGCTCGTGATTGCCGGTGAAGGTCCGGCGGGCGCCGCATTGCGCGAACTCGCTGCCGGCGATGACCGGATCCGCTTTGTCGGACGACTGACCGACGACGAACTCCTGTCGCATTACGCTCGCGCGCACTTCGTCGTGTTCGTTCCCTGTCAGGAGGACATGGGACTCATCACGCTCGAGGCCATGAAGTCGGGAAAGCCCGTGCTGACGGTCGACGATGCAGGCGGCGTGACCGAATTCGTGCGCGACGGCAGGAACGGGCGCGTGGTTCCCCCCGACGCCGGATCGCTCGCCGCGGCGATCGACGCCATGATGGCCGATGGCGACCGATTGCTCCGGATGGGCGACGCCGCGCTCGAGACCGGCGCCGCGGTTTCCTGGAAGCGCACGGTCGATGCGTTGCTGGCCGCACCGGATCTTGCCGCGGGTTCCGCACCTTCCCGCCGCGGCGCGCGCGTGCCGACGGCCGCGCCCGGCGCATCCTCGGGCAAGCGGCGAATGCGGCTGCTGGTGCTCAACACGTTCGGGGTCTTTCCGCCGAATTCCGGCGGCAAGAAGCGGATCTTCTATCTGTACCAGGCGCTGGCCGACCGCGCCGACGTCACGCTGCTGAACCTTGGGGACGCCGGCGCTACGCCGGAGTTGCGCGAGTTCGGGCCGCACTTCCGCGAAATTCGCATACCGCCCGGGGAAAGCTTCCAGGCGGCGAGTGCCGCGCTGCATCGCGCGTTGCCGGCATCGGTCACCGACATCGCGGCAATGCTCTATGCGCACAGGATCCCGCTGTTCGCCACGGCCATGACCGAACTGACGGCAGCGGCAGACGTGGTGATCGCGAGCCACGTCTACCTCGCGCCGCTCATTGCCCGCCACTGGCGTGGCGAGGTCTGGTATGACGCGCACAATGTCGAGGCCGACATGAAGGCCGACATCCTCGGCGTGCGTCGTCCCGAGGCGCCATTGGCCGATTCCGTCATTGCCGGCAACGAGGACGACTTCGGACAATGGGATGCGGCCTCCGCGGTTGCCCGAGTGGCGACGACCGAGCGCGAACTCGTGCGGCGGGCGGCGCGCGTCCTGGCGGCGAGCGAGGACGACATGCTCCGCTTCGCGGCGCTGTACGGTCGCGAGGCGTCCACCATCGAGTACGCGCCCAATGGCGTTTCGCTGCCCGAGGATCCCTGGCTCGAGCCGGCGCGACGCGCGCGCCTCAAGGCGTCGCTCGGATTCGAAGGACGACCGGTCGCGATGTTCGTCGGCAGCGACCACGGGCCCAACCGCGAGGCGATCGAGATCGTGAGCGATGCCGCACGCGCGCGTCCCGATTGGTCGTTCTGGGTGGTCGGCAGCATCTGCGGTTGCGCGCGCCTCGAGGACGCGCCCGCGAATGTCTATCGAATCGGCGTGATCTCCGCGGCGGAAATGACGGCCATGTTCCGGGCCGCCGACGTCGGCCTCAATCCGATGCTGCGGGGCTCCGGCACGAACCTCAAGATGCTCGACTACGCGGCCCACGGCACGCTGGCGCTTTCGACGGAAATCGGCGCGCGCGGGTTGGGGTTCATCGCCGGCACGCACTACGTGTCGTTCCTGCCGGACGCGCTCGCACCCACGCTGGACACGCTGGTGCCGGAATTGCCGTCGCCCCGGGTTGCCGTTCGCACGGCCGCGCGCGAGCACGTCGAGCAGAATTTCTCCTGGCGCTCGATCGCCGCTCGCTTCCTTCCCGTGACGCGTGACGTCTGACGACGATCTGCCGGCTGCCTTCCATGGACCATCCCGTGCAGTTCGCCGTGAACGCGCGTCCGCTGCTCGGCCCCGTCACCGGAATCGGCCGGTACCTCGTCGGACTCATGCGGGAGGTGGAACGGGACGGGCGGTTCGTGCCGGACTATTTCTATGCGACGCACTGGAGTCCGCGCCTCGCGCAGGCATCGGCGGGCAGCGTGCCGCCGAATCTGGTGCGCATGCTCCGGTCGCTGCCGCCGCTTCATTCGCTCGCGCGTGCCGTCCAGCGCAGAAACTTCGCCGCCGGCCTGCGCCGTGGGGACTGCGCGTTCTATTTCGAGCCGAACTACGTGCCTTTCCGTACCGAGCTGCCGACGGTCATTACGATCCACGACCTGTCGCATCTGCGCCATCCGGAGACCCACCCGGCCGCGCGCGTACGCCAGCTGGAGCGCGAACTGCCGGCGGCGATCGATCGGGCAAGTCGAATCCTGACGCCTTCCGAGTTCACCCGGCGTGAAGTCATCGACGTTTTCGGCGTGAATCCCGAGCGGGCAATCGCCACGCCCCTGGGCGTCGAGCCATGCTTCGTTCCCCGGGACCCGGACGAGACCGCGGAATGGCTTGCCCGACTGAACCTCACGCACCGAAAGTATTTTCTCGCGGTCGGCACGCTTGAACCCCGCAAGAACCTGCTCACGACGATCGAGGCGCACTCCCGCCTGCCGCAGCGCCTGCGCGATGCCTATCCGCTCGTCGTTGCAGGTATCCGGGGCTGGTTGACTGGCGCGATCTCGCGACGATTGAACGAGGCGACGACCAGGGGCGAAGTGCGGTTGCTCGGGCACGTCGCCGACGCGCAATTGCCGTTGCTGTATTCCGGCGCGGCGATGCTCTGCTACCTGTCGCTCTATGAGGGCTTCGGCCTGCCTCCGCTGGAGGCCATGGCGAGCGGAGTTCCGTGCGCCGTTTCCAACCGCGCCTCCTTGCCGGAAGTCGTCGGAGATGCCGGGATCCTGCTCGCGCCGCATGACGTCGATGGCCTCACTGCCGCGATGCTGCGCATCGTCGAGGATCGGGAGTTTGCCGCCGACCTCGAGGCGCGCGGACTCGAGCGCGCGAAGGCATTCACGTGGAAGCGCTGCGCCACACTGACCATGAAATGCTGGGAGGAGGCGGCGCGCGGGCCGTCGACGCCATGAGTGTTGCCATCGTCCACGACTGGCTTGACACGTGGCGCGGTGGCGAAAACGTGCTCGCGGAGATCGTACGGCTGTTCCCCGGCGCCGACCTGTTCGCGCTGGTCGATTTTCTTCCGGAATCCCAGCGCGCCCGGTTGCAGGGGAAGCGCGCGAGAACCTCGTTCCTGCAGCGGTTGCCCGGCGCAAGGCGACACTTCCGGGCGCTGCTGCCGCTGTTTCCCCGCGCCATCGAATCGCTGGACGTGCGCGGCTACGATCTCGTCATCTCGAGCTCGCATGCGGTCGCCAAGGGCGTACGGACGGCGGGTGGCCAGGTCCACGTCTGCTACTGCCACACGCCGATGCGGTACGCGTGGGATCTCCGCGAGCAATATCTCGGTCCGCTCGGGCTCGCGTCGGGATTGCGGGGCGCGCTCGCGCATCGGATGCTCGACAACCTGCGAGACTGGGATCGGCGGACCAGCGCGCGCGTCACGCATTTCGTGGCGAACTCCCGATTCGTGCGCGACCGGATCGCGCGCTGCTACGGCCGCGACGCGGCCGTCATCTACCCGCCCGTCGACGTGGGATTCTTCACGCCCGCGGACAACGCGCCCGAGCCGGCGGCGCGCGATTACTACGTCACCGCTTCGCGCTGGGTGCCCTACAAGCGCGTGGACCTCGTCGTTGCGGCCTTCCGCGAGCTTCCGGAGCGGCGACTGATCGTGGCGGGCGAGGGGCCCGAAGCGACCCGCGTGCGCGCGGCCGGCGGTCCCAACGTGCAGATGGTCGGCGAAGTACCGCGGGAGCGACTGCGCGAACTGCTGCGCGGGGCGCGCGCATTCGTGTTCGCGGCCGAGGAAGACTTCGGCATACTGCCCGTCGAAGCGCAGGCTTGCGGCACGCCCGTGATCGCGCTCGGGCGCGGCGGAAGCCTGGAGACGGTTCGCGCGATCGGCACCGATGCGCCGACCGGCATGTTCTTCGCCACGCAGAGCGCAGCGGCGATCGGCGAGGCGGTACGGAGCTTCGACGCCGCGCTTCCCGCGATCAGGGCGAGCGACTGCAGAGCGAATGCCACGCGCTTCCGGGCAGAGCGGTTCCGCGAGGAATTCGCCGCGTTCGTCGATCTGGTCGCCCCGGGGCGGCGCCCCTCGGCACGCTGAGCGCAGCCGGCGAATCACGGAGCCGGCCCGGCGCCCGCCGCGACCATGCGGACGAGGCGCCTGTGCGTCCATAATACTTCCATGTCCCGCAGCGTACTCAAGACCCACGCGACGCTCCTCCAGGTCCTGCTGCGTCTCGCCGATCCTGCGCTCGCGGCCGGCGTCGGCCTCGTCGCGTACGGGCTCTACCTGGGCGACTGGCCGCCGCCCGATCGCTACCTGCTGTTCATCGGTGCCGGCGCACTGGCGATTGCCGCGCTGTTTCCGCTGTTCAGCCTCTACGAGTCGCAGCGCGGGACCGCGGCTGCGGAGGAATTGCGGCGGCTCGTTCTGGCCTGGGGGACGCTCGCCGCATTGGCCGGCCTCATGATCTTCGCGACGAAGATGGGTGATGCGTTCTCGCGCGTATGGGTGACCGTGTGGCTCGGCGGCGGGCTGCTCGCGACCGCGCTCGCGCGGATGTCGCTACGCATGATCCTGCGCCAGCTGCGACGCCATGGACGCAACCTGCGGCGGGTCGCGATCGTCGGGGCAGGCACGCTCGGACGCAACATCGCCGAGCGGCTGCGTGATGCGCGCTGGACCGGCCTCGAGGTCGTCGGGTTCTACGATGACGACCGGGCCAAGCTCGGCACCAGCATTGCCGGTAGCGAGGTACTGGGCGCCGTCGGCGACCTCCCGGCCTCGATTGCCACCCGCGGGATCGATCAGGTCTGGATCGCCTTGCCGCTGCGCGCCGAAGCCCGCGTTCGCGAGATCCTGGAAATGCTGCAGGCCGAGACCGTGGAAGTCCGCTTCGTGCCGGACATCTACAACTTCGCGCTGCTGCGACACTCGCTGACCGAGATCGCCGGGCTCCCCGTCATCAATCTCACCGAGTCGCCGCTGAAGGGTGCGAACGTGCTGATCAAGGCGGCCGAGGATCTCGTGCTCTCCGTCCTGCTGCTCGCGCTCGCGTCGCCGTTGATGGTGCTCATCGCCGTGGGCGTCAGGTTGTCGTCGCCGGGTCCGGTGTTCTACCGCCAGGAGCGCGTGACCTGGAACGGCGCCCGCTTCTGGATGCTCAAGTTCCGGACGATGCCCGTTGGCGCCGAGAGCGCTTCGGGACCCGTGTGGGCCGATCCCGGACAGAGGAGGGCGACGCCTTTCGGCGCGTTCATCAGGCGCTGGAGCCTCGACGAACTGCCCCAGCTGATCAACGTGGTCAAGGGGGATATGTCGATCGTCGGGCCGCGCCCCGAGCGTCCGGAGTTCGTCGCAAGATTCAGGCAGGAAATCCCGCGGTACATGCAGAAGCATCTGGTCAAGGGAGGCATTACCGGCTGGGCACAGATCAATGACTTTCGCGGCCAGACCGATCTGTCGGAGCGGATCCGGTACGATTTGTATTACATCGAGAACTGGTCGCTCTGGTTCGATCTCCGGATTGTCGCGCTCACGCTCGGGCACGTGCTGCGGAGCCGAAATGCGTACTGACGGATCGTTGGATTGCGGCGTGGCCTGCCGACGCGTGCGCCCGACGACGGGTCGGCGTCGCGCGGCGCTGGGAATTGCCGCGGCAGTCAACCGCTGGGCGCCTTGCCCCTCGGGCGGTGCGGAATGACGCGGCGTCCAATGCCCTTGGCTGACTGCACGCGCACGCGCGACGGCGGCCCGGCCGACCGCGCATCGGGTTCGGGTAGAATCCGAGGCGCACGACATTCGTACTGACGACCACGAAGATATGTGACAGCGTCCGCAAGACCCTGGGTTCCCGCGTTCGCGGGAACGACGGAGAAACTGTCATGCATTTGCCGGGTCCTCACTAGCTTCGCTGGCGTCGTCGGACGGCCAGCGCAATCGACGGCGCAATCCGCAACCCAGTCCCCGGTTTCGTGGCAAGTACAACCGAGTCTTCACGACCTGCAGGCGCAGGCGAAGCCGCCGTCGGCAGCGTGCCGGCCGACATGACGCCCGCCGCGGCCACCGCGGTGCGGCAACCGCTGCGCGTTGCCGCGGGGCTTTTTCCTGCGGCGCTCGCCCTTTCCCTGCTCGCGTATCTGGCGTTTTCGGTACCGGGGTCGTGGTTTCCCTCGGCGGCGCCGAGGTCGTGGTCCGCGCGTGATCTGCAGCTCGTGCGCGGCGAGGGCAGCCTGGTCGGAAACGAGTGGGTGATCACCGCGCTCGATGCCACCGGAGTCGCGATCGTCAGCGTCAATACCGACGTGCGCTCCGCCGAATACGCGGCGATCGCATGGACCGTCGCAGGCTTCCCGGAGTCGGCAGAGGCGCAGTTGCTCTGGCGCAACGAATACCAGCCGGCGAAGCTGCACGCCGTCCGATTGAATTCGGCGTATGGACAGCTGCTGCCCAAAGTCGTTGCGAAGGATCCCAACTGGACCGGGAAGATCGGCGGCATCGCGCTGTCCATCCAGGGGCCGCTGGCGCAGCCGATCCGGATTCGCGGCGTCGTCGCGAAGCCGATGGGCGCGCGCGAGTTGCTGCAGGATCGCGTCGGAGAATGGCTGACCTTCGAGGCCTGGTCCGGGACGTCGATCAATGCGCTCGCGGGAGGCGCGGACGTGCAGGAGGTGCCGCTGCCGGCGCTGCTGGCGGTGACGATCGCGGTGGCGGCGCTTGCGTGGTACGCGCTTGCGCGCAGGCGCGGATACGTGTCGGCGCTGCCGGCGGCAATCGCCGTGCTGTTCGTTCTTTCCTGGCTGTTGCTCGACCTCCGCTGGGCCGTGAACTTCGGGCGGCAGGTGCGCGAAACCGCCGCGCAGTATGCGGGCAAGGACTGGCGGGAACGCCGCCTCGCTGCGGAGGACGGTCCGTTGTTCGCGTTCGTCGAGAAGGCGCGCGCGCTGCTGCCCACGCAGCCCGCGCGCATCTTCGTGGTCGCGGACGCCGACTATTTTCGCGGCCGCGCGGCCTACCATCTCTATCCGCACAACGTCTTTTTCGACCCGGGCCGGAACGCCATGCCGCCACCGTCTGCACTGCGGCCCGGCGACTACGTCATCGCCTATCAGCGCCGGGGCGTTCAGTTCAATGCGGCCGAGAAGAAACTTCGTTGGGACGGGGCCGAACCGGTAAGCGCGGAAGCCGTGCTGGTCGAGCCCGGCGCCGGCCTGTTCAGGATCCTGTAGATGGGCGCTGCCACCCTCGCGATCGGGTTGCTGTTGCCGTGGCTGTTCGGAGCGGCCGCGCTCGCCGCGACGCGCAGTGCGGCACGCGCCCCTGTCGCGGCGGGCGAAATCGCGTGGATTGCCGGCGCAGGCTACCTCGTGGGCGCGTTCGCGCTGACGCTCTGGATGCGCGTGTTGTCGGTCATCGGCGTAGGGTTTGGCTTCGTCGCGATCGCGGCGCCCGTCGCGGTCGCCACGCTCGCCTTGGCGTATGTCGCGTGGCGCCGCGGCGGACCGGCGTTGGCCGCCGCAACGCGCAGCGCGTTGCGCGCGCTGATCGGATCACCGGGACTCGCCGGCGCCGCACGAGTGCTCTGGTGGCTCCTCGTCGGCTGGCTGGCGCTTCGGTTCGTGCTGCTGGGGCTCGCGGTGAATTGGCAGCCGCTCTATCCGTGGGACGCGTGGGTCCAGTGGGCCACCAAGGCGCGTGTATGGTACGAGCTCGGGTATCTCGCGCCATTCGCGCTGCCCGACGCGTGGTTCGCGCAGAACGGCCGCGCCTACTTCGACGCCGCGCCCCATTACCCGCCCACGATGCCGCTCCTGCAGGTGTGGGCCAACATCGCCGTCGGCCATTGGGACGACGCGCGGATGAACTGGCCCTGGTGGCAGATCGCGGTGGCGTTGACGCTGGCCGTCTACGGCGGCCTGTCCCGGCTCGGCGTGTCGGCGGTGGCGGCGCTCTTCGGCGCGTTCATGGTGGCCACGTTGCCGCTTGCCAATGCGCACGTCGCGCTGGCCGGCTATGCGGATTTCCCGCTCGCCGCGTACTACACCGTGGCGGCGCTCGCCCTCGTACTGTGGGGCGCGACGCGAAGCCTGGATGACGCGTTGCTCGCGGCATTGCTCGCCGTCGCGTGCACGCAGATCAAGAACCCCGGGCTGTTCTGGGCATTGACGCTCGTCCCGGGCGCGCTGGTCATACTCCTGCCACGCCACGGCTTGAGGCTTGCGGCAGGCGGATTGGGCGTCGCCATCGTGCTGCTCGCGGCGCTCGCGCGGGCCAACGTGACGATCTTCAACTATCGGCTCCGACTGGACTTCGATCCGGCGTGGTCGGCGCTCGCCGAAAGCTACTTCCTGATGGGCAACTGGAACCTGCTCTGCTACGCGGCGATCGGTGTCGCGGTGCTCGCGAGACGGCAGCTGTTCGCGCCCGCGCTTGCCCCCCTCACCGTCGTCCTGATTGCGGGCCTGCTGTTCCTCTTCGCGGTCTTCGGATTCAGCAATGCGCGGGCGTGGGTCGCCGACCAGACGACGGTGAACCGGGCGACGTTGCATCTCGCGCCGTTGCTCGCGGTGTTCCTCGTGCTCGGCTTCCGCGCGTTCGCCACGCGCTGGGCGACGGCGCACCCGGCGCCCGCCGCGGTGACCTGACCCGTCCAGAATGTGCCGCAACACGGCACCGGCGGATGCGCATTGGCGTCCTGGGCGATGCGCCGTACCCATCGGCAGCCACCGTGAGGCGTGCACGCTGGCGGGCGCGCCACGCGCGCGAGCGGTGGGCGATGCGCGCGATGTCGCAGGCCCGCGGCCTTCTGCTGTCGGTAGGCCAAGGGGGCTCGCGAGACGCCCGCTCGCGCCTGGGGCCACCGCCCGGCTGCC
>Ga0209253_10005230_pt1 | contig 11268 bp, 8 predicted proteins | sample FrelakmetBRP12BR_FD_187145 | JGI IMG/M metagenome (GOLD analysis project Ga0209253, IMG submission 187145) | Freshwater lake sediment microbial communities from the University of Notre Dame, USA, for methane emissions studies - BRP12 BR (SPAdes)... | ecosystem: Environmental > Aquatic >...
CCGCACGCCGATGAACGCGGTGATCGGCATGAGCGGCCTGCTGCTCGACACGCCGCTCGACGACGAGCAGCGCGACTACGCCGCGACCATCCGCGAATCCGGCGACGCGCTGCTCACGATCATCAACGACATCCTCGACTTCTCCAAGATCGAGGCGGGCCGGATGGACATCGAGGCGCATCCGTTCGACCTGCGCGAATGCGTCGAGTCGGCGCTCGACCTCATCGCGTCGCGCGCGGTCGAGAAGCACCTCGACACCGCGTACGTGTTCGAGGGCGACGTCCCGGCGGCGATCTCGGGCGACGTCACGCGGCTGCGGCAGATCATGCTCAACCTGCTCGCCAACGCGGTGAAGTTCACGGAAGCCGGCGAGGTCGTGCTCACCATAAGCGCCGAGCCGTTCGGAACCGATGCGGTGGAGCTCACGTTCGCCGTACGCGACACGGGAATCGGTCTGTCGCAGGACGCGATGGCGCGCCTCTTCCAGTCGTTCACGCAGGCCGATTCGTCGACGACGCGCAAGTACGGCGGCACCGGGCTGGGCCTCGCGATCAGCAAGCGCCTCGCCGAGCTGATGGGCGGGCGCATGTGGGCGCGCAGCGACGGGCTCGGACATGGCGCCACGTTCCTGTTCACGATCCGCGCCCCGGTCGCGTCGCTGCCTCCGGCGCGCCAGCGCGACTTCGTCGGCGTGCAGCCGGAGCTCGTCGACAAGCGGGTGCTGATCGTCGACGACAACGAGACGAACCGGCGCGTGCTGTCGCTGCAGACCGGCAAGTGGGGCATGGCGTCGCGGGCGACCGAATCGCCGCGCGAGTCGCTCGTCTGGCTCGACGCGGGCGAACGCTTCGACCTCGCCATCCTCGACATGCACATGCCCGAAATGGACGGGCTAGCGCTGGCGCGCGCGATCAAGGCGCATCATCCGGCGCTGCCGCTCGTCCTCTTCAGTTCGCTCGGCCGGCGCGAGGCGGGCGCGGACGAGCAGCTCTTCGCCGCCTTTCTCGCGAAGCCGATCCGGCAGTCGCATCTGTTCGACACGCTGGTCGGCCTGCTCGCCCACGATGCGGCGCCCAAGCCGGCGCACGCACCCGGCAAGCCCCAGCTCGATCCGGCGATGGCCGCGCGCCACCCGCTGCGCATCCTGCTCGCGGAGGACAACGTCGTGAACCAGAAGCTCGCGCTGCGACTGCTGCAGCAGATGGGCTACCGCGCCGACCTCGCGTCCAACGGCATCGAGGCGGTCGAGTCGGTGGCGCGGCAGGCGTACGACGTCGTGCTGATGGACGTGCAGATGCCCGAGATGGACGGGCTCGAGGCGTCGCGGCAGATCGCGTCGCGCTGGCCGAAGGAGGCGCGGCCGCGCATCGTCGCGATGACCGCCAACGCGATGCAGGGCGACCGCGAGATGTGCCTCGCCGCCGGCATGGACGACTACCTGACCAAGCCGATCCGCGTCGAGCGGCTCGTCGAGGCGCTTGCCGACACGCAACCCCGCAGGGACCACGGATGACTCCTCCCCCGATCGACGCCGCCACGTTCGCCGCCCTCCGGGAGACCACGGGCGCGGAGTTCGTGCAGGAACTGGTTGAAACGTTTCTCCAGGAGGCGCCGTCGATGCTCGACGACCTGCGGCGCTCGCTCGCCGCGATGGACGCGGAGCGCTTCCGGCGCGCCGCGCATTCGCTGAAGTCGAACGGCAGCACGTTCGGCGCGCTGGAGCTCGCCGCCGTCGCGCGCGACCTCGAGCTCTCGGGCGCTGCGCAGGTCAGCGGGCGCGGCCCGCAGGCGCTCGCGGACGTCGAGGCCGAGTACGCGCGAACCGCCGCCGCGTTGAAGGACCTGTGCAATGGCTGACCTGCGGAGCGGGCCGGCGCGCCTCCTGGTGGCCGACGACAACAAGGTCAACCGGCTGCTGCTGACGCGCAACCTCGAGCTGCAGGGCCACAGCGTGGCGTCGGCCGAGAACGGCCGGGTGGCGCTGGAGATGCTGCGGCGCGAGCGGTTCGATCTCCTGCTGCTCGACATGGAGATGCCGGAGGTCGACGGATTCCAGGTCCTCGAGCAGATGAAGAACGACCTCGCGCTGCGCGACATCGCTGTCATCGTGACCTCGTCGCTGGAAGGCATCGACCACGTCGTCCGCTGCATCGAGCTGGGTGCGGAGGACTACCTGCCCAAGCCCGTCAACGCAGTGCTGCTCAAGGCGCGCATCGGCGCGAGCCTCGAGAAGAAGCGCCTGCGCGACCAGCAGAAGGCGCTGGTCCGCCGCTTCGCGGCGCCGGAGGTCGCGCAGGACCTGCAGGACTCCGGGTTCACGCTGGGCGGCAAGCGGGTGGACGCGTCGGTGCTGTTCTGCGACATCCGGGGGTTCACGACGCTCGCGGAGTCGCAGCCGCCCGAGGAGACCATCGAGCTCCTCAACACGTACTACGCGCTGATGTTCGACGCGATCAGTGGGCACGGCGGCATCGTGACGATGATGATGGGCGACGGCCTCATGGCGGTGTTCGGCGCGCCGCTGCCGCTGCCCGACCACGGCCGGAGCGCCGTCGACGCGGCGCTTGAAATGATCGAGTTGATCGACCTGTTCGACGTCGAGCGGGTGGCTGCGGCCAAGCCGCCGATCGCGATCGGCATCGGCATCGCGTCCGGCGAGATGGTGGCAGGCTATGCGGGGACCAACCAGCGCGCCGCCTACACGTGCATCGGCGACACGGTCAACCTGGCCGCGCGGCTCGAACAGCACACGAAGGTCGCAGCGCGGCCGCTCCTGATCGACCGCGCGACGCGCGAGCGGCTGGGCGAGCAGGTGGAGGTGGAGGCGCTCGGGCCGGTGCAGTTCAAGGGCAAGACGGCCGACGTCGACGTCTTCGCGGTCCGCGTTCCGGAAACGCGCTAAGCGGCGCGAATCGAGTCCGGGCACCCCGACAGCGGCGAGATCCTGCGCCGACCTGGCAACCGACGTCACTGCGGTTGCAGGTTCGCGCTATCCCGTTCGCCGATCGCGCAGGAACGCCCGCGCCGAAGCAACTCGGCGATCGCCGGCCCCGTCACCGGCCGGCTCAGCAGGTAGCCCTGCATCGTCGTGCACCCGCTCTCGACCAGAAAATCGCACTGCGCTTGCGTCTCGACGCCCTCCGCGACGACGTCGAGCTTCAGGCTCTTCGCGATCGCGATGATCGCCGCGACGATGGCCGCCGCCTCTTCACTCTCGACCGCGTCGCGGATGAATGCGACGTCCAGCTTGAGCTTGCGCAACGGCAGGCGCCGCAGATAGGAAAGCGAGGAGTATCCGGTGCCGAAGTCGTCGATGGCGATGGCGACGCCCATCGCGCGCAGCGCGTTGAGCGTCGCGAGCGCCGTGTCGAAATCGCCCATCAGCGCCGACTCGGTGATCTCGAGCTCGATGCAGTCGAGCGGAACGCCGACCACCTGGGCGATCTCCTGCACGCGGGCAGCCAGCGAGGTGTCGGCAAACTGCACGCTGGACAGGTTCACGCCGACGGCGATCGGAGGCAGTCCGTCCTGCACCCAGTCGTTGTGCTGGATCAGCGCCGTCACGAACACCCACTCCCAGATCGCCATGATCAGCCCCGCCTCCTCCGCGACCGGGATGAACTCGCTCGGCGGGAGCAGGCCGAGCGTCGGATGGTTCCAGCGGACCAGGGCTTCGACGCCCATGACTGCGCCGGTCGCCACGTCGATCTGCGGTTGGTAATGCAGGACGAACTGCTCGGCTTCGATCGCCCGGCGCAGATCATGCTCGAGCGAGAGCCGCTGGGCGGTAGCCTCGCGCATCGACTCGCGATAGAACGCGTGGCGGTTGCGGCCCTCGGCTTTCGCGTTGTACATGGCCACGTCGGCGTTCCTGAGCAGCGTGTCCAGGCTGTTTCCGTCCCGCGGGTACAGCACGATGCCGATCGACGCCGACACGAAGACCTCGTTCGTGGAGAGCTTGATCGGCTGCGCAAGGGTGTCGAGCACCCGCCGCGCCACGCGCGCGGCGTGCTCCTCGGTGGCCACGCCGGCGAGCAGCACGACGAACTCGTCGCCGCCCTGTCGACACACGTCGCGCTCGGGCGCGCTCCCGCGGCACGGGCGCGTCGCCTCATCGACGCGCAGTACGCGAGTGAGCCGTTGCGCCACGATGCGCAGCAGCTCGTCACCGACGGCGTGGCCGAGCGTATCGTTGATCCGCTTGAACTGGTCGAGGTCGAGAAACATGAGCGCGAACGACGTCGACGTGCGGGCTGCGAAGTCGAGCGTCTCAACCAGCCTCTCGTGGAAGCGCGACCGGTTGGGAAGCTCGGTCAGCACGTCGTAGTACGCGAGCTGGTGGACCTCGTGAATCGCCTCGGCATGCTCGGTGGCGTCCTGGACCGTCCCGACCATGCCGCTCGCACCCCCGTTGGCGATCCCGTGCGCCTCGCCCATCATGCGCACGTGCAGGAATTCGCCGTTGCGGGTCCGGATCCGTGCGTCGAGGCCGGGAGCGATCCGGCCACGCGCGAGGTTGACGAGCCAGCGGCGGAAAGCGCGGCGGTCGTCCGCGTGGACGTGTGGCACCAGCGTGGCGGGCGCGCCGGCGAAGCGCTCGGCGTCGAATCCCAGCATGCGCTGGAGCTCGGCCGAGCAGACGACGCGATTGGTGGCGCGTTCCCATTCCCAGCTTCCGACGCGGGCGATGCGCTGGGCGCGATTCAGGTGCCGCGCCAGCCGCCGCTTTTCCCGGCCGGCGAGCTGGGCGGCCTTGCGTGCGGCCTTGAGCTCCTCCACACGCTCGAGCGTCCGCGCGTGCAACCGTTCCAAGCGATCGGCGAGGTCATGTGACGCGTCCGGCGCCGCCGGCACGAGCGCGCCCTCGTCGGGCGCGCCCGCCTCGAACTCGTGCATGGCCCGGCGCAGTCGGCGCAGGAGCCGGGCGTGCGACTGCACCAGCCACCCGACCACGGCACTCGGCAGCAGAACGGCCACCAGCGCGTAAGCCGGGGCCGACAGCCAGCCCAGCTGGAGGACCGCCACCAACGCGATCTGGATGGCCGCGATCAGGATCGCCGCTCGTGCCGCGAAGCCGCCCGGAGACGGGGTACCGCACGCGTGCTGGGTGCCGGCGATGGCGGATTTTCCCGACGGTGCGGGTAGCGCAAGCACGATTCGAGTCCCTGGAAGTGTCGCGCCGGCACGGGGCGCGAGCATGCGGCCGCCAGAACGCGACAGCACCGGGTGGCGCACGCAATGAACATGCCATCTTGGGGGTGCGTCACCGGGGCCGCATGCGCGCGCGACCGGGACGAGGCTCCGGCGGCGGCGCGCCGGAGGCAGGGGACAGCCGCTATCCGGGCTGCTTTTCCTCTTCCAGCAGGTCCGCTTCGGCCTGCCCGCGCGCCTCGTCGCGCTCGACGGCGAGCTGCGACAGGTAATCGGCCGTGATGTCGCCGGTGATGTACCTGCCATCGAAACACGACGCCTCGAAATTGACGAGCTTCGGATTGGCGGCGCGCACGGCATTCTTCAGCGCGTCGAGGTCCTGGTAGATGAGGAGGTCGGCGCCGATCTCGGTCGCGACCTCGGCTTCGGTGCGGCCGGTCGCGACGAGTTCGCTCTGGTTCGGCATGTCGATCCCGTACACATTGGGAAAGCGGACGGGCGGACTCGCCGACGCGAAATAGACTTTCTTCGCGCCGGCATCGCGCGCCATGTTCACGATCTCGCGCGACGTGGTGCCGCGCACGATCGAGTCGTCGACGAGCAGCACGACTTTGTCCTTGAACTCGATGCCGACGGGATTGAGCTTCTGCCGGACGCTCTTCCTGCGCATCGCCTGCCCGGGCATGATGAACGTGCGCCCGATGTACCGGTTCTTCACGAAGCCTTCGCGGTACTTGATGCCGAGCCGGTTCGCGAGCTCGAGCGCGGACGGTCGGCTCGAGTCCGGGATCGGGATCACGACGTCGATGTCCTGCGCTTCCGGCATGCCGCGGATCTTCTCCGCCAGCGCGCCGCCCATGTTGAGGCGCGTCTCGTAGACCGACGTGCCGTCGATCACCGAATCCGGCCGCGCGAGGTAGACGAACTCGAAGATGCACGGGTTGAGCGTCGGATTCTGCGCGCACTGCCGCGCGTGGAACGCGCCGGTGTTGTCGACGAACACGGCCTCGCCCGGCGCGACGTCGCGCAGCACGTGGAAGCCGAGCGGCTCGATCGCCACCGACTCCGACGCGACGATGTACTCGGTGCCGCCCATCTGCTCGTTCTTGCCGATGATGAGCGGCCGGATGCCGTAGGGATCGCGGAACGCGAGCATGCCGTAGCCGGCGATCATCGCGACGACCGCGTACGCGCCGCGGCAGCGCTTGTGCACGCCGGCGACCGCCTTGAAGATCGCATCGGGATCGAGCCGGTGGTGCTGCGCCGCGCGCTCGAGTTCCAGCGCGAGCACGTTCAGCAGCACCTCGCTGTCCGAGTTCGTGTTGACGTGGCGGAAGTCGAGCTGGAAGAGCTCGCGCTTCAGCTCCTCGCTGTTCGTCAGGTTGCCGTTGTGCCCGAGCGTGACGCCGAACGGCGAGTTCACGTAGAACGGCTGCGATTCGAGGTCGGAGAACGCGGAACCGGCGGTCGGGTACCGGCAGTGGCCGATGCCCGCGGCACCCATCAGGTCGCGCATGTTGCGCGTGCGGAACACGTTCTGAACGAGTCCCGGCCCCTTGTACATGTGGAAAATCGGGCCCTCGCTCGTCACGATGCCCGCGGCATCCTGGCCGCGGTGCTGCAGCAGGAGGAGGCCGTCGTACAGCAGCTGGTTGACGGGCGTATGCGCCACAACGCCGACGATGCCGCACATGAGACGGTTACACCTTTCTGTCCGCGGGGGCACGGGGTAACGTGCGGCCCTCGCGGGAATAGTCAAGTCGATCGGCCCATTCCGGCGGCAGCCACGGCTTCAATTCGAGCGCGGCGGCCGTCAGCGGCAGGGCAAGGGCGGAATTCTGCCACCAATCCTGCCTGGGAAGCGCGGTCAATCCCGCGAAGAGCACAAACGCCAATGCGAGGACCGCGCCGCGCGCGATGCCGAACACCGCACCGAGGAAGCGGTCGACGAAGCCCAGGCCGGATTTGCGGATGACACTCGAAAGCGGCCACGCAACAAGCGCGCCAAGGACGAGCGCCGCGATCAGGATCAGCGCAAAGGCAACCAGGTAGCGAACGACCGGCTGGCCACCGAAGTCCGGCAGCAGCGCACCAACCAGCGGCGAGAAGGCGACCGCGGCGAAGAACCCAAGCACCCACGTCATCAGCGCAATCATCTCGCGCGTCACGCCGCGGCTATAGGCGAGCAGCATTGAAAGTCCCACCGTACCGATGACCGCAACGTCGAACGCCGTCATCGCGTGGATGCGCCGCTACTTCGCCGCCGCGACGATTCCGGCGTAGCCCTCGCCCTTCAACTTGTCCCGGTCGGCCACGGCTGCCTCGCGCGAAGCGTACGGACCGACGCGCACGCGCCAGAGCGTGCCCTTGCTGGTCGCGAGCGGCTCCGTATAAACCGCATACCCGGCCTTCTTGAGCTTGTTCGCCAGCGCATTGGCGCCTTTGTCGTCGGCGAACGCGGCGAGCTGCACCGAGAATCCGGCGGGGGCATCGCCTTGCGCGGCAGGCGATGCGGTGGGTGTCGTGGTCGTTTCCGCGGCCGGCGCGGGCGCGGATACGGGTGCGGGCGGCGATTTCGCGGCAGGCGCCGTCGCCGGCGCGGACTTCGAAGGCGCGCCCAGCATCTTCTGCTCGGCTTCGGCGATGGTGCGCTTCGCCGGAGGCGGCGCGGATTCCTTCGGCGCGTCGGCTGGCGCGGTCTCCTTCGGCGCCTCGGCCTTCGCCGCTTCGGTCCGTGGCTCGTCCTTCGGGGCGTCGGTTTTGGCCGGTTCGCTCTTCTGCGGTTCCGCCTTCGCCGCGTCGGCAGCGCGCGTGACGACTTTCGCCGCGTCGGCTTTCGAAGCGTCGCTGCGGGCAGGACTCGCCTTGGTCGCCTCGGGCTTTCCCTTGTCGTTCAGGCGGTTGACGAATTTCCCTTCGTCGATTGGCGGAATCCGCACCGCGACATCCTCGCCGAGCGGCTTCGGGTCGCTTTCGAGCAGCATCGGCACGAACACGGCAGCGCCGAGCGCCAGCACGATGGCGCCGACCAGGCGTCGGCGGGCACGCCGACGCAGGTCGTCGACGTTGACGTCAGCAGCAGAGGCAGTCATGGCGGAGGGCCCCGACGCACGCTTCCGCCCGCGGGCGCGGGCAGCGCGGCGGCAACGGTGAGGAACGATCCGAAAACCACGATTCTATCAGCCTCGGCGGCAGCGCCCTTCGCTGCGGCGATCGCGTCCGGAACGCCGCCGTGCACGCGGATCGCATCCCGCGGAACGCCTGCGGCGAGCAGCGCATCGCGCAGATGCTCGCCGGTCGCGCCGCGCGGGCCGGGCAGCGTCGCGACGTGCCAACGATCCACGCGCGGTCGCACCGCCGCGATCACGCCGTCCACGTCCTTGTCGGCAAGCATGCCGAGCACCGCGTGCGTTTCCGGGAAGTAGCCCATCTCGGAGAGCGCATCGGCAAGCGCATGCGCGGCGTGCGGATTGTGCGCGACATCGAGCACGGTGACCGGGCGCCCCGGCAGCACCTGGAAACGTCCCCGCAGCGTCACCGCCAGCAGTCCATCGCGCACGGCACCTGCACTCACGGGCAGGCGCGCGTGCAGGAGGTCGACGACGGCGAGCGCCGTGGCCGCGTTCGCGAGCTGGTACGCGCCGCGCAATGCCGGCACCGGCAGGCCGAACCGCTCGCCGCGCGGACCGCGAAAACGCCACTGCCGTCCCTCGTTCACGTAGCCATAGTCGCGGCCGATCACCAGCAGCTGCGCGCCGACATCCAGCGCGGCGGCGAGGACGCTCGCCGGCGGCGCCGGATCCGCGCACACTGCCGGGCGCCCGGCACGGAAGATGCCGGCCTTCTCCCGGCCGATGTCCTCGCGCGTGGGACCCAGGTAGTCGACGTGGTCGATGGCCACGCTGGTCAGCACCGCGACGTCGGGATCGACGACGTTGACGGCGTCGAGGCGTCCGCCCAGCCCGACTTCGAGGACGAGCACGTCGGGGTTCGCGCGCGCGAAGAGCCACAGCGCGGCGAGCGTGCCGAACTCGAAGTACGTGAGCGTCACCGGCGCGCCATCCGTGCCGCGCGCCGCGATGCGCGCATTCTCGACGGCGTCGAACGCCGCGATCAGCTCGGCGTCGGTCGCTGCGCGCCCGTCGATGCGCACGCGCTCGTTGTACGCGAGGAGATGCGGTGACGTATACAGACCGACCGAGAACCCGGCGCTCGCGAGGATTGCCTCCAGCATCGCGCACGTCGAGCCCTTGCCGTTCGTACCCGCGACGGTGACGACGGGGCAGCGGATCCCGGCCGCGAGCCGCGCGTGGACCGCGTGCACGCGGTCGAGGCCGAGCGCGATCGCCTTCGGGTGCAGCCTCTCGACGTAGGCGAGCCAGCCGGGAAGCGTGGCGGGGCGCGGCAACTGCGTCAGGTTCAGGACGCGGGCGCCGGCTGGCGCGCGAGCAGCGCGAGCAGGCGCGCGAGCTCGTCGCGCAGCTGGCGCCGGTCGATGATGAGGTCGAGCGCGCCCTTCTCCATCAGGAACTCCGCGCGCTGGAAGCCTTCGGGCAGCTTCTCGCGGACCGTCTGCTCGATGACCCGGGGGCCGGCAAAGCCGATGAGCGCGCCGGGTTCGGCGATCACGACGTCGGCCACGAACGCGAAGGACGCCGACACGCCACCCATTGTCGGGTCGGTGAGGATCGACACGAACGGCAGGCGCGCCTTGTTGAGCTCCTGCAGCACCGCCGTCGTCTTCGCCATCTGGAACAGCGAGTTGACGCCCTCCTGCATCCGTGCGCCGCCCGACGCCGATACACTGACGAAAGGCACGCGGTTCTCGTAGGCGACGCGCACGCCGCGCGCAAAACGCTCGCCCACCACCGAGCCCATCGAACCGCCCATGAATCCGAACTCGAACGCGGCCAGCACCAGCGGCACGCTCTTCACGCTGCCCTGCATCACGATCAGCGCGTCGGTTTCGCCGGTGTCCTCGAGCGCGGCGGCTAGCCGGTCCGGATACTTCTTCTGGTCCCGGAACTTGAGGCTGTCGACGGGCACGACCTCGGAGCCTATCTCGAAGCGCCCTTCCGGATCGAGCAACTGCTCGATGCGCTCGCGCGCGGGCACGCGCGCGTGGTGCCCGCACTTCGGGCACACGTGGAGGTTGTTCTCGAGATCGGCGCGGTAGAGCACCGCTTCGCAGGCGGGACACTTGACCCACAGGCCTTCGGGCACCGGCGTGCGGCGCTCACCGGGCGTGCGTTTGATGCGGGGCGGAAGCAGTTTCTGCAACCAGCTCATCGAATCCCCTTCCCCAAGCCAACAGTGCTGCCGTCCGCGGTCTTGCGCCGCGTCAAGCGACCTCCTTGCGCGCCATCGCGTCGAGCGCGTGACGGATGGTACCAAGCCAGGCGCCGGCGCGGGAAGCGGCGTCCGCCGCCGGCCCCGATTCAATCTCCTGGATGATCCGGCTGCCGATCACGACGGCGTCCGCATGCGCGGCGATCGCCTGCGCGCTCGCCGCGTCGCGGATGCCGAAGCCCACACCGACGGGCAACGCGACGTGCCGGCGGATTTCGGCGAGCTTGCGCTCGACGTCCGCGACGTCGAGGTGGCCGGCGCCTGTCACGCCCTTGAGCGACACGTAGTAAACATAGCCGCGTGCGAGCCGCGCGACCGTCTCGACGCGCGACTCGGGCGTCGTCGGCGACAGGAGGAAGATCGGCGCAATGTCGTACGTGCCCATCGCCGCCGCGAAATCCGTGGCTTCCTCGGGCGGATAATCGACGACGAGAACGCCGTCCACCCCCGCCGCGTGCGCGCGCTGGGTGAACGCAGCGACACCCATCGCCTCGATCGGATTCGCGTAGCCCATCAGCACGACGGGCGTGGTGTCGTTCGTCCGGCGGAACTCAGCGACGACCGACAGCACATCGGCGAGGCCCACGTGCTGCGCGAGCGCGCGCTCCGACGCGCGCTGGATCACCGGTCCGTCCGCCATCGGATCCGAGAACGGAACGCCCAGTTCGATCACGTCGGCGCCACCCCTGACCAGCGCATCCATGATCGGGCGCGTCGCCGCGAGCGACGGGTCGCCGGTCGTGACGTACGGAATGAGCGCAGTGCGGC
>Ga0209253_10005231_pt1 | contig 11267 bp, 12 predicted proteins | sample FrelakmetBRP12BR_FD_187145 | JGI IMG/M metagenome (GOLD analysis project Ga0209253, IMG submission 187145) | Freshwater lake sediment microbial communities from the University of Notre Dame, USA, for methane emissions studies - BRP12 BR (SPAdes)... | ecosystem: Environmental > Aquatic >...
TCTGACCTGTTCGGACAAAGGCAGTCGATAGATTTTATAAAGGGGGTTCTCTTTATATTGTTCTAAGATGGGCTCTAATTCGTCATCTTTTTGTAAAGCAAGGATAAACCGCGGGGAAATCAGTTCGATTTTTCTCCTTTTCAATTCTTTTCCTGCTTCCCCCAAAACGAACCCGGTTGTATCCACTAAGATCACTTCAGGTCCATAGGAGGAAACCCGATCCACCATCCTTTTTACTCCTTTGAGATGGATCGGAAAATGCCCCTCCGGTGTGGTAGAGCCGACAAAGAAGATTTCTGGCGGTGATAAGATGACTTCCCAATCCGGATGCGATTTGAATACAGAGAGACCGATCGTGGCAGGGGGGCCGAGGAAAGATTGGCCGATGTCTGCATCAACAAGCCCAACCTTTAACCCTCGTTTACAAAGATGAGAGATTAAGAATTTGGCAAGAGTGCTCTTTCCTGTATCGGTTGCTCCGAGAAGAATCGCAATCCCCTTTTCTTTCTCGAGAAGATCTAAGAATTCGAACCACTCTTTTGGAGCCGAGATTTCCATGGATTTATATTTCGATAAACACCATTATCCTATTAACCCAGAAGAGAGATGTCAACCCTTCGGCTCTCCGGCATCGATTCAAGGGCTTGACGCCGCCATGAGTCCTCGGGCTGAGCTCTGGATGGCCTTTCAAAGATAAGAAGTCTATGTTAAATTATTTACATTCTGTTGAAATTGGTCATTGACTAAGCACTCCACCAGCTAAGAGTTCAGGTGGTTCGCTTTTGTCAAAAATATGAAAGGAGGGTCGTCATGCTGAAGCTTGGTGAAAAAGGAGTCATTCTGCAACGAGATAGTCAAACCTATGCGGTCGCACCCCATATCCCCTGTGGAGTGGTGACGCCCCAACTGCTCCGAAAACTCGCGGATGTAGCTGAGAAATACGGGGCAAAAGCATTAAAGATCACGGGTGCCACACGTATCGCCATCATCGGCCTCAAGGAGGAGGATATCGATGCGGTCTGGAATGATCTGGGGATGTCGGCGGGGGCTGCCGTGGGCCTCTGTGTCCGAAGCGTCCGGGCATGTCCGGGTACCACCTTCTGCAAACTTGGAAAGCAAGACGCTCTGGGGATCGGGTTGAAACTCGACGAGCGGTATCACGGGTTTGCGCTTCCGAACAAATTTAAGATGTCTGTCTCCGGGTGTGTCCTGAACTGCGCCGAGTCCTGGGTGCGCGATATTGGATTGACCGGCTATGAAGAAGGATGGAGGCTTACCGTGGGGGGAAACGTAGGTGCCCAGCCGAGAATCGGCCAGGAATTGGTCAAAGGCTTAAACGGCAGCCAGGCCCTCGAGATGGTTGAAAAGATCCTCCAGTACTACAAGATCAGCGCCAAAAAAGGCGAACGGTTAGGGATCATGATCGATCGCTTGGGACTTGATGCCTTGAAGGCCGCTGTCTCGTGAGCGAGGTCCTGTTGAGTTCCATCAAGTGGCAAAAGGACGTAAAGCCATAGTGATTGAATCGCGAGATGCCACGCCTCTCTCTGGCGAAAGCAAAAAAGGCGGAGCGCTTGGCGACATGTAGGGTGCTATGATAAAAGAGGAGATGTCCCTTGGTTTTTGGTTTTAGCTCGCCACGTGATACCGCTTGATTTCCGGTTCGGCTGCGAGGAGGTTGGGTAACGTGATCAGGGCGTCTTTGAAGTGCTTTGTATTAAAGTGAGATTCGAGCGCCGCGTTGCTCTGCCACTCCTCTACAAAAGTGAAATCGGTTGGATCCTCGTTGTTTTGTAGTAGGGTGTAGCTCAGGCATCCAGGCTCTTTGCGGGTAGGCTCAACCAGAGAGCTTAGTACGGATAGAAGTTCGCCCACCTTGTTGGGGCGTGCTTTGATCCTTGCGATCACTCTCAAAGTATCTTCTGCCATTCTTTGCCCCCTTTCTTCCTCATGTTTTCGATAGCTTATGTTGCCAAAGGCTTTCCGGGCCGTTCTCTTGTCAACGATGACACTTCATATGAAACTCCTATGATGGTTTTCCCCCTTCGTTGAAAAAAGATTTGTAAGACTTCATGGCTTTTTTGTCAAGCCTTTAGGGGGGACCTTCACGGCGAATTGGAGTTGTTCACAATTTGCCAATGGCTGAGAGAATGTTTTGTGTGAACAAAAAATCCTCGAGGACGGCGAAAATTGCATTGAAAGTGTAACCTTTTGTGTCTGACTTGCGTCTATACAGTCAGAAAGGCTTCATAAGTCTTAACAAACAATAAGGAGGAGAGACAAAATGGATAATAAGCAAAAGACAAAACATGAAAAGATTTTTCAAGAAGGCAATTTTTCCTTTCCTTTCGAGAAATGCGAGAAAATGGCTGAAATGATAAAAACTTATTGCGCAGGGGAAGGTCGTATGGCTGACTGCTGCTCTATGATGAAGAAAATGATGGGATGTGGTAAAGGAAAGGAGGCGAAGAATCCGGGGGCGAAGCCTTGAATTATCCTTGAATGACAAGTTTCTTCCTTGCGTGCAAAGCGTTTTTTAGAATCGTGAGAGAATCCCGCAATCGATGATACCGATGCTTCATCCCTTATTGGCCTTGGCTTGGTGGAGCATGTCTTGCAAAGTGACCTCAGGGTGATGGTACCGCTGGTATTTCAGGGTTTTCCTGCCGTACTGAATGGCTTCCTGGGGGCACCACTGAATGCAGGCTAGGCATTGTTCGCACCGGTGAAGCCATGTCAGCTTTTCATCGATCATCTCGATATTGTTAGCCGGACAGACTTTCAAGCAGATTCCACAGCGATTGCATTTATCGTCCACCCAGAAATTCTTATCCAACTTGTGAACAGACCGAAGAGACATCTTATAGAACCAGGTAAACAGGATATTCTGCCAAAAAGGTCCCCTATCCACCCTTTGCCGCTCACCTCGAAGGATAGATCCGGCAATCGCCTTTAGCTTTTCTTGGGCTTCCTTGAACAGCCGCTGCTGTCTGTCGATCGGGCCAGGACCACCCCAAGGAATGTAATTGGAAGGCATGACAAAGGAGCGACCCAAAGCGAGCGACAGGTCGCGGGTCGACATTGACTTCTGCATTTGTAGGAGCGTGGCGGCGGTCTGCCCCGCGTTGACGGCCAAGGCGAACAAGTACGTTCCGGGCTTGACCCGAAGATGATTGATAAACTGGATGACACGACTGGGCAAACCCCAGATGTGCACCGGGAAAATGATACCCACGCGGTCAGCCTCCACCTCAAAACCTTCTGATAAGTAGGGCATAGAGTGAAGGGTGGCCTCCCTTAATTCCAGTGCTAACTGACGCGCGATCCACAGTGAATTACCCGTTCCAGTATAAATATACAACTGCATCTTCATGAAGAGTCCTCCATTCAAAAAAATAGGGACGTGGATTCAGCAGGCCAGATTTGGCAAGACTCTTGTGGAAATCACGGAGATTTTCCTAAATATGGCCCGGCTGACTGGCCTTCTTGGGCTGGAAAGCGACTGTAAAGGTCGTTCCACCGGAATCAGCACACTCCTTCACATTCTTTACGTGGGGGCACTTGGAAATATCTCCTGGACAGAGATCCTGATCCGTCGGGATGTGAACACACCGCTTGCTTGTCATGGACAGGTCAAAGTCAAAACGTTGTCCATAGACCTTCATTCGAAGCAGGTCCAGCCCCTTACCTCCGGCTCCAAAGTCATAGGGCTTTTTCGAAGCATACAATTCTGTTTCTTTCGTGTGGAAGAGTCCATCGAAGACATACGCCTGATTCTCTTTTGTAATGCCAACTCCATAATCCATGATATGGAGCACGACCTTCCCATGCTTTTGTTCGACCACTAAGCGAATCAGTCCACCCTCGGGTGTATTCTCTATTGCATTCCTGAGGAGGCCCTCCGCAACATTTTGCAGAATGAGGGGATCGATGAAGACGAAAAGATCATTCTTGCCCTCCACCTGAAACCGAATATGTCTGTGACTCGATAACTGTTTGACCCTTTCCAACACGTCCAGAACAAATGGGAAAAGATTGATGGATTGGAACTCCTCCGTGCTCCCAGACAGATATTGGCTGAGCCATGCCTTGAGGGCGTCGAAGTGGGATCGGACATCTGGTGGCATGTTGGGTAGATCCTCTATCCGCTGCCAGAGTCCGTCGAGGTTGTCCAGAAGGGCACCTGCCTCAAGTTCCTTTGAGATTCTGAATATTTCATGGGTTTCTGTCGAAATTTCGGAAAGCCTTTCCAGGTTTCGTTCCAAGGTCTCCATCATCGTCTGAAGATTCAGACCGATGGGATGACGCTTCAGCCTCCGTTTCAGGAGCCGGATGTTCCCATGAATCACGGCGAGCGGCGTCCTGAGTTCGTGGGAAATGTGATTGACAGCCTTCGTTTTTGCCCTGTTTAACTGTTCGAGTTCACGGTGGGATTTTACCAGTGCCTCATGGGCTTGAATGCGTTCGGTAATGTCATCGAGGGTTACAATATATTCCCCCGTGGCGAGTCTGACAGGGATAAAATGGATGATCTTTTGCGTTCCATCTTTACAGGTGACAGGAAGCGTTCTCGGAACTTTCTCGCCTGGTTTCGTACTTCTCAGGTAGTCGATCCAGGTCGAGATCACTTCTTTCCTGGACTTCAGGTCAGGAAAGGCCTTTCTAAACCATTCGAAGCTGTTTGGCACTTCATCCAGATTATAACCGAACAACTCCTTAAATTTTGGGTTGATATATTCAAAGCCCCCGTCCTTGTCAATCATGATGATGCCGAAGGGTGCATTTTCTGAGAGAGTTCGAAATCTGTTTCGCTCATTCCGCACCACCTCTTCGGCTACTTTTCGTTCTGTAACATCTCTTAAATAGACGAGATATTCGGGTGTGCCCCGAAAGACAATGCTTGTGGCCGAGACTTCGATATAGATCACCCTTCCATCCTTTGTTATGCCTCTAAACTCGTATCGAACAGGGACGAGCTCTCCTCTCTGCCTCCGCTGATTGATCGTCATGACCATGGCCCGATCATCCGGATGGACCACCAGGAATACAGGTTTGCCGATAACATCCTCCCGCCTGTCATAACCAAAAATCTCCACAAATCTTCTGTTAACATACTGAATCTTGTCACTCTGGATGATGGCGACTGCGTCGTTGGAGTGTTCGATGGCCGTCCTGTAACGTTCTTCGCTTTCAGCAAGAGCCTCCTCGGCCGTTTTCCGGTTTGTAATGTCCATCATGGTCCCCTCGTAGTAGAGGGGCTTGCTCTGGTCATCCTTTACGAGCCTTACGTTTACTGAGATCCACTGAAGACTCCCATCCCGCCGGACCATTTTGGCTTCGTGGTTCTGAACGGCGCCTTTCTCAAAGAGAAGATTGATTAAGCCGTGGTGATCCTCAGGGTTGACATACATGCTGGCTATGTTTTTTCCGTCCTTCATCAGCGCTTCAGGTGAATCATACCCATGGATATGTGAAAGAGATGGGTTGGCGCTTATGAAACGGCCATCCGGGCCAATCTGGAAAATCCCTTCCATGGCGTTCTCATAGATATTCCTGTAATTTTCCTCCGTCTGCTTCAAGATTGCCGCAAGGTGCTTGCGTTCGGTAATGTCCCGGACATAGAGAGCGATCCTTTGAACCTCCAATCCATCCTCCAGGACGGGGTAGAGGCTATTTTCGAATACCTTCTCTTCGAGCTTACCTTCGAATCGCACTGGTTTTCTTGTCTCCAGGACCGTTTTTACCTTTTCTTTGCCGCTCCTGATGCGATCCCTTGGAATGAGGTTATAGATCGATGCTCCGGGCAGCTTCTCCACAGGTACACCGTAAAGACGGGCTGCATTCTTATTGGCTACGAGGATGATCCCTTGACGATCCATCAAGAGCGCAACTTCTTCAGTGGCATTGAAGAGATCGAGGAAGATTTCTTCCGTGCGTTTCCGTTCTCCCTCGCAATGCTCGAGGTCAGCGATCCTCTGACGGAGTGATTCTATCTCTTTGATGAGAGCTTTCGCTTTCTCGTCCCTGTCAATCATCACGGAACCCTAACGTTTAAAGTATATATTATTATAAGATTTCTTCAAATTTTTGAAAGAAAGAAATAAGGGGAAAAAGAGAGGAGGTTGGTTTTCCTTTTCCTCCCTTGACCCTCAGGTCGAATTTTTCTTATACTTAGGGGTCAAAAAAATTCTTTCGGAATTTCCCTTTCGCGATGGAAGCCATGGAGACTGTACCGGTGCAGGAGAATGAATGCAGAATTAGAAACTTCCAGTTGCGCCTTCAGGAGATAGGTTTGGATGGAACCTTCATCCTCCAAAACGCAGACCTCTTCTACTTTTCGGGGACGATCCAGTCTTCTGTTCTCTTTATTCCCCAACAGGGAGAGCCGGTCCTCATGGTCCAAAAGGGCTTCGAGAGGGCCCGACAGGAATCTCCCTTAAAACACGTCGTCCCGGTGACCGGAAGAACCCAAATCAAGAAAGTCCTGAAAGATTGTCGTTTCTTGGATCTTAAAAAGATTGGCTTGGAGATGGACATCCTTCCAGTAAACCTCTACTCCCGGTATCAGCAGACCTTCCCGGAATATGAGTGGTCGGATGTATCCGGCGCCATTCTGAGGCTTCGGATGATTAAGACTCCCTATGAAGTCGAACAGATTCGAAGCGCTGCCGGAATTCTCCATAAAGGATACATGGGGATCCGGGAGATCATTCGAGAAGGAATGACAGAGCTTGAGATCGATGGTCATCTCGCCTTGATCGCCCGGCGAGAAGGTCATATGGGGATTCTGAGAATGCGCGGGTGGAACCAGGAAATGACGTATGCCCATGTCCTTTCTGGTGAGAGCGGGGCGACCATCTCCTTCCTCGACAGCCCCCATGGTGGGAAAGGCAACACACCGGCGATGGCTCAGGGTGCAAGTTTTCGCAGGATTGGGAGGAACGAACCCATTGGAATTGATTACGGCATTGGGATCAATGGCTATGTTGCAGACCAGTTCCGGACCTTGGTCATTGGCGATCTCCCGGATGAGCTGATGAGGGCCCACGACTTTTCCGTAGAGATCCATTCCCTCTTCGTCAAAGAGGCAAAACCTGGCGTCTCCTGTTCGGATCTTTACCGCCTCGCTTTGAAGGAGGCTGAAAAAACGGGCTTTGGACAGTACTTCAATGGTTATGGAGAGGGAAAGGTGAGGTTCGTGGGTCACGGACTTGGTCTGGAGATTGATGAATACCCCATCCTCGCTCCACGATTTAACCAGAGGCTCCAACCCGGAATGGTCATTGCCTTAGAGCCCATGTTCGTTTTCCCGGGCAAAGGGATAGTCGGTTTAGAAGACGATTACCTTGTTACGGCGACAGGAGTGGAAAGGCTCACCCTGACGGATCAAACCGTGATAAAACTCTAATCGATAGAGAAAATCGGACGTTAAGATGAAAGAAGAAAAGTCATAATATGCACTTTACTCTTAATCAACACATTAATTCTTTTCATACAGCCTCGTTATAGCCGTGTTGACGCAGATAAATTTGCTGAGTTATGATAATTTTTATTATCTATGAGCTAATTCACTTTTTGGAGGTGGGAGAATGAAGAAGTCAATCGCATTGGGAATCTTGATTCTTGCTATTCTGTTACTTCATGTAGGTCCTGCATTGGCCAATAAGTCGGCGACGTCTCTTGAAGGGCCCACAAGTGTTGCGAAAGGAACAGAGGTAACCCTACGTGTCACCGTCAAACACAATTCCAATAGTTCTTCCCATTACACAGAATGGCTGAAGGTGACAGCAAACAAGAAAGAAATCGCTCGCTGGGATTACAGCAAGGACAAGCAACCCGAAGCAGCGGAATTCACCAAGGAGATCAAGATCAAAGTGATGGAGGATACGGAAATCATCGCGGAAGCCAGTTGCAATAATCACGGGAGCAGAGGCCCCGCGACACACAAGATCACCGTGAAGTGATCATTAGCCTGATGGGACAACACGTGGAGGGTGAAAGATGATGATCGGTGGCGTTTCAATCATTCTGTTCCTGGGGATTCTGAACATGCTTTTGATTCTATTTCAGATCAGCACGGGGCTTCGATGGATAAAGGTCCCTTTTCAAGTCCACAAGAGAACCGGGGGCGCCCTGTGTTTTAGTGCTGTCCTCCATGCCTTCATCGCCTTCCTCGCCAATTAAGGATAAGAGGGCGTCCTTGGCTGGAATAGGACGGGACGCCATTCGGGAAACTTTCATACCGTCCTCAAATCATTCTGCCCACCTGGTTGACACGGGGACGGAAACGGAAAAATGTCTACCTTTTTTCTCGTGAAGGCATTTTAACAAGTCCAGAAAGTTCCAGGATCCGGTTCGACATCTGAAGAGCACGAAACGCGAGGATGGCCCGCGCTTGTTCGACAGGCCAGACGCGACGCCAGCGGCAAATCTCCCGCTGCGGATCAGCAAATTCAACCAGAGCCAGGTCCCCGCAGCACTCCAAAAACCAGGCGATCTCACGCATCAGATCAACGACTGCCTCATCGTTGTGTCGATTCTGGGCCTGTTCAATAGCAAAAGAAGCATTGCCCGTAAGCAATACCAGGCGTTCGTACGAGAGGGGATCTCCTTGGGACGAGCTTCAGGGTCAACTGTTGCTGGGAGGAGGGGAATTTGTCGTGATTAAGGATGTTCTAGAGAATAAGAAGCAGGTAAAGGAGATTCCTCGTCTGCAGAGGTATGTAAACAGGCCGAGTCTCGAGGGGATATTCAGAAAACAGGAGACGAAGGCTCAAAGAGGGATAAACATGAATGCTGCTCACCCACGGTATGGATACACCCTGAAAGAGATTGCGGATTATTTGAGAATTCGTTACACTGCTGTTGGCGAGGCGATCGCGAAGGCACCGATAAGCAAAAAGTGATATTTCAAGACCTGCCTCTTTTTTTAACCGAAAAAAAGGCGGAGACGGATTGGGAACATAGAGGTGGATGCAACTCATTGGGAGGGAAGTGATTCTTTTCTGTGAAGGACGGAGCCACAATTCATATAAAGGGAGGGAGTGTGATGAAGATTATTAGGGGGGGGGATACTTTTTCTTCTTTTGGTTTCGGTGTCCATTTCTAATGCCGGCTCTATCTATAAATGGGTGGAAAAAAACGGTTCTGTCAATTTCACTGACGACTTAAGCAAAGTGCCGCCTGAATATCGGGATCAGATTCAAATAGAAGAGACGAGAGATGTCGAGAAGACCCAAACGCCATCTCCAGCCCCGGCCTCGGTCCAAAAGACCGAAGAAGAAAAAAGAGATGCCCATGGTAGGGGGGAAGAATACTGGAGAGAAACAGTCCGGCCATGGAAGAAACAGTTAGAAGAAGCTACAGAGGCTTATGAAAACACCAATAGAAAAATTGCTGACCTACATGAAAGCCTGAGGGGGAGGTATTTAAGCAAAACCCAGATTAACTTCAGAAGGATAGATGTGGAAAATTTGATGCAAGAGAGAGGAACCTATGAGGCCAAAATGAAGGAAGCCAACGAGATGTTAGCTAAAATCGCAAAGGAGGCAGAAGAGGCAAAAGCCGACCCTGGATGGCTCAAGTAGGTTTTGAGAAATTTTTCTTCTCAAGCTCTCCCTCGCGAGATTGAAGTCGTGGGTGAAGTCGAGGGTCAGGTCTTGCAATAACACAATAGAAACCGAAGTTACTTTTTGCTCTCGAAATGTCTCCCCTTCGTAGACTCATTTCGAACGTTTATCTCGACCCCAACAGGTGAAGTTCGAGAAACCCTTGAAGCTATCCAATGCTTTGCCCTTCCCTGAAATACCTGCGGAGTCTTCTCAAGTTAACAGATATCTCGACCTAACCCCATACCACTACCTCAACCATCCTGAACGGTTTAAAGAGTTCTATTTTATTTTCAACATCGATACAGAGAAACCACTCTTGGTCCTGACCCGATATCGACATAATCAGAATCTCTTTAAGGGCCAAACCAACCCAGGCCTCTTCAAGCCCCCAGTTGACGTTGGCTTTTGGTTATAACTCTATAAATATCAAGTGGTTAACCTCAATTAAAGTTTTTTTACTTTTTTCTTGACAACTTTTAGCCGCTCTATTATAAATAGATTGTAATTGTAATATAGTTAAATTGTAATTATTAAACCTCTGAGGGATGGTATGATACGAAGAAAAGAACCTAACCTTGAACTCCTGCCTTCTTTGATTAATGTACACAACAAGTCCAAGTTCGAGGTCTACGGCGAAGAGATGATTGAGAAAGAGGTCAAACAGAGCGGGAATAGCGGGCGGGTCTATCTTCCCCCCGAGTGGATTGGAAAGCATGTTAAGATCATCCGCATCGAATAAATCAAGAGAGGTGCCAGGGATCAAGCTACGGAAGTTGACGGCCAAGGACATTCCTCAGATTATTGCCATTCACGGTGCCATCACCAAGAAGAAAGCATACCGCAGATGGATCCAGCAGATGGTGAAGGATCACCTTCGGAAGCAAGAAGGGGTCGGTTTTGTTGCCGAAAAAGAAGGACAGGTGGTCGGGTTCATTATCGGTGAGATAAAAGGAGAGGGATTTGGTCTGGAGAAGAGCGGGTGGCTCGAGGTGGTCATGGTTCATCCCCGTCATATGGGGACGGGCATAGGCTACACCATGGCCCGCAAACTCTTCGACTATTTTAGAAGAAGGGGAATCCGCGATGTCCATACCTCCGTGCTATGGGATGCGGTTGATATGCTCTCCTTTTTCAAGTCCCTCGGGTTTGATCGGTCAACTTTTATTAACCTCATTAAACATGTTGATCAGAAATCAATTCACTTTTCCTCTTGACAGGAGCATTATGGTCTTGTTATGTAAACGCACGTGAAAATATGAACAAACTACGCAGCTGAAGGCCATGGCTGCGGAGAGGGGCTAAGAAATGAGGTACGCAGAGACAGGGTTTAATTTAGAAATTGATCTTACCCGAGGAAGCATTGAGAGGGTAGAAACTGACCCAAAATTAACCGAACTTTATCTTGGGGGTCTAGGGACTAACACCAAGATATTATGGGATAGGGTTCCCCCTGAGACTGAACCCTTTTCTCCTGATAATCTACTAATATTTGCCACTGGTCTTTTATGTGGCACACCTGCTACCGGTGCTAATCGTACCATTGTTACTACCTATTCTCCTCAGACTTTGTTAATGGCATATTCAATGATGGGGGGATTTTGGGCACCAGAATTGAAGTATGCCGGTTATGACAAAGTGATCTTTCGCGGCAAGTCC
>Ga0209253_10005232_pt1 | contig 11264 bp, 8 predicted proteins | sample FrelakmetBRP12BR_FD_187145 | JGI IMG/M metagenome (GOLD analysis project Ga0209253, IMG submission 187145) | Freshwater lake sediment microbial communities from the University of Notre Dame, USA, for methane emissions studies - BRP12 BR (SPAdes)... | ecosystem: Environmental > Aquatic >...
CTGCGCTGACGGCCACAATCCCGGAGGACTCGCTCGAGCGGGCGATGGGCCGGGCCGAGCTGACGCCGGTTCGCAAGCGCAGCCCGAACATCAGCGTGGGCCTGGCGCGCGTGGTTGAGAAAGCCCTGGCGGTCAAACCCGAGGATCGCTATCAGTCCGTCGCCGAAATGGCTGCCGCACTCGGGGCCAGTCCCTCTGCCAGCCGCCCGACGGTCGTCCGCTCGTACCCGTATCTGGAACAGACCCGCGTGGGGGCGGGGAGGACCGTCGTCGCCTCGCGCGGCACGGGTGGCCTGGCGCCCGTCCGGCGCCGGAGGCTCTGGCCGGTGATCGTCCTCGGCCTTGTCACCGTGGGTGTGACCCTCGCCGGCGCCATCTACGCCCTGTCCGACTGGGGCACCGGGCCTCAACCTGCGGCCTCCCCATCTGCCGCGGCAACCGAGCCGGGAATCGGCCTGGCGCCATCGGACACCGTTGCGGCCATTGTCCCGACCGACACCTCGGCCCCGCCGACGGGCATACCGGTCAGCCCCTCACCCGAGCTGCCGCCGACGCAGGTGATCCCCGGCTCGGGCCCGACGCCGATGGGCGGAGGCATTGGACAGGTGGCCTTTGCATCGACGCGCGCGGGACTTCCACAGATCTTCCTGGCCAACATCGACGGGACCGGAGTCCAACAACTGACGACGATGACCGACGGTGCCTGCCAGCCGGCATGGTCGCCCGATGGCCAACGGCTGGCATTCACCTCGCCGTGTCGTGATGATCAGGATCGCTACCCCGGCGCAAGCCTGTGGCTGATCCAAACCGATGGAAGTGGGTTGATGCCGTTGCCGACCGCGCCGGGCGGCGACTTCGACCCGGCCTGGTCACCGGACGGGACCCGCATCGCCTACGCCAGTCTGCGTGACAACGCCAACGTGCCTCACCTGTACCTGATCAGCCCGCTTGGAACGGACGTCGAGGCGCTGACCGAAGGCGCCGCACGCGACCTTCAGCCGGTGTGGGCGCCGACAGGAACCCAACTGGCCTTCGTGTCGCAGCGTGAAGGGCTGGGCGAGCTGTGGATCCTGCCGGACTTTGGCAGCGCCGCAGTGCCCTTCTCGCGCAGCGATGCCTCGGACATGCACCCCGACTGGTCTCACGACGGGAAGATGTTGGTCTTCGACCGCAAGATCGGCGGGATCCCCCGCCTGATGGCGCTGCCGTTTGACGGTCGCGAGGCCGGTGCGATGCGCATTTGCCCCCAGGGCCCGCTGGCGAGCCATCCCATGTCCTCCCCGAAGTGGTCTCTGGACGACCGCTGGTTGGTGTTCGAGACCTGGCCGGATGGTGTCAACCACGAGATCGGGGTGATGAGCTCCAACTGCACCAACTACGGCCTGCTCACCAATGACCCTGCGCGGGACTTCGACCCCGCCTGGCGCCCCTAGCCTGGGGCGGAGTTCCCCCGCGGCACGGTCGAGGATTAGGAAGGGTATCCAGACCCCCCGTGAGAGTTGTCCTTGGAGGGGGGAAGCGCCCTGGCGGATAATTCCAGAGGAACACGGGGAGAATCCGACCTCGGGGGCTGGGCGCATCCAGCGCCGGCCTTGCCGAGCCAGAGAACAGGGGCGGGAGACAAGCATGACAGCCAGAATCATCGACGGGAAGGCGATTGCGGACGAGATGAAGGCCGAGATCGCCGAGGGCGTGAAGAAGCTGGTCGCCGGGGGTAGCGTCAAGCCGGGTCTGGCCACGGTCCTGGTAGGCGAAAACCCGGCCTCCCACACCTACGTGGGGATGAAGCGCAAGATGTGCGCCGAGCTGGGGATCGAGTCCTTCGGGCATGAACTCCCGGCGACCGCCACCCAGAAGGAAGTCGAGTCGCTGGTCAGGAACCTGAACGCCGATCCCAAGGTGCACGGCATCCTGGTCCAGCTGCCCCTTCCGGCCGGGCTCGACGAGGAGGCGGTGCTGCGTTCGATCAGCATCGAGAAGGACGTTGACGGGTTCCACCCGATCAACATTGGCCGGCTGGCGCAGAAGGGCCGCGAGCCGATGTTCGTCCCGTGCACGCCCGCCGGCTGTATCGTGCTGCTCAAGAAGGCTGGTGCCAAGCTGTCGGGCGCCAATGCGGTCGTGGTCGGGCGGTCGAACATTGTTGGCATGCCGGCCGCACTGCTCCTGGTGAAGGAAGATGCCACGGTGACCATCTGCCACTCGCGCACCAAGGACCTGGCCGGCGTCTGCCGCCAGGCGGACATCCTGATCGCTGCGATCGGGAAGGCCGAGATGATCCGTGGCGATTGGATCAAGCCCGGTGCGTATGTGATCGACGTGGGCACCAACCGCAAGGAAGACCCGAGCAAGAAGTCCGGTTATCGACTGGTGGGCGACGTGGCCTATGAGGAAGCCCTGGAAGTCGCCGGCGCCATCACGCCCGTGCCGGGCGGCGTGGGCCCGATGACGATCATGGGCCTGATGCAGAATACGCTGCGGGGGGCCCAGATGGCGGCTGCCTGAGGCAGCCAGCACGACGCTTGTCCCCGGGGGCAGCCGGACTGGCTGCCCCTGCCGATTCCCAGAAGGGACTTGATTTTCGGGGCAAGTTGTCAGACAATTAGGCAATCCCCTGTTCGGCACGTCGGACGGCGGCAGGCCCGATGCCCACACTCCTGGTTCGGAACGCGGCAGTCCTTGTCACGATGGACGGAGCCCGGCGTGAGCTGCGGGAGGCGGGGCTGTTTGCCCGCGACGGATGGATCGAGCAGGTCGGCCCATCGGCCGAGTTGCCCCCGTCGGCGGACGAGATCCTGGATCTGCGCGATCACGTCCTGCTCCCCGGCCTGATCAACACCCACCATCATCTGTACCAGACGCTTACGCGTGCCGTTCCGGCGGCGCAGGACGCCGGGCTGTTTCAATGGCTCAAGACGCTCTATCCGATCTGGGCGCGCATGCGTCCGGACGACATCCGCATCTCGACGACGCTGGGGTTGGCCGAACTGGCGCTCAGTGGCTGCACGACCACCTCCGACCACCTGTATATCTACCCGAACGGCTGCCGGCTGGATGACGCCATCGAGGCTGCGCGTGGCGTCGGGCTGCGCTTCCACGCCTCGCGCGGCTCGATGAGCCTGGGAGAGAGCCAGGGAGGGCTGCCTCCTGACTCGGTCGTCGAGAGGCCGGAGGCGATTCAGAAGGATACCCGCCGGCTGATCGAGGCCTATCATGATCCTCAGCCTGGGGCCATGCTGCGCCTGGTGGTCGCCCCGTGCTCGCCCTTCTCGGTAACACCTGAACTCATGCGCGAGTCTGCCGCGCTGGCGCGCGCCTACGGTGTGCATCTGCATACCCATCTGGCCGAGACGCTGGATGAACAGGCATTCTGCGAGGAGCAGTTCGGTTTCCGCCCGCTGGCATACGCCGAGCACCTCGGCTGGTCAGGTCCGGATGTGTGGTTTGCCCACGCCGTGCATATCGATGCCGACGAGGTCGGCCGGATGGCGCTCGCCGGGATCGGCGTGGCGCACTGCCCGTCGTCGAACATGCGCCTGGCTTCGGGGATCGCGCCGCTGCGCCGCTACCGGGCGGCGGGCGTCCGGGTGGGGCTGGGCGTGGACGGCTCGGCCAGCAACGACAGTTCGCACATGCTGGCCGAGGCGCGCCAGGCGATGCTGCTCTCGCGGCTGGGTGTGGCGGTGGCGCCGGCGATCGACGACCAACCCGATCTGTTGACCGCACGGCAGGCGCTCGAGGTGGCGACGCTTGGCGGAGCGCGCGTGCTTGGCCGATCGGATCTCGGATCGCTCGAACCCGGCAAGTGCGCCGACTTTGTCGCCATCGATCTGAACCGGCTCGACTACGCCGGCGCGCTGCACGATCCCGTGGCGGCGGTCGTATTCTGCGCTCCGGTCAAGGTGGATTTCAGCTACGTCCACGCGCAGCCCGTCGTGCGGCAGGGACAACTGGCGACGGCCGAGCTCCCGTCGGTGATCGAAGCCCACAATCGTGCCGCCCGCCGCCTGGTGCAGGGCGCGTAGGCGTGACCGCGGCGGGCACGCTGGAGGGTGCATGACGGCAGCCGAGAGGATGAAGATCGCCCAGCGCCTCGTCGACGTGGCCATGGGGCGCGTCCCGGCCGACCTGGTCGTGCGGCGCGGCCGGTGGGTCTGCGTGCAATCGGGCGAGATCATCGACGACACGGACGTGGCCGTCAGCGATGGGCGGATTGCCTACGTCGGACCGGATGCCGCGCATGCCATCGGTCCATCGACGCAGGTCCTGGAGGCCTACGGCCGCTGGCTCGTGCCCGGACTGCTCGACGGGCACATGCATGTCGAATCCGGGATGCTGACGGTCACCGAGTTCGTGCGGGCCGTCATGCCGCATGGGACCACGGGCATCTTCATCGACCCGCATGAGATTGCCAACGTGCTCGGCCTGGAGGGTGTTCGCCTGATGGCCGGGGAAGCCGCCGTGCAGCCGATCCACGTGTGGGTCCAGGTCCCATCGTGCGTGCCGTCCGCGCCCGGGCTCGAGACGCCGGCGGCGGTGCTCGGGCCGCCGGAGGTGGCGGAGGCACTCGGGTGGCCGAATGTCATCGGCCTGGGCGAGGTGATGAACTACCCCGGCGTGGCGGCCAATGACGCCAAGATGCATGCCGAGATGGCTGAAGCGCGGCAGGCAGGCAAGGTCATCGGCGGTCACTACCCGTCGCGTGATCTGGGGCGGGCATTCCATGCATATGCGGCTGGCGGGGCCGAGGATGACCATGAAGGCACGCGTAAGGAAGATGCGGTCGCCCGCGCGCGCCAGGGCATGAAGGTCATGCTGCGCCAGGGGTCCGCCTGGCATGACGTGGCCGAGCAGGCGCGGGCGATCGTCGAGGGCGGGCTCGACCCACGGCACTTCCTCCTGGTGACCGACGACTCGCACAGCGAGACGTTGGTGGCGGAGGGGCACGTGGATCGTGTTGTGCGCGTGGCGATGCAGGCCGGGATTCCGGTGATGACCGCCCTGCAGATGGCGACGATCAACACGGCCGAGCACTTCGGCGTCGCCCGCGACGTCGGGATGATCGCCCCCGGGCGCTGGGCGGATGTGCTTCTGGTGAGCGACCTGCGGAAACTTACGATCGACATGGTGCTCGCCAAAGGGCGGCTGGTGGCGGAGGCGGGGGAGGTGCGCGCCGAACGCCCCACCTTCGTCTTCCCGGCAGCGGCGCGCCACAGCGTTCACCTCCCCCGGCCTCTGACGCCGGACGACTTTCGCGTGTCCTACTCCGGTCGCGGGCCGGCCCGGGTGCATGTGATCGGCGTGATCGAGAACCAGGCGCCCACACGCCACCTGCACCGGGAGGTCGAGCCCGTGGAGGGCCAGTTGCACGCCTCGCTTGAAGAGGACCTGGCCAAGGTGGCGCTGGTCGATCGGCACCACGGCACCGGGGCGGTGCGAACGGGATTTGTCCAAGGGTTCGGGCTGTCGGTCCCGTGCGCCGTCGGCTCCACCGTGGCGCACGACTCGCATCAGATGCTGATCGTGGGCACGCGAGACGAAGACATGGCCATGGCGGCCAACGAGCTGGCCAAGGTCGGCGGCGGGCAGGTGGTCGTGCGCAATGGCGAGATCCAGGCGCGCATCGAGCTTCCCATCGCCGGGCTGATGTCCGACGAGCCGGCGGAGGTCGTGGCGGGAAAGGCCGCCGGTCTGCTCGACTCGCTTCGCCAATGTGGGTGCAGCCTGCACAACGCCAACATGCAGCTCAGTCTGCTGGCGCTGGTTGTAATCCCCGAGCTTCGCCTTTCCGACCTGGGGCTGGTCGATGTCAACGCCTTCCGGGTGATCCCGGTGGTGGAGGAGGAACCGCGTGCCTGAGCGAGGGCGCGCGGCCTCGAGGATCGCATCCCGCAAGGCCAGCGGGGGCCGTCCCCTGTATCAGCACACAGCCGAAGCGCTGGCGAGCCTGATGGCGCGTACCGCGCCGGGGACCTACCTTCCATCCGAGCCCGAGTTGGCCCGCCAGCTGGGCGTCTCGCGGGCGACCCTGCGTGAGGCGATGCGCTCCTTCGAGGAGCGCGGCCTGGTCGTCCGCCGCCAGGGGGTGGGGACCTACGTAACCGAAGAGCCTCAGGTGATCGATACGGGGCTGGAGGTCCTGGAGAGCATCGAGACGCTGGCGAAGCGCATGGGCCTCTCGGCAACCATGGGCGCCCTCCAGGTCCGGCGACGGGCCGCCGCGGCCGAGGAAGCGCGCGCCCTGGAGTTGGGCGTCGCCGGTGAGGTCGTCGAGGTGTCCCGCGTGATGTTGGCGGAGGGTCGTCCTGTGGCCTACCTGGTCGACGTACTGGCGCCGGGCATCCTGCCCGACGACGCCCTCGAGCGGGGTTTCACCGGCTCGGTGCTGGATTTGCTGCTGCGGCGAGGGGAGCCGGCGCTCGATTCATCCCGCACCGAGATCACCGCCGTCTCGGCCTCCGGGGAGATCGCTCGCAGCCTGAGCATCCAGCGCGGCGATGTGCTGTTGCGCATGGAGGCCTACCTGTTCACCAAGGACAACCATGCGGTGGACCATTCCTTGAGCTTCTTCCTGCCGGGGACGTTTCGCTTTCACGTCGTCCGGCGAGTGGGACGGCATCCGTAGCACCGTCGCCCGGCTCTCCCACGAAGCCGGGAGGCGGATCCAACGACGCGCCGGCGGGAGATGCCGGCGAGACGACGAGACAAAGGAGATAGGTCATGCGAAGCTTTGCAGGAAGGGACATCCTCTCCCTGAAGGGATTCGAGCGGTCGGAGTATTTCCGCCTGTTCGAGGTGGCTGACCGGCTGGCGCCCATCGCCCGCGACCGGCGCAACACCGATCTGCTCAAGGAGAAGACGCTGGTGACGGCCTTCTACCAGCCGAGCACGCGCACCCGGCTGGCGCACGAAGCCGCCATGCTGCGGCTCGGCGGCAAGGTCACCGGTTTCGCCGACGCCAAGATGACGCGCGCCGGGGACTTCTACCAGGAGTCGATCAAGGACACGGTCCACATGCTGGAGTTCTACGGCGACGTGATCGTGATGCGCCACTTCCAGCAGGGCGCTCCGGCGGAAGCGGCGCGCTGGTCGAGCGTCCCGGTGATCAACGCTGGGGACGGCTGGGGTGAGCACCCGACGCAGGTGCTGACCGACCTGTACACGATCTGGAAGGAGAAGGGCAAGCTGGACGGGCTGAACTTCCTGCTCATCGGCGACATGCGCATGCGCACGATGCACTCGATCTCCTACGCCATGAGCCAGTTCGACATCCAGGCCACCTATATTGCCCCGCCCGAGATGTCGTTGACGCCGGAGTTCAAGAAGGAACTCGATGAACTGAGCCTGAACTACCGCGAGGTGGATCATGTGTCGAAGGCCATTGCCGAGGCCGACGTGATCTACATGGAACCGGTAGTCCAGCCGGACTACACCAAGTCGCGCGACGAGCGCAAGGGCGACGTAGGCATGACCCCGGCCAACTATCAGATCACCAAGGCGGTGATGAAGAAGGCCCGGCCGGATTCGCTGATCCTGCACTCGCTGCCGCGCATGGATGAGCTGCTGGAAGAGGTGGACTACACCCGCCATGCCCGCTACTGGGAAGAGGCGTTCAACGGCGTGGTGATGCGCATGGCGCTTCTGGCTTCGGTGCTGGGGGCGATGGAGTAGGAAGCGCTCAGCCTTCAGCAATCAGCCGTCGGCCAGGCCGGCTGAAGGTGGATGTTGAGGGCTGGACGCTGATAGCTGACGGCTGATAGCTCTTCGACAAGGAGTCTCCCATGCAAACGGACTTGCGCAATCGCGACCTGATCGGCGATCTCGACTTCTCGCGTGAGGAGGTCGAGACCGTCCTGGATGTGGCCTTCGATCTGAAGCGCAAGCGCGCCTTGGGCGAGCCGCATGCGTACCTGCGCGACAAAGTGCTGGCCATGCTGTTCTTCTTCAGCAGCACGCGCACGCGCGGCTCGTTCGAGGCCGGCATGGCGCAACTGGGCGGCCATGCTGCCTTCATTGAGTCCAAGACCACCCAGATCGCCCACGGCGACACGCCCAAGGAGATCGGCGAGATCTTCGGGCGCTACTTCGACGGGATCGCCATCCGCCACGTCGACTGGGGCATCGGGAACACGTACCTGAAGGACGTCGCCCGGAACTCGCGCGTCCCGATCTTGAACATGCAATGCGAGATCTACCACCCGTTCCAGATCCTGGCGGACCTGATGACGATCGTCGAAAAGAAGGGCCGCGACCTGAGGCGGCGGAAGATGGTCGTGTCGTGGGCCTATGCCGCCTCCTACCAGAAGCCGATGTCGGTGCCGCAGTCGCTCGTGCTGCAGATGCCGCGCTTCGGGTTGGACGTCGTCCTGGCGCACCCGCCCGAGTTCAAGCTGATGCCGGACATCATGGACCAGGCCCGCGAGCAGGCACGTCGCTACGGCACCGGCTTCGAGGTGGTCGACGACATGGACAAGGCGTTCAAGGACGCCGATATCGTGTACGCCAAGTCGTGGGGGGCGATGCTGACCACGACGGATCAGGAGCAGGGGGCCAAGATCATCCAGAAGTACGCTTCGTGGATCACGGACGAGCGCAAGATGAAGCTGGCCAAGCCGGACGCCATCTACATGCACCCGCTGCCGGCGGACCGCAACGTCGAGGTCACCGACGCCGTGATCGACGGCGCCCAGAGCGTTGTGTACGACGAGGCCGAGAACCGCATGCACGCTCAGAAGGCGGTCATGGCATTGACGATGAAGTAGCAATGCAACAAGCAACTAACGACTAGCAACTAGCAACTAGCGCCTACCAACTAGCTACTGGCATCTAGCAGTTTGCAGCTAGCAGCTAGTAGCTAGAAGCCAGAAGCTCGATGTCTTCGCCGAGGGCCGTGTCGCTGGAGGAGAGACGCAAATGCCAGAAACCCCGAAGAAGAGAGTCGCCGTCGTCGCCGTGGGTGGCAACTCGCTGATCCGCGATGCCCAACATCAGACCATCCCGGATCAGTACGCCGCGTCGATGCAGTCGATGAAGCACATCGCCGGCATGATCGAAGCCGGCTGGGAAGTGGTCATCACGCACGGCAACGGTCCGCAGGTGGGCTTCATCCTGCGCCGGGCCGAGCTGGCGCTGGGCGAGCTGCACATGGTGCCGCTCGACTACTGCGGCGCAGACACGCAGGGCGCCATCGGCTACATGTTCCAGCGTGCCCTGTACAATGAGTTTCGCGACCGCAAGATCAACAAGCTGGCGGCGACCGTCGTCACCCAGACGCTGGTCGACCGCAACGACAAGGCCTTCCAGAACCCCAGCAAGCCCATCGGCTCGTTCATGGACGAGGAGATGGCGAAGAAACGCCAGGCGTCAGACGGCTGGGCGGTGGTCGAAGATGCCGGGCGCGGCTGGCGGCGCGTCGTCGCCTCGCCGATCCCCCAGCGCATCATCGAGCAGCCGGCGATCGAGGACCTGATCCGGGCCGGCTACGTCGTCATCGGCGTCGGCGGAGGGGGCATCCCGGTAGTGGAGGACGAACGCGGGAACCTGGTCGGGATCGAAGCCGTGATTGACAAGGATTTCAGCGCCTCGGTCCTCGCGTCCGGCATCGGCGCCGACCTGTTCCTGATCACGACGGCTGTCGAAAAAGTGGCCTTGCACTACAATAAGCCCCAGCAGGTCTGGCTGGACCGGATGACCATGGATGAGGCGCGGCGCTACCTGGCCGAGGGCCACTTCGCCAAGGGCAGCATGGAGCCCAAGATTCGGGCGATCCTGCAGTACATGGAGCGAGGGGGCAAGGAAGCCCTGATCACGAATCCAGCCAACATCGAGCGTGCCCTGCAGGGCAAGACGGGGACAAGGATCGTCCCCTGACCCGGAAGGGAGGTGGAGGCGCAAGGAATCGGCAAGCCCTACTATTCTCGTCCGTCTAGGTCCATTCTCAAGAGGAGGAGCTAGAGATGCCTGGCAAGAAGATGTGGCCCATCATCGGCATGCTATTGCTGGTGGCCATGATCGTGAGCGCGTGCGGCGGCGCTGCCACGGAAGCGCCTGTGGTCGAGGAACCCGTTGCGACGGAAGCCCCGGTCGTGACGGAAGCGCCGGTCGTGACGGAAGCGCCGGCCGAGACCGGCATGCAGATCCCCGATGTGGTCGACGGCAAGTTCAATGTGGCCTTCGTCCTGATCGGCCCGCACAACGATGGTGGCTGGTCTCAGGCTCACTATGAAGGTATCGGATACGTACAGGACAACGTCCCCAACGTCAACACTGCCTACATCGAGAATGTGCCCGAAGGGACTGAGTCCGAACAGGTCTTCCGGAGCCTGGCTCGCAAGGGCTTCGATCTGATCTTCGGCACGTCCTTCGGCTACATGGACCCGATGGAAACGGTGGCCGCGGAGTTCCCTGATCTCACCTTCATTCACATCAGCGGCTACAAGTCCAACATGACCAACTTCGGCAACCTGTTTGGTGCCATGGAGGACATGAAGTACCTGGCTGGCATGGTGGCGGGAGCCCGGGCGAAGATGGACGGGAATCCCAAGCTGGGGTATGTGGCGACCTTCCCGATCCCCGAGGAACTGCGCCTGGGCAATGCCTTCGCCCTGGGCATGCGCAAGACCTGCCCGGAGTGCACGCTGGACGTGCGCTGGATCAACACCTGGCACGACCCGGTGAAGGAGAAGGAAGGCGCCGCATCGCTGTTTGACGCCGGCGCTCAGATCGTCTTCACGGGCGCCGATACGCCTGCCTCAGCTGACGTGGCTCAGGAGAAGGGCAAGTGGGGCATCACCTATGACTGGGTGGGCTCCTGCAAGGTTGAACGCTGCCTGACCACGATCTACTGGAATTGGGGCCCGATCTATGCCAAGGTCACCCAAGGCGTGATCGACGGGACCTACAAGGTCGGCTGGGACTACTTTGACGCCGACAGCGGCAGCCTCGGGCTGTACGGCTTCATGGAAGGCCAGGAGCTCACGACGGGCCTGGCTGAACTGCCGCCTGAGGTGCTCCAGATGGTGCGGGACACCCTGGCCCAGATGCTTGCCGGGACGTTCACGCGCTTTGACGTCTTCTCCGGCGAGATCAAGGACAACGCAGGCAATGTGATTGTCCCGGCGGGCGAGAAGATGAGCCAGCCCGACCTGGATCAATTCCCGCCTGGCGCCCCCGGCCTCGAGTGCAAGTACTGCATGTACTGGTGGGCCGAAGGAATCACGGCGGAGCTTCCTTCGCTTCAGTAGTTCGATCGCCGCAGTACGGCG
>Ga0209253_10005233_pt1 | contig 11264 bp, 12 predicted proteins | sample FrelakmetBRP12BR_FD_187145 | JGI IMG/M metagenome (GOLD analysis project Ga0209253, IMG submission 187145) | Freshwater lake sediment microbial communities from the University of Notre Dame, USA, for methane emissions studies - BRP12 BR (SPAdes)... | ecosystem: Environmental > Aquatic >...
CCTACCAGTCGCTGCTCGACCGCTACGAGCTCCGGGACGCGGCCATCAAGGTGGTGGGCATCGGCAGCGTCGGAACTGCCTGCTGGGTGATGCTCTTCACGGCCGGCGAGGGCGACCCCCTCTTCCTCCAGGTCAAGGAGGCGCGCCCGTCTGTCCTCGAGCCCTACGCGGGGAAGAGCGCCTTTTCGAACCAGGGGCAGCGGGTCGTGAACGGGTACCGGCTCATGCAGCCCTCGAGCGACATGTTCCTGGGATGGACCCGGGGTCCGAAGCGCGACTTCTTCGTTCGCCAGCTCCGGGACATCAAGATCAGCGTCCGCGTGGAGACCTTCGGCGTCACCTTGATGGACCTCTACGCCACATGGTGCGGGCGGGCCCTCGCCCTCTCCCACGCACGGTCCGGGCTCTCCGCGGCGCTCAGCGGGTACATGGGAAAGAGCGACGTCTTCGACGAGGCCATCGCGGCCTTCTCGATGGCGTACGCCGACCAGAACGAGAAGGACCACGCCGCCCTGGCGCGCGCGGTCAAGAAGGGCACCGTGAAGGCGGTCTTCGAAGAGGAGAAGTGATGGCGTCGGGGCAAGGAGCCAGCATCAACGTGCGTGCCGCGCTGGCGGCCCTGCTTCTCCTGTCCCTGGGCGCGCCCTCGGCCTGGGCGGCGGACCCCTGCCTCGACGACGTGAAGCGACTCTGCTCGGAGAGCGGGCTGGACAAGGGCGCCGTGAGAGGTTGCCTCCGGAGGAACGAGGCCACCCTCGGTGAGGCGTGCCGGGCAAGGCTCGACGCCGACGACGCGACGGCGCGGAGGGTCATCCGGGAATTCGGCCAGGCCTGCCGCGCCGACATGAGTCAGTTCTGCCCGGCCGTGGAGCCGGGCGGAGGCCGGATGCTGGGATGCCTGACCCAGCACCAGCTGGAGATCTCGGGCCCCTGCCAGTCGGAGCTGGGGCGAATCGGCGAGGCGCGAGACCGCGTTGCGGCTTTCCGGAGCGCCTGCGGGAGGGATCTCACGACCCTCTGCGCCGACGTACCGCAGCAGGCCGGGCCGCTGCTCGAGTGCGTGGACCTGAACCGGGCGCGCGTCTCGGCGGAGTGCAGCGCGACCGACTTCCGCCTGGTCTGGGAGGCTGCGGCCGTCGTCGAGGTCATCGAGGACATGACGCGTCGCGAGCGCGTCCGGGAGGCGCTGGAGATCCTCCAGGGGCTCGACTCGGTGGCCTTCTCCCGCAGCCAGATCCTCCTCCAGTTCGACAGCTTCCAGTCGCTCGCGGAAAAGGGAAACGGGGGGCGCATGCTCTTCAACCCCCAGTTCGTCTTCGGCAAGGAGGGCGAGTTCGCGCTTCAGATCAAGGTCCCCGTGACCGCGCTCTACCCGTACGCGGCCGGCGCCCCGAGCCAGTTCGGACTGGGTGCGGTGACCACCGCCTTCGCCTGGAACTTCATGAGCGGCGGGCGCGTGCGCCAGTTCCTGGCGCTCGGGCTGCAAGTGGAGACGGCGTCGACCCCGGCCATCGGCGGTCCGTGGGCACTGGTGCCTTCCTACGCGATCGCGTTCGGCGTGACGCGCTGGCTGTCGCTCACGACCCAGGTGCAGTGGATCCGGTCGGTCGGCTCCACGAGCACCTATCCTGAGCTCAACATCCTGTTCGTGCAGCCCATCCTGGTGTGCAAGCTCCCGGGACGATCGTTCGTCGGTCTCGACACCCGGCTGGGATGGAACTTCGCCACCGGCACCTTCGTCCCGATCATGAAGGGCATGGCGGGAATCTTCATCGATCGCCAGAAGTCACTGTCCGTATCGGCGTGGTACCAGGCCACGCTGTCGCAGCCCGCCGCGTCCCAGTACTTCAAGTACGGGGTCGGCATGGGACTCGCCTACTTCTTCGACTGGTGAGGGTCGACGTCGTCATCCTGCCGACACGATGCGCCGATCGCGGCTCGGATCGGGAAGCGGTAGCGAAGGGCTTCTCGCCACGAAGTGGTGGACGCCGTTCTTCGAGCCGCGCTTCACCGTGTACATCGCCTCGTCCCCGGCCCCGATCAGCTCGTCCACGGTTTCCGGAGCCGACGGGAAGGTGGTGGCGCCCAGGCTCACCGTCACGGCGAAGCCGGCCTTCGCGAGGCCTCTCGCGATGGCGAGATGGACGCGGGAGGTGGCAGCCCGGCAGCCCTCCTCGTCGGTGCCGGGCATCAGCGCGGCAAACTCGTCGCCGCCCACTCGCGCGACCACGTCGCTCTCGCGCAGCGACTCCTTCATGGCCCGGCCGACGATCCGCAGCACCTCGTCCCCCCGGGCGTGCCCCTGCCGGTCGTTGACCGCCTTGAAGTCGTCGACGTCGAGATAGATGAGCGACACCACCTGGGGAAAGCGGCGCGCCCTGGCCACTTCCCACCCCGCAGCCTCGCGAAAGCCGAGCGAGTTCACCACGCCGGAGACTGCGTCCTGTCGCGAGAGGTGCCGCTCCCGCTCCACGAACCGGCGTATCGCGCCCTGTGAGTAAGCAGCGGCGACGAACACGAGGAGTTCCAGGAGGATGGTGATGGGGACGGTCCAGATGTTCGTGACGTCGACCAGCGCCGCGTACGTGGCGATGGTCTCGGTCAGCGCCGCAGCCAGCGCGATCAACATGCCGCTTCGCGTGCCCCCGACGAAGGCGACGAACCCGATGGGCACCAGGTAGAAGCCCGTGGCGACGAAGTCGTACCCGAACAGGCGAGCGACGGCGTAGTCGGCCACACCGACCGCGGCCGTCGCAGCCAGGCCGAGACCGACCACGAGGTGCGCGGACCAGCCCTGCGTCCAGGCAAGGATCGCCCGCTGGCCGATGGGGAAGGATCCGTTCTGGTCCACGATGAAGTATTAACGACTTCCAGCCGTCGTGCTCGCGGGGCAAGTAAAACAACGCTTTCGGGACGCGCCGCGCCCGTCAGTGCGAGACGGCGTCGTCGCCGTCACGTCGGCGGCGGAAGAAGAGCTCGATGAGCTTGCCCTCTCCGAGGACGGCCGAGATCTCGCGGAACGCGAAGAACGGGACGAAGGCCACCAGCATGAGCTGCACGCGGGCGAGCATCTCGTAGCCCTGGCCGCCGGTGAGCTGGAACTCGCTGGCGACGGGCCGGTGGTGGAGGAGGGCGCTCGCCACGTGCTCGAGGACCACGAAGACGGCCACGAGCAGGCCGAACACGAAGGACTTCCACAGGGTGGACACGATGAGGGGGCGATCGCGAAAGCGGTCGCCGAGGTGCAGGAACTGGCCGATGAGGATCACCTTGGCGAGGATCATCGCCTCCATCAAGGCCCATCCGTACGCGAAGTATCCGACGTGATACTCGGCGAGCACCAGCTTCCGGTAGGTGGTGAACGAGACGAAGAAGGCGGCGAGATAGGCCGCGATCACGAGGTACTCCTTCATCTCGTGCTCGAGACGCTGCTTCACCCCGACCTTGCTGGTTGGGTCGCTGGACATGCGGGGAGCGTAGTCCGCCCGCCGGGCATAGGCGAGCGAACTCGCCAGCTAGAACACCTCACCGGCGCCGAAGTAGACGGCAAAGGAGTCGACGCCCCACGCCACGTCGAGGCGGACGTTGGTTCGCGCCTCCTTGTTCATCAGGAAGCGCAGGCCAACTCCCGCGGCCGGCTTCACGCTCGAGAAGAGGTTCTCCGCGGGCACGGAGTAGTCGTAGGCGGGCAGGTTCACGGCCGGGCGAGACATGGTCACCGCGTTCGCGAAGAGAGCGCCGCCGAGGAAGCCGTTGTCGGTGATGCGAAAACGCCATTCGGCCTCGGCATAGACCTCGGAGGTGCCCCGGAAGCGACCCTGCACGTATCCACGGCCGGTCGTCCCCTTGGCGTCCCACCCGATCGATGGGAGCGTCAGGTAAGGCTCGTGGCCGCTCGTGACGCCCGAGGCGAGCACCCAGAACGCGAGCACGTTGCGCGGCACGGCATCGGAGAGGCCGAGGTAGGCGCGGAGCTCGCCCGCTACCCGGGTGCTCGTCTGGCTGCTCCCGAGCCAGGTGGGGAAGAGGCCGAAGGAGGCGTGGGCGTACAGCCCCCGGTAGGCGTTGATGGTCGAGTCCCGGCTGTCGTAAAGCGCGTCGACGGTCGCGCCCGACAGCGTGTAGGCCGCCGGATCGAAGCCGTAGATGACGCTGTAGGCATGGTGGCTGGTGACGACCGGAGGCGTCACCGACAGGTTCAGGGACTCGTCCACGATGCCGTAGTAGCGGTCGTAGCGGATGCTGCCGCCCAGGTAGAGGTTCGGGATGGTCTGCTTGAGCGCGGCCTGGTGGATGCGCACCAGGTTGAACTTCATGGGCTGTGCGCCCGGGATGGGCGCCGTCGTTCCCCAGCCGGCGATGCTGAAGCCAAACTGGACGGGTGGCGTGCCGGTGCCGAGGCCATAGGTGTCCTGGTTGTAGAGCAGGAATCGCCAGTCGCCCTGGAGCTGCCAGTCGTTCCCCGAGGTCATGAGCGTGCTGGTGAGCTGGAGAACCAGTTGCTTGTTGGAGGTGATGAGCGCCAGCGCCGTCGCGCTCGACATCGTGGTGTCCTCCGGCTTGCCCAGGTACATGCCCAGGGTGCCCACCGCGCCGATCAGGAATCCCAGTGCCGGGTTGTACCCGACCGCCGGAATGATGGCGGGGTAGAGCTTGAACGGCTCGGGCTTCGGCTCCTCCTTCGCGGAGAGGCCGAGGACGTCGAAGAGGTCGGAGCGGTCGAGGTACGGCTGGCACTGGTCCGCGGCGCAGACGTTGCCTCGGCCCAGCCGCTCCACGCACTCCCGGCTCCCGGTGCACGGCTCGGTGGCGAGTGCCGGCGTCGCGCAGGGACCCAGCGCGAACACCAGCACCGCAAGGGCGCCTCGTGGCCGCTTCGTCATACGAACCCGAGGGTAGTCTGATGGAGGTCGCCACCCAAGGGAATCCGCTCCAGCCGCTTCCTCTGGCCACGCCCCGGCGGGGTTGCGTCCACGGACTCGGAGAGCACTCGACCGGGCCAACGGATACACTGGGCGGAACCATGCGCGCTCCCACTCCGCTCGTCGCCCTGGCCGTCCTCGCCGCCTGCGCGACCGTCCCCACGCAGACGAAGTTCATGGAGCAACAGGGGGTGACGGTGTCCTCCGAGGCCATCCGGACGCGCCTGCGCGCCGAGGCCGTGCCCTTCACCGGGCTCATGGAGCAGGCCGCCGACGCTGCCCGCGACGCCAGCCCGGACCCCGCGGTTCGCCGGCGGGCGCTGGTCTGGAAGCTCAACGTCGTCCCTGCGCTCTACCGCACCCTCTTCAACCAGAGGCCGCTCGTCGCGCTTCTCGACACCTGGGCGCTTCTTCTGCAGGCGGAGGCATACCTCGAATCGAGCGAGGGGAAGGCGGCCTTCGGCCCGGGGGTGGCCGACGTTCTCGCCACCACCCGGGAGCTCGAGCTGCGGCTCCAGGAGATCGCGCGCTGGGCCGCGCCCGACCGCGACCTCGCCAAGGTCCGGGCCTCGGTCCAGGGCTGGGCGGAGAAGCACCCGGTTCGTCTCACCTTCGCGACGCGGGACAGCATCGAGCAGTTCCTTGCGACGATCGCACCCACCGAGGAACTGAGCGCCTTCGCCGTCATCGGCAGGATGAACGAGGACATCGGCGGCCTCATCAGCCGGATGGACTTCCTCCCTGTCATGGTCCCCAACCAGGTGACGTGGCAAGCGGAGCTGGCCTACGTCGACCTCATCGATCACCGCCTCGCTGTCGCCCTGCAGGGCGGCCAGGATGCCCTCGCCAGGGTCGACGACCTGCTCGCCTGGCTGGACGGTGGCGTCGACGCCCTGGCCGACCGGCAGCGCGTCGCCCTCGTCCAGGCGATCAGCGCCGAGCGGATCGAGGTCGAGCGGATCCTCGAGGGGCAGCGCAGCAGCATCCAGTCCTTCGTGAACGGAGAGCGGATCGCGATCCTCGAGCAGCTCCGACAGGAGCGGGTCGCCATCATGGCCGACGCCCAGCGGCTCACCGACCACGCCACCGAGGAGGCGACGAAGCGGGCCAAGGAGATCGTGGACCACGCGCTGCTCCGGGTCGCCTGGATCCTCGGCGGGGTCCTGATCGTCGCGTTGGTGGCCGCGTTCCTTCTCCGGAGGCGGGCCCAGCCGGCGCCGCCGCCTCCCGGATAGTCGAGAAAATCCGATTCTCCTCACCCGAAGGCGGCGTCTCTTCCCGCTTACGCCCCGTTCTTCCCATTCGGCGCGCCGAGCCGGGAGCTATGGGGGCGCGGGAGGGGAGAAAGAGGAGACAGCCATGGCAATCGACCTGAAGCAGACGTCCCGCCGCATGTTGGAGGAGGCCTTCGGCAAGGGGAACTTCAAGGTGTTCGACGAGCTCTGTTCGGCGGACTACCGCTCGCACGACCCGGTCACCGGAGACACCGACCTGGGCGGGGCGAAGCAGAACTGCCAGATGTACAAGACGGCGTTCCCCGACCTGAAGCCCGTCATCCTGTCCGCGTACACCGATGGTGAAGTCTGCGTGACGCGCTGGCGGATGACCGGAACGCACCAGAAGGAGCTCATGGGGCTCGAGCCCATGGGCGCCCGCTGCACGGTCGAAGGCATCGCCGTCGACCGGTTCCAGGGGGGCAAGATCGTCGAGACCTGGAGCCAGTGGGACGCGCTGGGGCTCATGCGCCAGCTGGGGGTCGCGCCGACCGTGGGGGCGGCCGCGGCGAAGAGCGCTTCCGAGCATCGCCGCAACGCCTGACCCTGGGCGCCAGGCGGATGGTCGCGTATGATTCCGCCCTCTCCAAGGGGGGAAATCCATGACCGTGTCCGTTCGCCTGGCAGTCCTGCTCCTCGCACCGTACCTCGCCGCCGCCGCGCCGCCCACCGTTCCACCCACCGTTCCACCCGAGCCCGGCGAGGAGTGGGAGAACACCGTCGAGATGCAGATGGCAGGCTTCTCCATGCCTGCCCAGACGTCGAAGTCGTGCGTCCCGAAGAAGGGCATGACCGATCCGCCCGGCACCGGCAAGGACGACAAGTGCAAGGTCACCCGCATGAAGAACGACGGGAAGACCATGTCCTGGTCGATGGTCTGCGAGGGCAAGGAGAAGATGTCGGGCGACGGGGAGATCACCCAGACCGCGGGCGGGTACGACGGCAAGATGACCATGCGGACCGCCGACGGCGAGATGCTCATGAAGATGCGGGGCAAGAAGCTCGGGACTCCCTGTGACGCCGCGACCATCAAGCGCCAGATGGTGGCCGTCCAGGCCGAGGGCGAGAAGAACATGGCGAAGGCTTGCACCAACGCGGCCCAGCGGATGTCGGTGATGTCCTTCGCCGGCCCCCAGGCCATGTGCAAGGACCCCGCCGACCGGGCGCTCCTCTGCGAGCGGGCCGCGACCCGCGAGGGCGTCCGCGGGCTCGGCGCGCAACCCGAGACGGTGACCAAGGACCTCGGCGCCGTGTGCGGCAAGGACCTCGCGGCCATGAAGCTCCAGGCCTGCTCCGCGGCCGGGAGGGAGGAGGCGGCGAAGAGGTGCAAGGACGACTCCAAGGACGCCCTGGCCTTCATCGGGGAGTCCTGCCCGGCCCAGACCCAGGTGATCGCGCAGCGCGAGTGCGCCGGCATGTCCTACACCGACCTCCCGATCTGCTATCGCTCCTTCTGCACGACCTACGCGGGAAACCTGCTCGACAAGGGCAAGAAGCCGGCGGCGCAGCCCAAGGCGCCCGAGGACTCGGCACAGGACGCCGCCAAGAAGGCGGTGAAGAGCCTGCTCCCGTTCTAGGAGCCTGCTCCCCGGACGCCGCGTGCCGGTCCTCGTCGTCGCCGCCGTCGCGGCGCTCCTCGCCGCTGCCGAGCCGCTCGACCGGTTCCCGGACGCGGCCCCGTCGTATCTGCTGGCGGTGGACGGAAACGTGGTCTGGGCGCGCGCGCCCGACCTTCCGCGAGCGCCGGGGTCGCTCGCGAAGATCCTGGCAGCGCTGGTGGCGCTCGAGTCTCCCACGATCGGCGAGCGGCTCACGGTGAGCCGGCGCGCCGCGGCGGCCACCGGCAGCCGGCTCGGGCTGCGTTCCGGGGACGAGGTGCAGGTGAGAGAGGCGGTCGAGGCCATGCTGGTCGCGTCGGCGAACGACGCCTGCCTGGCGGTCGCCGAGAGCCTCTCCGGAACCGGCCCGACCTTCGCCGCGCGGATGAACCGGCGCGCGGCGGAGATGGGGCTCACCGGCACCCGCTTCGTCGATCCCTGCGGCCACGACGCCCCCGGGCAGCACGCCACCGCGCGAGACCTCTGGAAGCTCGCACGGGTCGCGCTCGAGAACCCCGAGTTCCGCCGGATGGTGGCGCTCACCTCGGTCCGGCTGGAGACCCGATCCGGACGCGTCCTCCAGGCGACGACGAGCAACGCGCTGCTGGGGCGGTTGCCCGGAGCGGACGGCGTCAAGACCGGGTTCACGCCCGAGGCGGGGAAGTGCGTCGTGGTCCACGCGGTGCGAGGTGGCCGCGACGTGACGCTGGTGCTGCTGGGTGCGCCGGATCGCTGGTGGACGGCGGCGGCACTGGTGGAACGGGCCTTCGCGGAGACGCCCCCGAGTGAGTGACCGGAGGGGCGACGCGCTGGTCCTCCTGGCTGCCGTCCTCGCGACCTGGGCCAGCTCCTTTGGCGGGACCTTCCAGTTCGACGACTGGAACGTGATCGTGAACGAGCCCCGGGTGGCGTCGCTCTCCGCCTGGTGGGGATCGATGCCGGGTATCCGGCCGCTGCTCAAGCTCTCCTGGGCGGGAAACCGCGCGAGCGGGCTGGGGCTGGCTGGCTTCCACGCCGTGAACCTGGCCTTTCACGCTGCGTCCGCGCTCCTGGCGCTGCGACTCCTCCGGCGGGTGGCCGAGCGAGCCGGTGCGATCGGCCCCAGCGCCCGAGCGGCGCCGCTCCTCGGCGCGCTTCTCTTCGCGCTCCACCCGGTCCAGACCGAGGCGGTGACCTACCTGTCGGGGCGCTCGGCCTCCATGGCGGGGGCGCTGGCTCTGGGCAGCATGGTGGCCTGGCTGTCGGAACCGGAGCGCGGGACCGGGTGGATGAAATGGGGGCTCTCGCCGCTCCTCTTCGCGCTGGCACTCGCGGCGAAGGAGTCGGTGGTGGTGCTTCCCGCGGCCCTCCTTCTCCTCGAGGCGGTCGACGTCCGCCGGCCGTTCCGGTGGCGGGTGGCCCTGCGGGAGGTGGCCCCCCACCTCGTCGTCCTCGCGGTCGCGGCGGCGCTCTTCGCGGCCTCTCCGGTCTACGGGCGCATGATGGACAGGAGCGCCGGGCTCCGATCACCCTGGGTGAACCTGCTCACCCACGTGGACGCCGTGGCCTGGCTGGCGGGGCAGGTGCTGCGCATCGACCGCCTGGTGGCGGATCCGGCGCTGCCGGCCGTCGAGGCGCTGGGCGCGCGGGTGGCCCTGGAGGGCGTCGCCGTCCTCGCCGTGCTGGCCTGGGGGCTCGCCTCGCTGCGCCGCCGGCCGGCCCTGGCCCTGGGTGTCCTCTGGTTCCTCCTCTGGCTCCCGCCCGCCGGCTGGTGGCTGCCGCGCCCCGACCCCGCCAACGAGCGGCAGCTCTACCTGTCGCTGCTCGGGCCGGCCTGGCTGGCTGGAATTGGACTTTCTCCCTGGGCGGCGGCCGGAGGCGCCCGGCGCCTGGCCGTTGCGGCCCTGGTTCTCGCGCTCGGCGCCGTCACCGCGGTGAGAAGCCTGGTCTACGTCGACGAGGTGCGCTTCTGGGAGGACGTGGTGGCGAAGGCACCCGCGAACCCGCGCGCCCACAACAACCTGGGCTACGCGCTCTCGGCGCGCTGCCGGACCGCCGAGGCCGAGAGCGCGATCATGCGCGCCCTGGCGCTCGACCCCGGCTACCTTCGCGCCGCGGTGAACCTCAGGCTCCTGCGGGAAGGTGTGGCGCTCGGGCCCGTCGAGCCGGCCTGCCCCCCGGTCACGAGCCCTCTGCCGCCACCTTGACGTCGAGCCGCTCCGCGCCGAGGAAGCCCTTCGACGCCACCTCCCCCTCCTTCCAGACAGCCCAGCTCTGCAGGCCGCGCGGCCAGACCTTCTCGGGATCCGCCTTGTCCTGAAGCGTGGCCAGCTTCTCGAGGTAGCGGGCCAGCTCGGGGGCGACGAGCTCGCCGTACTGCCGGCCGCGCGGGTAGGGCTCTCCCTCGACGTGGACGAAGATCCAGCCGCCGTCGTCGTAGCGGAAGCCGGTGCCTGCCCACTTCACCTGGGCGAGCGGAACGTAGGCGGTGATGTCCGGTACCTCCTCGAGCCGGACGTCGGCGAAGGTGGCCTAGCCGGTGGCCTTGCCGTTCCTGCCCAGGTGGAGGGCCACGCGATCGCTCGCTGTGGTGGCGAAGAAGAGCACCTCCACGCGCCGGCTGGCGTCGCCGGCGACGGGCGGCGAGCAGTTGGTGAAGGGGAAGCTCTTCATGGCGATGCAGGCGCCGAGCGCGGTGGGGTAGCGGGCGACGGGGTCGGCGCGCACGCCATGGGTCTGCAGCTCCGCCGAGAGCCGGTAGAGCCTGCCCACCGAGAGCTTCAGCGGCGCCGAGGGCGAGCGCGAGGAGGAAGGCGTTCATGGCGCCGCAAGAGACCACGAACCGGGCGGTCTCGTCACGCCGGGACAGGCGGGAGGGTCACTGCCAGGTGAGCCGGAAGACGAGGTTCGCCGACTGGCCCTTCAACCGAAGCTGGAGGAACTGGTTCGACCTCAGGTTGAAGGCCCGCTGCAGGAGGTAGGGGGCGAGCACCACGCTGTCGTGTGTGATCTGGGCCAGCTCGGAGCGGAGGTTGTAGGCCTGGAGCGTTCGCCGGACGTCCCAAGGGTCGATGCCCGAGATGGTGAGCTCGCCCTGGAGGATGCGGGGCGCGGGGTCCGGGCCGAAGACGAGCGAGATGAGCTCGATCCGGCTGGCGGTGGCTTCCGGGAGATGCAGCCGGCCGGACGCCTCCTGGCAAGGCGACACGACCGGCGCGACGAGGAGCGCCGCCGCCGCGACCGCAAGCCACACCCTTTCCATACCTGGAGCATGGCCACGGCTCCGGGGCCCCACAAGGCCCCCGCCCGGATGGACGCAAGTGCCCGGAACGAAAAGGAGAAGGGCCACCGGTTTCCCGATGGCCCTTCGATTTGAATCGGCTCGAAGCCGGGGAGTTACATCCCCATGCCGCCCATTCCGCCCATGCCGCCCATCCCGCCGCCGCCGCCGCCGCCCATGTCCTTCTCCTCCTTGGGCTTGTCGGCGATGA
>Ga0209253_10005234_pt1 | contig 11264 bp, 9 predicted proteins | sample FrelakmetBRP12BR_FD_187145 | JGI IMG/M metagenome (GOLD analysis project Ga0209253, IMG submission 187145) | Freshwater lake sediment microbial communities from the University of Notre Dame, USA, for methane emissions studies - BRP12 BR (SPAdes)... | ecosystem: Environmental > Aquatic >...
GACATCCTCGCCGGCTGCCAGCGCTGGGTAGTGCAGGACGAGAGCAAGAGAACGAACAGGGCGGGAATACGGCGCATCCGGCAGACCTCGTGTCAGGGGCGAAGCGTAAACGTACGGATCTGAGGCATAAGTTTCGAGTGCAGCACGTTCAACAGCGTATCTGGCGCCAAAACAGCGAAGCGGCCCAAGCTCCGGTGCACCCACCCGCTGCCCCACGCCCTTTCCGCCGCAGTCGGGTCATCTCAATGCAAGCCACTCAACTCGAAGCTGCGCGGTGTCCTAACCCTGGATACGGCGGAATCGCGAACGCGCGGTAACGCAATCGGCGATCTCGCGGCTCGTCTATCGGAGAGAATTACCGCGCCATAAAAAGATCAGCAATGAGCCAGTATCAGCATATTTCCAAACAATTTCTCAAAGCGACAGCCAGTCGACGACGCGCCGTTCCATGTAGTAGCTCGCATTCCAGGGCTGTCCCTCTATCCAGCCGACGTGGCCACCGGTTCTGCTGAACTCCCAGTGAAGGCTTGGGTTAGCCCGCGCAGTTTCTCGAACTTGTTCAAGTATCCCTGCCGGAAGAAACGGATCATCCTGCGCGTTCAACAGTAGCGTCTCGACGCGGATCCGATGGAGGAATCGGATCGAACTCGATTGGGTGTAGTAGTCGTGCGCGTCCTTGAATCCGTGAAGCGGTCCCGTGATCAGGTCGTCGAACTCACGAAAGGTCCGCACCGCGCGCAGTCTTTCCTGATTCACGAGGTCTGGATACACCTCCAGCTTTTCCAGCGTCTTGGCCGTCAATGTTCGTAGGAAATGCCTCAGGTAGATTGGTCCGAGACCGCTGGCCATGTGGTCCGACCCGGCCTCAAGGTCAAATGGCGTGCTGATCGCCGCGACGCGCCTTACTTGTGCGGGCACACCGTCGCCCTGTTCCCCGAGCCACTTGAGAACGACGTTGCCTCCGAGTGAGACCCCGGCGACGAGCAGATGGATGTCCGGGCATTCGTCGACGAGCTTCCTGATGATCAGGTCGACATCAGTCGTCTCTCCCGAGTGATAGAAACGACGCGCGCTGTTCACCTCACCATCGCACGAACGGAACATCATCAGGTCACCACTCCAGCCGCGCTGCCGCGCCCGGTCGAGCAATCCGTGAGCGTACTTCGCAGTGATCTTCCCCTCCAGGCCATGGAGGACCAGCAGGTGTGGCCTGCCTTCGCTGACCTGTCCCATGCGAGCGAGGGTGATGTGGTCGTCGTCGGGTGTGCGCACTCGCTCGAGGCGATCGTGCACCGGCGGTCGGCGACGGCCGAACTTCCCCCACGCCGTCGGCAGGTGAGGGCCGGGAAGCCACCAAGCAGGTCTGAACCCCGATCTCAGCTCAGGCATGCGAACGCCGTCATGCTCCGGGCGTGTGGATGTTCTTCAACTGACAGGAGCGGAGGAGGTATTATACTCGCGGCCCCGCACAGTTGCGCCGTTTTGGGGTCCCCATCTTTGACCCCGGGTTCATGTGTGGAAGTCCAGGTCTTCGGCGTGAAAAAGAACCAGGATGTCAGGAAGGCGCTTCGTTTCTGGTCTGAGCGACGCGTGAAGGTCCACTTCGTGGATTTCATGGACCGCGCTCCCAGCAAGGGCGAGTTGCAGCGTTTCGTGCAGCGAGTTGGACTCACGGCACTCATCGACAAGACATCAAGGCGGTACCACGAGCTTGGACTCGGTGTCGTGCGCTACGACGATACGCGATGGATGCAGACGCTCTGCAGTGAGCCAATGGTGCTTCGGATGCCGCTGACGCGATTCCAGCAGCAAGTGACGGTGGGTCTCGCGGAGAGCGCGTGGCGGACATGGATCGAGGGAATGAAAGCGTGATCCTCATGTGGAGCGGGTTCATCGGCTTCGTCGCTTTGTTGCTCGCACTCGACCTCGGGGTGTTCAACAAGAAGGCACACGCGCCGACGATGAAAGAGGCGCTCGCGTTCGCCGCGATGACGGCCGCGCTCGCCATGGGCTTCGCCGGGTTCATCTACGAGGCGTACGAACTCAACTGGCAGGGACTCGGCTCTCACGTAGACGCCGTAGACGGGCAACTGAACGGCGGCCGACTTGCGATGGTGAAGTTCATCACGGGCTACATAGTCGAGATGTCGCTCTCGATGGACAATGTGTTCGTGATTGCGCTCATCTTTCAACACTTGAGGGTTCCCCTCGCTCAGCAGCATCGCGTGCTGTTCTGGGGCATCGTAGGCGCGCTTGGGATGCGCGGAGCGATGATCGGCGGGGGCGCCGCGCTGGTCTCCCGGTACCACTGGATCCTCTATCTCTTCGGCGGCTTCCTCGTGTACACCGCCGTCAAGATGCTTCTGGCCAAGGAGAAGGAGGAAGCGCCCGAGGAATCGGCGGTGGTGCATTGGCTCCATCGTCACTTTCGCGTGACGAAGGAATTTCACGGCAGCCGGTTCCAGGTCAGGATGGCGGGGCGGCGGTTCGTGACGCCGCTGTTCGTTGCCCTGGTCCTCGTGGAAAGTACGGATCTTCTTTTTGCGGTGGACAGCATCCCGGCGATCTTCGCCATCACGACCGACCCGTTCCTCGTGTTCACGTCGAACGTCTTTGCGATCCTTTGTCTGCGCTCGTTGTACTTCGGGTTGGCCGGTTTCATCGAGAGGTTTCGCTATCTCAAAACGTCGCTGGCGGTGGTCCTGGGCATCGTCGGGCTGAAAATGCTCTTCGCCACGAGGCTCAACGACTGGCTAGGTGAACGGGTGAACTACCTGATGCTGGCGACGGTGGGTGGAGTGCTCATGGTTGGCGCGATCGCGAGCGTCGTCGCAGACCGGCGATCGTCCCGATGAAGCCGGCGCAGGATCGTCGACGGGGAATGCCCACCTCCTTGCGGCGGCGGCCAGGAATCGGCACTCTAGCAGCCTGGCCGGACCGCCCCTCTAGGAGGTGCCATGGCGACGCCTGTTGAAGCCGCTGCCGCGATCACCACCGATTCCGGCGAGCGGCCGAACGACGATGAACTGGACCTGTTCGGCCTGACACACCGCGGCAAGGTGCGCAAGGAGAACCAGGACCACTTCCTGTTGTGCACCGTGCACCAGCAGGTGGTGATTCACGCGACGAGCCTGCCGAATCCCGACACGCTGCCGACCCGAGGTGAGCGGCTGGCCACCATCATGCTCGTCGCGGACGGAGTCGGTGGCGGGCCTTCGGGACGGGAGGCCAGCCGTCTCGCGGCCGAGGCCGTGATGCGCTATGTCGCATCGACGATGAAGTGTTTCCACTCGGTGGGAAACGTCGCCGAAAAAGAGTTCTACTCGTCATTGCGTGAGGCGGCACACGAGGCACACGCTGCGGTGCAGTCGAAGGCGACGGAGGAGGCGGGGGCGCGTGGAATGGCCACGACTCTGACGCTAGCCGTGGCGGTGTGGCCGCGCGTGTATATCACTCAGGTGGGAGACAGTCGCGCGTACACCTATGTGGATGGGGAGCTGCATCAGCTCACCAGGGACCAGACGATGGCGCAAACCCTTGTGGATCTGGGCGCGCTTCCGCCGGAACAGGCGGCCCACTCGCCGCTCAAGCACGTGCTGTCCCGCGCCATCGGCGGCCCGGAGTCGGAGCCCGAAGTCTCGCGCCTCAAAATCAAGCGTGGTCAGGTTATCTTGCTGTGCAGCGACGGGCTGACCAAACACGTGACCGACGATGAGATTGCGGCCTCCCTCGAGACGATGACCTCCACCCAGCAGTTGTGCGCAGACCTTGTGGAGAAGGCGCTGGGTGGAGGCGGGACGGACAACATCACCGTTCTGGCAGGAAGGGCGCGGCTGAGGGTAGCCAAATAGCGCAACGGTCGAGGGGGCAGCCATTTACGCTGCTGAGGACCGAAGGCAGGCCCAGGCGCCGGCGTTGAAGGAAAGCATCACGATTGTGACCAACGTGCGATTCCCAACCCCGCTTCACGGCGACCGGCGACCGGCGACCGGCAGCCGAATGCCGGTGAGGAAGAGACAGGCTTCACAATCGAGATTCCCGAGTTACGAGTAGCCTGATGTGCGACCGGGCTGCGGCGATCAGTCCGCCACCGAAATACCTGCACCGGTCGGATCGGTGGCATAGCAAGGGTTTTCGCGCCAGTCCGACGAACTCCGCGCCACAACCGTTCGTCGGGTTACTATGACCGACACATCGGAGTCCTCGGCGTCCGTTCAGCGACCCCAGCCCGGAACCTCTCGAAGGTCGCAGTGGCCTGGGACAACGGCGTGCCGTAACGCGGATGGAAATATATGTTTTTGTAAAACGGATAATGTCCGTGTTGATAATGAGTTGCGCCAGCAGATGGTCTTGCTTCTGTCATCTTGACGCGGTTGCCACTTCGACGTTCGGACCGTGTCTGTTCTCTCGATATCACATTTCCTCAACCGGCCACGCAGCGGACCATGCAATACACCCGGCTCGGCAAGAGCGGCCTCACGGTTTCCAGGCTCTGTCTGGGCTGTATGACGTACGGAGATCCGGTAAACTGGCGCCCGTGGGTACTGGACGAGCAGGCGTCACGGCCGTTCTACAGGAAGGCCGCCGAGGCTGGAATCAACTTCTTCGACACGGCGGATATGTACTCCCACGGTGTCAGCGAGGAAATCACGGGCCGCGCACTGAAGGAGTTCACCCGCCGTGACGAGACGGTCATCGCTACGAAGGTGTACTTCCCGACCCGTGATGGACCGAATCTGCAGGGTCTCTCGCGCAAGCACGTGCTCCAGGCGTGTGATGACAGCCTGAAGCGGCTTGGCGTGGACTACATAGATCTCTACCAAATCCACCGCTTCGATCCCGACACGCCGCTCGAAGAAACCCTCGCCGCACTTGACCAGCTTGTGCATGATGGAAAAGTGCGCTATCTCGGCGCGAGTTCAGGATACGCCTGGCGGCTGATGAAAGCGCTCAGCGTGTCGGAGCAAAATGGCTGGGCCCGCTTCGTGTCGATGCAGAACCACTACAATCTCCTCTACCGTGAAGAGGAGCGCGAAGTGCTGCCGCTCTGCCGGGAGGAGGGATTGGGCGTGATTCCCTGGTCCCCCCAAGCACGGGGCTGGTTGACGCGACCGGCCGGCCAGACAAGGGCCGGACAAACCGCGCGTACGGCGGGAGACGAGTTTGGGCACAAGATGTATGACGAGGACGCAAACTGGGCGATTGTTGACGCCGTCGAGACTGTCGCGACAGCCCGCGGGGTTACTATGGCCCAGGTCGCGTTGGCCTGGGTGCTCGGTCGCCCCGGGGTCGTGGCGCCGATCATCGGCGCATCACGACTCGCCCAGCTCGACGATGCGATCGCCGCGCTGGACCTGGCACTGACGGTCGAGGATTGCGCGACGCTCGAGGCATCGTATCGGCCCCAGCCGATCCTCGGACACTAGGAAGTGACTGGCATGACTCCTTGGGTGCGACGACTGCTCATCGCCAATGTCGCCGTGTTCTTCGTGCAGATGACGATGCCGGCGTTGACGGGCGGACTTGCGTTCGTTCCCGTGCTGGTGCTCGCGCGCCCATGGAGCATCGTGACGTACATGTTCCTGCATGGCGGTGTTGGCCATATCCTCTTCAACATGCTGGGTCTCTTCTTCTTCGGACCGCGCGTCGAGGACAGGCTCGGACACCGGCGGTTCGCGGTACTGTATTTCACGAGCGGCGTTGCAGGGGCGCTGCTTTCAGCCGCACTGGCGCCCTCGGCGGCGATCATCGGTGCCTCCGCGGCGATTTTCGGCGTCATGTTTGCCTTTGCCCACTTCTGGCCGCGAGACCAGATCCTCATCTGGGGCGTTCTACCGGTGGAGGCGCGGTGGTTGGTGGTCATCACGACCGCGCTCGCGCTGTGGAGCGGAATGGGCGGATCACGTGGCGGCGTCGCCGACTTCGCACATTTGGGTGGCTATGCGGGGGCCTTTCTGTACCTGCGGTGGATCGAGGCACGGCGGGGCATGGCGAAGCTCCAGCGCCAGGCAGCGACGCCGGCAAGTGAGCGGCTGCTCGGCAACTGGAAGAAGATCAACGTCGCCGCCGCGCACGAACTCAATCGCGACGAACTGAACCGGGTGCTGGACAAGATCAGCGCTTCGGGGCTGGCGAGCCTGACGCCTCAGGAGCGGCAGTTCCTGTCCAACTTCGTGCCGCCCGACGATCGCAAGCCACCCCAAGCCTGATCTAGGAATCGCGCGCGCGACTGGGGCACTAATTCCAGCGAGCCCTCACCTTCACGGCCCGTTCCAGTTCGTCGGAGACCTGCAACACCTTCTGCCTCAGGTCCCGGGCCAGCGTCGGACGATTTGCGAGGAAACTCTGCACGATGGCGAGCGCTTCTCGATCGCTACGCCCGGCGACAAACGACCCGAGCCAGTTGCCGAGGAAGAAAATTCGACGATTCGACTGGATGTAGGGCAGGGAGTCCAGGGCTGGCCGAAGGTACCGCAAGGTGAGATCGGCATGTTCCGCGGCGTTGAACGCGCCGAGCGAGCTGCTCGCCCAGTCTTCGTTCAGCGACGCATCACCGAAGTAGCGCGCGAAGTACTCGGCCTTCGTCTGCGCGGAATGCCGCGCCGCACCGGCGATGAACGCGCGCCGCCGGCCATCGGGCGACGTGTCGCGCGCTGCCTGGCCATCGAGCGCCCGCTGCGCTGACGCTGCGTCAAGCACCGTCAGACGCGTCACGACGTCCCAACGCGTGGGATCCCGTGCGGCGTCTCCGGCCGCCGAGTCGGCGCTGAGCAGCGCGTCCAGCTTCCTGATACCGTCAACGGTGGACGCGACCTGCACGAACGCATCGAGGAAAGGTTTTCGCAATCCATAGGGTCGCGACGAGTCGCTGGCCGCAGCCCAGAGCATTCGCTCCACGTCAGGCTGCTCGCTGGTTCGCGATGCGTCATCGAGATAGCCTTTCATCGTACGCTCGAGGTTGGCCAACAGGCGAGGGACGATCTGTTCGTCCCGCTCGCGCGGGAGCTCAGCGAGCGCCAGCCGCAGCCAGCGTTCTGGAGGCATCCTGGCGTCCCGAACCTGGTCCCAAAGTGCGCCCCACAGCATCGCACGGAGGAAAGGGTCGGCGACGATGCCGAGCGCTCCGTGTTCCAGCGACTGCACGCTCGCGCTATCGAGGATCGACAGGAAGTACCCGTGGTCCTCTGCGTTGGGGAAGGCGAACGTAGGCGCTTTCAGTCCACGCGCGGCGAAGACGTCGGTGACGCGCGCGGACAACTCGACGGGAAGCCGAACCGGGGACTGCCCGGGGTAGAAGAGGAGCAGCTGCGTCCGCATAGGCCAGGCGGCGCCTCCACTCACGACTCTTTGTGCCGGACGCTGCACCAGCCTGAGCCTCGCGATCCTCCCGTCCCTCACTTCGATGACTTGCTCCACGGAGGGAAGGCCTGCCCGGAGCATGAAGTTCCTTCCGAACGCGCCCAGCGACCGGTCGGCTGCCTCGCCCACGGCATCGAGGAGATCCTGCCACGTGGCATTGGCATACGCGTGCCGGCTCAGAAAACTCCGGACTCCGCCCTGGAACGCGTCCTCGCCGACCAGGTAGTTGAGCTGCTTGAGCACTCCGGGCGCCTTGTTGTAGACAATCGCTCCGTAGTTGCTCTTGGCCTGGTCGAGGTTGGAGAGCTTCTGCCACAAAGAGTTCGTGCCCAGAGTCTGGTCCACGCCGTAGGCTGCCGGTTTGTTGGCTTGATAGAACGTCTTCCACGCGCCGCTGGTGGAATCGAGTTCGTTCTGCGCCTTCGCAGCGATGTAGGTGGCGAAGCCCTCCTTCAGCCAGAGGTCGTCGAACCAGCGCATGGTGACGAGGTCTCCGAACCACTGGTGCGCGACTTCGTGAAGTATGGTCGAGTTGCGGCCGATCAGCCGCGGCCGCGTGGGACGTTCGCGAAAAACGAAGCTGTTCTCGTTGTAGAACACCGCGCCGGGGTGCTCCATACCTCCGAACGGGAAGGCCGGGGCGAGTACGAAGTCGAACTTCTCGAACGGGTAGGCGCGGTCGAAGTAACGCTCCATCCAGGCGAGGGCGCGGTGATTCGCGGCGAGGAGCGTGTCGAGATCCGCTTCGCGGGCCCGTGACTGGCGCACGTAGGCGTTGATGGTACGTCCGTTCACTGTGCTCAAGGCGTGGAACCAGGGGCCGGCGGCGAACGCGATGAGATACGTGCTGATCGGCTTTGTCTCCGTGAATACGTTGATGATCGTGCTTCCGGCGGTGTCGGCCCGTGCCAGCGAGCCGTTGGCGACCACAGTCCACGCCTTGGGTGCGATGAGCGTGAGGGAGAGCCTCACCTTGAGATCGGGCTGATCGAAACAGGGGAACAGTTGGTTGGCGTCGGCAGGGACGAGCAGTGTGTAGAGATAGTCGTTGCCGTCGGAGCTGTCGCGAGCGCGGATGATGCTGGCGCCCGTCGGAGCGATGTCGGTGACGAACGTCGCGCTGACGAGGTTTTCGCCGGCGCGGAGCAGGCCTGCCGGGATGCGCAGATGACTTCCGTTGAATGCGCCCGCCGCGACGATCGTGCCGTTGGCGCGGACCTCACCGAGGCGGCGCCCGCGGAAGTCGATCAGAACATCTGAATTGCCGACGCGGTTGAAACGCAGGTCCACCGAGCCCACGGCAGAATCGACAGCGGCGACATCGAGCGTCAGGCGTACGCGAATGTCGTTGAGGGTTCTGGCTCGATGTCCGGCGAGGGCGATGGAAACACCCTTGCCCATCAGCCGGGCGAGCGAATCGGCTGGGGTGCGCTGCGCGGCGCAGGCAACCGGGAATACCGCTGCGAGGCCAATCGTGGCGAGGATCGTTGAACGCATGCACGGAACGTGGCGCCGCCGGTCGAAAGCGGCAACCGGCGCGTGGGAAACGACACCGCGTCTACGGGACTCGAGCTCAAGAGACTGTTGTTTCGTCAGCCCCGGGCTGGGCGGTGGTGCAGGAAACACCCGTCCAGATGATCGTTGACCAGCCCTGCCGCCTGCATGAAGGCGTAGATCGTCGTCGGACCGACGAAGGTCCAGCCGCGTGTCTTGAGGTCCCTCGAGAGCGCCAGCGAGTCGGGTGTCGTGGCCATGGTCCGCAGCACTTTCCAGGTGAGGCGCCTGGGACGCGAACCCGACGGTGGCTCGAACCGCCAGACGTAGTCGGCGAACGACCCCTCCTGGTCGATCAGATCGGCACAGCGCCGCGCATTGTTGATGGTGCTTTCGATCTTGCCGCGGTGCCGTACCAGGCGCGCGTCCTGGAGAAGCCGCTCCACCCGTGTTGGGGTGAAGCGGGCGACCTTCGCGATGTCGAAATTCACGAACCCACGCCGGAATCCGTCTCTCTTGCGGAGAATGGTCAGCCAGGAGAGGCCGCCCTGGAAACCTTCAAGCGAGATCATCTCAAAGAGACGACGGTCGTCACGAACCGGGACTCCCCACTCGGTGTCGTGGTAGGCCACGTATTCGGGGTGGTCACCGCACCAGGAGCAGCGAATGAGACCGTCGAGGTGCTTGGCAAGGCCGACAGGCATGGGGTACCAGGGAAGATGTCCGAATCGCCGTCGTGAGGCGATCGTAAAATACAACCGCCGAGACGCGCGAGGACGGGACTGATTCGGCCGGATAAGGTGACTCAGAACGTCCCGCCGCCCACTGCGCTGCCGCGCGATCCCGGTGCCGGTCGGAGGGCCATCGCCCGGCGCCGGGCGAGTGGTTTCCCGGCCTATCCGTTCCATGCCCGGAACGCGAGATTGAGGCTGGATTCAACCCCACGAGACGAGGCCGACATGTTCGATCGCCGGGAGTTCATCGGAGCATCCGCCGCAAGCGTCGCGGGACTTGCGTTGGGGGCCCGCAGGGTGCACGCCGAACCGCCGCAGAGTGCCGAGGATCTTCCTCCGGCCATCAAGGCACTCAAGTCGATGCGTGATCAGGCGAAGCCGATCACCAGCGACGAGCGGCGTGGCAGGCTCGAGCGCGCCCGGGTCCTGATGCGGGCGAACGGGATGCACGCGCTGATACTCACCGGCGGGACATCGATGGAGTATTTCACCGGCATCCGCTGGGGCCTGTCCGAACGGATGCTGGCGGCGATCGTGCCGGTCAACGGGTCCGCCTTTCTGGTAACCCCAAAGTTTGAAGAAGAGAGGGCGATGGAGCAGGCGCACGACGGCCCGCTGGGCAAGGATGCCGACGTGTATGCGTGGGAGGAGGACGAGAACCCGTACGAACTCATCGCGAAGGGATTGAAGGCCCGGGGGCTATCAACGGCGACCATCGGGGTCGAGGAGACCGTGCGTTTCGTGTTCGCGGACGGTGCGGCGCACATCCCCGGGGTGAGCGTGGTCAGCGGGACGCCAGTGACGGCAGGGTGTCGCATGGTGAAAGACGCGCATGAGATTGCCCTCATGCGCCTCGCCAGCCAAGTGACACTGAAGGCCTACGAGGCGGCCTGGAAATCGCTGAAAGAGGGGATGACTCAAGGCGATTTTGCGCAGCTCGTATCGGCCGCGCATCGCCAGCTCGGGTTTGAGGGTGGCGCCGGCGTGCAGGTCGGGAAGTTCTCTGCGTTGCCGCACGGGTCCTCAACGCCGCAGGTGGTTCGGGAGGGCAGCATCCTGCTTATCGACGGCGGCTGCAAGGCGGAGGGCTACTCGTCCGATCTCTCGCGCACTTTCGTGCTCGGCAAGGCGACCCGACGGATGAAGGATGTGTTCGAGGTCGAACACCAGGCGCAAGCCGCGGCGGTAAGAACCGCGAGGCCGGGCCTTGAGGCACAGGCGGTAGACGCCGCCGCCCGCAAAGTGATCACGGACGCCGGTTTCGGCCCGGACTACAAGTACTTCACCCACCGGGTCGGACACGGAATGGGAATGGACGGGCATGAGTGGCCTTATCTGGTGCGTGGAAACAAGCTGAAGCTGGAGGTCGGCATGGTCTTCTCCGACGAGCCCGGCATCTACATCCCAGGCGAGTTTGGCATCCGGCTCGAGGACGACATGGTCATCACGAGCGCAGGGGCGGAGTTGATGACGCCCCAGTCGCCAAGTCTCGAACAGCCGTTCGCGACTGCCTGATCCAACCCGTGGATGTTCTGCCGCCGCTTTCCCGATTCCAGAAGACAGCCTTGCTCGTCGGGCGTGTCAAATCGGACACGGGTGACACACGAGCACCGGGTTTCCGACGAATCCTAGCCGGGCGAGTGCGAACGGGCTTCTCGAACGGCCGGTGATCGTTGC
>Ga0209253_10005236_pt1 | contig 11261 bp, 10 predicted proteins | sample FrelakmetBRP12BR_FD_187145 | JGI IMG/M metagenome (GOLD analysis project Ga0209253, IMG submission 187145) | Freshwater lake sediment microbial communities from the University of Notre Dame, USA, for methane emissions studies - BRP12 BR (SPAdes)... | ecosystem: Environmental > Aquatic >...
CATCGGCCAGTGCGTCGACGCCCACCTTGATCTTGCCGCGGGCCTCCTCGCTGAACTTGAGAACTTTCGCCATCGTATCCTTCCTCCTTGGTTTGTTCGATCGTATGTGGGGGGGGGTGCGGCTACTTCGTCAGGACCGCCAGAATGTCGTCTTCGCGCAGGATCAGGTGCTCCACGCCGTCGACCTTGATGTCCGTGCCGGAATATTTCCCGAACAGGATCCGGTCGCCCGCCTTCACTTCGCACGCCACCCGGGTTCCGTTGTCCGTCACCTTGCCGGGGCCCACGGCGACGACCAGGCCCTCCTGCGGCTTCTCTTTCGCGGAGTCGGGGATGATGATCCCACCCTTGGTCTTGGCCTCCTCCTCCACCCGCTTGATCAGAATCCTGTCCTGCAACGGCTTGACCTTCATGCTGTTTCCTCCTTCACCTTTGAAAGTGGTCTTAATGGCCTGACGTCGGTTAGCACTCGCTTACGTTGAGTGCTAACAGGGATCATACAGAAGACCCGGAGGGTATGTCAAGGGGATACGGAAGAAAAAGAAGTTCGTTGGATAAACGGAATATTTTCAATGCATTGGAACAGGATCGGAGGGAAGGATGGCCGTTTTACAGCTTCCGGCGGGTCATCTCCTCCTCGAAATATTTCCGGTAGAGGATCTCCCACTCCCGCCCCCCTTCGGGAACACGGCGAGCGAGTCGGGAGATCCGGTCCCGGGCGAAGGCGTCGACCGCCTCTTCCGCCTTCGCGTACGATTCAAGGACCGCCTTGGCTTCCCGGTGCGCCGCCGGCTCGTCCGGGAAATCGCCGAGTCCGCCGTCGAGGATGGCGTTCCGCAGCCGGTGGGAGAGATGAGAGATGCGCGCGTCGGTCAACCGCACGGGGTTCCCCTCACAGGACGACGTCCCGCTCTTTGGCGAGCCGCTCCTTGATCTTCTGGAACAGGATGCGGCTGTTCGCCTGGGTCCCCTCGATCTTCCCGAGGTTCTTCTCCAGCAGCGCTTCCGCTTCCCGGTCGAGCTCCTCTTCCCGGCGGAGGTCCTTGTGGATCTCCGCCGTCATCCGGGAGAGGAGCGCGTCGTCCTGCACCTTCGGCCGGATCAGACCTTTCGCCTTCCAGCGGGCCAGGATCGCGGCGCAGACGCGCCGGACCTGTTCGTCGGAGAACCTCAACGCCGCGCCCCCTTCGGATTCGCCACCCAGCCGCGGAAGTCGGGGCCGATGACGCCCCGCTTCCGGTATCTTTCCATCGAAACGGCGCAGGGGCAATCCCTTTCCTCCCCCGCAACGGCGCGGGCGGCGGAGATCGCGATGCCGGGGATCGCGTTTTTCGCCGCCTCCACCGCCCCCGCTTCCGCGGGCGGCAGCATCCCTTCGAACAGCGCCCCGGGCCGATACGGCATCTTCCGGACCCCTTCCGCGTAGTTGGTCACGTACGCCACCGGCGCGTAGCAGATCTCGAGCTCCCGCGCGAGGAACGCTTCGGGGCACAGCGTCATCCCGACGAGGCCCGCCCCGGCGCGGGCGAGGAACCGGATCTCCGCGGGGGTTTCCAGCCGCGGCCCCTCGGTGCAGGCGTACGTGCCGCCGGAGTGCAGGGACCCTGCCGCGCGTCCCCCTTCGCGCCGCTTCGCGGAGCGAAGGAGGGCTGCGCGCAACCGCTCGCAGAAGACCGGGGATTGACGGAGAAAGCCGATCCCCTTTCCCTCATAGAACGTCGAGGGCCGATTCCTCGTGAAGTCGAGGAGGTCGTCGGGGAGGGCAAGGTCCCCCGGCCGGTATTTCCGGGAGATGGCGCCGGGTCCCGTCCACGCGACGATCCGGGTCACCCCCAGCACCTTCGCGGCGTAGATGTTCGCCCGGTAGTTCACGTACGGGGCGGTCTTGTCGTACCCCTTTTCGCCGTGACGCGAAAGGAAGAGGAACCGGAAACCGGCGCTCTCGCAAAGATGGACGGGGTTGGAGAGGCCGTACGGGGTGCGGACGCGGCGGGAGGATATCCGTTCTCCCAGCGTCCCCGCGGGGAGCGCGTACGCCCCGGATCCCCCGAGGAGGAGTGTCCGGGGCGAATTTGCCGGCGGCCTCCCGCTCAGAAGTTGATCCTGAATCCGAAGTTGAGCTCCCACCCGCTCATGTCGAGGTCGAAGGATCCCCCATACTTATCGGTGAACGTGGGTTGCACCATCTGGTAGCGGCTTTCCAGGTTCAGGGCGATCCTCTTGCTGACCCACAGGTCTACGCCGAGGGAGAAGTAGCCGCCGATGGTGGTATCGTCGTCGTCGGTACCCGGGTAATACAGGGTGGGGGAGTAGAAGAACGGTTTCTCTTTCAGGCTGGCGAAGTAAACCCCGATCCCGCCCCCGAGGTAGGGCTCGACAACCGGATGCGGGATGATGAGCCGCCCACCGATCGTCACCGGGACCACCGACGCCTCGTCGGAACCGCGGTTTGCAGAGAAGTAACCGACCGTCCCTTCGACGGCGGCGATCGGGCTCAGGCGGGAGCCGAAGCCGACGTTTCCGCTCAGGTCCGAACTGTATCCCGTCAAATTGTACGTCCCGTAGTAATCGTTGTAGTAATCGTTGTAGTAATTGCTCGGTTCGAAGATGCCGATGTTTCCGAACAGGTACGGGCCCGCGTGGAACCAGGCCGGCCGGGCCGGCGGCGCCGGCACACCCTGGTATCCGGTGGGAGGAGGCGGAGGAGGAGGCGCGGGGGTCCCGCGTTCGTATCGATCGTACTCCGCCGCACCCGCAAGGTCCGCCGCGGCCGCGAACCCGGCGGCGAGGAACCCGGCGAGCGCCAGCACGAGAACCTTCTTCATGTCGTCCTCCTTCTCCGTCGTTCTCCGCGCACAGGGAAAGGATACCCCCCTCCCGGGTGGAAATAAAGGCAGGGAATCCAATATAATGAAGTCCTTCCGGCAGAATCCATACGTTTCCGGACAGGGAGATATTCATGATCATCGTCATGGGGCAGGGCGCGGCCCGGAAGGAGATCCGCGCCGCGATCGCAAGGATCAAGGAGTTGGGGTACACCCCCCACCCGATCCACGGGAAGGAACGGACGGTCATCGGCGCCATCGGGGACGAGCGGGGGAAGTTCGTCCTCCAGAGCCTCGAGTCCCTTCCCGGGGTGGAGCGGGTCGTCCCGATCCTGAAGCCGTACAAGCTCGCCAGCAGGGAGGTCAAGCCGGAGCGCACGGTCATCCGGATCGCCCCCGGCGTGACCGTCGGGGACCGGCAGCTGCTCGTCATCGCGGGCCCCTGCTCGGTGGAGAGCGAGCAGCAGATGATCGACACCGCGCTGGCGGTCAAGAAGGCCGGAGCGCACCTGCTCCGCGGAGGGGCGTGGAAGCCCCGCACCTCCCCGTACGCCTTCCAGGGGCTTGAGCTCAAGGGGCTGAAGATCCTGCGCAAGGCGGGGGATCGCGCGGGAATGCCGATCGTCACCGAGGTGATGAACCCCGCCGACGTGGAGAGGATCGCCGAAGTTTCGGACGTCCTCCAGGTCGGGGCCCGCAACGTCCAGAACTTCTCCCTCCTCAAGCGGATCGGCAAGTCGAAGCGACCCATCCTCCTGAAGCGCGGGATGATGACGACGATCACCGAGTACCTGATGAGCGCCGAATATTGCATGTCCGAGGGGAGCCGCCAGGTGATCCTGTGCGAGCGCGGAATCCGGACGTTCGAGGACGCCACGCGGAACACCCTCGACCTCTCCGCGATCCCGGTCCTGAAGGAACGGACGCACCTGCCGATCATCGTGGACCCGTCCCACGCGACCGGCGTGGCCCGCCTCGTCCCGCCGATGTCGTGCGCGGCCGTCGCCGCGGGCGCCGACGGGCTGATGATCGAGGTGCACCCCACGCCGGACAAGGCGCTCTCCGACGGCCCGCAGTCGCTCACCTTCGCGAAGTTCGCCGAGACGATCGCGATGCTCAAGCCCTTCATCGCGGCGGCGGGAAGAACCCTCTGATCAGGAAGATCCTCCTGCCGGCCATCGCGGCGGCCCTCCTCCTCCACTTCGGCTACTCGTACTACCAGGTGGGAAGGGGGGTCGCCGGGGACGCCTGGGAGGTACCCTCGATCCTCTACGGGCGCCCCGCGGAGATCGGCAAGGGGGACCACCTCGGGAATCTCCGGTTCCACGAGCGGCTTCGCCGGCTCTCCTACCGGAAAGTGACGGGGAAACCGTCCGCCGCCGGGACCTGGTCCGAGGAACCCGACCGCGTCCGCATCTACACGCGCGACTACCGGATCGAGGAGACTCCCCGCAACGGGGGGCCCGTCGAGATCGAGGTCCGCGACGGGCGGATCGTGTCGATCGCCTCTTCCGCCGGGGTGCCGCTCGATTCGATCCACCTCGAGCCGGAGGAGATCGGCCGGATCCTCGGCCCCCGGAAGGAATCGCGGCGGATCGTCCCCCTCTCCTCCATCCCGGCATCGCTGCGGCAGGCCGTGCTCGCCGCCGAGGACGCCCGGTTCTACTCCCACTTCGGCATCGACGTCGTCGGGGTCGCCCGCGCGTTCCTGACGAACCTCCGGGAACGGCGGTTCGCACAGGGGGGGTCCACGATCACCCAGCAGCTGGCGAAGAATTTCTTCCTCTCCCCGAAGAAGACGATCGGGCGGAAGATCCGCGAGGCGGAGCTTGCCCTCGCGCTCGAGCTGCGGTACCCGAAGACGACGATCCTCGAGATGTACCTGAACAAGATCTACTTCGGCCAGGAGGGGCCCCGGGGGATCTACGGCATCGAGGAGGCGGCGGGCTTCTACTTCTCGAAGCGTTCGTCGGAGCTGACCCTCGAGGAGGCGGCGCTGCTGGCCGGCGTCATCCGGTCGCCGAACCGGTACTCCCCCTTCCGGGCCCCGGCGGCCGCGAGGGAGCGCCGAAACACGGTGCTCGCAAGGATGCGCCAACTGGGGATGATCGGGGAGGAGGAGCACCGGCGGGCTTCCCGCGCGCCGGTACGCACACGGCCCCGGCGCGCGCCGGCCAACCTGGCGGCGTACTTCGCCGACTACATCCAGCGGGTCGCCGAGGACGATCTCGGCGGCGAGAAGCTGTATCGCACCGGCTACCGCTTCTACACCACCCTCGACCCGGTGCAGCAGGCCGCGGCGGAGGAGGCGGTGGCTTCGGTGCTCGCGGAGATCGAACGATCGGCCCTCCCGGCCGGCGAGCCGCTCCAGGCGGCGCTGGTCGCGGTGGATCCGGCGACGGGGGAGATGACCGCGATGGTCGGCGGTCGCGGCTACGCGGAGACCCAGTTCAACCGGGCTGCGGATGCAAGGCGTCAGCCGGGGAGCGCCTTCAAGCCGTTCGTCCTGCTCGCGGCGATGGAGCAGGCGGCGCGGGGGAAGGGGAAGACGACGCTCTCCACGATCGTCTCCGGCGAGACCGTGACCGTGCCGGCGCGGGAGGGGCCGTGGACCCCGTCGAACTTCGAGGGGAAGAGCTACGGGAGCATCACGGTGCGGAAGGCGATCGAGGATTCGGTGAACACCGCCACCGTCCGGCTCGCGCTGGACGTCGGGTTGCCCGAGGTCGTGAAGACCGCCCGCGCCGCGGGGATCAACTCCCCCCTCTCTCCCGTCCCGTCGATGGCCCTGGGCTCCTTCGAGGTGACGCCGGTCGAGCTCGCCTACGCCTACGCGACGATCGCGTCCGCCGGGGTCCGCTACGACCCGTTCCCCCTCTTCTCCGCGACCACCGCGGACGGGGAGATCCTCACCACGGGAAAGGTCCGCTGGGAACGCGCGGTCGATCCCAGGGCGGCGTACCTCACCGGGCATGCGATGGAAGGAGTTCTCGATCGCGGCACGGCGAAGACGGCCAGGGGGATGGGGATCACCTTCCCTGCCTCGGGGAAGACCGGGACCACGGACGGGAACCGCGACTCCTGGTTCGTCGGTTTCACCCCCGACGTCGTCTGCGCCGTTTGGGTAGGGTACGACTCGGGCGCGGACACCGGGCTGCCCGGAGCGAAAGGGGCGCTTCCGATCTGGGCGCGCTTCCTGCGGGCGCTCTACCCCGGACCCGGGCCCGTGACGCTGCAGCCCCCCGTGGGGATCGAGACCGCGGAGATCGACCCGGAGTCCGGGTTCCTCGCGACCACCGCGTGCCCGCAAACGCTGCGGGAGGCGTACCTTTCCGGGACGGCGCCGAAGGATCGCTGTCCCCTCCACCCGGTGAATCCCGTCACGGACACCTTCCGCCGCGGGTTGCGCGGCGTCGGCGACTTCCTCCGCGACCTGTTCAAGTAACCGGACCGCGTGGTATATAAACGTTTTCCACCCATACGGAGAGAAGCGGGATCATGGACTACAAGGAAACGCTCAACCTGCCGCAGACGGGGTTCCCGATGCGCGCGAACCTCCCCCAGCGGGAGCCGGAGATGCTCGCCCGCTGGGAGGCGGCGGGGCTGTACCGGAAGATGGTGGAGAACCGGAAGGGCCGGCCGACCTTCGTCCTGCACGACGGCCCCCCCTACGCCAACGGCCACATCCACATCGGGCACGCGCTGAACAAGATCCTCAAGGACATCATCGTGAAGTACCGGACGATGGCGGGGGCGCTCTCGGTCTACGTCCCCGGCTGGGACTGCCACGGCCTGCCGATCGAGCACCAGGTGGACAAGAGCCTCGGCGGGAAGAAGGAGTCGATCCCGACGGCGACGAAGCGCCGCCTCTGCCGGGAGTACGCGACGAAATTCATCGACATCCAGCGCGAGGAGTTCCGGCGCCTCGGCGTGCTGGGAGACTGGGAGAACCCGTACCGGACGATGACGTTCGACTACGAGGCGGGGATCCTCCGGGAGCTGGGGAGGTTCATCGAGACCGGCGCGGTGTACCAGGGGACGAAGCCGGTCTACTGGTGCCTCACGTGCCGCACCGCGCTCGCCGAGGCGGAGGTGGAGTACGCGGACCACACCTCCCACTCCATTCACGTCAAGTTCCCCTTCGCGGATCCGCCGGAGAAGATCCACCCGGCGCTCGCGGGGAAGAAGGTCTTCTTCGTCATCTGGACGACCACCCCCTGGACGATCCCGTCGAACCTCGGGATCGCGCTCCACCCCGACTACGACTATGTCGCGCTCGAGGCGGGCGGCGAGGTGTACGTCGTCGCGGAAGGACTCGCGGAACGGTTCGCGGCGGAAACGGGACTCTCCTCCCCTGCGATCCTCGCGACGTTCCGCGCGGGGAACCTGGAGAGGATGCGGTGCCGGCACCCGTTCGCGGAGCGCGACTCCCTCCTCGTCCTGGCCGACTACGTGACGCTCGAGGCGGGGACCGGGTGCGTCCACACGGCGCCCGGCCACGGACGCGAAGACTACGAGACGGGCCTCAAATACGGCCTCCCGATCCTCGCGCCGCTGGACGACGACGGCCGGTTCACGAAGGACGTCCCGTTCTTCGCCGGGATGCAGGTGTTCGAGGCGAATCCGAAGGTGAACGAAAAACTCGCGGAGGGCGGCGCGCTGATGGCCTCCGCCGGGATCACCCACTCCTACCCGCACTGCTGGCGGTGCAAGCAGCCGGTCATCTTCCGGGCGACGAAGCAGTGGTTCATCTCGATGGACAGGACGGGGCTGCGGGAGAAAACGCTCTCGGAGATCCGGAAGGTGCGCTGGATCCCCGGCTGGGGGCAGGAGCGGATCGAGGGGATGATCGCGAACCGCCCCGACTGGTGCATCTCCCGGCAGCGCGCGTGGGGCGTGCCGATCGCCCTCTTCCGTTGCGAGGGGTGCGGACATCACCTGCTCGACCGGAAACTGATCGATCACGTGGCGGGCCTCTTCGAGAAGGAAGGGGCCGACGCCTGGTTCGACCGGCCCGCGGCGGAGCTGCTCCCTCCGGGGACGGCGTGCCCGGAGTGCGGCGGGACCGCGTTCGCCAAGGAGACCGACATCCTCGACGTCTGGTTCGATTCGGGCGTCTCCTACGCCTGCGTCTGCGAAGGGAAGGAGAACCTCGGCATCCCCGTCGACCTCTACCTCGAAGGGTCCGACCAGCACCGCGGCTGGTTCCACTCCTCCATTCTCGCCGCCGTGGGGACCCGCGGGATCGCGCCGTACCGCGGGGTTCTTACCCACGGATTCGTCGTGGACGGCAAGGGCGAGGCGATGAGCAAGTCGAAGGGAAACGTCATCGCCCCCGGGGAGGTCATCAAGAAGTACGGCGCCGAGGTCCTGCGCCTCTGGGTGGGCGCCCTCGACTACCGGAACGACAATCCCCTCTCGCCGGAGATCCTGGAGCGGATCGCAGAGTCGTACCGGAAGATCCGCAACACGGTCCGGTACCTCCTCGCCAACGTGAGCGACTTCACCCCGGGGAAGAACACGGTGCCCGTGGAGAGGATGGAGGAGATGGACCGGTACGCCCTGGTCCTCTTCGACCGGCTCGTCGACAAGGTGCGGCGCTCGTACGAGGAGTACGAGTTCTTCGGCCTCTACCAGGCGGTGAACAACTTCTGCTCCGTGGACCTGTCCGCCTTCTATCTGAACGTGCTGAAGGACCGGCTGTACTGCTCCCCGGCGGACGACCCGGCGCGGCGCTCCGCGCAGACGGCGATGTTCGAGATCGCCCGCGGGCTGCTGTCGCTGACGGCCCCGGTCCTCTCCTTCACCGCCGACGAGGCGTGGGGGTACCTCCCCGGGTACCCGGGGAAGCCGGAGAGCGTCTTCCTCTCGGACTTCCCGGAACCGCGGGGGATCGCGGAAGCGGAGGCGATCGCGGCCCGGTGGGAGCGGATCCTCGCGCTGCGTTCGGAAGTCGCGCAGCCGCTCGAGACGGCGCGCAAGGAGAAGGTGATCGGCAGCGGCCAGGACGCGCTGGTCACGATCGCCCCGGGCCCCTTCGCGGACCTCTTCGGAACGCACGTCCGGGAGATCCGCGACACGCTGATCGTCTCGGGGATCGACGTGGGCGAGGTGGACGGGCCGGGGACGTACGAGAGCACCGCCTTCCCCGGCCTGAAGGTCAAGGTGGGAAAGGCGCCGTGGGGGAAGTGCGAACGGTGCTGGAACCACCTGCCCGAGGTGGGAACGCTCTCCGGAACCCCGGAACTGTGCACGCGGTGCGCGGCCGCCGTGGGAAAGTGACCGCGTCCCGGTGACCGTCCTGCGGAAATTCGCGGTGCCGCTCGTGTCGGCGCTCCTCTTGGGCGCCGCCGACCAGGCGACCAAGGTCTGGGCGGTCCGCAACCTCACCTTGTATGAGCCCCGGGAAATCGTGCAAGGGTTCTTCGGCCTGGTCCACGTACGCAACACGGGGGTCGCCTTCAGCCTTCTCTCGAGCCTCGATCACCGCTGGGTCCACCCGTTCCTGATCCTCGCCACGGTCCTGGCGATGGGGGCGGTGCTCGCCTATATCGCGTACCTCCCCTGCAGGGGAGCGGCGCCGATCGGGCTGGGACTCATCCTCGGCGGGGCGGTCGGGAACCTGATCGACCGGGCGCGGCTCGGGTACGTCGTCGACTTCCTCGACCTGTATTGGCGCAACCACCACTGGCCCACCTTCAACGTGGCGGACATCGGGATCTCCGCGGGCGTCGTCCTCCTCGTGATCGACATGGTGTTCACCCCGAAGGAGCACGCGGATGCATCCCGTCCTCGTACAGATCGGTAGCCTCAAGGTCTACTCGTACGGCGTGTTCGTCGCGATCGGCTTCCTCGCCGCCCTGTGGGTTTCCGGCCGGGAGATCGCACGCCAGGGGCTGGACCGCGAGAAGTTCCTCGACATGGGGTTCTGGGCGCTCCTCTCCGCCATCGTGGGGGCGCGGGCGTTCCACGTCCTTGTCTACTGGCGGCAGTACGCGGAGGCGCCCTCCGAGATCCTGAAAATCTGGAACGGCGGGCTGGTCTTCTACGGCGGGTTCATCGCCGCGGTGGCGGTCTGCACCGTGTTTCTGCGGAAGAACCGGATGCCGTTCCTGCCGGTGGCCGACGCGTCGGCCATCGCGATCCCGCTCGGGCTGGCGTTCGGGAGGATGGGGTGCACCTCGGCCGGCTGCTGCTTCGGGAAGCCGACCTCCCTCCCGTGGGCGATCACGTTCACCGACCCCGCCTCCCTTGCCCCGCTCCACGTGGCGCTCCACCCCACGCAGATCTATGAATCGATGGCGGGGTTCGCCATTTTCGGCCTCCTCTACGCCACGCGGGACCGGTTCAAGACGCCGGGGATGCGCTTCTGGACGATGTTGATCCTGTACGGAATCGCGCGGTCGTTCCTCGAGATCTTCCGCGACGACCCCCGCGGATTCCTCGGCCCCTTCTCCGAATCGCAGGTCGTCTCGGCCGTCCTGATCGTCTACGCGGTCGCCTCCATCCTCCGCGCCCGCTCGAACGCCGGCGCTTCCGCGCGGTAGGACGCAGGTGGCCGGCGGGGGCGTTTCATCCTCCATCGTCCAACAGATCCTCAAGAATCGATAACGGATCGGGAAACGGGTTCTGCCCGGGGTAGTCCCGCCTGTCCCTCGTTTTCCCGAAGATCGACGCGAGTTCCCCGTGCAGGGGGAAATCGCGTCGCAGGCTGTACCATCTTTCCTTCCCGGCGTTTCGGGAAGCGATGACCCCGCCCCCCACGAGCCGCGACAATTGCCGGCCGGAAGGGCCGAGTTCCGCAACACCTCGCGAACGCATTTCTGGTGTATTACCTCGTTCGTGGATTCATCGCGAAATCTGGCCGGTATCGGGGACGGTGGAGGATATCGGGGGGGTATCTACGTTAATTGAGGGCAATTTGCCCTCAATTCTTCACTACCCCCCCACCCGTAATGGTCATGGGAGGGCACCGCCGACCACCATCCGGAGGACGTGGTTTCCGTAGTCGGCGATATAGGCGTTCCCGCGGGAGTCGACCGTGATCGCCCGCGGGTCGTTCAATCCTGCCAAGATCGCGGGGCCGCCGTCGCCGGAAAAGTTAGCGGTCCCATTTCCTGCAAGGTGATGGACCTTCCCCGCCACATCGACGTAGTACACCTTCGTACTGCCCCCGTCGACGAAGATAATCTTCCCAGTGATCGGATTGTAGTCGACCACCCTCGGCTTCAATATAGACATGGCGGATGCATCGATATTGTCGACGAATGAGCTCCCGCCGGGGTACCCGGCCAGGTAGTAAATGTTCCCGTCCAGCAAGGACAACCGCATGATCCGGTCGTTGTCCGTATCCGCGAACACCAGCGAGTCGCTCAGCGGCGCGTAGGTGATGCTGGATGGGGCACGGAGAGGGTAGAAGAAACGATTGATCGGTTC
>Ga0209253_10005238_pt1 | contig 11260 bp, 9 predicted proteins | sample FrelakmetBRP12BR_FD_187145 | JGI IMG/M metagenome (GOLD analysis project Ga0209253, IMG submission 187145) | Freshwater lake sediment microbial communities from the University of Notre Dame, USA, for methane emissions studies - BRP12 BR (SPAdes)... | ecosystem: Environmental > Aquatic >...
CCGGCTCGATGGAAGCCGATTCATTGTACAGCTCGCCGTTGTCGAGACGCACGTCGAACAGGTGAATCTTGTCGTAGCGCGCCACGCGCTCGCCGCGGTCGTTGAACAGCAGGCAGGCGGCGCGCACGCGCTTCGGGTCGTTCGCCTTGATGGGAATCGTACCACCCACCAGCCACACGCCATGCTTGCGCGCCTGCGCCGCGAGAAATTCCTGGATCGGACCCTGGCCATCGCGCTCGGCGGCCACCAGCCGGTCGGCGTCCTGCTGCGCCATGATGGCGAAATTCTCCGGCAACACCACGAGGCGCGCACCGGCCGCGGCGGCCTTGCCGATATGGCGCGCGGTTTCGCTCAGATTGGCGGCAACCTGCGGGCCTGAGGCCATCTGTATGGCGGCTACTTTCACGGTCCTGTTTCTCCGTTGGCAGAAAATTCCAGAATCAAACGATCGGCGTCCGCGGCCGCCGGCACCAAGCGGATGCGCGCGGCCGGTACGCCGAGCGCGACAAGCGCGTCGCGCAGCTGTTCCGCGAAGCGGCTGTCCAGCTCGCCGCCGGCGTGACGGATGCGCAGCACCCCGGCATCGACCTGGTCGAGTGCGCGTACAAAGTCGCCGAGCGGCCTGTGCGCGGCGAGTGCCTCGGCGCTACGCGGCGGTGGCCAGTCGGCTGCCGCGAGCGACAGCGACTCGACCGTGCCCGGGAGCAGCCCGAGCGCGAACAACATCATCGCATGTGCCATGGTCATGTCTTTCGGAGTTTTCCCTATTGTCCCTCGCCCGCCGGCGTTGACGGTGGAGGACCGAGGCGCGTGACCGCCGGACCGTCCCACCCGCCCTTCACCGTATAGTTGATACGGGTACTCTTTTCGAACGGCTTTTTAATCAGCGTGTGCAATACCGCCACCGCCGCACCGACCACGGGACCACCCAGCAGGCCGCCGGTGATGGCAAGTTCTTCCATCAGATGCGGCGTGACGCCAAGCTCTAGATCCAGATCGCGCGCCGCGAGCCCGATCCGGCCCGACAGGACCATGTCGGCGCCCGGGGTGCGAATCGCGAGGTCGCGAGTATAGGCATTCCCTTTCTCGACCGCCACCCTGCCCTTGATGCTGTCAAAGGTCAGTCCCTTGCCGAATACATTGCTGAAATCGAGTGTGAGATAACGTGTCACGGAACCGAGGTCCAGCGCGCCGAGCAGACGTCCGGCGCCGGGGCTGATTTTCGGGATACGCCCGTTCGAGAGCGTGAAGGTCAGGTCACCGTCAGTGCGCGCCTGATGGAACGCCGAGGGCGCGCCCGGCCACGACCAGTTCGATTGCAGCGTGAGCTTGCCCCCCACCACCTCCTCGGTATAACCCAGCGTCTCCAACAGTGTGCCAAAGTCCGTGCTCGTCAGCGTGGCATCAATTTCGGTGCTTTGCTGGCTGCGGCTATCGATCGCCCACAGACCACTGGCGGTCAGGCTCGACTCGGGACGGGTGAGCTTGAGGCTGGCGATCTTCCAGCCCTGCGTGGCCGGGATAGCACTGAACTCCAATGCGCCCAAGGCCTTGTCGTCGACCGTGAAGGATTGGCTCTGCACGTGCAGGGACGGCAAGCCACGTGGATCGAGCACCTGGTCCTCACCGGTTGCACGCGCTGGCGGCAAAACGAGCTTCTCCAGCGTCAGGTGAATGACCGGCCGACCGGGTGTAGCAACTGTACCCACAACCAGAGGAAGACCTGTGGACACGGGACGTGTGATGGCAAGCTGTCCAGCCACCATATCGCCCTGCACGCGTCCCTGCCAATTGCCTGCGGTATTTCCCAGATCCAGACTCAGGCGGCCGAATCCGCGTCCGAAAGCCTCGAGCGATTCGACTTCGGCGTTCACGCGGCTCACCATTTCCAGCCAACCGCTGTCACCGCTGCCGCTCAGGTTCTGACGCAGCAGCGGCCACCAGTCATCCGCGTTGAGCATCGGCAGGCGCATGCTCAGCTGCAGACCGGATTGCGGTGGCAGTAGCGTGACCTTCTCGCCGATGCCGATACGGCCCTGGGTAAACATCCAGCCCGATGCCGCGCGTTGAAAAGCCAGCTTGCCCGTCACGCGCTCTTCCATCTGCAGATCCAGCACCTGGCTGTCGCCCCCGATCGCGCTGGTACGGATCTGCAGCAGAAGCGGCTCGCCCTGCGCCTTGGCGAGCGGTGCAGGCAGACGTAGTTCGAGATCCCGCAAATCCGCTTCGATGAAAAGTCCGGAACCCTCGCGCCGTGGCAGCAGGCGCGCCTGCCACGGCGCCTGTCCGCGCACCAGCGGTGACAGTTCCGGCCCGAACACCTGCGCGAATCCCGCCTGGGTCAGCGTACCGTGTGCCTCGACGTGCGCCGCACCCAGCTGCGTGGCATCCGGAACAGCCGCGAGCACGACATCGCTGCCGAACAAACGCGCCGTGAGTTTTCCGGTGCGCAACCCGGACTCGTTGAATTCCATGCCGCCCTGGATGTTGTCGATGCGGATGGTGCGAAACGCTAATTCCACGCTGCTGTTCAGGAACCGGTAGAAACCCGCGATCGTGCTGGTTTTCGGGGAGCGCGCCGGGATGCGCAGATCAAGCGTCAAAACGCCGTCGCCAGCGGCGCGCAGGCCGGTGGGCACCAGCGACACGAAGCGTGGCGTCTTGCTGTCCGCGAGCACATCGAGTGTCTCCTGCAACCTGCCCGCGATGCGCCCGTTGACCGTCACCACCGCCCCATCGGGGGCCTTGAAGTCCTCAATCGCCACCGCCATGCGACCGACATCGAGGTTGCGAATCTTGCTGTGTGCAGAGGTGATGAGCATGCCGGTGCCGGTGAAAAAGAGATCCGCGTCGATGTCGTGGATCGGCGCCCAGCCCGGCAGGTAGTTGAGCACACCGTCTTTGACATGCGCACGCACCTCGAACTGTCCCTTGCCGTCGCGGAACGGAAAATTGCGTAGTGCACCGTGATACAGCACAGATCCGTCCGTGACCCGGCCCGTGACCACTGCCCGTTCGATCCAGGTGCGCAGTGCTTCCGGCAGAATGAGCGGAATGTAACGCGCGGTGTGGCTGCCATCGCCGTCGCTGAAGTCGGCGCGCAGCTTGAGCTCCGGCGAGATCCCGCTGTCTTTTGGCAAGTGCAATTCAAGATCGCCGCGCGCGCGTCCATCGCGCGCGTTCAGCACGATGTCCTGCGCCTGTACAAACCAGTCCTCCGGATTCTGCCGCCAGCGGATCCGACTCGACAGGCGTTGCAGCGCCAGCGGTTCGCGGAAAATACGCGGCAACGCCACGCGCATTTCACCGCTCTCCAGGCGGAACTCGCCGCCGTCCCCGGACAGCGACAGCTGGCCGCTCAAGCCGTTCACCCCGGGAACACGTTCGTGTGCCGCGAAGCGGATGTTGCGCAACTCACCATCCAGTTGGTAACCAGTGGGCGTCGCGACCGGCCCGGCAAGCTCAAGGCGCAACCGGTTGAAATTGCCGGCGGGCTTGGCGGCGCGCAGCCAATCGAGCAGCGCATGTTCCCGCGGCAATGCGGCCGTGAAGACCGCGAGATCCGCCACGTCGACATGCTCCACCTCGAAACGCAGCCGGTCGGGCTGGACATCCAGCTGCAGTCGCCCGGCCGACCAGGCTGGTCGCGTCAATCCCAAACGCAGACTGGCAAGGTCCAGACGCCATGCCTCGGTACTGCCGTTCCATTTGAGCTTGGCGTTCAGCGCCTGAACCACCAGCGGGTGCGTTTCGCCCGGCAATGGCAGCGACAACCCGGATACCGCGACCCGTCCTTCGACAGTTTTTGGCCGGGCATCACGCCATTGGCTCGTGAGACCCAGATCGAAGCGCCCGGCGAGACCGGGCGGTAGCGGCTCACGCAGAATACGCGGCAAAGCGCGCACGGAGAGCGCACGTGCCTGCACCCCGATCTCGCCGCGCCAGGACGTTTCACGAAACGGGTTGCCGCGGATGTCGGCGCTTACACGACAATCCGCGCACAGGTCGCGCGGGAAATCGGCACGGAACTCCAGTCGATGCCGATCGCCGTCGTTGCGCAGATCAAGGTACACGCGCCGGACAGAAAGGCTTTCTTCCTCCGCCCCGGCGCGTCGATCCAGCCACAGGAGTTCGCCATTCTCGATCACAATTTCTTTCTGCGAGAGCAGTAGCTGTGAAATATCCGTATCGCCCGGGGCCGTTGCGGCAGCGTTCAGACCGCTGACCCGCAGCCGCCCGTCGGCCTGACGTTCGACCGCCAGGCTCGGCTCCACCAGCACCAGACTGTTGATTGCGATGCGACCGCTCAGCAGCGGCCACCACGCCAGGCTCAGGCGCAATTCTTTCAAGCGCGCTGCCTGCTGGCCGGTGCCCGTCGATTGCACGCGCAGCCCCTGCACCCGCACCCCGGGATTGAGACCATCCCAGTAGGTGTCGAGAGTACCCAGCGTGACCGGATTGCCCAGTTCCGCGCTGATGTACGACTCAATCTCGCTCTTACGCTCGGCCAGCGTCGGCAGCCACAGGTGCGCCGCCACGAAGAGCAGCACAACTGCAATCACGACGCCGAGGGTCGAATGCAGCGTCCAATGCGTGACACGCCGCAGCACACGTTTCACCGGCTGTGGCAGACGCTGGCGCCATGCCCGGATAGCACGGCGCACGGTCAGCACGTAGTGCTTAATCCGGGCGACGAGCGTTTGCAATTTGCGCGCTGGCTTGTGCATTACCTTCCCTGCTGACCTTCACCTGATCGTATGCATCACCGTCTCGACCGCCGGCTCCCGGCAACTGCTCCATGCGTTGCTCTACCTCCCCACATCCATGTGGGTCGCCGACGCGGTCGACCTCCGCCTTCCCTGGCGTCGTACTCACCCTTCCATGGGCTCGTCACATCAGGACAACGTCAAACTGTTCCTGGTTGTACAGCCCATCCACCTGCAGGTGGATGGGCTTGCCAATGAACTCCTGAAGATTGAGCAAACCGGTCGACTCTTCGTCGAGCAACAGGTCAATCACCACCTGCGAGGCCATCACCAAATACTTGTCGGAGCCGAACTGACGCGCCTCGCGCAGGATCTCGCGAAATATTTCGTAGCACACGGTCTGCGGCGTCTTCATCACGCCGCGCCCGTTGCACGCCGGGCACGGTTCACACAGCACGTGCTCCAGGCTCTCGCGCGTGCGCTTGCGCGTGATCTCGACCAGCCCGAGCGTCGACATTTCCGTCACATAGGATTTGGCGCGGTCGCGCGCCAGCGCCTTCTCGAGCGCGCGCAGCACCTGGCGGCGGTGCTCCGGCTCGGTCATGTCGATGAAATCCACGATGATCATGCCGCCCAGGTTGCGCAACCGCAGCTGGCGGGCGATGGCCTGTGTAGCCTCGAGGTTGGTCTTGAACAGGGTCTCTTCCTGGTTGGTGCGACCGACATAGGCGCCGGTGTTGACGTCGATCGTGGTCATCGCTTCGGTCTGATCGAACACCAAATACCCGCCGCTCTTCAACAGCACCTTGCGCTCCAGCGCCTTCTGTATCTCGTCCTCGACCGCATACAGGTCGAAGATCGGCCGTTCACCCGGGTAAACCTCGATGCGCTCCGCGACCTCGGGTATGAATTCGATGGCAAAATCGCGCGCCTTCACAAAGGTCTCGCGCGAATCGATGCGCACCTTCTCGACGTTCTCGCGCACCAGGTCACGCATGGTGCGCAATGCGAGCGTCAGATCCTCGTGCAGCAGCGTGCGCGCCGCGGCCATCTGCATGCGTCCCTGCACCACCTTCCACAGGCGCTTGAGATAGCGGATGTCGGTGCTGAGCTCGTCTTCGCTCACCGCACCCGCAACCGTGCGCAGGATGTAGCCGCCCGGTTCGTTGTCATCGATTGCTGCCTTGAGGATGGCGCGCAGCCGTTCGCGTTCCGCGTCGTCCTCGATCTTCTGTGAAATGCCAATGTGCTTGCTGTAAGGCATATACACCAGATAGCGCGCTGGCAGGGTGATGTGTGTGGTGACACGCGCGCCCTTGGTGCCGAGCGGATCCTTCACCACCTGCACCACCACCTCCTGGCCGTCGTGCAGCAGCTCGCTGATACTGGGCGGCGAGTTCCCCGGTTCGCCACCGGCAGCACGACTGGCAGTGCGCCCCGGCACTTCCGTCTCTCCCGGCATCCTCGGCCGCTGCTCCCGGCGCGGCCCTGCCTCATCGGTTCTTGGAGTCGTGCCTCCTGCGACATGTATACGTCCCTGTATGTCAGATGCATGCAGGAAGGCGGCGCGCTCCATGCCGATGTCCACAAACGCCGCCTGCATGCCGGGCAGGATACGAGTCACCTTGCCCTTGTAGATGTTGCCGACAATGCCGCGCGCGCGGGCGCGCTCGATGTGCACCTCCTGCAGCACGCCGTTTTCGACCACGGCGACGCGTGTCTCTTGCGGGGTGACATTGATCAGGATTTCTTCGCTCACGTCGGCTCCACACCGGCACGTTTCAGGGTTTCAAGCAGTTCGTACAGCGGCAGACCCATGACGCCCGAATAGCTGCCTGCGAGGTACGCAATGAATTCGGCGGCGCGCCCCTGGATGGCATAAGCACCGGCCTTGTCATCAGCCTCGCCAGTTTCCAGATAGCGCGAGATCGCAACATCCGGAAGCGCCGCGAAGGTCACGCGGCTCTCGCAGAGCGCGCTATGCTCGCCCGCCGCCGTCACCACACAGATCGCCGTCAGCACCGTGTGCGTGCGTCCGGACAGGCGTCGCAGCATGCCGGCGGCGTGCCTGCGGTCGCGCGGCTTGCCGAGGATGTCGTCGTCCACCACCACTTCGGTGTCGGCGCCCAGCACCGGGTGCGCCGGCAACCCGCGCTCGGCAACCAGGTGGGCGACATGTCGTGCCTTGTCGGCGGCCACGCGCCGCACGTAATCCACTGGTGTTTCACTCGCCCATTGCTCCTCGAGTATATTCGAGGGCAGCGCTTCAAAGGTCAGCCCCACCTGGCGCAGAAGCTCTTGGCGGCGCGGACTGGCAGAAGCGAGATAAAGCATGGTTCTTCCACGATGAGCGATATGAAAAGAATTGTACCCCGGAATACATGACGCGGAACTTGTCGCATTCAGCGGTGGTATGGCAGGTTTTTCAGGATGCTCCAGGCACGATACAGCTGTTCGGCAAGCACCACGCGCACCACGGGATGGGCAAGGGTCAGCTTCGAAAGCGACCAGCGCTCGTGGGCGGCTGCCAGGCATTCCGGCGCTAAGCCTTCCGGACCGCCGACGAGCAGTGCGAGATCACACCCTGCGCCGAGCTGTTTCTCAATGCGTCCAGCAAGCGCCTCCGTGTCCAGTTCCCGGCCGTTGCGGTCCAGCGCCACCACCCGGCTGCCGGCCGGGATGGCGGCAAGCTGGCGCGCGCCCTCGTCACGGGTGAGGCGCGCGAGATCGACGCCCTTGGTGCGTTTACCGGCGGGGATTTCGTGCAGCGTGAGACGGCACTCGTGCGGCAGGCGCTTGGCGTATTCCGCATAACCGGCCTCGACCCACTCGGGCATGCGCTCGCCCACGGCGATGATGTGAATCTGCATGGCTAATAATTTTGGAAAGCCACAGATGAATACAGATAAACACGTGTGGATTCGCGTTTATCTGTATTCATCTGTGGCCATGACGTGTCTTGCCTATTTCGCCGCTGCTTCGACGCGCTCGCCATCACCCCACAGCTTTTCGAGGTTATAGAGGTCGCGTACCTGCGGCCGCATCAGATGCGCCACGACATCGCCAAAGTCGATCAGCACCCAGTCGCCGACCGCCTCACCTTCGCGGCCGATTGGCATGAGGCCCAGCTCCTTCATGCGCACGCAGATCTTGTCGGCCAGTGTCTGCACATGGCGGCTCGAGGTGCCGCTCGCGATAATCATGTAATCGGTGAAATCCGTAACCTTGCGGACGTCCAGAACCTTAATGTCCTGACCCTTGGCGTCCACCAGTGCCTGATAAATTTCCTGCCGCATCTGTTCAGCCTGCATCAATCTCCCCGGCCTAATGGCCGTAAACCTGGTTGATCCGTATATAGTCCAGCACTTCCTCCGGCAGCAAACCCTGCACCGATTCTCCTCTGGCAAGCGCCGCGCGAATGCGGGTGGCAGATATATCTTGGGGGCTCACGGTAAGAAATGCCAGCCGCCCGGCCGGCGCCTCCCGCAATTCGTGCAAATCCGTGCACTCGCGCCCGTGCGCCCAAGCCGGCAACGCACCGGCTGTCGTGCCCGGCCGGTTCAGCACCACGAGGTGCGCCAGGGCCGGAATCTCCTGCCAGCGGTGCCAGGTCTCGAAACTCCGGAACTGGTCGGCACCGATCAGCAGGCACAGCGGCGTATTGCCAAACTCAGCGCGCAGTGATTCCAGGGTCAGCACCGTGTAGGACAAACCGCCACGCAGAAGTTCCCGATCATCCACCCGGAAACCGGGCAGACCGCGAATGGCAAGTTCGGCCATGGCGAGCCGCTGCGCTGCGCTGGCCTGCGGTGGTGGGCGATGTGGTGGCGTGGCGGCCGGAATGAAGCGCAACTCGGTGAGTGCCAGCTTCTGCACGGCCTCCTGCGCCGGGCGCAGATGGCCGTAGTGAATCGGATCGAAGGTGCCGCCGAAGATGCCGATCATTCCGGGCAGCAAGGAATGGGGCTCATCTTGTCGCTGGTTACTTTCGGATGTGCCCGTCGCCGAGCACGATGAACTTCACCGAGGTCAGGCCTTCCAGACCGACCGGCCCGCGTGCGTGCAGCTTGTCGGTGGAAATGCCGATCTCCGCACCCAGCCCGTATTCGAAGCCGTCGGCAAAGCGCGTCGAGGCGTTTACCATCACCGAGCTTGAGTCCACCTCACGCAGGAAGCGCCGCGCACGTGTCAGATCCTCGGTCACGATGCTGTCGGTGTGCTGTGAACCGTACTGGCCGATGTGCTCAATCGCTGCGTCCACACCTTCGATCACACGAATCGCAAGTATCGGCGCAAGATACTCCGTGTGCCAGTCCTCTTCGGTCGCGGCCTTGATGCCGGACAGAATCTTCTGCGTGGCCGCGCAGCCGCGCAGCTCGACACCCTTTTCCTGATACATCTTGCCGAGCACCGGCAACACCCGGTCGGCCACGGCGCGTGCCACTAGTAGCGTCTCCATGGCATTGCACACGCCATAGCGGTGGGTCTTGGCGTTGAACGCGATCTTCACCGCCTTGTCCAGATCGGCCTTGTCATCGATGTACACGTGACAAATACCGTGCAGGTGTTTGATCACCGGAATGGTTGCCTCGGCGCTGATGCGCTCGATGAGCGACTTGCCGCCGCGTGGCACGATCACGTCCACATACGGCTTCAGGGTGATGAGTTCACCGACCGCGGCGCGGTCGGTGGTGGCAACCACCTGCACAGCATCCTCCGGCAGCCCAGCGGCCTTGAGCCCGGCCTGGATGCAGGCCGCGATCGCCTTATTCGAATGGATCGCCTCGCTGCCGCCGCGCAGGATGCTGGCGTTGCCGGATTTGAGGCACAGGCCGGCGGCATCGGCAGTGACGTTCGGCCGCGACTCGTAAATAATACCGATCACACCGAGCGGTACGCGCATGCGTCCGACCTGGATGCCGGATGGCCGATACTTGAGGTCCGTGATTTCGCCAACTGGATCGGACAAGGCCGCGATCTGGCGCAGACCTTCGGCCATGCCGGCAATACGTTCTGCATTGAGCGTGAGCCGGTCGAGCGATGCGTCGTCCAGGCCATCACGCCGTCCAGCGTCCAGATCCTTTTTATTCTCCTCGATCAGCCGGTCGCGCGCCTGCTCCACACCCATGGCCATCGCGAGCAGCGCGGCATCCTTGGCCGCAGTCTCGGCGCGACTCATGAGCACAGCGGCACGGCGAGCGCGCATGCCGACGTCCTGCATATACTGCCGGATGTCGAGCCCGGCGCTCTGTGGCGAAGCCGTTTTCATGCACTTCTCTCCGAGATACTAGAGTTCATGACAAATGGCCTGAGACCCGCAACCGCCAGCAGCAGGCGTTCGAGCTCCAGCCACACGTCACCGCTCGCACGCCCCTTGAGAATACGGTCGAGCTGCGCGCTGCGCCGCATAAAACCGAGCCACACGGGCGCCGGGTGGCGGCGCAGTGCTTTACCCACCAGCGTGCGGCGCTGCGCCCAGGCGCGCGCGAGCACAGAACTCTCCGACTTGCCGCGCGCCAGTTCCTGGCCCATCTGCGCCAGCGTGCGCAACTCACGCGCCAGCGCCCAAAGCATCAGTATCGGCTCAGTACCTTCGGTGCGCAAGCTGGCGAGGATGCGCCGGGAGGCCACCACCTCACCTGCCAGCGCGGCGTCTACGAGTTGATAGACGCTGAAGCGCGCGCTGTCGGCAAGACTCTCCTCGACATCGGCGAGAGTCACGCGTTCGTTGCCACATAGCATGGCGAGCTTGTCCACCTCTTGGGCGGCGGCCAGCATGTTGCCTTCCAGGTGCCAGGCGAGCAGGTCGACGACCCCCGCTTCAGGTTTCAGGCCGCGTGCCGCAAAACGTTGCGTGAGCCAAGCCGGGAGTTTCTGGACATCGAGCGGCCAGATCACCACATGCGTGCCGGCTGTTTCTATGGCCTGCACCCAGCTGCTCTCGCGTTGCGCCTTGTCGAGCTTGCCGGTGATCACCAGCAGCACAATATCGGCCGACACATTCCCGGCCAGTTCGCTCAGCAACGCGGCGCCGGCCTCACCCGGCCGGCTAGTAGGCAGGCGCAACTCGATGAGACGACGCTCGGCGAACAGGGACAGCGATTGCGTAGCGGTGCGCAGGCCGTCCCAGTCAAAACCGGGTTCGACCGTGAACACGCTGCGCTCACTGCAGCCACCCGCCTCGGCACGACGGCGGATCGCGTCGCCGCATTCCTCGACCTGCAGCGGCTCGTCGCCGCTCACGAGATAGAGCGGCGCCAGCCCACGCTCCAGCTGGCGCGCCAGTTGATCGGCGTTAATCTGCATGGCCGCCGGCTGCGTTCGCGGATCTTACTCTTGCCAGCCGGCGCAGGATCTGCTGCGCCACGTCGCGCCGCATCTCGTTTTGCAGGAATTCGCTTTGCTTCTCGGAAGCGAGCACGTTCAGGCGATCGAAACCATACTCGCGTTGCAATTTTACCGACTGGCTCTGCAGGAGCGGCTTTTTGTCGGCACCGATGAGCGAGTAATCGACACGGTAGCTCAGCAGGTAAGCACTGATACGGCCGCTGCTG
>Ga0209253_10005239_pt1 | contig 11259 bp, 13 predicted proteins | sample FrelakmetBRP12BR_FD_187145 | JGI IMG/M metagenome (GOLD analysis project Ga0209253, IMG submission 187145) | Freshwater lake sediment microbial communities from the University of Notre Dame, USA, for methane emissions studies - BRP12 BR (SPAdes)... | ecosystem: Environmental > Aquatic >...
CCATTGCGCCGGCGTGGCTCAAAACCATTGCCCAAAACCGATTTCCAAAATGTCATCAGAATAGTAAAGTGAACAGTATTAGGGTTAGGGGAGATTTTCAGAGGATTATGTCTTTTTTATTATGGACTCCTTAGTAATTAAAATAGCCCCGTTGGTGTTACAAATAGTATTTTTCATTAAATGGTTTTCTTTGAACCTTGGAATGTTTTCTTTGGAGGAGTTTTCTTCAGAGGTTTTTGAGGAAGTACGGTATCCCGTTTTTGACATAACAGTTCAAACCGTTTGATTTCTCCATATTTACCGAATCGTCCACTTCTTCCCATGTTGGCCAAACCGCCCTCTTCGTCATGAGCCCTCCGATTTAAGAAAGGGAAGGCTGAAGGCTTCGATGTTTTGATGGAAGAGCGTTTTTAATATACTTATCCAGAAGGCTCTCGATCTGGCTTTTATCCCACCCCGCATAGGTCTCTTTCCCTTCCACAATGAAAGTGGGGTAGGTCCGGATCCGATAACGCAGGGATTTGTAGATCCCGAGAGGCGATGGGGCGTCAATCAGCTTAATCGAGAGACGATGCTTATAGAGCCGATTTAATTCTCGAATCCAGTCTGAGAGCTTCGCATACTCCTCTTTCAAATCCGGAGGATACTCGTCCATCTCTTTCTGATGGAGTTTCTGGTCAAACCCTGCTTGATCGAAGAGGATTTTGCAGCGGCGACATTGGCCAAAAGAGGTAATCACTTTTGTGACGATTTCCAGTAGAATGGGCTTCATGATCTTTCTCCTAATAATATTTAAATATAACCCAATGATCTATGGAATTTCAAATGGCCAATTTCAAGAGGAAAGCTTGCCTGCCCTCGGAGGGCTGTCTGCCGTAGGCAGGCGTTGACCTGTTCCGATGGAATGGGTTAAATAGTAAAAATGAAGATTCTCTTGGTCTCGCCCGAGCGGGAGCGAAAAAAGGGAGAAGCTTTCCTCTTCAAACTGAGTTTTTTAAACCTTCCCTATATCGCAGCGGTCACGCCTCCCGGTGTGGAGGTGAAAATTGTGGATGAAGCCTTTGATCAAATCAATTTCGAGGAAAAAGTGGATCTGGTGGGGATTACCGCTCAGACACCTGTCGCCCCCCGGGCCTACCAGATCGCGGATGAGTTTAAGAGGAGAGGGATCCCTGTGGTCATGGGAGGCGTCCATGCCAGCATGCTCCCTGAGGAAGCACTTCAACATGTCGATGCCGTGGTCGTAGGAGAAGCTGAAGCGGTCTGGCCAGGTTTGATCGAGGATCTAAGAAAAGGCCAAATGAGGCGGGTTTATGAGGGGAGTGATTTTTTCAAAGCCTCCGACCTTCCCTTCCCCAGAAGAGAACTTCTCAACCAAAAGTTTTACTTTCCGTTGAAGTTACTCGAAACCACACGGGGGTGTCCTCATCATTGCGATTTCTGCGGTGTCTCAAAGTTTTTCGGATTCCGGTACCGCAGTCGCCCGATCGGCGAGATTGAGCGAGAGATCAAAACACTCTTCCATGAAGGTCCGGTGATGAACCCTCTCTTAAAGAATATCCTTTCCTTATTTAGCAAAGACCTTCCCTACTTTCTCAAAAGAAGACTTCTTTACATCATCGATTCCAACGTCGCAGGGGACAGGCGATTTTGCCTTGAACTTCTCTCCCTTCTTAAGGAATTCGATCTTCTCTGGTATGGCCATGCCCCGGTTTCCATCGCCTTTGATCAGGAACTCCTGGAAGGATTCGCCCAAAGCGGCTGCATCGCTATCAATATCGGTTTCGAGTCCTTCTCCGCAAAAAACCTGAAGGCAATGGGGAAGGGATTCAACCAGCCCTTCCGATATGCGGAGGCGGTCAATCGAATTCACGATCAGGGAGTCGGCATCATGGGAACCTTCATCGTAGGTTTGGATGACGATGACCCTGGCGTCTTCCAGAGGATTATTGATTTCTCCATTGGTTCGAAGCTCGACTGGGCCCTCACCTTTATCATGGCCCCTTATCCTGGAACGGATTCATTTCTTCGTTTGGAAAAAGAAGGAAGGATTCTATGCAGGGATTGGGAGAAATACGATTCCCTCCATGTCGTCTATCAGCCCCTGGGGATGTCTGTGGAGGAATTGGAGAAAGGGATGAAGAAGGCCTGGAAAGAGGTTTTCTCAACTTCTTCCATTTATCAAAGGGTTCTCAAAAGACCCTGGATTCATCCCCTCTTCTACTTAGCGATGAATTGGGGGTTTCACAAATTAACGAGAAAATGGTAAAATGAGAAATTATGGACATCTATTTTTTTAAGTTCGCCTCCTTTCTTTACCTCTTTGGGACTTTGGCCTATTTGGCCTATGTTCTCTTCCTCAAGGGAGTCCTCTCAAGAATAGCGGCCGTCATCGTATCCTTCGGCTTCGCCTCCCATACCCTGGCCATCCTTACGAGGTATTTTGAAGCGGGCTATACTCCTGTGACCAATCTCTATGAATCTCTTTCCTTCTTCGCATGGATGATCATCGGCCTCCTGTTGATGGCCAATTTTAAATATAAGATCAAGGTCTTGGGTTCCTTTCTCACCCCCATCGCGCTTATCCTGATGCTCTTCGCCCTTGCCCTTCCGAAAGAAATCCTCCCCCTGGCCCCAGTTTTGAAGAGCTTCTGGCATCCTTTCCATGTGATCTTTGCCTTCTTGGGCAACGCCATCTTCACCCTGACTTTCTGTTTTGGAGTGATGTATTTGATTCAGGAACATCAGCTTAAAGCAAAGAAGATGGGGGCGATCGCCAAAAGGCTTCCTTCATTGAGCCTCCTCGACGATCTGAGCTACCTCTCCCTCAAGTTCGGATTTCCACTGTTGACCCTGGGGATCATCACAGGAGCTGTCTGGGCAGAATATGCCTGGGGAAGATATTGGAATTGGGATCCCAAAGAGACATGGTCCTTGATCACCTGGCTTCTCTATGCGGCACTCCTTCACCAGCGACTGACCGTTGGATGGAGGGGACGGAAGGCCGCCATGATGGCCATTGTAGGGTTTCTTGCTGTCCTCTTCACATTCTTAGGAGTGAACCTCCTTCTCCCGGGACTGCACACCTATTCCAAGTGGCAGTAAGGAATACAGGTTGAGGTTGAGGTTCTTGTTAATATGGAACTTCTCGTTATTGGATTAAATCATAATACGGCACCTATCGAGATTCGAGAATGTCTGGCCTTCCCGGAAGATAAATTGGGAGAAGCTCTCTCCAAGGTACATGCCCTTTCTTCAGTGAAAGAAGACATGATCGTCTCTACCTGCAATCGGGTAGAGGTTTATGCCGCCACACGAGAGACTGAAAAAGCCGTTCACGATTTGAAGGAATTCCTCTGCCAGTATCATGGAATCTCCTTGAAGGAATTCGAAAAAAGTCTGTACACCCATATCGGGGAAGAAGCCGTAAGGCATATTTTTCGAGTCGCCTCCAGCCTCGATTCAATGGTTTTAGGGGAACCCCAAATTTTAGGCCAGATCAAAGATGCTTACGATATCTCGCAGCAGGCCAATACCTCGGGTCTGATTCTCCATCGACTCCTCCATCGGGCCTTTCATGTGGCAAAAAGGGTAAGAACCGAGACGAAGATTGCCATTAGTGCTGTGTCGGTCAGTTCTGTGGCGGTCGAGTTAGCTGAAAAAATTTTTGGAGCTCTCGAAAAGAAAACCGTTTTGCTCATTGGAGCGGGAGAAATGTGTGAACTGGCCGCCCGACACCTCGTCGCGGGAGGGGTGGAGAAAATGCTGGTGACCAACCGCACGTATGAACGGGCCGTGTCACTGGCTCAGGAATTCAGCGGCGAAGCTATCCCCTTTGAAGACATGCCACAGGGCTTGAAGAAGGCCGATATTGTGATTAGCGCTACCAATTCCCCCCAATGCCTCATCGGCCATGACCAGATCACCAAGGTGATGAAGGATCGAAGGCAGAAACCGATCTTCTTCATTGATATCGCTGATCCTCGAGACATCGAACCCAAAGTCGGTGATGTGGGGAATGTTTACCTCTACAATATCGATGACCTTCAAAAAGTGGCCAATGAAAACGTCAAGGATCGCGAAAAGGAGGCCCAAAAGGCAGAGACCCTCGTTCAAGACGAGGTGGTGAAATTCGTGACCTGGTATCGATCTCTGGATGTGACCCCCACCATCGTGGCTTTAAGAAAGAAGTTTGAAGAAATCCGAAAGAAGGAACTGGAAAAAACCCTTTCCCTTCACCCCAATCTGTCTGACAAAGAGAAAAAATCTTTGGAGGCCCTCACCTCTGCGATCATTAATAAGATTCTCCACACGCCTATCACCCTCCTCAAGCAAACCAATGAGGAGGCGATCGCGGACCTTTATCTCGACGCCCTCCATGCGCTGTTTGGACTGCCGGAGAAATCTTTGGAAACATTTTTAGAAAAAATCGAAGAAAAGAAAGAAAAGGAGGAAACCAATCTCGAAGATGCCTTCTGAACTCAAAATCGGGACCCGTGGAAGCCAACTCGCCCTCTTTCAGGCCAACTGGGTGAAGGATCAACTGTCCCACGCTCATCCTGACCTCAACGTCACGCTGATCAAAATCAAAACCACGGGGGATAAAATTCAGGATGTTCCCCTGGCGAAGATCGGAGGCAAAGGCCTTTTCGTCAAAGAAATTGAGGAATCACTCATACAAAAAAAGATCGACGTCGCCGTCCACAGCATCAAGGATGTCCCCACCGAATTTCCGGAGGGTCTCCATCTTTCTGCGATCACAAAGAGGGAGGACCCCCGAGATGTCTTTATCTCAAGGGAGGGGTGGACATTAAAAGATCTTCCTCAGGGGGCAAAGATTGGCACAAGCAGCTTGAGGCGGCAGGCCCAATTGCTCCATTTCAGAAACGACCTGGAGCTGATCCCTCTGAGGGGAAATTTAGATACGCGACTGAAGAAGTTAAAAACCATGAACCTCGACGGAATCGTGCTGGCTCTCGCCGGAGTAAGAAGATTGGGCCTTGAAGAGAGGATCACAGAAATTATTCCCCTGGACATTTCCCTCCCTGCGATCGGACAGGGGGCATTGGGAATCGAGACCAGAAGGGATGACGAGAGAGTGGAGGACCAAATCCGATTCCTCAACGATCGAGACTCATCAATCGCCGTTACCGCGGAGAGAGCCTTCCTTAAGAAATTGGAGGGAGGCTGTCAAGTTCCTATCGCTGCTTATGCCCGACCCGTCGGGACCGGCCTGCAAGTGGATGGTTTGGTGGGAGCGATAGACGGGAGGAGGCTGATCAGACATTGTGTCGAGGGGTCTATTGAGAATGCGGAATCGCTCGGGATTGAACTGGCTGAGATCCTCTTGCGCAAAGGAGCAAAAGAAATCCTGGACGAGGTCTACCAGAGATCAGGTCCTGTCATTTCTATTTAAAGAATGAATAAAAAATCCCTCGCTGGAAAGAGGATTCTCATCACCCGAGCCCGTGAGCAGTCAGGTGATTTTGCAACCCAGCTTAAAAAACGAGGGGGAGAAGTGATCGAATTCCCCACCATCGAGATGGTCCCTCCGCTCCGTTGGGGAGAAGTCGACCGTGCCATTGACCAGTTGAAATCCTACGATTGGATCATTTTCACCAGTGCGAACGGAGTCGACTTTTTCTGGCAAAGGCTGGCAGAAAGAAGTGAGCCTCATCCCCTCCCCTCCTCTCTAAAAGTATGTGCCATTGGACCTGCGACGGCCCATCAATTAAAGGAGAAGAGAGTCTCCGTCCACTATATTCCGGAAAAGTTTGTCGCTGAGTCTATTCTTGAGGGATTTGAAAAAATGTTTATCAAAGGAAAAAGAATCCTTCTGGCTCGGGCGAAAAAGGCACGGGATATTCTCCCAAAAGGCTTGAGAAAAATGGGCGCAGAAGTGGATGTGGTGGCGGTCTATCGGACGGTCAAGCCAAGGGGCGGATCGAAGAAATTGAAGAAACTCCTGGCAGAAGGGAAGATCGATGTGATCACTTTTACCTCTTCTTCCACGGTCAATCATTTTGCCGAACTCCTTAAAACAGAAGATCTTAAGAAACTGTTAAAGGGCGTGGCGATTGCTTGTATCGGACCGGTCACCGCCAGGACGGCAAAGGAATGGGCACTGAAAGTCCAGGTTCAGCCAAAACAATATACCATTCCTGATCTGACCCGGGCGATCGCTGACTATTACAAAAGATAAGATCCATCTATCAAGATCCCCAATGCCTCAGCCTTTTATTGAAGCCATCCTTTACGATCTGGGCAATGTCATTCTTCCGTTCAACCATTATCAGATTGCAGAAAAACTCTCCCGGTTCTCTCAAAAGAAAGAGCTTCGAGATCCTCATGAAATATTCTCATACCTCTTCGACCTTCAAGAAGGGATCATTAATCGTTTTGACGTTGGCAAACTTTCCCCCCGAGAATTTTTCCAATCCATAAAAGAAAATCTTGGCCTCTCTCTTTCCTTCGATGAGTTTATTCCCATCTGGAACGATATCTTTGTTGAAGATCAAGAGGTCTCACAGATCATTCTCTCCCAAAAAGGGAGATGGAGGCTTGGCCTTCTCTCGAATACCGATGCCCTCCACTTCACTTATATCCTCTCAAAATTCCCCATTATGAGGGCTTTTGATAAATGGATTCTGTCCTATGAGGTGGGGTTTAAAAAACCAGCCATCGAGATCTTTCAAACGGCCATCGAGTGGGCCTCGGTCGAACCCCGAAAGATTCTTTTTATCGATGACATAAAAAAACATGTTGAGGTTGCCATCTCTTTGGGGATGCAGGGCATCCACTTTATCTCTGCTGAACAATTGAGAAAAGAATTAATGTTTCACTTGCCTTAAACCTCAAAACGCCCCGAAAATCTCCTGCCGGTAACCCTGAATAAGAATACCTTGACAAGAGGGATCAAGTGAATTATGAATTTAGAGCCTTCACGGTGAAATTATTTTGCGCTTGAATCTCTAAAAGGCGCTGAACCATTCAATGGAGAACGGCAGCAGATACGGAGAGGGGATGGGGGAAAGGAAAAACCATTGAAAAAAGCAGTGATCATTAGTGCTGTACGTACACCTGTGGGGAGATACATGGGTGTTTTAAAGGATGTGCCTGCCTATGACCTTGGGGCACTGGTTTTGAACGAAGCTGTTAAGAGAGTGAAAGTGGACCCGGGCCGGGTGGACGAGGTCATCCTGGGCCAATCCTACCAGAGCGGTGAATATGTCAACATCGCCCGGATGTCTCTTTTGAAGGCAGGCTGGCCCGACTCTGTTCCTGGAATTACCCTGGACCGCCGTTGTTGTACGGGACTCGATGTGATCTGTTTTGCAGCCATGAAGATCGAGAGTGGACACGGAGAGATTGTTGCCGCAGGGGGTGTAGAAAGTATGAGCACGGCTGAGTTTTATGTGCCGGGGGACATTAAATGGGGCATCGGCGGTAAAAAGGGGATGCCCCGTGGGCATGGAGATCTTTCGATGTGGGGAATTCCTTTTTATGATCGAATCCAAAGAGGCAGAGTGATGTCACAGCCTGAGGAGAGGTATGGGATACTGCCGGCCATGATGTCCTGGGCGGAGACCGCTGCGAAAGAGGAAGGCATTCAGCGTGAGGATTGTGACCGTTGGGCCCTTGAAAGCCATAGGAAGGCCTGTGCAGCCATGGAATCGGGTAAATTCAGGGAGGAGATTGTGCCTGTTCCTCTAGGACCTTCCAAAGAAGCCGAGAAATTCTTTGACCGGGATGAGAATCCGAGGGCAGATACCACACTGGAGCAGTTAGCAAAGCTCAAACCCGTGATGGGAGGTGTCTGTACGGCGGGAAACTCCTCTACAGAAAACGACGGAGCCGCGGCCTGTGTGATTGCTTCTGAAGAGATGGCAAAGAAACTCGGAGCGAAACCCTTGGCTTCTATCAAAGCCTTTGCGGTAGCAGGGGCTGATCCGCGTCGGACCTATCTGACTGTGCCGAAAGCCGCGGAAAAGGCCATTGAGAAATCTGGTTTGAATCTTAATCAGATCGACTTGATAGAGATCCAGGAGGCCTTTGCCGCCCAGGTCCTGGCAGATCTGAAGATGATGAATCTCACGGAGAAAGATTACTCCAAAATCAATGTGAATGGGTCCGGCATATCCCTGGGGCACCCCATTGCCTGTACAGGGACCCGGGTGCTCGTCACGCTTCTTCATGAGATGGAGCGGCGGAACAGCCGCTATGGTTTGGAATGTATCTGCGGCGGAGGGGGGTTGGGCATTGCCGTCATTTTCGAAAGGCTATAAGGGTTCTAATGGCTAAGCTAAGGACTGAATCTATACGTTCCCTCAATCGTCATCGTCCCCTTTCTGATCCCCTCACCCTTTGTCGCTAAGAGTTCGCCCATCGCGCCATCAAACCGAGCGCAACCTATTAAGGCGAGAGACTATCTCGTTTCTCATTTCTTCTGCTAAGGATGAGGCTTGCATTTTAGCTTCTCCTTTCATTGACCCGATGCTATCATCTATAGACATTATCGCACAATTTTTATATAATTCTGCTCCCTGGACAATCAAGAACAGATTGTTCCAGGAGGGACACCCAAGGTTTCTGCTAACTAAGGGGAACAGATACCCCATTTCTCTTGCGAACACAAAATAATTGACATTACGATTTAGGCTTAATTTTTAGGCTTAATTTTTATTTGACAAGATTGGAGCCCTGGTTTAAATTGGCAAATCAAGTTCCTTTGGATTCTTTAGTGATGTTCCATTGGGGAGGGGAAAAAATGGGAAAAAGGATCTCCGTATTGTTATCTACCGCTGTCTTTCTTTTTGGCAGCGCGTCTGGACTCTTCGGTCAGGAATATCCTGATAAGGCCCTCAATTTGGTCATCCCTATGGCACCAGGAGATGGACTAGATGTTTCAGGTCGGTTAATGGCTGAAGAACTAGGCAAATTGCTCAAAGTTTCTATCATCCCAATGAATAAACCAGGGGCAACAGGCACAGTAGGAACAGACGCAGTGGTTAAGGCTAAGAAAGACGGGTATACAATTCTTTTTACCAATAGCGCTTCAATCATTTACACCAAGATTCTACACTCTGAAAATGTCCCCTATGACTCCTTCAAAGATCTGGCCCCTTTGGGGTTGGCCACCATATCCCCTGTGTTCATTGTCGTTGGAAGTAATGCCCCCTATAAAAATTTTAAAGAACTAACGGAGTATGCAAAGAAGAACCCCGGGAAGGTTCGCTGCGGCACACCCGGGGTGGGCTCTGTATCGGATTTCAACGTTGAAATCATCAAATCCCTCACTGGAACTGAAATAACTATTGTTCCCTTCAAAGGGGCTTCCCCTGCAGTCACTGCCTTGTTGGGAGGACATGTGGAGGCTATTGCCACGGCGGCTGGCCCCTTGATCAGTCACATGAGAAGTGGAAAGATGAAGGGGATCGTTACTTCCAGCAAATTCCCTGAATTTTCGGATATCCCTACCCTTAAACAGTTGGGCTATCCACAGGATCTATTAGGCGTATGGTTTGCCTACTTTTCACCAGCCGGGATTCCAACGCCAGTCACGGGGACTCTGGTTTCAGCCATCGAAAAGGTCGTTCATGATCCAACCCTTTCCTCCAAACTGGCTCAACTTGGAATGATTCAGGAATTCGAACCCCCGGAAAAGCTTTTAACGAGAATGCACGAAGAATACAGAATGGTTGAGGAGATTGCCAAGAGAACGGGAATGGTGAAGTAACGGTTCTCATTTCCGAATCTTTAAAAGCCTTTTTCCATTTTCACCCAAAATGCCTTTAATTTCTTCTTGAGAAAGAGGCAATTCTTTAATGTCTCTGACAAACCGTTCTATTTGGGCCTCACGACGGATCTCTTGAGGATAATCCGTACCAAAAACAATATTTTTGGGTTTCATCTCAACAAGCGCACATTTCACTGCATTGATGTTGCCAAAGAATCCGCCTGTGTCAAAGTAAATTCTATCGAAGTAGTCCCGAAAAGGGCCCCCTGGTAACTTCCCGTGGCGTGGATGATCCGCTGTCCCCCAAAATAACTTATCCTGATAAGGTTCAATCCGACCCATCAGGGCGGCAATCCCACCTCCTAGATGAGAAATGATGAGGTTCAGTCCTGGAAATTCATCTAAAACACCACCATTAATCAGCCTAATGACGGTTAGGACTAATTGAAACTCCCTACCAACACTCCTGCCAAGATCGTAATCCAAGTAAGCACCCGACGAACTGAGTGCAGGATGAACGAAGATAAAAAGCCCCATCTCATTTACCTTTTTGAAAAATGGCCTGAGTTCTGGTGCATCAAGCTCTGTCTTCCCAATAACTGAAGGAATGGAGACCCCTTTGAAGCCCAATTGGAAAACCGCTCTTTCTAACTCACGGATGGATGGTTCCCCCCCAAGTGGGGGGACATGGGCCAAACCTAAAAACCTTCCTGGAAAACGCTCTTCAACTTCCTTCAACTTATCATTCACCATGCGACATCGATTTAAATCATCGGTCAGCCCTGCTCCAGAGGAGAGAACAGCCATATCCACCCCCGCCTGATCCATGCAAGCAATGTGCTTCTCCAAAGCAAATAGTCTGTCGTGATAGGTATAAGCAGGACTGCCATCCACAAAGACGGTTCGTGGAGAACCACCCGGTCCTAACTTGTCACGGACTAATTCTTCAGGCGAATAATGAATATGAAAATCTATAATCATAATTTCCTCCTGTTTTGGTGTGGGTTGGATCCCCAATAGGAATGAATGCTGATATTACCTATGAAACGCTTAAAATCAAATGATCATTTCAAATTTATGACTCTTAGAATTCTAGAATGAAAGTCTGACGAGAGCTGAAACTAATGTTTGACACCCCTAACAAACATTCCTTACCAATATTTCAGGATAAATATCTTATCCCCTCCACTTCCTTTTTTTCACGATGATGCCTCTCGTAGAATTTCTTGTATTCATCGAGTGAATCATACGGCCCATGAACTCCTGTGATTTCTTTATATGGAGTTCCATAATCCATGATGAAAAGCTTACCCTCTTTCTTAAACGAGCAGACGTAATGGTTAAACACACTTTGCCGAACGACAATCACCGCAGTTTGTGCCTGGTAGGCCCGTGAGGATCGATTGATCTGATGAAGGGTCCTTTTTGAAAACTCGCCAGCATCAATGTAAATCGCGTCATTTCCCATTTATTTGCATACTTCTTTGTGCAAACTCTCAATCATGGAGTCCGGAGCGATAAAA
>Ga0209253_10005240_pt1 | contig 11259 bp, 11 predicted proteins | sample FrelakmetBRP12BR_FD_187145 | JGI IMG/M metagenome (GOLD analysis project Ga0209253, IMG submission 187145) | Freshwater lake sediment microbial communities from the University of Notre Dame, USA, for methane emissions studies - BRP12 BR (SPAdes)... | ecosystem: Environmental > Aquatic >...
CCGCCGATCGACGAGTACTCGCCCTCGGTGTTCTCGCGCACGATGACGAAGTCGATCTCACCGGGCACGCGCGCACTGCCGTCGGCACGCACCAGCGGCGAGCGGATGCCCGGCATCAGCTTGCACGGGCGCAGGTTGATGTACTGGTCGAACTCACGGCGGAACTTCAGCAGCGAACCCCACAGCGAGACGTGGTCGGGCACCGTCGCCGGCCAGCCCACCGCGCCGTAGAAGATCGCGTCGTGGCCGCCGATGCGGTCCTTCCAGTCGGCCGGCAGCATCGCGCCATGCCTGACGTAGTAATCGCAGGAGGCGAAGTCGAAATAGTCGTAGTGCAGGTCGAGACCGAAGCGTCGCGCCGCGGCGTCGAGCACGCGCACGCCTTCGGGAACGGTTTCCTTGCCGATGCCATCGCCGGGAATCACGGCGATTCGTTTCTTGCCCATTCCAGTCTCCCAGGTAGTCCTTCAGAAAGTGCCGGACGTCAGACCCGCAGCCGCTCGACCGCCTCGCGCAGCGGCGGCGGCAACGGCACCGGTCGTCGGCCGGCTCGATCCACGTAGACGTGGACGAAGTGCCCCTGCGCGCTGGCCAGATCGCTGTCGGCGGCGAACAGCGCCAGTTCGTAGCGCACGCTGGCGTTGCCCGCGTGGGCGACGCGCAGGCCGGCATCGACCCGCTGCGGGAACGCCAGTTCGCTGAAGTAATTGCACTGCGTTTCCACCACCAGCCCGACCACCGGACTCGCCTCGATGTCGAGCGCGCCGGCGCCGATCAGGTATTCATTGACCACCGTGTCGAACCAGCTGTAGTAGACGACGTTGTTCACGTGGCCATAGGCATCGTTGTCGCTCCAGCGCGTCTGGATCGGCAGGAAGTGGCGGTACTGCGCCCGCCGATTGGCGGTTGGCCGCTCGCTCAATGTTTCTCCTTGTTCGTTCTCCGGTGCAGCACCAGCGCCACGCCGCTCATGGTGACCAACACGCCGGCCCAGGCCGTCGCACCGAGCGCCTCGCCGAACAGCGTCCAGGCCATCAGCGCGGTGGCGGGCGGGGTCAGGTACATCAGGCTCGCCACCTCGGTCGCCCGCCCGCGACGAATCATAGTCAGCAGCAGCACCATCGCCACCAGCGACAGCACCAGTACCGACCAGGCGAGCGCGAACCAGAACTCGCGGGTGAAGTCCACCTTGACCGCGCCGCTGGCGAGCACGAACGGCGCGGTGACCAGGAACGATGCGCCGAACTGGATGGCGCTGCCGGTGCGCAGATCGACACCGGCGCCGAAGCGCTTCTGGTAAAGCGTGCCGGCGGTGATTCCGGCCAGCGCGAGCAGGTTCACCGCCAGCGGCGCCGCGCCCACGCCCTGCAGCGTCAGGCGGTCGGAAAGCACCAGTGCCACGCCGCCAAAGCCCAGCACCAGTCCGCCCCATTGCCGCGCGCTGGCCCGCTCGCCGACCGCGCCGGCAAAGAAGGCAGTCAGCAACGGCTGCAGGCCGACGATCAGCGCCGAGGCGCCGGCCGGCATGCCCTCGGCGATCGACCACCACACGCCGCCGAGATAGGTGGCCTGCATCATTACTCCGACCGCGGCCACGTGCAGCCAGGTCGCGACATTGCGCGGCCAGCGTGCACCGGTCGTCGCGATGACCGGCAGCAGCACGAGCACGACGGCGCCGTAGCGCCACAGCAGGAAAGTCAGCGGCGGTGCATGCGGCGCGGCGTACTTGGCGACGATGAAGCCGGTGCTCCACAACAGCACGAAGACCACCGGCATCAACGGGAAGTGCGCCGGCGAGTTGCGCGACGGCTGCGGCTCAGGCATCGCCGGCTTCCGCGCCCTGCCGCAGGCGGCAGCGCTGCCAGTGACCGAACGCGGCAGCCACCGTGTTGAAGTGCACCTGCACCGTCGTGGCCACATCGTGACCGTAGCCACCGGCCATCGTCACTGCGGTCGGCACTCCAAGCCGGTCGGCCAGCTCGAACACGCGCCGATCGCGCGCGCGCAGGCCGTCGCAGGTCAGGCGCAGGCGCCCGAGGCGATCACCCTCGTGCGGATCGGCGCCGGCGAGAAAGATGATGAAGGTCGGAACGAAGCGCTCCAGCATCGTGGCAAGCGCCTGGTCAAGCGCGTCCAGGTACTGCGCATCGCCGGTGCCGTCAGGCAGGCCGACATCCAGATGCCCGGCGAACTTGCGCGCCGGGTAGTTGTGCTGGCCATGCATCGAAAGCGTGAACACGCGCTCGCTGGCGCCGAGGATCGCCGCCGTGCCGTCGCCCTGGTGCACGTCGAGGTCGACGATCGCCACCCGTACCTGCGCATCGGCATGGCAGAGCAGCGTCGCGGCGATCGCCGCGTCGTTGAACACGCAGTAACCCTGCCCGCGGTCGCGATGCGCGTGATGCGTGCCGCCGGCAAGACTCACTGCCACGGCGTCGGCTTGCGCCGCCGCACATGCAGCGATCGTTGCCCCCACCGAGCGACGCGAGCGCTCGACCATCGGCATCGACCAGGGCAATCCGATGGCACGCTGCTCCGCCGGCGAAAGCCCGCCACTGAGCACACGGCGCACATAGCCGGCGTCGTGGGCCAGCAGCAGTTCATCCTCGGTTGCCGCCGGTGGTTCATGCAGCACCACGGCGGGAAGTTCGCGCGTTACGCGTTCGCGCAGGGCCGCGTACTTGGACATCGGGAATCGATGTCCCGGAGGCAGCGGGAGCACGAAGCGGTCGGTATGAAAGGCCTTCAACCCAGGCTCTCGTTTGGAGCAGCCATTCTAGCCATGACCCCGGCGCCGGCACCTCTTGCGCGGCGCCGCAAAATTCATCGAATCGGACCACGGCACGGCGAAGTAATTTCGCTCATATATTTGTTTCATAACGGTTTAGCTAATGCATTCCAAAATTGCCGCAGCGCAACAAATCTGCTTGACACGGCCCTCGGGTTCGTCAACAATTCACTTGTGCGCCGCACCAATCAGAAGCAGCGCGACGCAGTTACACAGTCCCATCCACTGAACCCCAAGGAGTTAACGATGATCACCTCCCCCGCTCAAGTTGCTGAATTCCAGAAAAGCCAGCTGGACGCGCTGTTTGCGCTGTCGCACACGATGTTCGAGGCGACCGAGCGACTGGTCGACCTGAACCTCGCCGCCACCAAGGCGCTGCTCGAAGAGTCGGCCGAGAAGACCCAGGTCATGCTCGGCGTGAAGGACGTCCAGGAACTGCTGGCAGTCGGCAGCGGCCTGGCCCAGCCGGCCCTCGAGAAAGTGGCCAGCTACAACCGTAACGTCTACGGCATCGCCTCGGGCGCCGGCGCCGATGTCTCGAAGATCTTCGAGACCCAGATCGCGCAGAACAACAAGCAGGTCGCCGAGATGATCGAGTTCGCGTCGAAGAACACCCCGACCGGCGCCGAGCCTGCGGTGTCGATGTTCAAGAGCGCGATGGCCGCTGCCAATACCGCCTATGACACGTTCAACAAGGCCACCAAGCAGGCCGTCGACATGGCCGAGACGAACTTCAACGCCGCCACCGCCGCGACGGTGAAAGCCGCCAACGACGTGGCCAAGCCGAAGGCGCGCAGGGCAGCCTAAGACAAGCGGAGGATGGGCACGCCCTTCCCCCGCTGCTACCTTGCAGCCATCAGGAAATCAGAGAGGTAGAGCAAGGTTCGCAGCGCAACGATTGTCTCCTTGGCACCACTTGTCCGACGCCAGTCGGACTCCGCTGTCTCCTCCTTTGGTGGTGCTTTCAAGCCCGGTTCACTGAACCGGGCTTTTTTTGTGCCAGTTCGTACGGCGCGCCGAGCGCCTCGATGCCGAGCCGCATGGCCTCGAGCGCCTCGTCGACCCGCGCCGGATCGCCCTTCACGCCGAGTTCGATGTGTCGGCGCCTGACGCGGCCATCGCGGCCGTCGCCGATCGAGGGCAGGCTGAAGGCCTGAATGCCGGCAAAGCGCGCTTCGACTTCCTCCATGATCGGCGTCACCAGCGACTCCGCCGTGTCGAACACGACCATCGAGCGCTCGGCGATGCGATCCGAGCCGAACAGCGCCGCGTATTCGTGATCGAGGACGGCCTCGATCATCGGCCAGGCCATCGCCGGAAAGCCGGGCAGGAAATGGTGCCGGCCGATCGCGAAGCCGGGAATGCGGTTGAACGGATTCGCAATGATCCGCGCGCCGCGCGGGAACTCGCCCATCTTCAATCGCTGGCGGTTTTCGGGCGTGGTCATGTCGGCACTGCCACGTCCTTCGGCCGCCATCTCGGCGCAGCGCTGCGCGATCAGTCCGGCCGCCTGCGGATGCAGTTCGATCTCCACGCCGAGCGCGGCCGCCGCGGCCTGCCGCGTGTGATCGTCGGGCGTAGCACCAATGCCGCCGCAGGAAAAGACGATGTCATCGGTGGCAAAGGATCGCCGCAGCAGTTCGGTGATCGCCGGGCGATCGTCGCCGACGTATTGCGCCCAGCGCAGTCGCAGGCCGCGCGCCGACAGGATCTCGATTACCCGGGCCAGGTGCTTGTCGGCGCGCTTGCCCGAAAGGATCTCGTCGCCGACGATGATCAGGCCGATCCGCAGCATCGCCGCCTCGCTTGCATTGAAAGGAGCGATGGTATCGCCGGCAACTGATCGGGATGCCCTCGCAGTTGAGGCGTCCCGGCACGCTCAGGCGGCCGGGTCGACCATCCGCCGCAGCCCGAGCCACTGCTGCCGCCAGAAACCTTCTCCGTAGTCATGCGCATTGCCCTGCGGCGGCGGCAACTGGTCGCGGATGCCGGTGGGCTCGATCACCGAGCGGAAGTCGGCCGTGCCGAACAGGATGTCCCAGACCGGGAACAGCACCGCGAAGTTGCAGCCGTAGCGCCTTCCCTCGTGGCCGAAGCCGATCGCGTGATGAACGCGGTGGAACACCGGACTCACCACGAGATGGCCGAGCGGCCCGTACGTCCAGGGCAGATTGGCGTGCTGCACGGTCTGCAGCACGCGCGTCATGATGATGAGACCGACGAACTGCGCCGGCTCCACGCCGATGGCCAGCGCGACCGCGGCCCTGATCGCGTCGATGATCAGGCTGTCGAGCAGATGGTTGCGGCTGTCGGTCCAGAACGACATCTTGCGCTGCGAGTGATGCAGCGCATGCAGCGCCCACCACCAGCGCAGCCGGTGCTGGCCGCGGTGCAGCCAGTAGTCGAGCAGGTCGAGCGCCGCCACGTAGATCACGAAGCTGACGATCGGTACGTCGGTGACGCCCGGCCAGACTGAATCGAGATTCAGCGGCGTGAAATCGTGTACGCGCAACCAGGCGGCGGCGCCATCGGCAAGCGGCTGCAGCAGCACGAACATCAGCAACGAGAACGCGCCGAGCCGGTGCAGCAGCGTGTAGACGATGTCCACGCCCGTGCCGCGGCGGTCGCTCCATTGCTCGGCCGGAAACAGCGCCTCCAGCGGCCGCAGCACTGCATAGAGCAGCACGACCTGCACGATGCCGAGCAGGAACCACTCGGTGGCCGGATAGGCGTCCTCCAGCCAGTACGCTGCGCCGGCAGCGAACAGCAGCGGCTGCACCGCCGTTTCGAAAAGCCAGGAGTGGACGGAATCGAAGGCGCGTTGCAGGGCGTCGAACATCGGTCCTCAGCGAAGCGGCGCGGCCGAGGCCGCCAGCTGCGATGCAAACGGCGCCTGCGCGCGGTAGCCGGTGTGCTCTCGCAACGTCCGGAAACACAGGCCGCGCTGCTTCAGGCCGGCGATCAGCGGCTCGAGCATCGGCGCGAACGGCTGCCTGCGTGACCAGATGCCCAGGTGCGCCATCAGCACGTCGCCATCGCGGACATCGCGCAGCGCGCGCGCGAGCAGCATCTCGTTCGGATAACTTTCGGAGGGCAGTTCGTCGCCGAGGAACCCGGCCGGCGCCCAGCCCACGTGCGCGAACCCGCAGTCCTGCGCGGCAGCCAGCGCCCGCGGCGTGGTGCGGCCGCCGGGCGCGCGCCAGAGCGCGTCGAGCCCGCGGCCGGTGTAGGCGGCAAACGCCTTGTCGACCCGGCGCAGTTCTTCGCAGACCGCCGGCGGCGTGAGACTGATCGTACGGCCCGCGTCGTCGCCGAACTGCGGCCGGTAGCGGACACCAACGGCATCATCGGCCACGAAACGGCCATGCCGCCAGGTATGGCTGCCGAAGGCGTGGCCCTCGTCGGCGCGTGCCTTCCAGTACGCAGCCCATGACGGGTCGAGCGAGAAGTCGCCGCGCGGCGTCTTCTCGCTGGCCAGGAAGAAGGTCGCCCGCACGTCTTGCCGGCGCAGGATGTCGGCGATCTCCTCGGCATGGCGCATGTTGCCGGTGTCGAGTGTCAGGTAGACGTATCCGCGGCACTGCGGCTGCCCCGCGGCTGTGCCCGCCAGCGCCAGCAAAGCGGCAGCGACGCATGCCGCGGCGGCGCGCCGCTCGCCAACGCGCGTGATGCCGCTGCGGCTCATCGCCTCACCACCAACGTCACCTCAGCGCCAGGGCGCCGAATTGACGAAGAAGATGCCATGCGGCGAGCGGCCGACCGGGATCGTCTGCGCCAATCGCCGCGCCTCGATATCGACCACCGCGACCGTCTTGCCGAAGCGCTGGGTGATCCACAGCCACTTGCGATCGGCGCTGACTTCCATGCAGTCCGGGCCATTGGGCACGGCGATGTCGTACTTCTTCTCCAGCGTCGACTGGTCGATCAGGCTCACCGTGCCGGCCACGCGGTTGCCGACGAAGATGTGGCGGCCATCGCCAAGCGGCCGGAAGTTGTGGGCGCCATTGCCGGTGACGACGCGCTTGACCGATTTGCGTTCGCGCCAGTCGATCACCTCGACATAGTCCTCGCCCATCACGCCGACCAGCAGGTGCTTCTCGTCGGGCGTCATCGAGATGCCGGCCGGCAGCCGCCCGACCTTCATCTTCCACAGCACACTGTGGTCAGCCAGGCGTATCGCGGCGACTTCGTCGCTCTCCTGCAGCGTAACGAACACGAACTGGCTGTCGGAGGAGAACGCCATGTGGCTTGGCGTCCGCGCCAGCGGCAAGCGCTTGACCAGGCGCAGTTCGTCGCCTTTGGCCGCGTAGATGTCGACGCGGTCCATCCGCAGCGCATTGGCGACAAACCACTTGCGGTCGGGCGAAAAGCCGATCTGGTATGGGTCGGCGATCTTGCGGACGCGACGCTGAATGGCACCGCTGACCGGATCGAGGAAGTGCAGGTCGTTGCTGGCAGCGTTGGCAACGACCAGCGTCTTGCCGTCCGGGGTCGCCATCAGGTGGTGCGGCTCCTTGCCGACGCTGAAGCGGCGCAGTTCGGCGCGCTTGTCCTGGTCGAGCAGCGAAATCGATGCATCGCCGGAATTGAGCACCACGACCACGCTGGCCTGTGCCGTGACAGCCCACAGCATGAGGCCCGCGGCTATGGCCGGCAGCACGCGCCGCCGCGACGCGGCGATAGATACATGAATCATCGTTTCGGTTGGCTGGTTTCTTGCGGCGGCGATTCTATCTGCTGCACACCGTGACTTGTCGAAGGGCACGCTGCCGGCGAGGCGCGAAGCGGCTCGTTGGGCGGACGGCCCGACGCGAACGCGGCAGGTCACTGCAAGTCGCGCCCGCGCCTGCGCCATCTCAGCACACGCCCCAGATCGCCCGCATCGTCGACTCGAAGCGCCGGGCGATGCAATCGCGTTGCGCATGCCGATGTTCCCTGATTACCCATCGGCCCGCCACGAGCACGTCGCGCCACGGTTTGCCCGGACTTGAGAACACCAGCGCATCGAGCAGCCGCTCGGACGGCAGGCCGAGCAGCGGTGCATCGCGCGCGTCGGCTACCAGCGCGTCGGCGCGCGCGCCGGGCTGAAGGCCCCATGCCGGCTCGCCGGCCGCCGCCGCGCCACCGTTGACGGCGAGCGCGAACAGACGCTCGGCGGTCGAGGGCCAGCCCGCCTGCGGCGCGGCGCTTATGTTGCGCCGGCGCAGGGCCAGGCGCTGGCCGTAGTCGAGCCAGCGGAGTTCTTCCAGCGCATCACGGCTCACGTGGCTGTCAGAGCCGATCGTGATCGGCACACCGGCGGCGAACCAGCCAGGCAGATCGCACAGGCCGTCGCCAAGGTTCGCTTCGGTGGTCGGACAGATCACCACGGCGGCACCACTGTTCGCCACCGCGTCGATCTCGGCCGGCACGGTATGCGTGGCGTGCACCAGATGCCAGCGCGGATCGAGCAGGCCCTGCTTCGCCAGCCACTCGATCGGCCGCGCGCCGGTGGCGCGCAGGCAGTCGTCGACCTCGGCGGTCTGCTCGGCGACGTGGATGTGAATCGCGCCGGTGAAACCCTCGGCCAGGCGACGCAGTTCGGCGATCGACTCCGGTGCCGCGGCGCGCAGCGAATGGATCGCCAGGCCGGCGTTGACCAGCAGCCGGCGGCTGCCGTTGACATCTCGCGCAGCCCGCCAGATGTCCGCCGCGCCCATGGCGAAGCGGCGCTGATCGTCGCGCAGCGCTGGCTGCGCAAAGCCGGCGCGCTCGTACAGCACCGGCAGCAGCGTGAGCCCGATGCCGACGTCGGCGGCGGCATCGGCGAGCGCCCACGACAGTTCGAGCGGATCGGCGTACGGCCGTCCACCGCCATCGTGCTGCAGATAGTGGAACTCGCACACCTGCGTATAGCCGCCGGCAAGAAGTTCGACATATAGCTGCGCTGCGACCGCCCGCAACTGCTCCGGCGTGATGCGCAGCGCGACGCGGTACATGCGGTCGCGCCAGGACCAGAAGTCGTCGGCTGCCGATTCGCGCCGCTCCGCCAGCCCGGCAAAGGCACGCTGGAACGCGTGGCTGTGTGCATCGACCAGTCCCGGCAGCAGTGGGCCGGTTAGCACCTGCGCCTCGGCAGGCGGCCGCGCGAGGTCCGCGGTGATTTCCGACCAGCGGCCGTCGGCGCCGATGCGCAACAGTACCTGCTCGCGCCACTGTCCTCGCCCGGCCGCGTCGAGCAGCCAGGCACGCGGCGCCCACAGCGCGGCGGGCCTCTGCTCAGGCATCGCACCTCCAGTCGAGCGCCGCCCGCAGAAGGGCGCGCAGCACCGGTTCGAGCTGCGCGGCGCGCTTTGCGTCCACTTCGTAGGGCGGCCGCTCTGCCATGTAGGTTGACCAGCACATTTCCAGTTGCACCGCATGCACCCTTTGCTGCGGCCGGCCATGGTGACGGGTGATGTAGCCGCCTTTGAAGCGTCCGTCGGTCACCTCCGTGTAGCGGTCCTGCGCGGCGAGCACCTGCATGAGCGCGGCGCGCAGCGACGGCGCGCAACTCGCGCCATCCGCCGTGCCGAGGTTCAGGTCCGGCAGCTTGCCGTCGAACAGCCACGGCAGCACCGACCTGATGCTGTGCCCATCCCACAGCACGGCGTGGCCGTGCTCGTCCTTCAGCCGCGCGAGTTCGTCGGCCAGCGCGTCGTGATACGGGTGCCAATAGCGCACGAGCCGCGCCTGCACTTCAGCGTCATTCGGCGCCTGGCCGTCGCGGTAAAGCGACTCGCCGCCGAAAGAGCGCGTCGGGCACAGTTCGGTGTTGTTGGCGCCGGCGTACATTGGTCTGTTCTCCGGCGGGCGGTTCAGGTCGATCACGTAGCGCGAAAGGCGCGGCACGATGACGCTGGCGCCGAGGTCTCGCGCGAAGGCATACAGCCGGTCGAGGTGCCAGTCGGTGTCCTCCACCTGCAAAGCGCGCGCGAAGAAGCGCGGCTGCAGCGCTGGCGGAATCTGCGTGCCGACATGCGGCAGGCTGACCAGCAGCGGCGCCGAGCCGCGATGCAACGTGCAGGTGTCGTTCACGCCCCGCGCTCCCGCCCGGCCACGATCACCCGACGGCACGGATTGCGGCCGAAGAAGTAGGCAAGTTCGTTCGGATGTTCCAGATCCCAGACCGCGAAGTCGGCGCGCTGCCCGGCCGCGAGCCGGCCGCGGTCGGCGAGACCGAGCGCCCGCGCACCGTTCACCGTGACGCCGCGCAACGCCTCCTCGGGCGTGAGTCGAAACAGCGTGCAGGCCATGTTGAGCATCAGCAGCGGCGACAGCGTCGGCGACGAGCCCGGATTGTGGTCGGTGGCGATCGCCATCGGCACGCCCGCAGCACGCAGCCGCGCGACCGGAGGCAGCTTCGTCTCGCGCAGGAAGTAGAACGCGCCGGGCAGCAGCACCGCCACGGTGGCGGCGCGCGCCATCGCCTCGACACCGGCGTCGCTCAGGTGCTCGAGGTGGTCGCAGGACAGCGCACTGAACTCGGCCGCCAGTTGCGCGCCGCCCTGGTCCGAAAGCTGCTCCGCGTGCATTTTCACCGGCAGGCCGAGGGCGCGCGCCGCCTCGAACATGCGCCGCGTCTGCGCCGGCGTGAAGCCGATCCGGTCGCAGAAGGCATCGACTGCGTCGACCAGTCCCTCGGCATGCATGGACGGCAGCCAGGCGCAGGCGGCGTCGATGTAGTCGTCAGCGCGACCGTTGAACTCGGGCGGCAACGCGTGCGCGCCGAGATACGTGGCGCGGACTGACAACGGCAGTTCGGCACCGAGGCGGCGCGCAATACGCAGCATGCGCGCTTCGTGCTCGCGGGCGAGCCCGTAGCCGGACTTGATCTCCAGCGTGGTCACGCCCTCTGCCATCAGCGCCCGAGCCCGCGCCAAGGATGAAGCGAACAGCGTTTCGTCGCTGGCCGCCCGCGTGGCGGCGACGGTGGCGCGGATGCCGCCGCCGCTACGGGCAATTTCCTCGTAGCTCGCTCCTTGCAGCCGCAGTTCGAATTCGCGCGCCCTCTGGCCGCCGTAGACCAGATGTGTATGGCAGTCGACCAGTCCGGGGGTCACCAGCGCGCCGCCGAGGACGTGCTCCGCCTCGACCGCCAGTCCGCGCGGCAGATCTGCCTCCGCCCCGACCCAGCGCAGCGCCGCGCCATCGGCCAGCAGCGCGCCGCGTTCAACCAGGCCCCACGGCGCATCGCCGTCGAGGGTGGCGAGCCGCGCGTTGCGCCACAGCGTCAGGCCCACGCGGCGTTCTCCTGCGGTGTGGCAGCGAGCCACCAGCCGATCGCCTCCGAGCCGGATGCAGCCGGAACAAAACTCAGCGATGCCGGCGCCACGTCGAACCACAGCAGGCAACGCGCCGGCACGGTAATCGCCTCGCTGCCGATGCACTGCCCGGCGACTGTCGCGAACAGGCCGCACTGCGCCGCGCGCGGCCGCCACGGCTGGCCCGCT
>Ga0209253_10005241_pt1 | contig 11258 bp, 14 predicted proteins | sample FrelakmetBRP12BR_FD_187145 | JGI IMG/M metagenome (GOLD analysis project Ga0209253, IMG submission 187145) | Freshwater lake sediment microbial communities from the University of Notre Dame, USA, for methane emissions studies - BRP12 BR (SPAdes)... | ecosystem: Environmental > Aquatic >...
GTTGCTCCGGTCGCTCCGGTGCTCCCAGTTGCGCCCGTGGCTCCGGTTGCTCCGGTTGCGCCCGTGGCTCCGGTTGCGCCCGTGTCCCCAGTCGGCCCGATCGGACCGCCGCTCGATCCGGTCGCGCCTGTGCTTCCGGTTGCGCCTGTCGGACCCGTCGGACCTGTCGGACCGCCTGCGGCGCCTGTCGGTCCAGTGACTCCGGTTGGCCCTGCTGGATCTGCCCAGATCGCGTTCTCGGAGTCCGTCGCCGTAAGGACCTGCCCGACCGTCGGCGCGGGCGAGTTGGCTATATCGACGAGGGTGCTGTCCGTCAGGAGCAGCGCCGCAATTCTGTCATTAAGAGGCATCTCAGGTCAGCTCAGTCACGTAGATATCGCCATTGGCGACGGCCTGTAGCCCTGTGATGATCCCAGTGTATCCGTACGGGACTTCGTAGTACGCGTCGCGCTGGATCGCAACGGTGTAGCTCGTCAGCGTCGAGGTTGCGCCTAGCTTTACGAACCACGCCTTGTTGCCGGAGTTGTAGAGCGTCGCACCGAGGCGCGCAGCATTCGCGGCGAGCAGCGTGGTGTTCACGATCGCGCCCGGCACCTTCGTCACAACCGTTGATGTCGACGGCAGCGGTGTGGTGCCGACTGGAATCGGCGTCCCCCCCGCAACACCTTGGACGGAAAGCACCTGCGGCGACGGTGTACCCGCAAGTCCTGCAATTTCAGCAGCCATGTCGCTCCTGTGCCCCCATCTTCGGAAGGCGCAAGCCTACACCGTCGAAACAGGCAGCACAAGGAATCCCGTTGCACCGTCGCTGTTACGGTGATGGTTACGGTGATGGCGGCAACTATTTCTTGCCTTTGCTCATGTTCGAGACGAACTCGCCGGCCATCTTGCCCCATGTGTTGAGGGTCTCCGTGGCCTTCTTCTCGATCACCCTGCGTCCCGCCTCGATGAACCCGGTCGTGAATCCCATCGCGACGAACGCGGCATCCTCGCGCACGCAGCGCATGATGCGATTCGTGAGGTCGTCGATCGACTTGAAACCCTTCACATGCGGGCCGATGGCCATGACGTAGGCTAGGAGCGCCTTCTGTCGGTCGTTCATGGCGGCAGACTACCGCGAAACATCCTTCACAGCTACCTGGAACGTCTGATAGTCTCGCCCCATGGCACTGGAACGCGCGACGATCGAAGCGGCCCTCGAGCGGCACGACGGCAACATCGGCGAGGCCGCGCGCGAGCTCGGCGCATCGCGCCGCACGCTCCAGAATCGCATGCGTGAGTACGGTATGCCTCGTGGTAAGGCGGGGCGCAGGAAGCGCGAGCTCCCGTACGGCAAGGTTTCGGGATCTGCTCTGGGTGTGCTCGGCGCGGCAGCTGTTGTCGGCGCAGGCGCTCTTCTATATCGCAGTCGTCTTCGACGGCAGCCGCCTTCGACGACAGGGAAATAGCTATGGATTTCGGCATGGACATGACCCCGACGATGTCGGTGCCCGGTTTCTCCCGTCGTGGTCGCAGCGAGAAGTACCGCGGTGCGCTCAAGATCAGAACGCCGAAGGTTGACGCAAAGACCGACAAGAAGTGGTTCGGGGTACCGCCCACGCCGCTCGACACGGCGGCGCAGTGGCGGCCGAGCGCCGCGTTCTAGCTTTCTTTCTTGCCGTACTTCGCCAAGATCCAGCGCGCGACCAAGTCCAGCGGCGACGTGCAGCGCAGGATGCCAGCAACGTCCTGCACCGCGCCCGAGGGCTCAAAGCGCGTGCCGACGAATTTCTGCATGAGCTCGTCCGCCGTCGCGCCGTGCTGCAGCGCGATGGACGTGGACGTGGCCCAGCCGTCGTACACGGCGTCGCTCCCGCCAGGCTTCCCGATCTTAACGAACACCTCTCCCAGTCGTCCGTCTGCGAACTCCCCTGTCTGTACGAAGCCCTTGACCTCGTAGGTACCACTGCCGTCCAGGGCGCGCGCGATGATCTTGAACTTCTGCGTTGCGCCCTCGCGCGTGTCTGGTAGTCGCTCTCTCATCGGGTCTCCTTGCAAAAGCTGCACGCATCGCAGTGGAATCCGGACCAGTCGTTCTCGCTCGCGTAGTCGAGGCAGCTCTCGTACCGCGAGCAGGACATCTCGCGGCGGACGTCGTACACGCTCGTAACCGCCAACGTTGGTCTGGGCGAGCTCCCGATCATGTCCGGGTTGTTCAGCCCTGGCGGCGGTGTGTTTCGTACCTTGGCGAGACCGCGGCTCGTGGTGAACCTCGTCAGCGCCTCGCCAGGAGGTCGCCCCGTGCCTTTGCCCATCGGCTACTCGCGGGCGTAGATGCGACCACGACGCAGACTGCTCGGCACGCCGCGGGCGTGGAAGCGCTCGAGATAGCACGTGCCGGGATCGACAAGCCACGGGCCGAGCTGCTCAGCAGAGATGCTTTCGGCCGAACGCTTCGTTTCCCACGGCACCTCGAGCCAGGGCACGGCGAAGCGAAAGCGTAACGGCACCTCGGTGAGACGAAACTCGATGAGCAGAAGCGCGAGACCGCCCGCGCGCGCGACGACTTCGAGGTGCTCCTGCTGCTTCGGTTTCACCGCTGCGCGCAGGAGACTCTCCGCCTTCGTGCTCTTCGCCTCAACTGCGACCGAGAGGCCAGATCTATCCAGCGTCCCCGTGTAGTCGCTCACACCAGCCGCCGTGTAGATCAGCCTGCCTCGCACCACGTTCGACTGCGCCTGGTTGTGCGCGATGTGCGCGAGGATGCCGGCCATCTTCGCGACTTCGTGTTGGCCGTCAATCCACGACTCGAAGGACGCGCCGACGGCTTGCGAGGTTCGTCCAATGGCAACGTTGTCGCGGGCCATCAATTTCGCACGATCTCAGGTCTGCTCTTGGGGAGCTCGTCGAGATGGAACTTCTTCCCGCCAGGCTCGCGAACCAAGGGCTCGTTGCAGTCGCACCAGCCCATCGCCTCAAGCACCTTGCCCGCGTACCGTAAGAGGTTTCGCGGCGGGTGCTGGATCAACAACGACGGCGAGAACTCGCTGCTCAACCACTCTTTGAAATCGTCGCGCGCGAACGTCGTGTCACACCACGGGCGCTCGAGCATCTCTTCGTGTTCGGGCGCCCAGACGTAGATCTCGCCGACATCAGAACAGCATCCGCAAGGCAGGGGCACGAGCATGCAGTCGGCGGTGAAGTTTCGGGCCATGGCAGGAGGCTCCTCCGCCCTTACAGAATCATGACGCATGGTCGGTGTCGAGATTTTCTACGGGCTTCTTGAGCGCGGGCTCGATCACGATGCGCTCGGGCTTGTACGCCTCGGACGTGGTCGCGATGCAGTCGGGACAGATGGAGAGCTCCTTCGAGATCTGGCTACCTTGGTTCCCGTCTCTGTGTGTGACCGTCTTGCGTTCGACAACGATGCGGATCGGACGGGTCGTGGAGTTGCTGCACTTCTGGCACTTGAACATTTTGGGGGGGGTCCTTTGTTTTTCAGGCTGCAAGACGGACATCTCGGTCGGGTAGATCAGCCACCCACTTCTTCTTGCCGTCGACGTTCATGGGCTTCGACGGCACGAGCACGCCGTCGAGGTAGACGGGCTTGGCGCCCTTGTAGAGCCTACGAGTCAGGACCGGCGTGCACTTGGTCGGCACGTCCTTGATCCACTTCTCCATGCCCATCCGCATCACGTCGCCCCACCGCTTCGCGCCCTCGGCGGCGACCTCTTCGCGGATCTCGCCGAAGATCTCGTCGTGCATGAAGATGACCGGCCGCGCGCCGTAGAGTACCGACTTCGAGTCGATGTAGCACTCCGCTGACAGATCGATCAACGCCTGCTTCGCGCCGATCGCGGTGAGATGCTGGATCATGTGGTTCGCGGCGTCGGTGTAGCCGCACTCGCCGCGGTAGAAGCCAGTGACCGGATGGATGAGCAGGTTCGGATCGCTGTGGTGCTCGCTGAAGTAGTCGAGGTAGGGCTTCGCGTCCCAGGTCTTCATCCAGGTGTTGCGGATCTCCTGCGCTTCCTCGTCGGACAGGAAGATGCCCTTCATCGCTGCACGCTCTTGGAACTTGCGCCAGCCCATGCCACCGATCAGACCGAAGTTCGGCTCCTTCGAGAACTGACGCTTCTCGTCGACGTCCTTGTCGCCGAGCGCGTACCGCTCGATCGCCTCTTCGAGCGAGATCTTGAGCAGCTCGGCACCGAGCATGAGGTGAGGATCGACGTCCCGACGGAACGCCTCTGCCATCTTGCACTTGCCGAACATGACGAGCCGCACCTGCGCCCAGCTTCGGAGCTCGGCCTGATCGAAGTCTGCCGACACGTAAACAAAGCCGCCGTCACGAGCCTTGAAGCAATTCCTCACCTCGCCCACGCGCGGCGGGTTGGTCAGGTTCGGCCGTGAGCACGAGACGCGGAAGGACTCGACGAGCGGGTTCCAATCGGCGGTGATCGGGTGGTCGATACCCTTGGCGACGTACCTCGGGATGTACGTTCCGAGGATCTTCATGAGGCCCTTGTGCTCAGCGAGCGCGAGAAGCGTCTTGTCGCCCGAGTCCTCGAGCACCTTTTTCGCGGTCTTGACCTGCCCGTCGGGGAACTTCCCGGTCGGCTTGGTGAAAGGCACGTTCTCGCCACGCGCCTCGAACGCCGCCGTGATGCGTCGCTGCGTCTCCGTCTTCGTCTCGACGGCCTTCGGCTTCGCGCCCGTGCCTCCCTTACGCAAGATCCCCGACATGATGAGGCCGATCGAAGTCCACAGCGTCTTCATCTGCAGGTCGCGCGTGAGCGCCGCGACAGCCTCTGGGCACGTCCGCACGCCCCAGCACTTCATGAGATGCAGCGCCCACGCGGCCTGGTTCGCCTCGATCTCCCCCGGCAACACTCCATCGGGGAAGGTCTCCTTGATGAACTTGTCCTGCTCAGCCCACACGCCGAGCGCGACGCGCGTGTCCTTGACCGAGTATTCGACCGCGTCCTCCGGCCAGCGCGCGACCGGAATACCTCGCAAGATCTCGTAGCTCAATCGCCAGGTGTCCGCCTTGGCGAGCTCGATGCCGAGCCAGCGCTTCGCGATGGCCGCGAGGTCGAAGCGCGTCTTCTGCTGCTTCTCGCCTTCCTCGTCTTCGTCGGCTTCTTCATCGTCAGCGACGTCGATGAACTTCGCCTGTCCAGCGGCGATGCGGATCAACTGCTCGCGGACCTTGACGCACTTGATCAGTCCCTTCTCGATCGCCTCGAACACGAGCGGCAGCAAGTGCGGACGCTCGTTGCAGAGGATCGCGAGGTCGAAGAAGATGTGCTGGTTCACGAGCAGCGAGCCGCTGCGCAAGATCGACTCGAAGCGCTTGTAGGGGTCTTCCCCCTCCCACGGCACGAGGAGCTTCTCGCTCTCGCCGTCGGACCACGCCATGCAGACCATCGCTGGCGCGGCCAGACCGTCTGCCATCAGCGCCGATTCAATATCGATGCACTCGATCTTCATCAGTCGCCCTTGTCACATGCGTCACTAAAGCAATCAGCACAGATCGCGGCATCTCCTTTGAATGGCGATCCGCAATTATCGCAAGCGAACGGGTACTCGCCGCAGCCACAACGAAAATTCTTGTTCGGTAGAGCTTCGACAACTGATCCGCACCTGCGGCACTCTATCGAAGGTTCGTCTTCCCACGACATGACACTCATAGTCCTGGCTTCCCGGCATGAAAGCGCTCGTGGCAAGTACGGCACACAGCTCGAAGCTCCCAAAGAAATTCATTAAAAATGTGTTCGTAAGTCAGATGGTGCGCTTCTGTAGCCGATTGTGAGAGGCAGCCTTCGCACAAACCTTTGGCTCGTTCGAGAACTTTCCTCGACCGCCCACGCCATTCGTCTGTTTGTAGATAGGCGTGGTAGCGATCTCGATAGTCACGAAGTTGGCTCTCTCGCTCGCTTTCTCTCACAAGTTGCTCTGCTCTCACTTGCTCTTCACGTTCCGCTGCTTGCTGACGACGCGCGGGTCCGTCGATGCAGACCTTGCAAGTGACTTGTCCTACCGAGATCGGGCGTCCGGGGATGGCGCTTGTGATTTTTCCGCAGTAGGTGCGCTCTGTCTTCTCGGGATCTAAAGCGTGTGTTTTGCCAGGACCGAATTGATGCGGATCAGCCTGCCAAAGTTGAACGTCCCTCTGCTTCGCGATCTGTTCGCGCATTTCCAGCGGCAAATTCGTCATACAGATTTCATCTCCTCGACGAGAACAAAGAAAAAAACAAGCCGCCCGTCCCTGTACGAGCTGACGGGCGGCTCCTCGCCTACCTACTAGGCGGCCTTCTGCTGCGCCTGCATCGCTGCGTACTGCGCGAGCCGAGCCTGGATGGCCTCGGGCGCGTTCTCACCCTGTCCCGGCGTGGCAACGCACTCCCACTTGATCCCGGTGATGTAGTTCCCCGGACGCGAGCGGACCTCCTTCGGGTACGTCGAGCACTTGATCAGCATCCCCTTGGCGGGCTGATTGTCGGCCGTGAGGTCGGCGAGGGTCTCGGACACCTTCTCGTCCGCGACCTCCCCTTCCTTGAAGCCGAACAGCCCGAGCACGAGGGCCTTCGAGTTGCCGTCAGCGGACAGCTTGCCCTTGCCATCGTAGTTGATGACGTAGGAGCACTGCGTCCCAACCTGATTCGGCTCCGCGTCGACCTTCTTCTCCCCCTCCATGACGGTGATCTTCGTGGCACTGACCACGACGAACTCGTTGATGTGGCACCAGCCGCTGTTCATCTTGTCGTACGACGACTTCCAGTACATGAGGACGTACTCGCCGTAGCGGATGTTGTTGCCGCCCGACGACGCCTTGGCCTTCGCGATACGATCCCGGACCTGCTGTGGCATCTGACCCATGGTGTTTTCTCCTTGTTTGCGTTGGTGTTGCTGTAGTGCATGCGGGTGTGGGTGTTCGACTTCTTGGTCTACTTCACGATCCTCAACTGTGGGTGGCCCTCCTTGTGTTGTTGTTCTTGCTCGCGCACGTCTGCGCTTTCCTCCAGGTACACGTCTGCACCATCAGGAACTTGGTTGCCGTGGTGGTCCCAGTTGGCGACTCGATCACGGCTAAAGCATTCGATCCGCGGCACGTCGCCCATCAGCTTGACGATGCGGTCTCGGACCTCGGGAGGCTTGGCGCTATGTGCTCCAATCGGAGCGCGCAGCACAAGATCTTTTTGCTCGTCCCACGTCTCGACGAGCTGGTGCACGCCAGCGTTGATGCGGCGCAGGTTGCCGCGCACGCCGAGCAGACAGAACTCGCTGTTCGAGCGCGTCCAAAAACCGCCGCCCCAGAACGGCGTGCCGGCCTTCTCGTTCGTCTTGACCCACAGAAAGCCGAGCGTTTTGTACTCATAGCCCCACGCCGCCATCGTCGCGAGGTTCACGGGCAACGTAGGCCAAGTGCCCCACATGAACATCACGGAGTCGGCCGCGCCGAGCCGCCCGATCGGTAGACGCGCGAGCGCGCTGTCCGGCATCGTCGCGTACTGCTTGCTCGCAGCGCCGCGCGCGTTGTTGCGGTACGACCAAGGAGGATCGAGATAGACGCAGGCGTATCCGCCGAGCGCCTCGACCTCCTCGATGGTGTGCGGCGTTCTCACTCGTCGTTCTCCCACGCAAAATCTGCTTTCAACAGCCAATGGTCGGCCCCGGTCATACTCTGCGTGAACTCGGCCTCGCGCTTGCCGTTGTCGAGGGCGTCGCGCACCTCGCCGACATGGCGCGGCACCCACACATCGATCTCGTCGGCCTCCTGCCCAGGCCGCGCCAGTCTCCCTAGATTTTGCTGCCACAGGTCGCCCGACGAGGGCGGCTCGGCGAAATACTGCTCGCGGAACTTCGCCTGAAGACCATCCCGGCCCACGCCATGTGATTTCAGCGACGCGATGACCGATCGCTTGCCGTCCTCGGCCAAGATGCGCGCCTCGGCGTCCGGCCCGCCTCCGTGGTAGGGCAGCCCCGCGAGCTCGGCGACCTTCTTGCCGAACGCGGTCGACTGGCACCACACGATGCCGACGTGCTTCTTGGCCCACTCCGCCGCGTTCTTCGCGAAGAACTCGTCGATCCACTTCACGCGCGGATCGGGCTCGACCTGATCTCGGATCTCTGCCCATGCTGGCCAGGTCGGCTCGCGCCACACCGGCAAGTCGCCCTCGTAGGGCGGGTCTTGGTAGGCCCGCGCTGCCGCGTTCGCGCACAAGAGCGGCGAGTCCAAGTGAACTTCGGCCCTTTGTAGTTTCTGCCGCAGCGCCTTGTGCCAATCCTTGCGGCGGGCGTACCACTCGGCGATGAACTGACAGTGTTCGCATCGCTGCTCGGCGAAGGCGTTCACCGGGCAAGTGCATGGGATCTTCGGAAATGCCCAGTAAAAAAAGTATCCATTGGCGACGTTTCTGGCGCACATCGCGACCTCGGTTGCTTCGACGAGCTCCTCACCGTCCGGTCGCTTCATGAGGTCGCGCACGTCGACGAGCGCCTTCTTGATGCTCTCGGGGAGCTTCGGCACCTCGCGCTTGTGGAACGTGATCGAGCCGTCGTACGACGACCCGCTCGTCGAGATCACGCCGGGCGTCTCGAGGATCCACTTGCGATAACCCACGCGCACACCATCATTTGGGGCCTTACCTCGCCACCACATCTTGCCGCGGTTCTCTCGTCCGTCGAACGCTTCGTAGAGCGACTTCGCGACCGAGGACTCCTGATCGGGGACCGGCGCGGGGTCGAAGACCGCCGCCCACGCCTCGACGTCATCGGGATCTAGCGGCATCGGTGATCCCTCGCCGAGCGCGTGCGCCATGAGGTGCGCCTGATCGCGGATGCTCTTCTTGATGAGCGTCCCTGACCACGCGCAGACCCGCACGCCATCCCGATTCGCGAGGAACCTGAGCAGACGCCCCGTGCGACTCGAGGAGCGCGCCGCGACCGAGTGCGCCTCATCCAAAATGATGAGATCCGGATTGAGTCGTTCGAGGAGGTCCGTCGCGTCCGGTCGCGACAGCCGCGAGTATGGTACGAAGCGCAGCGCAGTGGCACCAGGGTTGATGATCGACATCGTCAAGTCGTCCTCGAAGTACAAGGACGGGACCTGGAAGTGCTCGCGCAGACGCAGGTACGCGTTGCGGTAGTGGATGCGTTGATCGGGCTTGCCGAGCAGCACCGCACGCTTGCAGTCGGGGAACGCCAGCGGCATGAGCAGGCCCTGGATCGACTTGCCGGCACCGACTGGCTGCATGCCGATGAGACCCCCTGCACGGGGGGCCTCGCGCAGCGCCCACGCTTGGCTCGGGTTGAGCTGCGTGATGCACTGCGCGTAGCCGAGCTCCTTGCACTTGCAGTTCTTGCGCGGCCCGAGGGTGTACTTCTCGGTCATGTACTCGGCGAGCGCCTGCGCCTCGGACTGGTAGATGAGCTCCACGCGATTGCAGTCGAGCACGGGCCGCCGCGTGAGCGACAGCACGCGCGGCAAGTCGAGCTTGGCCTCAACCATCGGCGTAGCGGCAAGCACTGCTTGCGGAAAGAGCGTCATCGCTGCTACCGAACGCCTCGTGTAACGTCCGCAAGCGCCCCGAGCGCATCGACGACCACCATGTCGAAGTCGTTGCCGCCGCGCGCGAAGTAGACGCCGGGCGCGGGCGGGCTCTCCTTCACCCAGGTCGAAAGGAAGCCCTTCCACGCGCCGTACGCGACCGGCGTGTCCTTGGCCGCGCAGCGCAGGTCACAGCCTCCCGCCTGCTTCTCGAGCTCGGCCACCATCGGACGCCAGTAGTCTTCGAGCGGCGTCGGGCGTGGTCCTCGCTCCTTGAGCGCGTCCACCAGGATAAAGATCCCGTTCTGAGGTGCGAGCTGCGCGACGGTCTCCACTCGTGCCCGCGCGTCTTCTTCAGCGCCGTTCAGCGAGTTCGGATAGTACGCGGACTGCTTGGTCATGGGGTCGAGCGCAGCCGCAAGAGGCGCAGGAGCGGGAGCAGGCACGGCCACAGTAGCGGGCGCGGGCGCGGGCACGTGCACGGGCGCAGGGACCACAACAGGCTCGACCTTGGGCATGTTGTGCGACTTGATCGTGATCGCGGTGAACGACTCGTTGAAATGATCATCCTTGATCTGGATGGCTACGCCACAACCGGGGCACTTGGTCTTCCGCGTGACGATTTCCTTCTGCGTCAGCATGTGTTCCGCGCCGCCAGAGGGGCAACGGCCGCTGGTCTTCTTCGCGGGCGCGGTGGTCTGCTCCGCTGCCTTCTTGGCGTCATGCGCTGCCTGTACCGCGGCGGCGCGCGCCTGGATCTCCGGGTCGGCCACCTTGGCGAGCTCGCCTGCGGGCACGGGGTTCGCGCTCTGCGCGAGCGTCGGGCGCGCGGCGTCGTTCGGCACGATCTGATTCGGCGCGACGGTGTTTGCAGCGGCTCCACAGCCGATGTGCGCCACAGCGCCGCTCTGGAGCTTCGACGTGTTTGTCGCAGAGAGTTTGCTGCCGCACTTGTTGCAGAATCCGTAATCGATTGCAGCAGCACCGTCCTCGGCGGCGAGTTTGGCCTTCGCGGCGTCGATCGCAGCGCGATCTTGAGCAGGAGCTGGCGCAAAGGCCGGGGCAGCGGTCTTCTGCACTGCACCGAAGAGAGAGCCGCTAGGCGCGGGGGCGGGTGTGCCGTTCGTGATTGGCGCGGTCGTGTTTCCAAACAGGCTCATGCGTTGGTCTCCTTGATTTGCGAATGAACGATGTGCTCCGGGGCAGTAGCTGATGTGCGGGCAGCCTCGGTACGCGTTGCAGGACTTCTTGACCCCCTCGACGTCCTCGGGACGGGTCTGCCGCGCGACCTCTTCCATGTAGACGGCAAGCTTGTCGACGCGGCGCCACTTCTCGCGCACGACGTTCGCCGAGAGCAGCGCGGTGATCTTCTTGGCGCGCTTCGGCCCACGCGTCTGGTAGTAGATGTGGCTGACGCGCACGTGATCCGTGTTGGGGTCGACGTTGAGGACGAAGTTGGCGTAGCCGAGCATTTGCACGGTCTCGGCCATTTCACTCGGCGACTTGGCGTAGTCGTCGATCGAAGAGGTCGACTTGTGGTCTACGACCTCGACGACCTTGCCGTGCTCGGGCTTCTCCTTGTGCAGAATGCCGGTCGCGTCGACGTACTCTCCTCGTCCATGGCGCAGATCGATGTACCCCTGGAGCGGAATCTCGCCAGCAATAAGCCCCGCGTGCTTCACGATTTGCTCGGCGCTGGCGCGCGCTTCGCGCAACTTGAGCGCGG
>Ga0209253_10005242_pt1 | contig 11258 bp, 8 predicted proteins | sample FrelakmetBRP12BR_FD_187145 | JGI IMG/M metagenome (GOLD analysis project Ga0209253, IMG submission 187145) | Freshwater lake sediment microbial communities from the University of Notre Dame, USA, for methane emissions studies - BRP12 BR (SPAdes)... | ecosystem: Environmental > Aquatic >...
CTTTAATAGGGTTTCCTTCCAACGGTCGCTTCGCTCCCTGCCTTCCTTCCAAGGAGCATTCTCCCATGAATCGTCCGGGGGACACTCTCGAGCGGTTCCCCGTGGCGAGCCACGGCGCACGTCAACCGCTCGTAGTCTATTTGACTGAAAGAACAAATGAATGTTGACTCAGAAGGGGGTCCGTCGTAGACTGTCTAAAAGAAGAGGATTTGTCTCATTTTTAGGACAAGTCACCGTGAAAAAGGCAATAAATCCAAGGAAATCCAGGGGAATTCGTTTGGCACGAAGTTTGCCTATTTTTATATTGGAAGGAGAACGAAGATGAAAAAACATCTTTTGATGACATCCCTGATCGTCCTTCTGGCGGCCGGCTGCTTGGTCTATGTCCCCGTTGACGACGGCCGCTACCCCAGCCGCGGACCTTCTTACCAACGGCCTTCAGGGTATTATCCGGATGTCGGGATTTCTTACTTCTATGAACATCTCTCTCCCTATGGAACATGGGTTTCCATGCGACCTCACGGTTATGTCTGGGTCCCCCGTCATATGGGATACCGATGGCGCCCCTACACCCATGGCCGCTGGGTCTGGACCGATTACGGCTGGACCTGGATCTCCGATTATGAGTGGGGCTGGATTCCCTTTCACTACGGCCGATGGGGCTGGGATGAGGACATCGGCTGGTTCTGGGTTCCCGGAACGATCTGGGGGCCGGCCTGGGTGATCTGGCGTTCAAGCGATCTCTATATGGGATGGGCGCCGCTTCCGCCGGGTGCCGAATTCGCGATGGGCGTTGGTCTCTCGGGATATTTCGATATTCCGAACCATCATTGGATCTTCATCGAAGGAAGATATTTCCTGGAATCGGGCCTGTACTCGCATGTGCTTCCCTATGAGAGGAACGTGACGATCATCCGGTACAGCGTGGTCCACAAGAACATCCTCGTCCGCAACAACAGGATTATCAATGAAGGGATCGATACGAATCTCGTCAGAAACGTCACCAGGAAAAACTTCGTCAAATATGAGCTCCGGGACGAACAGCGGCCCGGCCTGACCAGGGTGGAAGCCGGCTCCGTCCGGATGTATCGCCCGAACATCAAGCAAGATGACGGGGCGAAACCGAAGGAGTCCGTGAACAAGGAAGAAGCGCGGGGCGAGCTCTCCAAGGCTAAAATTTATGATCCCAGCCTTCGCAGGTCGGACATCGAGGAGGAGGGCCTGATCAAGAAGCGTCATGTCGAAGAAGAACGGCTCCTGGAAAGAACCCAGGCCGAAGAGATCCGGCAGCTGCAAAGAAAGTCCGAGGAGCAGGGGCGGCGAGTCAAGGAGTCCTCCGAGAAAGAGAAGATCAAGCGGGACGTTGACGTGACGGTCCAAGAGCTGAAGAAGACGCATGAAGCCGAAAGGCAGGAGCTCAAAGAGCGTCAAAAGAAGGATGAGCAAGAGGTTAAAGAAGTCACGAAACGGAAGGTTAAAAAGATCGATTAGGCCTCGCCGGCTCTATCGATAGACAAAGAAACCCATCAGGGCGGCCCCGAAGATGATCAGGACTGGATGGATCCTGGTTAGGGTCAAGAGTAAAAAAGCCGCGACCACGATCAGGATTTTATCCCAGCCGCCGGCGAGCGCGACGCTCTAGTTTCAGGAACATTCTACACGTGACGGAAGCGGGCGGGCAAGAATTTTAGAGAAAAACGACCGTCCATGTGCCGCTTTCGTCCCGTTCCATTCTGACGGTCCCCCGACCGGTCTTAGCCGTAAAAACCTCGCGGATTCGTCCGGTTTCGGCGTCGCCGATTCTTTTTCTCGAAAGAATCTTTTCGACCGCCAGTTCCTGATCGTCGACAAGGATAGCCCGGGGAGTTTCCTCGCCCGTGTATCCGGAATAACAGAGGACCCTCACTTTCTCGGACGGCCTATTCCTTCGGGGACCATCGTCCCTTTTCATGGATATCATTATAGCGGCTTTGATCAAGGATTTGCCAATTGGATTTGGGAAGACCAAGGCCTCTCACAATCGTCGGGCGCCCGGCTCAGCGGAGGCATCGCCGAAGGGGATATCGATCGCAGACAAATCAACTGGACCGAGGGAACGGAAATGTGGTTTTACAGGAATTGGAACCTCTTGCTCAGGTTTGAGAGAACGCGCCTGGCCAAGAAAAAATTCCTCAGGCTGGAAATCCCTTATCCGCTCTCTGGCGAAGGCCGATACCTCTTCGGTATCCTCTTGGAAGACCTGAACTCACTCGTCCATTCGAGATCCCGGAGCATCGTCGAAACGAGACGCTGACGGACAGGTTTGCGGGTTTCGTGGCCGATGGTCAAATCGATCCAATGGCCATTAATCAGGATTATAAGACCTGCCCATATTTCGAAAATGAAAAACAAGAAGGTTCGACTGCTGGTTGGGGATTAGAATTCGATCTCACCCACGGTGATTACGTCTTCTTTCACGGTCAAACGGAGGGTGATGGCCTTTCGCTTCTCGTTGAGCCGCCCGAAGTGAGTGAAGATTTCGACCTGGAGGGTCACGGCCCCGACGAGGGCGGGAGCTCTGCTTCCATAGTAGTTTACCTGGATTTTATACACGCCGTGCATGCCTTTTTTGAGGAGGTACTCCTCGGGGCCATAGCCGTCCGTAAAATCCCTGGAGACATACCCGCCGATGGTCGTCAGTCTCTTGCTGTAAAACGCTTTTTCTCCAGAAGGCTCGATCACCCAGAGGTCCATGTCTGTCAGATCCGTATCCCATGTTAGGACGATTCTGACGTCCACATCAAGCAACTTGACAAGCCTGGGATCCACAGAAAATTCCTTGATTCCTTCTCGACCGGCTTTGGCCATAATGTTGTTCATTTCGACAAGAGCGACAAGCTCGACTTCCTGGAAACGGTCCCAATCTTTGAGGACAACTTGGTAGAGCAAATCCACGGCCCGCTTATAATTCTTGAGCCTGGCCAGGACCAAAGCCAGGTCTCGGTAGGATTGCGGTTCCTCGGGCCGAAGTCTGAGGACCACTTCAAAGATCTTAGCGCTGAGGTCGAGCAAGTCAAGCTGTGCCAGCCTGTGGCCGAGGACTCTGAGGAGCGCGGCATTTTCAAGCTCCATTTCGGCGATATTGGAAAGGATACGAAGGCCGGTCTCGTTCTGGCCGTCTTTTAAGAAGAAGTCTGCGCAATCAAGGAAAAAGGCGGGAGAATCACCGTAGGTCTTCTTTTGCTCCAGGTAGACAGAGAACTGGGCCTTTCTCTCAGCCTTCTTCAGCTCATTTATATAGGGTGTAGCCGGGCTCCACTCCTTGATGGCAATGGCAGGCTCTGCTTCCCTGGCCGCAGCCTTCTCTTCCTCCCCTCTGGCCATTTTGGCTGAAGGGGACGGTACGGTTTCCCGTGAGATTTCCATTTTATCCTCTGCCTTGGCCGGCGGACGGCCAGTCAGCGGCGGAGGGGCCTCACGTTTTTGTTTTACTCTTGCCTCTTCTCTTATCACTCCGACTTTCTTTTCCTCGAATCTGAAACCCTCGGGATATCGGAAGTCTTTGTTCCACCAGTCAATTTTTCCTTTCCATTGCTCAATGACCCGCTCCAGTTTAGACTGTTGGCTCTTCCAGACCTCCTTCTTCTTTTGTTCAATGATTTTCCAGTACTCCTTCCGCATCTCAGGCAGGGACTCCGGAGGGACGATCTCATGCTCTGCATACTGGGCCAGGCTGTCCAGGACGATCAACGATGTATCGGGAGTGACAAGGCCGAATGTCCTTCCTGTTTCCAGTATCTCCGCTTGGTTTTTCTCCTGGAAGATTATCAGACTGCCGATCTTTTTCTGGGCCCAGAAGATTCTCAAGAGATGGCCTTCAGCGGCCTCGACCTTCGAAATTGTGAATTTCACTTTTTTCAGGATTTCGTTCTTCCTCCCATAATTGAGAACAATATCGGCTTTTTCTGATTGGAGCCGGCCGGAAAGCCCAAATCGTTCCTGAACAGGCTGAGGCGTTCCCGGGTAGACATCCAAGATCGTACCCGATTCCGCAGTCACCGAAAGATAGGAAAAGGGACTCCGGCCTATCCGGGCCACAGCTGTTTCTCCCTCCACCTGGGCCAGGTTGAAATACTCCCCTCCCGCTTTCTGGGCCAGGGAGCGGAGATAAATATGGTTGGACCGTGAGTCCTCGGAAAAGATATAGACAGGAGCCTGGAAATCCCCTGGGTCATCGAGGCCGAAATTCGAAAGGCCGTCGGTGAACAACAGGTAAAAATCGGGCACAGGCTTGCCTTTCGAGGGCGCCATAGCGGCCATCTGAGTCCCGCCGTCATACTCCGCCTTCCCGACGGCATCAAGCAGTGCCTGCGCCTGGCCGTTTTTTACCGTAAAGCTTCGCTCTGTTGTTTTTTTGTTGCTGAAAAAAATCAAATCCACGGAGATCGCTTTTGCGGCGTTCCGTTGAAAGAAGTTTTCAAGAATTTGGAGCTCCTTGGCATGCGGAGATCTTGCCCTGGAGCCGGAGTTATCCCAGAGAATGGCGATCTTCTTGGGAGCGGGAGGACTTTCCTTTTCTTCTTGTCCCTCTTCGGGCCTCACGTCCCGGACGAAGAAATAATAATTCCCATCGGTCCCTTTTTGGACCATGACTTTCTGTTTTTCCACGTCTGGAAGGGTGATAACGAGGTCGGCCGTCAGAGCGGCATTTTGGAGCTTCGTCTCCGCCACATAGCTCTCCCGCCATCTGTTAAACTGAAGGCCTTCTGGCCCGCCTTCCGTTATCACCGGCTTAGCCATGGCCTTGACGACCTCGATCCTGAGGGAGAATTCATCGACCTTTCCGGAAAAATTGAGGGGGAGCCGGAAGAAGGTGTTCTTCTCATTCTCGAGAAGCTCCGAAATATATCGGACCATGATTGTCCGCGAGCCTTTGGCTGGAATCGGAAATACCCGCGTCCGGAAATTATTTCCTTTGACCCATTCGACAAGCCCCGGGTCAATGCCCCGGCGGACAATCTTCTCAAAAACCACCCTCCCTTTCTCTTTCTCAACGACAACGCCGTCAACCATAACCCCATTGATGTCCAGCGCATAGCCGCTTATCGTGGCGCCCTCCGGAAGAGGAAAATAAAAGTTCCCGGCCAGCACGCGGTTATAGCGGTTGCGGTATGTCATGGTCATCCTGGTTTCGGCCAGAAATCCATAGATCTGGACATCAACCGTGACTTTGGACAGAAAGAGCCGTTCGTTTTCCTTTTCGCCTTCGGTCACTAGGATGGGCGGGATATCCTGGGCCAAGGCCGATAAAGCAAGAACAAGAAGGAGGGTCAGGCCGATGATTCTTTTCATGTTGACGTCCCTCCTCTTTCCTGTTGGAAATTTTGTTTCTTTGACACTCTATCACAAAAGCATGGCAGTGTCATAGAGAAGCATTGTATAACATGGTGGTTGGACAAAGTGGTTGATGCTAAAAAGACTGGCTCCCGCGTTAACAAAATAGATGGGGGGGCTCGATCCGCCTGCTGGCTCCTTTCCAAGGAGCATTTACCGAAGAATTATCGTGGAGATAAAGAGATCTGCACTAGAATCGAGGCCCGGGCGGAGCATGAAACCCCGCCCCTCGACCAAGGGGGCGACTCCCCCCTGGATCCCTCTAAGAGCAGGGCTAGGCTTTGCCGAGAACCATAGCCAGAAGGGCCATCCGGACATACAGCCCATACTCCATCTGGCGGAAGTAGGCCGCCCGGGGATCCTCGTCGAATTCCATGCTGATCTCGGTCACGCGCGGCAGGGGGTGCATGACGATCATCTCTTTCTTAGCGGCTTTCATGGCCTCAGGCGTAATGACGAATGCGCTTTTGACCTTCTCGTAGACGGCATGGTCGTCAAAACGCTCCTTTTGGACGCGCGTCACGTATAGCACGTCGGTCTCTGGCAGCACCTTATCGAGGGTGGAATATCTGTTCTGGGGGAGGCCTTTCTGGGCGACTTCGTCCGAGACGTCATTGGGCATGGGCAAAATATCGGGGGAAACATAGTTCAGCTTGATGCCGACGAACTGAGTCAGCAGCCGGGCGAGCGAGTGCACGGTACGGCCATACTTCAGGTCTCCGAGCATGGTAACCGTCAGGTTGTCAAGACGCCCTAACTCCTCGCGAATCGTAAAGGCGTCGAGCAGGGCCTGCGTCGGGTGCTCACCGATGCCGTCGCCCGCATTGATGATAGGTTTGCCGGCGTATTTCGCCGCCAGTGCCGCCGCGCCGACGTCGGGATGACGCAGGACGATCACGTCGGCGTAGCAGCCCAGCGTCCGCACCGTATCGGGCAGGCTCTCGCCCTTGGCTACCGAAGAATATTTCACCTCGTTGATCGGAATGACCGCGCCGCCCAGCCGCTCCATCGCCGCCATGAATGAGGACGAGGTCCGGGTGGAGGGTTCGTAGAACAAGTTCGCCAGAATTTTGCCTTTCAGCAGGTCGAACGTCCCGATCCGCTCGACCATGATCCGCATCTCGTGGGCCACCCGGATGATGTATTCCAAGTCGGCCCGGCTGAATTGCTTGATCGAAAGGATATCTTTTCCGTACCAGGGCGCCGTTTTATGGTCGCCCAAGGGAAGGTGGGGATTTTTGGCTCTTGTCGGCATGTTCACTCCTCATCCATCTTTAAGAGAATGCTCGAAAACCATGGAAATTATTGTTGAATCGGCGGCAAATTTCAATGTTTTTTTGTGATTCGATTTCCGGTCCCGTCCGCTTTTCGTTGTCAGCGGTCGAGGCTGATCTCTTCTTTATAGTCGAGAGTGATCTTGGCGCCCTTCTTGGGCCGGAGCAGCTCAACCGCCCGGAGAAACGTCTTGTTGCGCTTCTGCCATGTCCGGTTCAGCTTCCGGGCATAGTGGGCAATGGCCAAGTCGATCCACTTGCCTTTGAAGAACTTTTTCACCGTCTGTTTCATGGAATAAAATTTCTTATGGCTGAAGATCTGGGCTTTTTGAAGATCGAATATGGAAAACCGGGCCGGCCGGAAGACGGCATGGTGGCCGTCATAGAGCGTCCAGTCACGAAATTGGATCCGGTTCTCTGAATCGACCTTTTCGTAGAATTCCGAGCCGGGCGCGGGCGTTAAGATCAGAAACTGGGTGGTGTTGAGCTTGGCTTTTTTGGCGAAGCGGACGGTCTTCTTGACGGTTTTCCAGTCGTCGTGGTCAAAACCGTAGACGAACATGCCGTGGATATGGATGCGGTTCTTCCGAAGGACCTTGACGGCTTGGGTGATTTCTTCCACCGTCTGTTTCTTTTTCATCTCCTCCAGGCTGTCCGGGTTCACGGTTTCAAACCCGATATAGAGCGTATGGCAGCCTGCCCGCTTCATAAGTCTGACCAAGTCCACGTCCTTGGCGACATCCGCCCTGACCTGGGTTGTCCAATGGAACTTGAACTTTTCCCGGATCATGCCTTCCAGAAGTTCCTTGGTCCGCTTCCGGTTGGCGGTGAAATTGTCATCATAGAAGAAGATCATGTTTCTGCGGCTGTTATACTGACGGAGCTCGGCCAGGACGTTTTCCGCCGAGCGGAACCGGTACTTTTTGCCGAACATTCCGGTCACCGAGCAGAAGGAACAGTCGAACGGGCAGCCGCGCGATGTCAGCACGGGAATAGTGCTTCGCCCGCCTTTTGTTGGCTGATCCCGCTTTAATAGCGAGAAGTCGGGATAGGGCAGAGAATCAAGGTTGTCCGCCAGCGGCTGTTTGGGATTATGGATGATCTCCCGATTTTTCCTATAGGATAAATTGGATACTTCGGAATAATCGCCGCCGTTCTCTCGGGCATCGATCAACTCCATGAGGGCCCGCTCTCCTTCGCCGCGGATGACGAAATCGGCGTGCCCCAGGGCCTCTTCAGCTAGATAGGTCACATGGGGACCGCCCATGATCACAGGGATCCCCATTTCCCGGATCCGATCGGCGATGGCATAGGCGCGGGGCGCTGTTGGCGTGATCGTGGAAATGCCCACCAAATCGGCGTCTTTGATAATTTCGTAATCGATCTTCCGCATCTCCTCGATAAAGATCTCCACGTCCCAGCCCCTGTTCTTCATGAGCGTGCCCAGCAGAATCGTCCCCAGCCGGGGCAGAGGAAAATGAGAGAAGATATGAAGGTTCGGCGCCTTCGGCTCGATAAAAACGATTTTTTTCATCTTACGCTCCGCTGGATTTCCCCGGTCTCTTCTGGTTTTTCGCCTTCAGGGTGAGGATCTCCTTTTTCTTTTTCTTCATCAAGCTCTCCCAGCGGTCCATGCCCTCCCGGAAAAGCTTCATTTTGTCGAAAAGGGTTTGAATGCTTTCCAGCATGGCCTCGAGCTTCGAGGTCGCGGCGGCTTTGTCAAACGACTCCAACCGCTCTTGAAGGGCCAGGAAGTCCCGGGAATAGTCCGAAATGACCTTGATCTCTTCCAGGGTGTAGCCGAAGAGCTGCAGGTCCTGGACGAGCTTGCAGAGATAAACATAAATTTTCGAATACAGCCTGAAACCGCCCTCGCTCCGCATGTCGGGCTCGATGATGCCCTTGTCCTCCCAATGCTTGATCGTCCGGGGGCTGACGCCGGCTTTCTCAGCCAGGTTGCCCACGGTCAAGTATTGATCGAGACCGTTGTTATTGGCGCGGTTTGTCTTGGCCCTGGGCAGGCCGATTTTCTTGATGATCTTCTGGATTTCCTCGAGCCCATAGCCCAATTCCTTGAGCTTGAGGATGTTCTCCAGCCTAGCCAGGGTTTCCTCCGAAAAAAGGGGGGTTTTGTCGTCGGTGAAGCCCGCCGGCTTGACCAGCTTCTCTTTCGTCCATCGGATAAGAACTTCCTCGGAGACGCCGGTTCTCCGGAGCAAATCGTCTTTGGTAAAGACATTTTTATTCATATTATACCTTTACGTATATATTCATATTTAAAAAAACATAAAGTATACGTATAGAGATACTAATTTTGTCGGGAGAGTTTGTCAAGCGTTAGTTTTTTTTAAGCGATAGCATCCCCGCCTGCCCTTTTGGGGCTTCCAGGCGGCTTTTTCCCAACTATTTTTTATCGGCGGATTTTGCGGCTGGTTTCTTCTTGGCGGGCCGCAGGTCGACCCAGTTTTCCATAAAGCGCTGGCTGCCGGCCGTTCCGCTCTCCGATAACAGCGACTCTATAATGGCCTTGAGCTGGGCATAGGGCAGGGTCCCGATGATCATCCGATTGTTGACGATCAAGGTCGGCGTCGAGCGGATGCCGTAGCTGAATTTGTCCGAAGTCTTATCATATTCAGCGCCGGTGTTGATGATTTTGAGGACGAGGTCTTTGGTCGCCTGGTCGGTCAAGGCCGCTTCCACCCCGTATTTCTTGGCCAGCTGGGCCCTCCACTCCGGGTTCCTGGCCTTTTCAAAATTCTCGAAGATCTCGTCGTGGATCTGGTTGAACTTGGCCGGGTCATGGGCGGCTATAAAAGAAAGCTCACAGGCGCCGGGATGCTTGTTGCCCTTTTCCGGAACGACCTGGTTGCATTTTCCGTCGAGCGGGAAAAACTGAAAAGCGATATTGATCTTTCCCTTGTATTCGTCCTTGAGCTGTTTCATTTGTTTGTAAAGGAACAGGCAGTCGGAGCAGAGAAAATCTACGTATTCGACGATCCGGATCGGAGCATCCTCGAAGCGCTCGGTCGCCGTGGCCGTCCAATAGGGAGAAACGAGGCTCGGGTTCTTCACCTCGGCCAGGCTGTAATATTCTTTGACGACCCGGGTGGCCACGCCCCCCAGCTGGGCATCCTGCTTGGCCTTATAAAACAAATGAAAGCCATAGGCGCCGGCCAGCAGCACGATCGCATAGACGACCAGGTGCTTGATCGACGGGACAAGGAAAGCGCGGACCGTCCTCAGCCCACCGCTCGTCGGGGCAAGGCCGTAGGCCCAGAAGAGGCCGAAGCTGATCAGGGAAAAAAGATAATAGCCGCTGCACAGGAGGCACAGGCTCTTCAAGAAGAAGACGGAATAAAGGAGAAGCCCGATGACACCCAGCGCATTCAACAGCGAAAGCGACTTATTGGTGCGCTCGAAAGCCGCCGAAGGGAACAGCGCGCCCAGGAGGACAAGGCCGCCGACGATGAGGCCGAGATACCCCATCGGAACGCCCCGGAATTGGGCGATCGAAGAATAGGCCGAGCTGTCGCAGTTGAAAAAGGAGCTGATATCACAGAACGAGCCTTTGAAGATGGATTCCGGAAAATTCGCCTTAAAAAAATGCTGGATCGTGAGCACCGAAGCGGCGATCATCCCGGCTCCGGAAACGAAGCTCCAGAACCGCCGCTTACGGCTTCCTTCAAGCGTCAATGACCTCTCCATTCCGCAGTCTCCTTTCTTGGGGTGCGGGTATTTTACCATAAACAACGGGTCCTTGCTTCCAGGAGCATAGCAGTATCCAAATATGTGATTTCAAAGAGGTGTTGGAATCGCTCCTGAGGCCCCCTTAGCGGAGGGGGGCCCCGTCGGCTTTTCGACGGGGGGAACCGACGGGACTGGTTCCCCAGGGGGCCGGGGGGCGATTCCGGCACCGATAGATAATCGCACAAACGGAGATGCTCACCAGGACCTTCCGCCTATTGACAGGAGCATGACTCCAGTCCTATATTGAGGGGGTGAAATGGAGAAAAATATGATCAAAAAAATTGCCCCAGTTTTGATTCTTCTTTCGTTGTGCCTGACGCCGTACCTTCCGGCTCAGGAAAGACATCTCGATGTCCCCTATGTTCCCACCAAGTATCCCGTCGTCGATGAGATGCTGAGACTGGCCAACGTCCAGAAGACCGATATTCTCATTGACCTCGGCTGCGGGGACGGCCGGATCGTCGTTTCTGCCGCGCAGAAATGCGGCGCCAGAGCGATCGGCGTCGACATCGATCCCGACCGCATCGAGGAAAGCCAAGAGAATGCGGCAAAAGCCGGCGTGAAGGATCACGTGAAGTTCATCCAAGGTGACCTGTTTCAGGCTGATGTCCGTGAGGCCAGCGTTGTCTCCCTTTACCTGCTCACATCCGTCAACATCAAACTTCGGCCCAGGCTGATCCGGGAATTGCGGCCGGGCACGCGCGTCGTCTCCCATAACTTCGGAATGGACAACTGGAAGCCCGACCAGACTTCGAACGTGATGGTCGACGAGATCAGCCACGACGTTTTTCTATGGATCATCCCGGCCAATGCCAGCGGGACGTGGAAATGGACTATGGGAGAGCCGAAAGCCAACTGGGAGAT